>Ga0075420_100004264_pt1 | contig 12525 bp, 12 predicted proteins | sample SoiMetdeltSBSDD4_FD_75296 | JGI IMG/M metagenome (GOLD analysis project Ga0075420, IMG submission 75296) | Bulk soil microbial communities from a Populus tree surrounding site in Tennessee, USA - Soil MetaG P. deltoides SBSDD4 | ecosystem: Environmental > Terrestrial > Soil > Tree plantation... | reverse complement strand
ACGGTACCCGCCCGCTAGGGGCGGGTTCCAGGATATTGACGGGGTCCCTGTGATGGAAGGGGCGAACCGCATGGAACAAACACCCCCGGGAGGCTCGGATTGAGCCTCCCGGGGGGGCCGATTCCCGATTCCCGATTCCCGGCTACTCCAGCGCTGGCGCGATGATCTCCGCGAAGGAATTTCTCGCCCGATTCAGCCGGGACTTCACCGTCCCCAGATTGCAGGACGTGATCTCCGCAATCTCCTCGTACGACTTCCCTTCCAGCTCTCGCAGAATGAACACCTGCTTGTGATGCTCGGGGAGCCGCTCGACCGAATCCTCCACCAGCTCCCGCAGGTGACGCTTCCGATAGAGGTCATCCGGGCGCGAGTTGGTGTCCTCGAACTGCAGCGGCCGCTCCTCGTCCTGCCAGTTCTTCTTGATCGTCTGAAACAGCACCAACGGGTTACGCGACCGGTTCCGCAGCTCGTTCTTCGCCAGATTCGACGCGATCGTGTAGATCCACGTCGAGAACTTTTTCGACCGATCAAACCGGTGCAGGTGTCGGTGAACTCGGATGAACACCTCCTGAACGAGGTCCTCCGCCTTCTCCCGATCACCAATCGTCCGGTAGACGAAATTCAATAGCCGAGTCTGGTAGCGTTCGACCAGCTCCTGAAAGGCTCGCTCCTCGCCGCCGAGAAACGCAGTAACTACCGCCGAGTCGTCCAGCGTGCGCAGCTTTTCTCTGACAGCCGCTCCAGGCAGCGATACCGCTCGCTTGATTGCGACGTCAGTCATGGTTCACTCCGTGGGAAAGCTTAAGAACTACCGAGAGTCTGACTTAACTGGATTCGATCGTCTCACCTCCAGTCGCTTTCGGGTCCCTAGGTAAAGCACGCGGTGTGCCCTGCACAATTGGCCCTGCGGTTTGTTTGCAACCCATTCACAAACAACGACTTATTCTGACACGAGCGGCACTCGGGATGTAGGACGCGTTCGGCACTGTGTCCACTTATGGCGACGTTCGATAGGACACTTTTTGCACACCCGAGCGATTACGTCGCCGTGCGGGATCAGCGAGCTCATCCTTTATCGAACTCACCGGCCCGCTCGGAAGCCAGCCGCGTACAACAGCGCAACGACGGTTTTCGCGTCTTGAATGACTCCGCGCTCGATGAGATCGAGGGCGTTGGACAACGGCATCGTCTCGACCTCGATGAACTCGTCCGCCTCCCGGGCGACGTCCCCGCGCGTGAGCCCGACCGCCATGAAAAGGTGGATCCGCTCGTCCGTGAAGCCCGGCGTCGTGTAGACCGTCGTCAGGTGTTCGACACGCGATGCCTCACATCCCGTTTCCTCCCTGAGCTCTCGCTTGGCGCACGCGATTGGATCCTCCCCGGGATCGAGCCGCCCTGCCGGAACCTCATAGAGGTACTGCTCAGCCGCGTATCGATATTGGCGAATGAGGAGAACCTGCGGGTCCTCGGCCGTTGGTTCGCTCAGAAACGGCACCACGGCACTTGCGCCCGGGTGCCGGATCATCTCCAGCTCCCCGACCGTTCCGTTCGGAAACCGAACCGTGTCCACGTCGAGGTCGATCACCCGGCCGTCATAGACTCGTCTGGTCGAGACCCGTGCGTTACCGCTGCTGCTGTCGCTCACGTGGCAACCCCCGTCTGTTCGCGCTGGTTGGCCAGGGACGGCGCGAAGGCCTCCTGGCGGGCGCGAGAACCGACGAGGCTCGCCATGGGCTGAACCCCGCGTCGGCACGCGCGGTTACACCGGCATACTTCTAACCCGCCGCCGCGCTCGCGGCGCCCGGGTATCTGTCCAATCGTGCGGGCGCGAAGCACGACGAGGTTGTCAGTCGCACCGCCGAACCACGTTAGGCACACCGGCAACCGATTGAGGCGCGCCGTCAGGACTACTCGAGCGGATTGCCTTCCGCGTCGTAAACCTGCACCGGCCCGATGTCGAGGCGCGCGACCGGTTCGCGGATCGCCTCCGCATCCCCGACCGCAACCACCTGGAGCTGCTCCGGACGCACGTGCGCCCGCGCAACCCGCAACACGTCAGCCGCGGTGATGGAGCGGATGTTCGTGCGATACCGGTCGAAGTAGTCGTCCGGCAGCCCGTACGCAACGAGACTCGCGAGCGCGCTCGCGATCGACGTCGTGGACTCGAAGCGAATCGGAAAGACCCCGTCCAGATAGCTCGTCGCGAGCGAGAGCTCGGCCTCCGTCACCTCGGCCGCTCGCATCCGCTCGATCTCGACCACGATCTCGCGCAGTGCCGCGTCTGTCACGTCACTGCGAACTGCGGTCGATACGATGAATGGACCCGCTCCTCGGCGCCAGTCGAACGACGAGAATGCCCCGTACGTGAATGCGTTCGCCTCGCGCAGGTTCAGGTTGATGCGTGACGAGAAGAGCCCGCCGAGAATCGCGTTCATTACCACGATCGCGAAGTAGTCGGGATGAAGCCTCGGCACACCGACATGTCCGACGCGAAGCTCTGACTGTGGCGCGTCCGCCTTCGCTACCAGGTGCACCGCGGGCGTTACGCGCGATGGCTGATCGGACGGCTGGGCAGGCGCCACCGCCGGGCCGCTCCACGATTCGAACGCCTCCGACACGATCGCGCGTGCCGAATCGATCGTCACGTCCCCGACAATGATGAGCGTCGTTGCTCCGGGCGCGTAACGGCTGCGGTAGAACGCGTGCACCGCATCGCGCGTCAAGGTACCGACCGTCGCCTCGGTGCCCCCGTCGGGTACCGCGTAACGCGAATCTCCGGCGTAGGCAAACCGGCCGAACATGTCGTCCGCGAGCCCACGCGGTTCGGCGCGCTGCTGCAGCAGCTCGGCGAGTCGCTCCTGACGAATCCGCTCGACCTCCCGTTCGGGGAACGCAGGCGTGCGTAGCACTTCCGCCAGCAGCGACATGGCTTCCGGCAGCCGAGACGCCATCACGGTCATGCGAGCCGATGCCGTGTCCCAGTCCGCGCTCGTGTCCATCGCCGCGCCGAGCCGTTCGAACCGCTCGGCCAATGCGGCGCCGTCGCTCCGGTCCGTGCCTTCGGCGAGAGCTCGGGCAGTGATCAGGGCGACGCCTTCCTGACCGACTGGATCCGCAACGGCACCGGCGTCGACCAGGGCGAGCGTCGTGACGATTGGCAGCTTTGCAACCGGCGCGACAACGACCGACAGCCCGTTCGGCAGCGTTAGGCGCTCGAATGCCGGAAAGCGGTACTCACGACTCGGCCCGGGAAGTGGCCGTGCTGGTGCCGTGGTCGTGCTCACGTTTCCACCGCCGCGAAATCGGCCGCGGCCTCGGCTTCGGTGTCTCCCTCTCGTGGGACGTAGAGCAGGCTCACACGGTTGTCGGGCCCGAGTCGCTCGCGCACGAAAGCGTTCACGTGAGCGGCCGCCACTTGTCGGTATCGCTCCACCTGTTCGTTCACGAGCGCCGGGTTGCCGAAGTAGGTGGCGAACATCGAGAGCTTGTCGGCCCGTTCGCCGGCTGCCTGCATCGACGCCACAAAATCCGTTTCGATCAGGGCCACGGCGCGCTCGACCTCAGCCTGTGTCACTCCGTCGGCACGCATGGCATCGACTTCGCGGGCGACTTCGCGCTCGAGCACGTCCGCTTCGATCCCGGGGCGTGCGGTCACGTCGATCACGAGCAGGTCGCTCCCCTTGGGTAGATCGAACGTGAACGCCGTCGCGTCGGCGGCGATCTGCCGTTCCCGCACGAGCGACCGATGCAGGCGACTCCCGCGTCGCATACCGAGAATCGCGCCCGCGACGCTTGCGTGGTAATACGCGTCGCTGCCGAACACCGGAGATCGGAACGCCAGATAAAGCCGCGGAAGCATCACTGCATCGGGCACGACCTCTCGCCGCCATTCTCCGAACGTCGGCGGCAGATCCATTGCCGGGAGCGGCGGCCGGCCGGTTCCACGCGGAATCGGACCGTAATACTCGGTCACGAGCCTACGCGCCTCATCAGGATTGAAGTCACCCGCAATCGAGAGCACCGCGTTGTCGGGCGTGTAGTACGTCGCGAAAAACTGAGCGACGTCCTCCAGACTCGCTGCCGTCAGATCCTCCATCGAGCCGATCAACGAGTGATGAAACGGATGCTGCTCGGGAAATGCGAGCGCTGGCAGCTTCTCCCACCACGTGCCATACGGCTGATTGTCGACTGACCAGCGGCGCTCGTTTTTCACCACGTCACGCTGCGTGTCCAGCTTCTGCTGGGTCATCGCGGGAAGCAGCCGCCCCATCCGATCCGCTTCGAGCCACAGTGCCAGCGCGAGCTGGTTCGACGGCACCGTTTCGAAGTAGTTCGTTCGGTCGAGCCAGGTGGAACCGTTGAGCGTACCGCCAGCACGCTGAACGAGTTCGAAGTGCTCGTTCGCTTCGACGTTCTCCGACCCCTGGAAGAGCATATGCTCGAACAGATGCGCGAATCCGGTTCTCCCGGCGCGCTCGTTCGCTGACCCGACGTGGTACCACAGGTTCACCGCAACGATCGGTGCGGTGTGGTCCTCGGACAGCGTGACAAACAATCCGTTCGGCAATCGAAAAGTGTCGATCGGTAGACGCATGGGCGTAAATTGCACCTCACCGGATGGCAGAGGAACCCCGACGTATGTCGCATCGACCGCCATGGTTCTGACGCTCGTGACCGTCCTGGCCGGCGTATTGTTGCTCATGGTACTGAGCGTGGGGGCCGTCTGGTGGCGCCAGGAGCGTATTGCGTACCAACCGCCGGCCGAGAATCCCGCGCCGCCACAGAGCGTCGAACGCGTCGAATTCGCCGCGAGCGACGGCCAGCCGCTCTATGCGTATATCATAGAACCATCTGCCGGGATGTCGGCCGCCGTCGGCGTGCTCATCGCGTTTCACGGCAATGCTGATCTCGCGACGTGGCAGGTTGGCTGGGCGCGTGACGTCGCGCGCCGAACGAACTGGTGCGTGGTGCTCGCCGAGTACCGCGGGTATGGAGGCCTGCCAGGCACTCCCGATTACGAGGGCGTGCGCCGCGACGCCCGCGCCACGTGGGAGTACGTGCGCAACGCAGTGGCGTCGTCGCGACCCATTGCAGTGTTCGGCCATTCTCTCGGGAGTGCTGTTGCGGTAGAGCTTGCGACCGAGCTCGTTGATGAAGGCGCGACGACGTCGCCGGTGATGCTGCTGCTGCAATCGCCATTCACCTCGGCGCGCGAGATGGTGCGAGTAGTTTCGACGCGACCAGTGCATGCGCTGTGGAACCTGATCGCGCGCGTGCACTACGACACCCGGGCAAAGCTCCCTCGGCTGGCCATTCCGGTCTGGATCGCTCACGGCGAGCGAGATCGGCTCGTACCTGTCGCGATGGGCCGCGAACTACACGCGACGTGCGATCGCCCTGGGAAACTTCTCGTGGTGGATGAGGCCGGCCATAACGATGTGGACGAGCGCGGCGCTACGACGTACTGGCAGTGGATGACCGACGCGCTTACGGCTGCAGCCGCGACTACGGCTCGCGTCTCGCTGTCATCCGGCGACCAATCGGAATCGAGACGCCGTATTGGAACGTCGGGTTGAATCGGTCCACCCGTCGTGTTTCTGCATCTCGCGCCGGCGTGAGGTTCTGCTCGACGATCGCGTACAGTGTAACGCGTGACCAGAATGAGCCCATGTCGGCCATGAGCTTCTCACCAATGGGAATCGTCGCAATCCCCTGAATCATGAGATCGGTCACGTAGAGTCGATCCTCCTCGCCCGTTTCGTCGAGCCGATACACGCCAAGAATCGGCATGGCGAGCTCGAGCCAGTTCGAAGTGCGGTCGCGAGGAAGCAGCATCGTCACCGGACCGTAGAAGAACGTTGGCTCGTTGAACGCGCGGAGTCCGTTGGACAGTCCGAGCGGAGCGAAGCTCGTCCCGACCTGGAACGTGAGCCACGGAACCGACGTTGGTACGACGGCGACGAATCTCAGGTTGAGACCCGTCGATGATCCCACCACGTTTTCCGCCGAAACCGCGTTGATCGTGATGACTCCCGGCTCGAACATGAACCGCGGTGCTTGTAGCAGCTGGCCATGCGCTCGATGCCCATAGCCGGCAAGGCATGCGAGGGCGAGTCCGAGAGTTCGAACGAGTGAAAGCGATACGCGCATCTCGAGCTAGTGGCCGGAGGCGGTTACGTCTCGCGGCATTTACGGCTCATCGATAGAGAACGTGTGCGCGACGATCAGCATCGGCACCTTGATCGATTCACTGATCACATAGCTGATCGCTTGCCCGCGGTTCGCCGAGATCGGACTCGTTTGTGTCGGGGACGTCGATGCTTCGACGCCATACTGTGCCGAGAGAATGCGCAGCCGAAGCATGTGAAACGGGTCGCTCACCAGGATCGCCGTGCGAAGCTGTTTGTTTCGCATGATGCTCGACACCGCCGCGAGCGACTCGCGCGTTGTGCGTCCCTCGTTTTCGAGCAGAATTGCGGTATCGGGCACCCCATGTTTCATCGCGTACACACGGCTCACCGCAGCTTCACTCGTCGTGTCGCCTGCTCCCGTCCCGCCCGTGAAGATGAGCCGCGGTGCCATCCCGCGGTCCCATAGTGCAAGTGCGTGATCGAGGCGCGCACGAAGGACAGGCGATGGGCGGCCCACGTACTGCGCTGCTCCGAGGACAACAATAGCGTCGGACGCCCGCGCGCCGTCCTTCGCCCCCCAGAGCACGACGGCGATTGCCGACGTCGCCCACACAAGGAGTAGTAGGACCAGTGTCCCCACCATGATGAGCCGAGGGAGGCGCGACGCCGACTTCATGCGGCGAAACTAAGCGGTCGATGCGAGGGGACGACAGAGCCTGTTCGCTCGCGCTGAAATGCCTGCGCGCGGTCCAGAGTGCCCGACGACAACCCGACTACAACGCCGCGCGGGCTATTCGGCGAGACTCAGGAGCGAAAGCCAGAGCACGTCGAACGCAACACGATGGTTGGCCTCGGGCGCGAGCGAGGCATGAATCGCGAGTCCGTCGATGAATGCGACCACGACGTCGGCGAGGAGTGGTACCGGTACACGAGGTCGAAGCTCGAGCAGCGCGAACAGGCGGTCTACCGTCATGCCAGCGGCTTCGCGCCGTGCACGCGCTGAGCGGCGGATTGCGTCACTGATCAGGGGCCCTCGTTCCTGCGCCAGTTCGTTCAGGACGCGCAAGTGTCCGCGTTCGATCTCGCCGGCTACCCAGGTCCACAAGTCGTCGACGGCTGTTTTCGGCACGCTTCGCGCGAGCGTGGCCGATTCGCGTTCGATCGACTCGCGCGTCATCCACTCGATGAGACGCGTGAGCAGCGTCTCCTTATCGTGGAAATGGTAGTGGATGAGCCCCTTGCTGACGCCAGCCGCGTCTGCGACGTCCTGCATGCTGAGATTTGCGGTGCCTCCTGCGACGATTCGCGCCGCGGCCGCGTATAGGATGCGTTCCGGCGTGGATAACCGCCGTTCGCTCGTGGCCGGGTTCGAACGCGTCACGGAGCTCAAAGCTCTCGCCGCTCCCTGGGGGAGGGACACCCCACCGTGAGTCCCTTCGCTGTCAACGTTGTCGCGAGCTCCTCTTGCGCTGGAGGCTCCCCATGCACGAGCCAGACCTGTTTGAGGTCCGGTGAACGTTCCCGCACGCGGTCGATCCACGATCCGAGCTCGACCCTGTCAGCATGGGCGCTATATCCGTTGAGAACCTCGACACGTGCCCGTAGCGGGACATCTTCACCGAAGATCGAGAGCATTGGGCGTTTTTCCACGATGCGCCGCCCCAGTGTGTGCTCCGCCTGGAACCCGACAATGAGCACCGTGTTCTGCGGATTCGCCGCGCCCTGGGCAAGGTGGTGCAGGATGCGGCCACTCTCCGCCATCCCGGACGCGGCAATGATTACCATCGGACCGTGCATCTTGGCCAGCGCCTTCGATTCCTCCACGTCGCGCGTGTAGTGCACGAGCTCGAACCGGAACAGCTCGCGTACTGTGCGAACAAGGTCTTCCGCGTGATCGAACACGTCCGGATGTAACTCGAACACGGACGTCGTGTCGATGGCGAGCGGGCTGTCTATGTAGATCGGGATTTTCGGAATCGCCCCGGCGGCCGCCAGAACATGTAGGTCATACACGAGCTCCTGGGTACGCCCAACTGCAAACGCGGGGATCAGCACTCGGCCACCACGTGCTGCAGTGTCTCGGATGACAGCGGCAAGTCGCGCGCGTGCTCCATCCACAGACTCGTGCGTCCGATTGCCGTACGTCGATTCCATGATCATGCTTTCCGCACCCTCGGGAGGCTGTGGATCGCGAATGATCGGCAGGCCAGACCGCCCTATGTCGCCGGAGAAGACGAGTCGCTTGCTTGTGCCGCCTTCGACGCAGTCCAGCACGACGCTGGCCGATCCGAGGATGTGCCCGGCGTCGAGGAACGTCGCGCGCACTCCTGGAACGACGTCGAACGTGTGCTGGTACGGCACGCCGATCATGAGTTCGATCGTTCGCGTCGCGTGCCGCATCGAGTACAGCGGTTCGGCGTGTTCTTTCCCACGTCGTGCGAGAAACTCGGCGTCCTTCTCCTGAATGTGCGCCGAGTCCGCGAGCATCACCGCACAGAGATCCCGCGTTGCCGGCGTACACCAGATTGTTCCTGCGTACCCATGCCGCACGAGAAAGGGAAGGCGGCCCGCGTGATCGATGTGGGCGTGCGAGAGCACGATGGTGTCGATGGACTCGATCGGGATAGGAAGCCCTGCATTCTTCTCGTTCGTCTCACGTCGTTTCCCCTGAAACAGCCCGCAGTCCAGGACGACCGTTTTGCCCGCGACGCGGAGGACGTGACACGAGCCAGTAACTTCGCGTGCGGCGCCGACAAACTCGATCTCCACGATTTCGGGCTCGATGCGGTGGGGCGGTGGCGTTAGGGTAACCTGGTCGGCGAGCCGGCCGGTTCGAGTGTAGTGAACGATTAGTGAGCGGCTCGTGTGCGCTCTGCCCCCCGCTGCTATGACCGATCCGGATCCGTCAACCGCTGGAAGATGATCGTCAGGCGCTGTTCATCCTGCGTCATCATGGCCGGCTCCCATCCGCTGCGCATTCGCTCGTTGAGCAGGTCGGTCAATGCGTCTTCGTCTTCGCGCGTGTGTCTCGTGAGTCGGTGGATGACGGCTTGGTATTCTTTCATGCGCGCGAAGATAGTAGCTTCCCGCCCATGGCCACCACCCCCGCCGCGGGTTCCGGGTTCGCGAACCTGACGATCGTTCGCCACCCACTCGTTCAGCATAAGATCACGCTCCTGCGCGACCGGCGAACACCGACGAAGATATTCAAGGAACTCGTTGACGAGATCGCGATGCTCATGGCCTACGAAGCCACGGCCGATCTGTCGCTTGAACCGACGATGGTGCAAACGCCGCTCGAGCAAGCCGGCGGCGTAAAGGTGAGTGGCAAGAAGCTCACGCTTGTCCCGATTCTTCGCGCCGGCTTGGGGATGGTCGAGGGCATTCTCAGGCTCGTCCCGTCCGCGCGTGTCGGTCACATCGGCCTTTACCGCGATCACGATACGCTCGAACCGGTCGACTATTACTTCAAGGTGCCGAGCGACGCGGGGGAGCGCGATTTCTTCGTGCTGGACCCGATGCTGGCAACTGGCGGGAGCGCAGTCTCCGCAGTCGGCTCGCTCAAGCGTGCGGGAGGGGCACGAATCCGGTTTCTCTGTCTCGTTGCGGCACCAGAGGGCGTGCGCCGGCTGGGCGCTGCGCATCCTGACGTTCAGGTCTACTGCGCGGCGCTCGACCGCGAGCTCAACACCCAAGGCTACATTCTTCCAGGGCTCGGTGACGCCGGCGACCGATTGTTTGGTACGCGTTAATCAGACGAGCCCTGGATCGTTAGCCAAACCACTCCCGCGGGCAGTCGCGTTGCTGGCGCGCCGCGTCGAGTATCCACTGCTGGCTTTGAGCGTCGGTGATCTCGGATGCCACGCGATCGAACCACGACGTTGCCAGCGCGGCGTCTCCTACCCGTCGCCATAGCTCGCCGACGAGGTACGTGAGCACGGCGCGTTCCTCGGTCACGACGCCGTCGTACGAGGAAAGTGCTCGCTCGAGCATCCACGCCGCCTTGCGCCGGAAGAACCGCTCGGCCTCGACGTCGGCCTCGTCGACGCAGCACCACGCAGCACGAAGTAGCAGATCGGCGACGTGACGCGGTTCCATTGACTGCCACTCGGCGATCTTCGCCGCGAGCTCATACTTCTCCGAGCCAGACAGCGCTTCGGTCGGGAGTCGTGGCGTGAGCTCGTTCCAGACGTGCTCGCGAAGCGTCGGCGTCACTTCCGCGTCCTCACTGAAATCGCGTTCGGCGCCCGAGTAGCCGCAGCGACTGCAGGTGTGAACGAGATAGGGAAGTGGCTGGGTCCCCGCCGCTCGTTCGTGAAAATCCGTCCGCTTACCGCCAAACGAGTTGGTCGACACCACCGCTTGGGAGCGGAACGTCGAGTCGCAAATCGGGCAGTGAAGTTCAATCTGTTGAAGCGTCGTCATCCTGCCGCACCTCGCCTACGTCCTTCATTTGCCTCTTCTTGCCTGACGCGTGGAGGCACGCTCGTTCGTTAAGGAAATTTTGTGCCACGTGTGCGCGGCATTCTCTCTTGTTCGCGTAATCAGCCAACACTATCTTGCCGCCCGTCCCGCCATGAACGACTGCGCCGCTTCCCTGCGCTCCGGCCGAGATGCTGATCAACCTGCTACCTGACTTTTTTGCCGTACTGAATAGCACTGATCGCGTCGCAGCCTACCACCGCTACTTCGAGACCCACCGGCGACTTCTGGAAGCATACTGGCACAACTACGTTCTCGACCCGGACGGTCCACACTTCCGAGACGTAGTGCAGCTGGCTGCGTTGGCCGATCGATCCGACCTCCGGACAATGCTCGAGCGCACCGACGTGGTGTCGCTCGCGAGGTCTACCGAGGAGCAGTGCGGAGTGCTCCTCGACTACGACGCTGACGTCGACGTCGTGCTCATGGTCGGCGTGGGAGCCGCGAACGCCGGAGAGCTCGTGGTCGAGGGACGGGGCATTGCGTTCGTCTGCCTCGAGCATTTCACGAGCGTGACGAACCCCGAGACACAGGGGCTCGGACTCGAGCCAGAGTTGATCCCGCTTTGGCTCGCCCACGAGATAACTCACGCAGTTCGCTACACTTCGCCACGGAGCCGCAGCGAAATGCGTCGCTTGGTGGAGGAGGCGAACGGCTACTACTCCTACTGGGAGACCGGCCGGAGAGCGACACTCCGGGAGCTGCTCATCAATGAGGGGCTGGCCGTGCAAACGTCGCGCGCGATTAGCCCCGGGCACGCGGCGTGGGAGTACTTCGGCTACGGTCGGCGGCAATTCGCGCGCATCCGCGAGCTGGAACCGGTCATCGCGCGAGCAGCGTCTGATGACCTCGACCGGGCTGGGTTGGGACTTCGGTTGCGCTACTTGTCAGGTGGCATGAGCGATGAGGCAAGGACCATCGAACGGTACGTCATGCCTGAACGCAGCGGATATTACCTCGGTGCCCGGATGGCAGAGGCTGCATTCTCCACCCGCGGTGCCGACTGGGCTGTGCGGGCCAGTGCTGTCGAGATCGCTGCCATAGCCCAGGCTGCTGCAGCGACTGCATAACGCGATCTCAGCCGCCCGTCATTTGCCGACACAGAACGTCGAGAACACTCGCCCGAGCACATCCTCGATGTTCACAGCGCCGATGAGCTCATCGAGTGCTCCGGCCGCCTGCCGAATGTGAACGGCATTGATCGCCGCTGGTAGGTCATCGCGCTGCCAGTGGTCCACGAACTGAGTCAGTTCGTCCCGCGCGCGTTGAACTGCGCGTCGTTGGCGAATCCGGGTTAGCGCCGGGCGACTGACAGGGACCGTTCCATAACGCGACTCGAGAATGGTGGCCACGCCGTCAGCCAGGGCGGTAAGCCCGGTACGTTCGTGGGCACTTACTTGCAGAATGTTGTCGTCCACCAACCTGGTCATTTCGCCATGCGCTTTGTCGCGCTTCGTCAGCACGTCGAGCACAGGGGCTGACGATATCGACGAAACGAGTTTCGATGTCTCACGCAGTCGGTCAGGATCGTCATCACAGACGATCGTCACGTGCGCATTGGCGAGGTAACGCTCGCTCACCTCGATACCGAGCTGCTCGACGATTTCGTCAGTCGATCGAAGTCCAGCAGTATCGACCACGCGGATTGGCCAACCTCCGAAGTGCACGCGTGCTTCGATTGCGTCTCGAGTCGTCCCCGGAATTGCTGTAACGATCGCGCGTGCTTCGCCCACAATTGCGTTGAATAGCGACGACTTCCCGACGTTCGGACGGCCAGCAATCACTACTAAGGCACCATCGCGAACGAGTTCCACAGCCGGTGCTGTCCCGAGCAGTGCGTCGAGGGTCGCCACGACCGATTCGGCTGCGTTCACTACGCGCGAACGGCTGATTGGCCCATCATCCTCTTCAG
>Ga0075420_100004263_pt1 | contig 12527 bp, 14 predicted proteins | sample SoiMetdeltSBSDD4_FD_75296 | JGI IMG/M metagenome (GOLD analysis project Ga0075420, IMG submission 75296) | Bulk soil microbial communities from a Populus tree surrounding site in Tennessee, USA - Soil MetaG P. deltoides SBSDD4 | ecosystem: Environmental > Terrestrial > Soil > Tree plantation... | reverse complement strand
GTCACGCAGGCGCTCGTGCCGCTCGCCGGAATGGGCTCGATGCATATGCGATGGACCGGCGCCCGCAGTCGAATTCCGCTCCCCGTGCCCGCATGCCTGTCGATTCAGACGATCCGGCGCTCACTGGCGGCGGCAGCATTGGCTACAACGAATTGCTGCAGCAGGAAGGTAACTGATCATCCCTGCACGAAGAAAGTAGGGCGACTCAGTTCGCCCCACTTTCCTTGCAGTACGTTGGACCGAACGTAAGCGTCGGTTGCCGTAATGTCCGCTTTGGATCGTAAGCCGACATTTCGCTGTGCAATCACCATGTCCGCTTTTGCTCGGAAGGCGGACTTGCGCGGCCTTTTATTCCCGGCCCGCTCTTCGCAATCTTGTTACTTAGAAGTGAAGCGTTGGCTTCCAATTACCGGAATAGCGCGGGACCGTTTGCAATCTACTCCGCATCGTTTCCAACCATAGGAGTCAGCAAATGATGACGTTTCCTGCCACCTCGCGCGAAGAGGACCTTCTCATTCGTGAGGTATCCGATGAGGCACTGGAAGCTGCTGGAGGCAATGACGCAGCAGGGAATTACACCCTCGCGGACTGTACCGGCCTGTCAGTCTGCCCAGCCTGATCAGTACGGCAATGAAGCAACCGACAAACTTGTTGGCGGTTTCCCTGGTGCGATGGAGCATCAGGTCAGGCCTATTGTTAACCCGAGTGATGCTGGCATGTCTGCTGTTCACGCTGGTGTGGGCGTGGCGCATCTGGGACGCTTTCGCGCATTGGCCGGTGCCTCTCGCGGCTTTGGGAGGGGCTTATGGGCTCGCCCGCATCGCTGCTCGATTCTGTCGCGCTCGGCAAGAGTTGCGGTGGCGCGAAAGAACACATCCATACAAGAACCTAAGGTGACAAAAATGACGATGACGAAGTTTCATGTGTTGGCAATTGCCGTCGGGCTATTGCCCGCGATTTCGGGATCGAGTTTTGCAGCGCCCCAGTCACGGCACGCGTCGAGCACACATTCCCAAGGTGCGGTGAAGGAAAACCGTGGCATCGTGACGTCCCCGTCGCGGGTGCCAGCATTTGATCCCAGAGGGACTTCAGCCTATCCGTTTGGCCCGGGGGTCAACTTCCCTTATCTGGACCGGCCGTATGGCGATCCCGATCACTGGTAGCCTTGCGGCTATTCGCGCCCGGCGGTTTGTAAATAGCGCTTTGGCTCATTAGCAGACATTTCGCCGTGCAACCGCCATGTCCGCTTTAGCCCCGAAAGCGGACATTCGCACCGCAAACACCGATGTCCGTTAAGGGCCAATAGCGGACATGAGGCATTAGCGTCGACGATGCTCACCGGTTTGGCGCATTAAAGCGCGGCAATGATCCTACATCGCACGCCTGATGCATCGTAGGTGAGCTTTGTGTCTCCCCCCAAGTCGCGAACAACAAGCTCTTCGAGCAATCGGGTGCCGAGCCCGTTTTGGGTTGGCGGCCCAACCCGGGGACCACCGCTTTCTTGCCAATCTAAATGCAACGTACTTTCCTGTACACGCCATTGCACAGTCACACGCCCTTCGGGGGATGACAGCGCACCGTATTTAGTGGCGTTCGTGGCAAGTTCATGCAGCGCTAGCGACAGTGCAAGCGCGTGCTTTGGCGAGACGTCGATGGCGGGACCGGACATCTTCACTTGGGTCGGAGTAAATGCGTCCAGGGCGCGCATGACGACGTCCGTCAAATTCGCGCCAGTCCAAGTGCGCGACGTCAGAAGGTCATGAGCCTGCGCCATCGAGTGAATACGACGCTCCAAAGCCACGCTTGCGGACGGCAGATCGCGTGCGGCTCGCAACGTGAGCGCGGTGATTGCTTGAATTGTTGTCAATGTGTTTTTGATGCGGTGGTTCAACTCGTTAAGAAGCAACCGCTGTAATTCCTCGGCCTGTTTCCGCTCGGTGATGTCTCTGCTCGCCCCGGCGATTGCCACTGGCTTTCTGTCCGCACCATCACCTTCGAACTCAACGAGCCCCCACGCGCTCACCCAGCGCCAGCTGCCATCAAGCTGCTTAACCCGGTATTCCGCGTCGTACCGACCGTCGCTCCCAGGATCGAGCGCCTTAGATACCCGTGACCACATACGCTCCAGGTCGTCGGGATGAAATTTGGACTTCACTCCCTCTTCACTATGGAGGAAATGCGCCTCAGTCAGCCCATAAAGGCGTTGGGCGTTTTCATCGTATATGCAAATGTTGTCAGCGAGCGTGTAACGCCACGTTCCCATTTGCGAGGCCATCATCGCAAGATCGAATGTGCGCTTCTGCCGCTCCAACATCTGGCGCAATTCACGCTCGCCGGTTGCCTGTTGGACGGAGTTGGTCGCGTCATCGACAGCGCCACTCCGGTTCCGCCGTTGCGGCGGAGAGCGAAGCGCGCTCGGCGTCGCCAAATCGCGGCTTTCTATGATTTTCAAACGTGAACTATCCCGCACCTGATCCACACGAAACTCCGATTTTAAGGCGCAGCGTAGCGATTTTCCGAGCTTCCCGGAAGGACCGTGTGTGTTGGTCGCGTGTAATCCGAGGCTAAAAAGTGACGATTTTCTCTCCGCCATGTCCGCTCTGGGTCATTAGCGGACATTCGCCTTCGAGATTGAGGAGGAATTCTGCCAGGCCAGCCTGGAACCCAAATTAGGACAAAGGCATTGGGCGCACGTAGCGCGTACGCGTACAATGTGAAAATGGGAGTTCTGACTATGTTTGTGAGTATGTCATGAATGGGAGAATGCCATGGAAAAGAGGATATTTGCGGCCGCCCTGACGGCAGCCGCGCTGTCATGGAGCGTCGGATCGGTTAGCGCCCAATCCTCCGGCACGGCAGCGGAAGCCAAGACCATGCTCGACAACGCCGTTGTAGCGCTCAAAGCCAACGAGGCCACGGCGCTTGCAGCATTCAATGACAAGAGCAATACGAAGTTCCGCGACCGCGATCTTTATGTGTTCTGCTACGACATGACCGACGGCAAGTTCACGGCGCACGCGAACCCGGCAATGATGGGCACCGATGTCCGCGCTTTGAAAGCCAAGGACGATCCGCTCGGACAAAGAATCTTCGACACGATCAACAAATCATCAGGAGGAACTGTCCTCACGGTAGACTATAACTTCCCGAAGCCCGGAACGACTGAGCCGGTTCCCAAACAATCCTTTGTTACAAAGGTCGACAACCAGGGCTGCGGCGTCGGCTATTACAAATAGCCCGGTCGAAGTTTTCGCCGCACCCGCCCAAGACGGTCACCGCGCGGCATGGACGCGCTGATGTCCGCTTCGGGTCAAAAAGGCGACATGTGCATCGCGAAACGTCATGTCTGCTTTACCCTCGAAAGCGGACATGTGCGTTGTACTAGCTTATGTCTGCTTTGGGCCAAAGCGGACATGTCGTGCAATGGCACACCAGCTCCAGGCTTGGAAAAAAATACGAAACACCTATCGGCCTTCAGCTTGGGCAAAATACGTCGACGAAAAGGCTCGAAGAGTTGGACAGGCTTCGAGCGGGTGCATTCAAATGCTCGACCCTTTTGGGGTTTCAGGGCAATGATCGGGGACCGAGCTTTACGGCGAGACAACGGTTCCCAAGCCGGGCAAGATTAAGCGCCGCACGGTACGACCTAGGCCTCGATCCCAATCCCGCCGTGCGCGAAAGTTTCGAGTGTGATGCATGGCCGATGACTACCAGACCATTTGCCTTCAGCGCACCGACGCGGTCGCGACGCTAACACTTAATCGCCCGCAACGGCTAAACGCGATCAACAAACAGATGCTTGCCGAGCTGCAGCACGCGCTCGAAACTGTAGAACGAGACCCGGACTTGCGCGCGCTCGTAGTCAATGGTGCCGGTGGGAATTTTTCGTCCGGCTTCGATCTCAGTGAGCAAATGGAAGCGCGTCCTTCCGGCGTCGAGGTCTGGCGCGAAATCCTTGAGCGCGACTTCAATACCGTCACGCGGTTCTGGCATTTCAGCAAGCCAACCATCGCGGCCGTCAGCGGTTATTGTCTGGCAGGAGGCTGCGAATTGGCGCTTTGCTGTGACATCACACTCGCAAGTGGAGACGCTATATTTGGCGAGCCCGAATTGAAATTCGGGGCTGGAATCGTCGTCATGATCCTGCCGTGGTTGGTTGGACCCAAACACGCCAAGGAAATCATATTGCGCGGCATGGACCGCATTTCCGCACAAGAGGCGCTTAGGATTGGCTTGATCAATCGCGTGCTGTCCGCCGGTGAACTCCACTCCGCCGCGGCGGCGCTCGCGCGCGACATCGCGGTGATTGATCCGCAGCTCGTCCAGCAGACTAAGCGCGCTATCAACCGTACTTTCGAAATTATGGGTCTAGTTGATGCGCTGGAAGCCGCGCTCGACATCGATCTCGCAATCGAAGGTGCGGGTAGCCCAGATAAAATCGAGTTTATGAAGATCGCCCGTGAGGATGGATTACGGGCGGCGATCGCCTGGCGCGATGCCCGCTTCGGGAAGGGCGGCAATGGCTGACAACCTCGGAATTCTGCTGGTAGACGCTTGCCGCAAGTTTGCCGTTCAGCCCGCGCTTGAGGAAAAGGACAACACGGTTAGCTACAGTCAGCTTTCGGCCTTGTCCGGCAAGGTGGCAAGCATATTGCGCGGCTACGGCCTGATGCGAGACGAACCGGTGCTGGTTCCGGTCGCGAATGAGGCGCGCGATGTGGCGGCATTTATCGGCGTTTGGCTGGCCGGCGGCGTGGTTGTGCCGGTCGCTCGGCATTCACCAGCGATAGTGATCGAGGCAACTCGGGCGGTGTGCGGGGCAAGATTTTTTGCAACGGGCTCGGATGAGATCGTGCGGCATAGTGGTCATGAGGCTCCGCACCATCGCGTCATGCTCGCCGATGCCGCCATTATTGTCTTCACCTCGGGTTCAACAGGCCGGCCCAAGGGCGTTGTGCTGAGCCATAAAGCCTTTGCCAGAAAGCTCGAGGCCATCGACAGCAAACTCGGTTTCTCAACTGAAACCCGGGCGCTGCTGGTATTGCAGATTACTTTCGTATTCGGAATCTGGGTCACGCTACTTAGCTTGCTGAAGGGCGGCCGCCTATTGTTGCAGCCGCGTTTTGAAGCGCTCCCCGTCCTTGAAATGCTCGCCAAGCAGCACATCACAGACGCAGCGTTTGTGCCAACAATGCTGCGTAAATTTCTGTCTCTCGATCGCGCCATTTCTGAGCCACTGACCGCCTGCATCAAGCTCGACCGGATTCTGAGCGGCGGCGAGCCGCTCGGCTCTGTATTGAGCCGGCAGCTACGTGACTTCTTGCCAAAGACTGGCCTCGCCGACATCTACGGCCTGACCGAGACTTGCAGTTCGGATTTCTTCCTGATGCCAGAACAGCAAGACAGATTCGCGGGGGCCATTGGCCGCTGTTCCCGAGGAGTAACATTCCGCATAGTCGACGATGAGGGCAATGAATTGCCGGCCGGTACAGTCGGCGAACTGCAGATCAAAACGGCTTTCATCATGAACGGTTACCTCGACGAGCCGGATCTCACCCGCGCCGCTTTTGCAGACGATTTCTTCCGCACCGGCGATCTCGCGCGTATGCGCGGCGACGGGTTAGTGGAGCTGACTGGCCGAGCGAAGGAACTGATTATGCGCGGCGGCGCGAAGATCTCGCCGCTCGAACTCGACTGCCTGCTTGCGCAGCATCCAGCGGTGGCAGCGGCGCTGACCGTTGGGGTGCCCGACCCGTTAATGGGCGAGCGAATCCACGCGCTCGTGGTGCCGCGCAGCGGCGCGGAAATCGATGAGGCCGAATTACGTTATTGGGTCGCCGCCCGGATCGACCGGTTCAAGCAGCCGGATACCTATCACTTCGGATCAGAATTGCCGACCGGGCGTGCCGGCAAGGTCGATCGCGGAGCCCTGCGCAAGACAATCTGTAATATCGGCCAGTAGCGATCTGCGCAGCTACGCAAAGGGTCGTTAAAACGCTAGTGCAGTCCCAGACCTCACCCCGCTGAGCCAATTCAGATGCTCGACCGACCTTTAGGCACACATCAGCCTTAGGTCGTGGGGCGGCAGTCACGCAGGTCGGGGAGCGCTATGTCCACGCCGAATTGCTCGATCAGTGTTTGCTTGCGGTACCGCCCTGCCCGTCAGCATTTGGCGCAAGCGAGCCGCACCAGTTCGCCGGGATGATCACGCAAGGTGAGTGACCCGGTCATGTCCGATTTTAGGATGAGCCGGGCGCGCCGCAACTGGATGGGCAGGCGCGTGTTAATCGGCTATGTTAATTGCGATGGCCGCGAAAGATCCATTTGCGGAATTCAAGAACCCGTCGCCGCACTATAAGTTCGAAACGACACCGAGCGGCGAGCGCCTTTTGTCGGCTCCCAACGACAGCGAACGTTCCCTGCTCAACTTCCAGCCCTATGCCAAGAGAGCTTTGGCAATCGCACACGAGCATCATCTCAGGATCAGGCCGCATTCAATTCACGGCAGCGAGGGCGAAAGCCTTTATAATCTGATCGTCATTTTTCCCTAAATGCCGCCGTGAGCACGGCGCGGCTGTGCCCGATAATTCGTTGTGCTATGGTCCCAGCGTAATGGGGTCAATGTCCGCTTTCGGAGGCAAAGCGGACATGACCTTTTGCGGCGCACATGTCGCCTTTTGACCCAAAGCGGACATTTGTTTTGCGCTGCCGAACGTCGGCTTTCGGGGGTAAGGGCACATGCGGATCGCACTGCGGACATGGGGTCGTCCGTAGTCTCTTTCGCCGGCGAATTGTGTTGTCTAAATTTCCTCGCGCCATTGTTCGGAGTAGTTCTCGTTGGCTCGACCATTAGATCTCGCTCAGGAAACCGCTTCGATCCTGCAGCACCTTGGCGTCGATCGCCGTGCGCTTCAGGAAGGATCCCGGATCGTGCGTTCGCCGATGACCGGCGGAACGATTGCCAATGTGCAGGACGCTGACGCGGCGGCGATTGGCAAAGTTATCGATAATGCGGTGCACGCGTTTACGAGATGGCGCTTGGTTCCGGCGCCGCGCCGCGGCGAACTCGTCCGGCTCTTGGGCGAGGAGTTGCGCGCCGCCAAGGATGAGCTGGGCCGCCTGGTGATGATAGAGGCCGGCAAGATCGCTTCCGAAGGCCGCGGCGAAGTGCAGGAGATGATTGATATCTGCGATTTCGCGGTCGGCCTCTCCCGCCAACTCTATGGCCTGACCATTGCCAGCGAGCGTCCTGCGCATCGCATGATGGAGCAATGGCATCCCTTAGGTCCGATCGGAGTGATCACCACATTCAATTTTCCGGTGGCAGTGTGGGCCTGGAATGCAGCGCTGGCGCTAGTCTGCGGCGATACCGTTATTTGGAAGCCATCTGAGAAAACGCCACTGACCGCACTAGCCGTCCAGGCACTGGTGACGCGGGCGCTGGAAAAGTTTGGCGATGCTCCACAAGGCTTGTCGGCGGTACTGATCGGCGACCGCGACGCTGCGACCAGGCTGACCGACGATCCACGCGTGCCGCTCGTATCGGCGACCGGATCAACGCGCATGGGCCACACCGTCGGCCCGCGGCTGGCGCAACGCTTCGCGCGAGCGATTCTCGAGCTCGGCGGCAACAATGCGGCCGTGGTCTGTCCCTCGGCCGACCTCGAATTGGCGCTGCGCGCGATTGCCTTTGCGGCCATCGGGACCGCAGGGCAGCGCTGCACCACGCTTCGCCGGCTATTTATACACCGTCATGTATACGCAGCGCTCGTCGCGCGGCTGACGCAAGTGTATGCGACAACGCGCGTCGGTAATCCACTTGAAGACGATTCTGTCCTGATCGGGCCGCTGATCGACGAAGCGGCTTTCGCCGCGATGCAAGCGACATTGTCGGAGGTGCAAGCGCTGGGCGGAAAAATCACCGGCGGCGACCGCTGCCATGCCGAACGCTATCCGGCTGCCTATTACGTGCAGCCGGCCTTGATCGAGATGGCAGAGCAGACCGGGCCTGTTTTGCGCGAAACTTTTGCGCCTCTACTTTACGTGATGCCGTATACCGACTTCGACCAAGTGATCGGACTGCACAACGGCGTGCCCCAAGGCCTCGCCTCGTCGATATTTTCCAACGATGTGCGTGAGGTCGAGCATTTTCTGTCGGCGGCAGGATCGGACTGCGGGATTGTCAACGTCAATATTGGTCCGTCAGGCGCCGAGATTGGCGGTGCCTTTGGCGGCGAGAAGGAGACTGGCGGTGGCCGTGAAGCTGGTTCGGACGCCTGGAAGACCTACATGCGCCGTGTCACCAGCACCATCAATTTCGGCAGCGAGCTTCCGCTCGCCCAAGGGGTTCGCTTCGACATCGGCTAGGCCGGATGCCGATGCAGCAAGCCATTACCCTTCGATGTGCGGTCGAACGGCTCAGTGAAATCTTCAACGATCTCGCCAAGCACTTGCGCAATTCGATCGACCGCCCAATCAATTTCCGATTTCTTGATGATGAACGGTGGCGCCAGGCGAATGGTGTTCCTATGGGTTTCCTTGGTCAAGATTCCGACGCGCAACAGCCGTTCAACGACAACACTTGCCTGGATCTTCTTCGCATCGAGTTCTATGCCAGCGAAAAGCCCGCGGCCGCGCACTTCGCGCACGAGAGGATTTTTGATCCCAGCAAGCCGCGACAGCAGGTGCGGGCCGAGCGCCGCGGCCCTCTCCACCAACCGTTCTTGTACGAGGGTATCGAGCGCGGCTAGTCCGACCGCGGCGGCAATCGGGTTGCCGCCGAACGTGCTGCCGTGATCGCCCGGCTCGAATACATCCATGATCTCGCGGCGGGCAAGGAAAAGCGACACCGGAATGAGCCCGCCGCCCAGCGCCTTGCCAAGAGTGACGCCGTCAGGCCTCACCCCGTCGTGCTCGCACGCAAGCAAACGGCCGGTGCGGCCAAGCCCGGTCTGGATCTCGTCGCAGATCAGAAGCACGTTTCGGGCACGGCAGATCCGCGCGGCCTTCGCCAGGTAGCCGGCCGGCGGCACGTTGATCCCGCCTTCACCCTGGATCGGCTCGATCAGGAATGCGGCTGTGTAGGGGGTGATAGCGGCCTCGAGCGCGGCGGCGTCGCCAAAAGGCACGAGCTTGAATCCCGCCGGAAACGGACCAAAGCCGTTGCGATATTGCGGCACGGACGAGAAGCCCACAATGGCGATGGTGCGGCCGTGGAAATTGCCTTCCGCTGCGATGATCTCGGCGCGTTCGGCCGGCACGCCTTTGACCTTGTAGGCCCATTTGCGCGCCGCCTTGAGCGCAGTCTCGACCGCCTCGGCACCTCCATTTGCCGGCAGTGCGGCGTCCATGCCGGTAAGTGCGCAGGCACGCGCCAGAAACGGCCCGAGCCGATCGGTGAAATAGGCGCGAGACACAGTGTCCAGCCGTCGCGCCTGCCGCGTCATCGCTTTGACCAAGTTCGCATGGCAATGTCCGAAACTGACGGCCGAGTAGGCGCCCATCATGTCGAGATAGCGGCCACCATCCTTGTCCCAGACATGGACGCCCTCGCCTCGCACAAGGCTAACCGGCAGCGGCTTATAATTCGCCGCGCCATAAACAGATTCGAGGCTGTTCAACTCGCCCATTGAGCCTCTCCTCGCTGACCGTCGCGGCGATCAGATCGCCGATCAATCGCGCTGTCCGGTCCGCCCAGTCTCGATTCTTTCGAACTTTCGCGTGAGCTCACTAAAGCTCATCTTTCGGCTGCGTCATGCACCTTGATATGGCTATGAGCAAATTGTTGCTTCAACTCCATGCCCGCTTTTAACGCCTCAATATAAATTCGATGAACCGATTCAATTTTTCCATCGATTTCGACTACATAGGATTCAGGAAAAGCAGCGTTTTCGGTTACAGCTTTCATGAGCGATCTCCGCAACGCGGAAATACAAACCATCTGAATGATCCAGTTAATGATTGCTTAAATCAGGTTAATTTTTGCTTAATTGCCTGAATCATCCTTGATTATGAGCAAAACCGCCCGCTCAAATAACGCCGAGTGGCGGCTCGGGCCGCATCGGATTCGCCATGTCTTGAGATCTCTCTGCAAAATTTTCGAGGCATCGCTGATCAATGACAAAGCAATCTTCGCCTAGTGCGCGAATTGCCATCGGATGTCGGATATTGGCCTTTAGCGGACATTCCAACAAGCTCCTGAAATGTCCGCTTTCGGTGGCAAAGCAGACATGAGCTTGTGCTCTGCACATGTCTGCTTTTGACCCAAAGCGGACATCTCGCGGTGATCGACCGAGCGCGTTAAGGGAAATTGCGATGACGTACGGCGGTCCGGAGAGTGGGTTTGTCGCGCGACAGGCTGCTCAATGGCGTCCTAATACCGTTGCTAGATAAACGCCCCGCATAAAAACGCGTCATCCATTTTTGTGCGTTTGTTGCGCAACGTACGGCTGTGGCAGCATTTTGCAGTGGCGTTGGGCGAAATGCCATGAACAGCAGAGCCGCCACTAAGCGATGTCCGCTATTGGCCCTTAGCGGACATCGCTAGTTGCACTGCACATGTCTGCTTTTGACCCAAGGCGGACTTTGGCTGTGCACTGCGGTAACGGTCTTGGTGCCAGTTCAGCACTTACTCGGCTGTTGCGGATGAATAAAGGCCGTACTTCAATGACGAACTGCGACGTTACTGCAAACTCGCCATGTTTTTCGACCTAAAGGAGCTGGGCCATGAAATGTAGCAAGCGGTCGTTTGCCATCGTATTGCTCCTCTTCGCAGTGCTTCTGTCGCCGAGTATTGGAACACTCAATGCGCGCGACGCCGATCTTGCCTCTCGTACCTTAGCGGCCGCTCAGACAGCAAAACAGCAATGCATAAACACCTGTCGTGCACGCTATCGAGATTGTCGTCGTCTGAACCAGTTGCGATCGTACGAGTGTCGGGGTGTTTACCAGGACTGCACCCGATACACTTGTACTGGTTTAGGACCAGGATGACCGACGTGCCTTTTGCCGCTGTCAGCGGCGACGCCAGCGCTCAGCCACAGCATCCCACCGACTCTACTCACCCGCGCCGATTACGAATGAGGCGATGTCCGCTTATGGCACTTAGCGGACATTCGTTGAGATGACCTCAATGTCCGCCTTTGAGGGTGTCTTCCCAAGGATCGCGCTTTGTCGGCGTTCTTCCTGCGTCGCGCACCGTTGGCCGCGTTCACCGGTTGCTGTCGCAGGCGCTGAGTGGTGCCACCGAAAATGATCTGGTGCTGCGGAACGTCATGCAAGGCAAATCGCCGCCCAGAGTGCCGGACTTGGAAATGGTCATCAGTGCAGGACGTTCCCGCCCTCGTTGCCGAGTTAAAGGCGAGTGGTCACAGACCTTTACGTTCCTGCCATGGTGTCGCTGTTCACCGACATGCGACTAGGCGAAGTTCTCGCGCTCCGTTGGTCGCGGGTCGACCTCGACAAGAAGATAATTCAGGGCCGCGAGGCGCTGGAGGAGACTAAGAAGCATGGCATAGCTTCAAGCCGCCCAAATCAAAGGCCGGTCGGCGTGAAGTCACCCTCCCCGACATTCTGGTCGATACGTTGCGCGATCATCGGAAAGCCCAGCTCGAACTCAGTGGTAGAGCAGCGGTTTTGTAAACCTCGCAAAGTCGTACCGCCTTCTCCTTCGTTTTCACGGCGGGGAATTGGGATAAAGGAAAACATGAAGGTTTCGGCAACTCACCAAACTACGCGCCTTGCCGGTGGGCTCTTTGCAACTTTTTACGAATATTGAGGAGACTTCACTCGGTCGTGGCGGGAACGTGGGTCTACATTTCCGCGTTCCTTCCTGGGCTGTACGTCCGACTTATGAGGAGAGGTAGCTGTGGCAACCCAATTTTTGCTGGCGCTGGTGGTCCTGTTCTTCGCGGTGGGTACGGCCGCCTACGTGGAGTTGGCCAACATCGGAGTGATTTACTCATGGTAGCCCGCACATGCCGCTCTTGAATATTAGTTTGCTAGAAGGAGTACTCTCGATGCGCAAATTCACCATTTCAATCTTTGCTGCGACCATAGGCGTGGCCCACCTGGTTGAAACTGCCACCCCAGGTTTCGCGCAGGCCTATTGTGCTTGTTGGGGCACCGGCAATGTGATGGACGAACCGCTCGTGGAGAAGACTAATGGCGCGAATATGAAATGTCAGTCGCCCCACGTCAAAGAATGACGGGCAAATCGGCTTATGCTTATTCTCCCGCAGCGGGCAGTTCGAGCCGTCACATGAAGCACAAGCAGCGATAGCTCGCTACCACTTGGTCGATGAGCTGCAAGGCACACAGATTGGGGCGGTTCAGCGGAAGGCGATCATGACTGCGCTATTCCCAATTATAGTGACCGCGACACAAATCGTTCTAGCTGCGGATTCAGTGCCAAAATTCGATCTCGAGCGGACTTGCCGCGGGGCCACAGCCGCAGACTTGCCTGGGCGCGATTCGGCGTCATGCCAGCAAGACGAGCAAGCTGCGCGCAGCCAACTCGAGAAAGTGTG
>Ga0075420_100004260_pt1 | contig 12530 bp, 8 predicted proteins | sample SoiMetdeltSBSDD4_FD_75296 | JGI IMG/M metagenome (GOLD analysis project Ga0075420, IMG submission 75296) | Bulk soil microbial communities from a Populus tree surrounding site in Tennessee, USA - Soil MetaG P. deltoides SBSDD4 | ecosystem: Environmental > Terrestrial > Soil > Tree plantation... | reverse complement strand
GGCCGCGAACAGCAGCCAGAGCGGATCGATGGTTGGCGCGTCGGCGGGCGCGTCCGGCGGCGTCTCGCGCAGGCGCAGGATCGTGCGGATTGAGAACAGATAGAGCAGGAAGGTCGTCGTGACCCAGACCGCGAGCGCCAGCCCGTACGGCAATAGCGCGAGCGCGGCGGCGATGAACAGGAAGAACGGCGGATAGTGCCAGCCGTAAAATGGCGTGTTGGCGCCGAAAATCTCCTGCTGCCGGGCGTGGTGGGTGGTTGGATCGAACGGCGCCTCGGAGCGGCCTTCGAGCACGTAGGTGCCGGCGGCATAGACGTTCGCGAAGTCGGTGCCGATCGGGTGGCCGCGCGCATCCAGGTAGCCGTCCGACCGGGCGACGATCGCGACCAGGCCCACCAGCGAAGCGAACAGCACGGCGAACGCGACCAGCCGCATCCGCTCGCGTGTCAGCCAGTCACCGGATCGCAATGAATTGATCACGTCGTGCAACGGCGGAAAGCTCCCATCGGGCCGGTTGCCGGAAACCGGCAAAATGCGGCCTTCAAGGGCTATCAGGCTCGGATTGACCGGCGGTTAAGCGGTCCTTTGATTCCAACATTCGCAAAGGCGCCCGCTGAAAAGGGGGGCGAATGTTAGAATCGGACCACGAGAGCCACACTGGGCCCAGATTCCGCTGTAGGGATGGCCGCCTGCCCTTGCCGGTTACGGCCCGGGGTCTTAGGAGAATGCCGTCCGAAACCGGCCACAGACAGGAGACAACAATGGCCTTCCTCGCCGAGCAGCTCAAGCGCATCAAGCCGTCGCCGACGATCGCGGTGACGGATAAAGCGCGCGCGCTCAAATTGGCGGGCCGGGACGTCATCGGGCTTGGCGTCGGGGAGCCGGATTTCGACACCCCCGATAACATCAAGCAGGCCGCGATCAAGGCGATCATGGACGGCAAGGCGTCGAAGTATACGCAGGTCGACGGCATGGCCGAGCTGAAGGAAGCGGTCGTGCGCAAGTTCAAGCGCGAGAACGGTTTGGACTACAAGACCTCGCAGATCAACGTCGGCGCCGGCGGCAAGCAGGTGCTCTACAACGCGTTCATGGCGACGCTCAATCCGGGCGACGAGGTGATCATCCCGGCGCCGTTCTGGGTGAGCTATCCCGACATGGTGCTGCTCGCGGGCGGCACGCCGGTGCCGGTGATCAGCACCATGGAGAACGGCTTCAAGATCACCGCCGAGGCGCTCGAGCGCGCGATCACGCCGAAGACCAAATGGTTCCTGCTCAACTCGCCGTCGAACCCGACCGGCGCGGCTTACTCGCGCGATGAGCTGAAGGCGCTGACCGACGTGCTGGTGCGGCATCCGCACGTCTACGTCATGACCGACGATATGTACGAGCATCTGGTCTATGACGATTTCAAATTCACCACGCCGGCGCAGGTCGAGCCGTCGCTCTATGAGCGCACGCTCACCATCAACGGCACCTCGAAAGCCTATTGCATGACCGGCTGGCGCATCGGCTACGCCGGCGGGCCGGAGCCGCTGATCAAGGCGATGGCGATGCTGCAGTCGCAGTCGACCACCAACCCGGCGGCGGTGTCGCAATGGGCGGCGGTCGAGGCGCTCAACGGCCCGCAGGACTTCATTCCGAAGCACAACAAGGTCTTCAAGGACCGCCGCGACCTGACGGTGTCGATGCTCAACCAGGCGAACGGCATCAAATGCCCGACGCCGGAGGGCGCGTTCTATGTGTACGGGTCATGCGCCGGCACGATCGGCAGGACGGCCTCGACCGGTAAGGTGCTCAAGACCGACGAGGACTTCGTCACCGAATTGCTGGAGGCGGAAGGCGTCGCGGTGGTGCACGGCTCGGCGTTCGGCCTCGGGCCGGCGTTCCGCATCTCCTATGCGGTGAAGACCGAAGACCTCGAAGAGGCCTGCCGCCGCATCCAGCGGTTCTGCGGAAATTTGAAATAAGTCTGCGCGCCCCAAACGAAAATTAACCGCCCGGAACTAGGACTTCCGGGCGGTTTCCAATATCATGGCACCGGTTGGGGCAGGGCCTGCCGGGTGATCTGGCGCGTCCCGACCATGGGAAGAGGGGGCTTTCATGTTTCGCAAGATAATCGCCACTGCGGCGCTGCTCGCAGTGTTCGCGGCTTTCGAGCCGGCCGCAGCACAGCGAACCAGGGCCGGCGTGCTCGGGTGTGACGTCTCGGGTGGGATCGGGTTCATCATCGGCTCGCAACGGCGGATGATCTGCACGTTCACGCCGGATGGCGGCGGTCCGTCGGAAATCTATCACGGCTCGATTTCGCGCTTCGGTCTTGATATCGGCGCGACGGCCGGCGGCAGCATGGTGTGGGCGGTGTTCCAGGAGTTCGTCGGACCGCGGCCCGGTTCGCTGGCGGGGGACTATGTCGGCGCCACCGGCGAGGTCACCATCGCGGTCGGTCTCGGCGCCAACGTGCTGGTCGGCGGATCGAACCGGCAGGTTGCGTTGCAGCCGCTTTCGGTCAGCGGACAGGTCGGGCTCAATCTTGCGCTCGGCGTCGCCGATCTGAACCTGCGCTTCGGCCCCTAGAAATTACGACTTATCGTGTTGCAACGGCCGCCTGATCGGGCGGCCGTTCTGCTTTCAGCTAGGGCGCTGACGCATCGGCAGCCGGCTCGCGCCAGCCGATTGCGTCGAGCGCGAACGCTGCGATCCGTGCCGCCTCGTCGAGTTCCACGAAGCGGCCCGACGGGCCGGAATGGCCGGCGGTGAGTTGCGTGATCAGCACGATGCGGGTGTCGTTGGTCTTCATCGCGCGCAGCTTCGCTACCCACTTGGCCGGTTCCCAGTACTGCACGCGCGGGTCGCTGATGCCGGCCGTCACCAGCATGTGCGGATAGGCCTGCGCCTTGACGTTGTCATAGGGCGAGTAGCTGGCAATGGTGCGGTACGCCTTGATGTCGCGGATCGGATCGCCCCATTCGGGAAAGTCGCCGGCCGTCAGCGGCAATGTCTCGTCCAGCATGGTGTTGAGTGCATCCACGAACGGCACGCGCGCGATCATGCCGGCGAACAGATCGGGCCGCATATTGGCGACAGCGCCGATCAGGAGGCCGCCGGCGGAATCGCCGCGGGCCACGATCCGCCCGCGCGCGGTGTAGCCGCTCTTGATGAGATGCTCGGCAACGGCGATGAAGTCCGTGAAGGTGTTGATCTTGTTCTCGCGGCGTCCGGCATTGCGCCAGCGTTCGCCCTTCTCGATGCCGCCACGGACGTGGGCGATGGCGTAGACGAAGCCGCGATCGACGAGTGAGAGGATATTCGTGTCGAATGTTGCCGGAAAGTTATCGGCATAGGCGCCGTAACCTTCCAGGAACAGCGGCGCGGAGCCGTCGATCGCCGTGGCTTTTCGATAGAACAGGGTGACCGGCACCTCTTCCTTGTCCGCGGTCGTAACGAACAGCCGCCGCACCACATAGGCGTCGGGATCGTGGCCGCCCGGAAGCGTTTGCGCCTTGCGCAACACCCGTTCGCGGGTCTCCAGGTCATAGTCGTAGGTCTGGCTCGGCGTCGATGGCGAGGTAAAGACGAAGCGGATGGTTTTGGAGTCGTGCTCGTAGGGACTCGTAATTCCGACGTCGTAGGCCTCGGCGTCGAACGACACCGCGTGCTCGGCGCCGTCGGACTTCCTTTGGATGACGATACGGCCGAGACCGTTCTCGCGTTCGAGCCGCACCAGGTGATTGGCGAGCACATCCACCGACTCGATGCGCCGGCCTTCGCGATAGGGAACCAGGTCGCGCCAGTGCTCGCGGCCGGGCGTGGCAAGCGGCGCGGTCATGATCTTGTAGTCTTCGGCGGCGTCGGCGTTGGTCAGGACGATCAACCGGTCGCCGCCGTCGTCGATGCTGTACATCAGGCCCGGCGTCCGCGCCTGGATCAGCCGGGGCTCGCCCTCCGGCTTCGCGGTCTCGACGATCCGCGCTTCGCTGGTATCCCAGGTCGCGGCGGAGATGACGACGAAGCGACCGCTGCCGGTACGACCAACCGAAACCGAGAACTGCAGATCCTTTTCCTCGTAGACCAGCGGATCGTTTGCGGGGTCGGTGCCGAGGCGGTGCCGGTACACGAAACGCGACCGCAACTCGTCGTCCTGCCGGACATAATAGATGACGTTGCTGTCGGCCCAGGTGAAACCCGACACCGCCTTGATGACATCAGGCAGATCGCTCCTGGCCGCCAGATCGCGCACCGCCAGGGTGAAGCTCTCTGCGCCGCTGTCGTCGAACGTGTAGGCAAAGTACCGGTGGTCCGGGCTGTGGATGCGGGTATCGCCCCACGCGAAGTACGGCTTGCCCTTCGCCAGTTCGTTGCCGTCGACCAGGATCTCCTCGGCGCCGCCGTCGCGCGGGGCCCGGACATGGACGATATACTCGCCGCCGGGGACGAATTTTCTCCAATACGCATAGGGACCGTCCGGCATCGGCACGCCGGAGTCCTGCGGCTGCATACGTCCCTTCATCTCGGCAGCAAGCTTGGCGCGCAACGGCGCGAGTGGCGCCTGCACCGCGTCGGCGTAGCGGTTTTCGGCCGTCAGGTAGGCCCTGATGGCCGGTGCGAGCCGCGACGAGTCCCGCACGACCTCGCGCCAGTTCTTGTCACGCAGCCAGGCGTAATTATCCACGCGCACAATACCGTGATTGCGCAGGCTTACCGGCTTGCGAGCTGCGACCGGAGCGGCGATGCGGGCTGCCGTCGCCGGTTCGCGTTTGTTCTCGGCTGCGGTAGCGATAAATGTCGGGCCCATTAGCGTAATCACCGGGATAACCACAATCAGTGAAGTCCACGCGCGCACCGGCGTCTCCGTTCGGGAACCGCGCTTATAGGACTGAAGAAGGCCGATGTGCGGTCGTTGTTTGGAACCGCCATTGCGGCACAAAGACTAGCCTCTTGCCAATCCCCCCGCGATTTTGAAACGATGGCTATCCGGTCCCGATAAAGTCACAGACAGCTTGGGAGGCGGAAATGGCACAGAACGGCACAAGAGCCACGGGCCCCCGGTGCATTGCACTGGTAGGCCCATTCCAAAGCGGCAAGACCACACTTCTCGAAGCAATCCTCGCACGCACCGGCGCGATCCAGCGTCAGGGCGCCGTCGACGCAGGAACCACGGTCGGCGACGCCAGCAAGGAGGCGCGCGATCACAAGATGAGCGTCGAGCTTTCGGTCGCAACCACGAGCTTCATGGGCGAAAGCTTCACCTTCGTCGATTGTCCCGGTTCGGTCGAGTTCATCCATGACATGCGTGCGGCGCTGCCGGCGGTCGATGCCGCGGTCGTCGTCTGCGAGATGGACGAAAAGAAAATTCCGCAGCTGCAACTCATCCTGCGCGAGCTTGAGGATTATAAAATTCCGCGCTTTCTGTTCCTGAACAAGATCGACAAGGCCGACTCGACGATCCACGACGTGCTCGCGCTGCTGCAGCCGGCGTCGCGCTCGAAGCTGCTGCTGCGTCAGATCCCGACGTTCAACGGCGACATCATCAACGGTTTCGTCGATCTCGCGCTGGAGCGCGCCTTTGTCTACAAGGAACACACCGCGTCCGAGGTCGTGCCGCTGGCAGGCGATATCGTCGATCGCGAGAAGACCGCGCGCTTCTCGATGCTCGAGACGCTCGCCGATCACGACGACGAGCTGATGGAGCAATTGCTCGGCGACATCGAGCCGCCAAAGGACAAGGTCTTCGACGATCTCTCGAAGGAGTTGCGCGACGGTCTCGTCTGTCCGGTGTTGATGGGCTCCGCGACCCGCACCAACGGCGTGCTGCGGTTGTTGAAGGCGCTGCGCCACGAAGCGCCCGACGTCGCGACCACAGTCAAGCGGCTCGGCGTCAAGGCCGGCAGCGATCCGCTCGCCTATGTGTTCAAGACGCTGCACACGGCGCACGGCGGCAAGATGTCGGTCGCGCGCGTGCTCAACGGCCAGGTCGCGGACGGCCTGACCTTCTTGACGCCCGAGCGCGAGGCTGGCCGCGTCGCCGGCGTCTTCAAGCTCCTGGGCCAGGCCACGGAGAAGCGCGGCCCCGCCGGCGTGGGCGAAACCGTCGCGCTCGCCAAGCTGGACCATGCCTTGACCGGTGACACCATCACCGCTGGCAAGACCGCATATAAAGCGCTCTCGACGATCGAGCCATGTGCCCCGGTGCTCTCCATCGCGGTCTCCGCCAAGGAGCGCAAGGACGACGTCAAGCTCGGCCAGGCGTTGCACAAGCTGCTCGAAGAAGACCCTTCGATCACGATGATCCACAACCCCGAAGCGCACGAGGTCGTGGTTTGGGGGCAGGGCGAGATGCACCTGCGGGTCGCGGCCGAGCGGCTCGCCGATCGCTTCGGCGTCGCCATCACGACCGGCAAGCCGAGCGTCGGCTACCGCGAGACCATCAAGAAGCCGGTCCAGCAGCGCGGCCGTCACAAGAAGCAATCCGGCGGTCACGGCCAGTACGGCGACGTGGTCGTCGACATCAAGCCGATGCCGCGCGGCGCCGGCTTTGCGTTCGAGGAGGCGATCAAGGGCGGCGTGGTGCCGCGCAACTTCATCCCCTCGGTGGAGGAAGGCGTGCAGGAAGCGCTCAAGCACGGCCCGCTCGGCTTCCAGGTGGTCGACGTCGGGGTGAAGCTGGTCGACGGCTCCTATCACACCGTCGATTCCTCCGACATGGCGTTCCAGCTTGCCGGGCGTCTGGCCATGAACGAAGGCTTGCCGCAGTGCCAACCGGTGCTGCTCGAGCCGATCTATCAGGTCGACATCGTGTGCCCGTCGGAGGCGACCGCGAAGATGAACGCGCTGATGTCGGGCCATCGCGGCCAGATCCTGGGTTTCGACACCCGCGAAGGCTGGGACGGCTGGGACATCGTGAAGGTGCAGATGCCGGAAGCGGAGATCGGCAACCTCATCATCGAGGTGCGTTCGGCAACCGCCGGCGTCGGCAGCTTCACGTTCAAGTTCGATCACATGGCGGAGGTGAGCGGCCGCACCGCCGACCAGATCATCGCGGCGCGCAAGGCGGCGATGGCGGCGTAAGCGTTAGGAAACGCCCGCTCCCGCGCAACGCGGGGGCGGCACGCATCAATATGGTGGTTAGGAGGCTTCGCCGACGAACATGCTGTAATAGAGCTGGAATTCGCCTGGCCTGCCCGTGAACGAGCGGCCCTTCTGGAGCTTTTCGAGCGCGGAATACCAAGGCAACTTCTTATCGATGTCGATCACGATAGGATCGCGCGTGATTTCCACCTGTGCTGCCTTCAGGCGCGCATCCGGACCGACGATGTTTGGAATGTCCTCAGGTTTGATTTGGCGAATTGTCTTTGGATCAGAGACGTCAGACAGCCAAAGCAGCCGAGGCATGTTGTCGGGCGTTAACTCGCGGCGTCCGCTCAGGCGGGTCAACTGCGGTAGAACTTTGTCTCCGCCGACGATGCCGAAAGCTCTCGGCACAAGAAACAGCGCATCTATGGCTCTAAGAGGTTCCTGAGAACTTTGCCCCGCAGTCAATGCCGCGATGACCGTGCCACGTGAGCCAAGGTCAATGACCACCGCTTGACCGCCAACGTGAGGGAAGTAGGAGCCTGCGCCCGGAACATACGGCTGGCCGTGCCAGGTGACTTCGATGACGCTCGACCCCGTATGGACTTTGCCATCGGCTTCGATCGCCAAGGTCAACCGATAGCGATACTGATAGTCAGGATACGCGAGCTTGTACAAGATGACCGGGCCGGCAATCAGGGCCGCGATGCAGATTACGACGATACTGAGCGTGCGCGACGGGTTCCGCCTGCCGGCGACGCGCAGATTATCGGGGGGAGAATCAGTCATTGCGAGGTGAGGCTCTTGGGAACGCGTCGAATACCGTGCGTGACGCAAGTAAAGATTGCATGATTCCCGCGCAGTTTTCGTCGCAGATCCCCTGGTGCGGCCAAAGAGAATTTCGGAAATTCGGAAAAGCCGCTCGCAAAGTTCCAATTTTGGTGAAAGCGCGGGGCTCGCTCCGAGCCTTTCTGCGACCGCGGTTACCATTCGCAAGTCATGTAGCGGGTTCCACGCCGATACGGTGGATTTCGGTGCCTGCGCGTTAACGGTATCAGCGGCGCCACTGAACTACTAATCCGCGACCACGACGCGAAAATGCGGGCGGACGTAACGGAGACGTCGCAAAATTCAATGTTGAAATCCTTGCGCAAGATGTTCGGGCCGGAGGAAGTCGCGGCCGCGCCGGCCGATGGCAAGATCACGCTTGCGGATGTGCTGTCGCGCGGCTGGTTCGAGCTCTGGTATCAGCCGAAGATCGAGCTTCGCACCATGCAGATCTACGGCGCCGAGGCGCTGGTGCGTGCGCGGCATCCGCAACGCGGCGTGTTGTCGCCCGGCTTGTTCCTGCCCGGCGCCAGCGAAGCCGACATGCTGGCGTTGACCGAGCGGGTCATCGCCACGGCACTCAGGGACTGGAACGACTTCGCCGCCGACGGCCTGTCGTTGAAGATCGCGGTCAACGTTCCAGTATCGGCGCTGGTGAAACTCCCGATCAGCACGATGGTGCGCGAGCTGCGCCCAACGGCGGAAAGCTGGCCGGGCCTGATCATGGAAGTGACCGAGGACGAGATCATCGGCGACCTCAAGCTCGCCAACAATGCCGCCGCCGAGCTTCAGGCCGCGGGCTGCTCGCTCGCGCTCGACGATTTCGGCGCCGGTTATTCCTCGATCGCGCGGCTGAGGCAGCTTCCGTTCAGCGAGCTCAAAATCGACCGCGCTTACGTGATCAACTGCCATACCGACCGGGTCAACGCCGGCCTTTGCGAGGTGTTTGTCGAGCTCTCCAAGCGCTTTGGCCTCAAGACCGTGGCGGAAGGCATCGAGCTCACGCACGAAAGCCACAAGCTCCAGGCGCTCGGTTGCGACATCGGACAGGGCTATCTCTACGCCAAGCCGATGCCGAAGACGGAGCTCATCGGCGCCATGCGCCGCCGCCTGGTCGGCGCGCCGGTTGCGGTTCCGATGCCGGCGCGGCGGTTGACGGGACTGACCCCCGGGCTCGGCCGAAACTGATTCTCGAAGCTGGTCGGTCATTGCCGGGCTTGACCCGGCAATCCATCCCATTTTTTCGTAAGACGATGGATGCGCGGGCACCAGGGCGTCTACGCCCGTCTTCAACGGGCTATGCCCGCGCATGACGACCCGTACCTTCACAGGTCACGCCGCCATGCCGCATCTGTGACTTGCGGGTGATCGCGGCCGCTCGTACTTCTCTGACAAAGACCGGAGGGACCGAGCATGCACGTCATCCGCCGCCGTGGCTGGGAAATTCCAGAGCGTGACGCCACGCCCGAGCCCATTTTCCTCAACCGCCGCGCCTTCTTGGCGGCGACCGGCGCTGCCGCTTTGTCCATGTCGCCGGAGCTTGCCGCAGCGCAGCGCGTCACCGACCTGCCGGACCCGAGCGTCGACCTCTACCCGGCCAAGCGCAACGAGCGATACACGCTCGACCGGCCGGTGACCGACGAGAAGATCAACACCAACTACAACAATTTCTACGAATTCGGCTCGACCAAGCAGATCGCGCGCGCCGCGCAGGCGCTGAAGCTGCGGCCGTGGCAGATCAAGCTCGACGGCATGGTCGAAAAGGAGCAGGTGCTCGATATCGACGATCTTCTGCGCAAGGTTGGGCTCGAGGAGCGGCTCTATCGCATGCGCTGCGTCGAGGCTTGGTCGATGTCGGTGCCATGGTCGGGCTTCCCGATGGCGAAGCTCGTCGAGCTGGCGCGGCCGCTGTCGTCCGCCAAATACGTCCGCATGGAAACCTTCAACGATCCGTCGATAGCGCCCGGCCAGCGCCAGCGCTGGCATCCCTGGCCCTATGTGGACGGCTTGACGGTCGCTGAGGCGACCAACGAGCTCGCGTTCATGGTCACCGGCGCTTACGGCAAGCCGGTGAAGCAGATGGGCGCGCCGATCCGCCTGGCGGTGCCGTGGAAATACGGCTTCAAGTCGGTCAAATCGATCGTTCGCTTCACCTTCACCGACCAGCGGCCGAAGTCGTTCTGGGAAGCGTTGCAGGCGTCGGAATACGGCTTCTGGGCCAACGTCAATCCGCAGGTCGCGCATCCGCGCTGGAGCCAGGCGACCGAAGAGGTCATCGGCACCAATGAGCGCAAGCCGACGCTGTTGTTCAACGGCTACGGCGAGTACGTCGCCGACCTGTACAAGGGCATGGAGAAAGAGCGTCTCTGGGCTTGAGGCCATTCGCTTTCAGCGTTCGCAAGAGCGAACGGGCCTGCCGCTCAGGTCGCAAAAAAAACGGGCCGGCTGCATTGCAGCCGGCCCGTCGCTTTTGGCGAGGCTTGGTAAGCCGCCAATTACATTTTGTAGTTCAGCGCAGCGCGAACGATGTTCAGGTTCTTGTCGGCGGTGTCCGTGAAGGGGAAGCCGCCGATATTGACCGTCGTCGATTCCTTCGAGAAATCGACGTACAGATATTCGGCCCGGATGGTCCAGTTCTGGGCGATCGCATATTCGATGCCGCCACCGACGGTCCAGCCGGTCAGATTGAGCGTGTCGCCGGCAGAGCCGACGCCGACGACGGTCATCCCGACGTCCACCTTCGACCAGGCGAAGCCGCCGGTGACGTAGAACAGGACCCGGTCCTGCGCCAGGCCGAGACGCCCGCGCACCGTGCCGAGGTATTTCATGTCGCTCGTGGCGGCGAACGTGAAGCCGGGGGGGACAACCCCGCCGTCGTCGCCCTTCACCGTCGAATAGGCGAGGTCGGCTTCGATGCCGAACACGAACTGGCCTGACTGCCAGTTGTAGCCGATCTGCCCGCCGAACAGGCCGCCCGACGGTTCGTGGTCGACAGCAGCGTTCGCGTCGGAAGTCAGTTCGCCCCAGGCATAGCCGGCGTGCACGCCGACGTAGAGGCCCGTCCAGTTGTAGGTGGCAGCCGCGACCGGCACTGCCTTCACCGGCATGCGACGTGCCGGCATGTCGGCCGCGATGGCCGGCACGGAAAGGATGGTTATTGTTGCCGCAGCGAGTGCGGAAAACAGCTTATTCATTCCGGTAGTCCCCCATGATCCCGAATCAGATGTCTCAACGGAATCACGACCGGGTTGGGTGTGTAAATACCGCTGACCTGATTGTGCCTAAAGGTCGCGCCGGGGCCCGAGGCGGCCTGTGAATCCCGGGGATTACCGGGGTTCGTCGCCGGATTCCGCTTCGGCGAGCTTGCCGCGCCAGTCGCGCGTGAGCGCCGAGATCGCCGATAGCGCGAGCAGGCAGGCGCTGATCAGCAGCAGTGACAGCGCGATCGGACGCTCCAGGAAGATGCCCCAGGTGCCGTCCGACATGATCAGCGACTGGCGCAACGACATTTCGAAGATCGGCGCGATCACCAGCCCGAGCACCAGTGGCGCGGGATCGAAGCCGAATTTCTTCATCGCATAGCCGACTCCGCCGAAGATCAGCATGATCCACACGTCGACGATCGAGTGGTTTACTTCGTAGACGCCGATCACGCAGAACATGATGATCAGCGGATAGAGATAGGCGTAGGGAACCCGCAGCAGGTTCACGAACACGCCGACCAGCGGCAGGTTGAGCAGCAACAGCATCAGGTTGCCGACATACATCGACGCGACAAAGCCCCAGAACACGTTGGGGTGGTCGTTGACCAGGTTCGGCCCCGGCGGCACGCCGTGGATCAGCAGCGCCGCCATCAGCACCGCGATCACCGGCCCGGTCGGCAGCCCGAGCGCGAGCATCGGTACGAACGCGCCGGTCGAGGCGGCGTTGTTGGCGGACTCCGGTCCGGCGACGCCGGCGACCGCGCCATGGCCGAACTGCTCCGGATGGCGCGAGAGCTTCCGCTCCAGCGCATAGGAGACGAAGCTCGAGATGATGTGCGCGGAGCCCGGGATGATGCCGATCAGGAATCCGAGCACCGAGCCGCGCGCGATCGGCCACGCCGATTGCCGCCATTCCTCGCGGGTCGGCAGCAATTCGCGCAGCTTTGGCGCGGTGACGTCGTTCTTGACCTGGCGGCTCGGGGTCGTGAGCAGTTCGCCGAGGCCGAACAGCCCGACCGCGACTGGCACGATGCCGATGCCGTCGCCCAACTCGGGGATCCCAAACGAGTAACGGAAGTGGCCGGTCATCACGTCGATGCCGATGGTGCCGAGGAACAGCCCCAGCGCCGCCATCAGCAGCGTCCGGATCAGCGACGTCGTCGACATATAGGCGAGGAAGATCAGGCCCAGCACCAGCAGCGCCGTGTATTCCGGCGGGCCGAACCGCAGCGCGAAAGCGGCGAGCGGCGGCGCCACCAGCGTGAGCACGATGACGCCGAAGGTGCCGGCGATGAACGAGCCGACGGCGGCGATGCAGAGCGCGGCGCCGGCGCGGCCCTTGCGCGCCATCGCGTTGCCGTCGATGCAGGTCATCACCGAGGCGGCTTCGCCCGGGATGCGCAGCAGGATCGAGGTGGTCGAGCCGCCGTA
>Ga0075420_100004259_pt1 | contig 12531 bp, 22 predicted proteins | sample SoiMetdeltSBSDD4_FD_75296 | JGI IMG/M metagenome (GOLD analysis project Ga0075420, IMG submission 75296) | Bulk soil microbial communities from a Populus tree surrounding site in Tennessee, USA - Soil MetaG P. deltoides SBSDD4 | ecosystem: Environmental > Terrestrial > Soil > Tree plantation... | reverse complement strand
TATACCAGTACTATCTTTAACAGCCAGCAGATCGCTCGGATTTATATTCATTCCAATCAGAACTCCCTGTTTCGATAGTATAGCATCAGCTGCCCATTTCTCCAGATCTTCTGTCGGCTCTACATGGATTTCATATGTGTCAGGATGGATAGATATAAGCTCCTTGGATTTGTCAGTTGGTAGTTTATAGAATTCCTTCCTGAGCATCTCAGAGACGAGTATGAAGTATGGTGATGCTACTGTACTAATAGGAATAGTAGTTACAGTCTCCTGAACATCTCCGAATCTGCAGTATGGATTTCCTTCGAGGGATTCCCATTCCAGAAAGTTCTTAATGTGCAAACAGAACATTTGGAAGTTTATCTCATTAAACTCTCTTCGTAAGAGTGCTATTATCTGATTAATCTGTCCTGTGCCAAGACAAAATGTATTAAATGTTGGATGATTACCTCTTGAAATAGCTACGGCCAGTAGATGGGAATGCATATAGCCATAGCGAGCCTGCGCCTTTGTAAAGGTAGTAACTACTCCTTCCAGACCTCCATGAGCAAGTTTTCCGTCCGGAGCCAGTTGTATGCGTACGAACATATCCCGGATTGTTACACTACCTCCACGACTGTTTTTTATTGTGAACTCCGGGATTCTAACGATAGCATGATATGTATGGACTATCTGGTCAACACGTTGAGTAAATCCATTATCATCTGCCCCAACAATGTTAGTATCATTATATCCGTACTCTCTGAGCCTGCGACAGATGTTTTCTTCGTCCATTTTAGCAATTTGTACGTTGTCTTCGCCAAAGGTCATTACAAGCTTTTTCTTGATCGTCCTATACACATTCATATTTGTCTTCTCAACCAAACGGTTAATGGCCTTCTCGACTATCTGCTGTTTCTTTTCTGATAACTTTAGTATTGCCATAAAACGGGTTTAAATGAAAAGAGGGCCGAAGCCCTCTTTACTATTTTATTATTGCATATTTCGCTCGATCTCCTGGGCCTTATCCCGAAGCCTTGCCGTCTCTGGATCGACAGTCTTTACTGTCTGGAATCCCCAGTCAAATTTATCTGGCGTTGCCCGCTGCTCCTCAGTCTCTTCATAGTTCTCGTCTTCATCGTCGTTGTAATCATCATCGTAAGAATCTTCATCATCGTCATCATCATCATCATCATCGGCTAATGCGCCAGTTGCCCCATTTCTTATCAATTGCTCAGCAATTCCAAAGTGTGTGGATGCCAGCTCTATGTGATGTTTAGCTTTTAACTGCAATGCCATTGCGAGATCATAATGGGTGATGAACTGATAATCATCCACATGTTCTAACATATCTGTCCAATCTACTTCGTTGTAGTGAATGCCATCTGGATCTACCAGATGGCTTAAGTTATTTCCGCTTTTTACACGACGAGGCATTAAGAATAATGTCATGTCTCCTTCCATGAGCGTGCTCTGACCTGTAATAAGTTCGTTTTGGTTCTCACCTACTACTGCCCGCATGCCCGAATAGGGGATACCTGAGCGTTCCAGCTCTTGTTGGAGCTGCTCCCATGTCATTGCTGAGGACTCGATCACTTGATTGTTCTGTGCCGAGGTGTTGTAGACAGTTATTTTCCTAACTACTGCGATTTGATTTGACATACAACTTGGTTTTTTAATTAACTAAATACATCATCTTCTGCCTGTCTTACTTCTGGTTCATCTGCTTTTGTTTCTTCCTGCTTAAGCGCTTCATCTTCATCTATCAATCTAATCCTGCTGGGGAACTTTGTTTTTTTACCCCTGAGTTTTGGATGTCTGGCAACCTCTGCCATTTCCACTATAGTAAGACTATAGTGTTCCTGTATACTTCCGAAGCCTTGATCATCCTTCTTATATCTGGTATATCCTTTTTTTAACAGTTCCAGTACCTCTGGAATTTTGATGTCCTTTGTTTGTCTTGCCATATTTGACTTTTGGTTTTGTGCTGATGTCTGAGCCGCTTTTTCTTCGGCTATCTGATCTTCCAGATCACGTTGTATCCATGTCTCGGATCTTCCTGTCATAACAAGCTCATAAAATGATTCTTCGAACATTATCATGTTTCCGGGAGTTATAATAGTCTTCATAAACCCCTCAGCCCATTGTTCAGCTTCGTTCTTCTCTCTTTCTACGTCCAGAGATTGGAGGTGTTGATGCAGTCTGTCCATAAATCCAGTTTATCTGTTCGTTGTTACAATCGTGCAAGATCCTGTTGATCTTGGTGAAGATATTCTGGTGTTCCCACTTCCTTTCCGCTCTGGCTGCTGCTGCAGGATGTTCTACCTCAAACCCCCAGTGCAGAAAAGGTACTATAGCCTTGGCAGTGATATGAGCATTCTTTCCAAAAGATACATAAATAAGCCCATGATTATAGAAGTTTATAACCTCTTGGATCATATAGTCCATAAACCCATCCCATAAACCCTTGTGTGAAGTGGGTTTATTAAGCTCTACTGTAAGGCTTGTATTAAGCAGAAGAACTCCCTGTTGTGCAAGGTAGGAAAGATCTGGCATGTGCGGTACATCCTCTCCTAAATCATCTTCCATTCCGTCATAAAAGGTACTAAGTGATGGCTGGCACATTCCAGTGTTGGAACAACTCATTGCCATACCATCAGCGACAAACTTTTCATCCTTAATCCATGGGTAAGGATCCTGTAAAATAAAGATTACTCTTAACGCATTGTATGAGCATTCCTTAAAAGCCCTGAACGTATCGTGCCATGCGGGGCATATGACTTTCCCCTCTCCCTCAGGGGGCTTTCTCGATTGCTGTTTAAGGAATGCAAATATCTCATCGAACTTCTCCGATTCTATAAATGGTCTGAATTTGAGGGCCCAATCCCCCAAGAATGGTGCTACTTTTTCGTAGTTCATATGATACCCTTCAACTTAAAGTGTTTGATTACCTCATCCATTCCATAGTATCTGGCCAGATCTGCAAAGTCCTTTATCCACTCCTGGTTGGGCTTCTGGTATCCCCATGGACAGTTCACCCATCCAAATCCGAACTGGTTGTAGTAAGTACAAGCCTGCACACCTACTTTGTCACTGTCAAAGTTTACGAATACCTTTCCGCACCTTTCTCTGAGAAGACGGATATTATGGTTGTTGATAGAGACAATACTTTCACTTTGCACACTGCATACATGAGGTAGTATTTTAGCAAGCACTAGTTCGTCCTTTTTGCTCTTTGTTACTACAGCTACATTGCAGCCTGATGTAATACGCTGCATTCCACTCATGTAGTCATTAGGTACATTGCTGATCCATTTCCTGTCCTTTGGCTGCTCTGGTCTATAGATCTTCCATTTGTCCTCAAAGAGATATCCAAACTGTAGCGTACCTGGTGTATAGCCTACGAGTAATCTGTCTACATACAGGCGCTTTATAGCATAGATCTCATTTTCTCTCAGCTCTCTCTCTGAGATGTGGTAATGATTCCAGTAGGCCAACTCAGCACTGTCAAACTTTCTGGTGACAACTTGTATAAATGCAGGCTCCTTCTCATGGATTACTACCTGCTTCGGTCTTACAACTCCCTGGCTACCTTTCCCTGATGTTATACCTACTTTCAGATCCTGGTCAATCATGAGTAATGCTCTATCATAACTGGTATTGTATAACTGCATTACAAAGTCAACACATCTTCCACGTTTGAGAGGATCCCCATAATCGAGATGGAATAATCCACCAGTCTTGGATATATTCACTGCAAAACTCGGCATCTTATCATCCTCTCTCAGAGGAGATAGAAAAGCCTTTCCAAACTGGAAATCATGCCCTATATAGTATCTATATATGTCATACTCGCTCACTGCCCTCAATATATTATCCAGTGTAAGAGCTATTTTAATCGGACCACTGACTGGCATATCAATTCGTAGATTTGAACATCTCCCTGATCTTAGCTATCTGATCAATTTCCGCAGACGTCTCGGATAAGGTCATCTTCTCAGAGGCAAATTTCAGGGAAGTCAGTCCGAGAGCTGTCGTCATCCTTTTCTTTGTCTCGTCATTAGGAGTTGCTCTATACTCCCGTAAGGAGTCTATAAGTATATCAAGGAGAACCTCCTCTGAAATTATCTTGGCGAGAACAATTGCTATATCTGCCATAAAATATTTTTGTGAAAAAATTGCCCCATGTAAAAACACAGGGCGTTTTGCTAATAATTATCCTATGAATTAAAAAATAGAAACTCTTATCTATTAATAGCTGGTATCATCATCTTCAATCTTCGAATTATTTCCAGCTACCGGATTCTTAGAAGGATCATACTCCTGCAACGGCCCCAAAGTATAGTAGTTTTTAATACCATACTGTTTATTCACAGCGTTCAGAACGAACTTTTGCAGCTTGCTCCTCTTCTTCTTATCAGTCTTCTCTGCTGCATCTATAAATGCTGTATCTATTTTCTTGAGCCTGATCTCTTTCATTACGAATCCTGGAAGGAACTCTTTATTATATACCTGCTCATATTCTTTGAGCTCACCGTCCTTCGTGACAGAACGTATAACGTTCAGTAATACTACTGACTCATCATACCCACTGCCTATTTGCTCCGCGATCTCGCGCACATTACCTCTCATCAACTTATTCCAGTCAAACGAAAGCCTTGCTGAATCGTTACGTAAATCCAATTTGTTAAGCCATGCTTTCATGAAATTATACATCTCTTCTTCTCCATCCTTCGCTAAACGATATTCTCTTTTCTTGAACCAGTCGTGCAGATTTGCTTCGGAATCTGCCCATGTAGTATCACCTACAGAATTAATATATTGCTTCTTTTTGGTCTTTGTCTTCTCTTCACCCTCCTTCACTGTGTTCTCAACGACTGTATCCTTGAGAAAGAAGCGCACACTTTTGATCTTACCTAACATCTTGTCTTTTACCCAGAAAACTAACTGGAGCTGAGTATTCCCCTTTTCATCTTCACCTAAATACTCTGGATCTTTTTCGATCTGCGTACCTAATAACTCTTCTAACTTTTCTCTATCCGGATTTACACATAAAACTGTCGCCTCGAAAAACCCTGTTTCTTTAGCGAACTGACTTGGATCCCTTTTTGGTCCTTGTACTGCACTCATAGATAAATGGTTTACTTATGAAAAGACTTCATCTTCTTTTTCTATCTCTGTCTCTGATTTCTTCGAAAACTCAACAGCCTTCTCTACTAAGAATTTCGCATCATTTGGTATTCTATATACACCCTCTCCAAATATTGCAGGTGGACATTTGGTACTCATTCCTTCTCCTACCAGTTTGAAGTAGAATTCAGGTTTGTCGTCCTTAAATTTGCTTTCCGCATATACCACCAGGGTAAATTCACGCTCAATCATTCCTTCCCACTCCTTACCCTTCGTTTTGACGCGTTTCTCTGGCTCACCTTCTATATTGATGATCTCATAATGAGCAGTAATTACCATCTCTTTTTCAACAGATTTCAATAGGTTCATTAGCTTAGTAATGGCTCTATTGTAGTTGTCCCATACATCAAATCCACGGAAGTTATTTCTCATCTCTTCCAGCAGCATGTCGAAAATAGCTGAAAGGCTATCTACTACAATAACGTCTATATCTTTGTTTTTTGAGTAATCTTCGATAGCTCTTAGTGCACCTGCGAACTTTTTGGGTTTTGCGTGATACTTAAATGCTCCCTCAAAGGGAAGCGGTTTACTCTCTGCGTTGATAAATCCTGTCCTATCTTTATTCATCTCCCTGAAACTATATGTCTTACCTTTTCCGGGCTGACCTACTACCAGAATTTTGTAGTAGTCTCTGATCTTAACTTTTGTCGCCATCTTTTTGATTAGAATTTTTTACCTGTTTCCATGTCGAAAAATCTACATCTTCCAGTGTATTCCAGTCCCAAAGTTCGTTAAATCTCCTAAGTTTAAATCCTAAAAAGTAGTCATTTTTTGGCAAATTAAAGTGAGGCGTTTCCCCCTCACTGAGCCTGGGTTTATTATCCTTTTTTTTATTCCTTCTCCTGCCCATGTTGGTCATTTTTATCGTTAAAAGCATACATCGCCCCTCTCAGACTCTCAGCAAGACTATTAAACAGGGCGGCGCTTGTCTGAGCGAGGTAATGTTTTCCATCACCATCAATCAGATGAAATGCTACAGAGATTCCTCTCTTCATTGTCCCTTCCTCAACAATAACAAAATCTTTTATATATAGCTCTTCTGTCTCCTCATCTTGCGCGTCTGGTAGAGCTGGGCCCGGATCGTCTTTATGGAGTATAATTACATTTATTCCTAACATATTATTGTTCCCTTAGAAAATAACTATTATCAATAATACTATTGTAAGTATCTTCCGTCGTATCAGTCAGTTTCTTCATCTCACGGAACATACCTATTTCAGGCTGGAATGCGAGTCCTATTCGTATATCGTCACTTCCATAGGAGTTCTTTAGGATTTTAAGCAGACGGTACTTCTTTCGTCCCTGTGCATCTCTGAGCTTCGACAAGTCATATCCTACAGGATCCTGAACCTTGTATCTCATAGGATCGAAAAGGCTCATTACAATATCGGCATCTTCCTGCGTAGTTGCTGTATCCTTGAAGTCCTCCAGCATTGGTTCAACATCACCGCTCTTCAATCTCAGAGGCGATGCTATTTCCCTATTGAACTGCGAGACTTTTACAGAGGGTATTCCATAAAAGTCCCTGAAATACCTGGCATCTTTAGAAGCCTTGTCAATGATCTCCTTCTTCTGCTTATAGTCTTTCTCCTCTCTGATCAGACCAATATGATCGTATATATTAAGAATGATCTTATTGGGTTTATGTGGATGGTAAATCCTTTCATGTTCACTGACCATTTCAACTTCCCCATTTGCAAGAGCTCGCTCTCTTACAAAGTTTCGTATGCCAGTCGGATTTTCTGGATACGCCCTAATGTGTATGATCTCAGAGAGAGCTTCTACATATTGCCGGTAAGTCTCTATAAGATTCTTCTCTTCTATAGAAAGCCTTTCTGTTTTTGGACACCACCCCATCATACGGTTGATAGGGATAATAATTCCATGATCCAGGAAGATTCGCCGGCTGATCCATTTCATCAGCTTGAAATTCTTCCTTCGTTCCATAGACCAGTATATGATCTCCAGATCTATTCCGCTCTTTCCTTCATCATTCAAATACCACTCAACAGGATTGAGCACGAAGGCATCATCTAAAAGAGCTGTTTTTCCTGATCCGGTATATCCCCCGATCAGATATATCATAGATTTTCTTATGGTGACATGGCTATTCAATCTTGAAAAGCCCGTTGGGACTCCAGAATTTCTTCCCTCTATTCCATCGTTGATGTCACCCATCAGATCATCAAAGTCAGACATTATTCATATGCTTGTTAAAGATCATAAGTATCTCCATAGTGAGCTCCTCAGCATCCTTTCCTTTAAGATCCCACATTATAATCGCCTGCTCTATATCAGTATACATTGCAGCGAATTCAGGTTCGTAATCAGGGCTATCTCTACGAACCATCTTTACGATCAGATCTTCCGTTAGATCCATAATATTCACGTTTTAGTTCTTCGTCGTATCCTGCAGAGACGACGACAATACTTCTGATTGATCCGTCTTCCAGCTTGAAGTATATTTCATTGAGCTCTTTATCAACCTCTACATCTATCAGACTATTCATTTCTGTCGCTCCGATTTTGTCAAGGATAAAGTTGAAGACTATTGTTTTTACTGCTCCAGTTGCTCCCATATAGGTAGTTTTAATAAGTGGCTTCGTCAGCCAGTTTAATAAAGACTGCTTTTACAAACTCTTTGCTCATGTACTCACTGTCGATCATTACGCCATCCTGTTCGTCTTTGCTGATAACTATCTCTCCGAATCCGAGGGTCTGGGAAGACCATTGTATAGTGATCCCCCCAGGCCAGAATTTTACGGCGTCTATTTGAACGTCTTTGAATCTGCTGTCCATATAAAATTTAGAATTGCGGAAAGGATCCATAGTGCCACAATAGTTACTACTATATACAGGCACCACTTCCATACCTCTTTTGTGAATGGGTATAGCCTGTGATTTGTAGATAATGAGTTATGAATAGCAGCTGTTGCACCTGAGACGACCAGTAGTGTAACTACTGCTGTGCCGCTTAGTCGAAGTAGAAGTTCTGTTTGCTCTGTCATAACCTTATACTGTTTTTAAATAATTAATCTTTCCATACGTTATACATACCTTTAGTGATCTCATATTCACCAAAGCTCTTCCTTTCCCTTTTGGGCTGTTGCTGGGCCCACGCCCACATACATGATAGTCCTTCTCTGAGAGAAGTGTGATCTTTGATCAGATGTTGGCACTTTGTTACATCCGGCCATGCAGTATGTACTTCGTGCCTTTCAGGAAGAAATTCTATCGCACATGCACCTACTACTTCAGAAAATATCTGTGCTGCTTCTGCAATGGAACATTCTCCTACTGCAGTACCCAGGTTATAAATCCCCTCTCCATAAGAGTTGTCCCCAAATTGTCCCAGCACTGGTAGTATATCGCCTACGTACGTGAAGTTCCTTCGTTGTGATCCATCTCCGTAGATAGTGATAGGAAGATCGTGCAGTTTATTATACATCCAGATGCCAAATACATTCCTGTACTTGTCCCAGATATTCTGCCGTTCCCCATACACATTGAAAGGTCGTACTATGATATGATTGAGCTTATGCTGCTTCCATGCTGCACGTATGTCCATCTCGCAGGCATATTTGGCTATCCCATATGGATCTATAGGCTTGGGAACATGTGTCTCTCTAAATGGCGGATTGCCATGACCATACACTGCAATAGATGAGAAAAAGATCAGTTTGGAATTATTTTCTATGCAATGATTTACAATCGCAGCTGTCTCTACGACATTGTTTGTGTAATTGAACTTGCGGATGAAGGGGGATAGTCCTTCAGCTGCATAAGCAGCACAATGGTATACCACTTCAAAGTCGAAAATGTTAAATAATCTATGGACTATATCTTCTCCTGCCTGTGATACATGAAACTGGAAATTGTCATATTCAAGAGGAAGATTCTCTTTGAACCCCCCACTCAGATCATCTACTCCAACAATATACCAGTCTGTATTATCAAGAAGATGTCTTGCCAGGTTTGAGCCGATCATGCCGGCGCAACCTGTAATCAATACATGTTTCATACCTTATACTATTTTAATACAGCATCAAGATATGCACCCGTACCAACACATAATCCTCTTACAGGTGCGTCCTCTTCGGAGTTTTCAACAGCGATTTGCCATCCCAGATCCATCGCAGCTGCTGCGATAATCATAATAGGGCTACCTTGATTATCTCCTTCCTCAGCGTTCTCCATCTGCACTTTCAACTTTTCATAATGCTCTACATGGGATTGCAATAGCTTCAGGAGTGCTTCTTCAGCTGTCATTTTAGTGAGAATGAAATCTCTGAGTTCTTTTGCCGTCATAGTTATTTAATTTTTTACATGTTCTGCCATATCGCGTGGGTCGATTTCCATTATGTCCTCTCCTTGTGCTCTTATCACCCATCGGTATGTTTCTTCAACCAATTCTATATCTGCGAGATCTATTTTCGCATCCATAGCTGTTTGCTGCATCGCTATCAGTATAGCTCTCTGCAGTTCAGGCCATGCTTTCATAGATTTTACCTGGGCAGTTGTCATCCGCCGGCCAGGAGTTTCATCTTTCATGATAAGTAGTAATTTTCTGTATGTCGGAATCAAATTTCTCTTCTCTGTACTTATCAAATGCAACCCGGTCTTCCCCCATCATCTTCTCGCTCTCTGAGTAAAGCTCATCCTTCTCTGATTTGTTATTGGACCAGTGCATATGTTCAATGGTTATATGAGGGAAGTATTTGATCTTCCCCAGACGAATGCCTAAATCCTTCCAGTAATTGTCTATGTAATAATGCTTCATCACAGGCGGTACCATATATCCCTGGGCTTTCACTATCTCTGAGGAGATGAAGACATTATTAGGCAGGTTTTCACCTTGAAGGAGATCGTTACAATAACATACTCCTGGGTGGTGCCCTTGCATCCATTCTGCAATCTCTTCATCCCAACCATCTGTTCTGAATACCACATCATCACCTACAAAACACAGGGTATGGTAGTTCTCCAGTAATTGCGGCTGTGTAGCAACCTTATTAAGCTTGTCTACCAGGAGCATTCTGTCCATTACCCACGATTGACCGAGTGGTGGAAGTATATCAGTATAGTTATGTACGTCATCTTTATCAAACGCACACATTATGTCAGAATAACCATAAGTGGTCTTTCTCCAGCTTTTGATCAGTCTATCGAGAGATTGTACTCTCGTCCCACCAGAACTTCTGGTAGGTATAACTATAAGTATATCTCTCATGGCTAATTGAGATTTGTCTTGTCTGTCGAATTCATAGAATCCTGAGGTGCTGTATCATCCATTCTTATTACCCCTATTTCTGCTACTTTCCTACCTTCGATATGAACTTCCCATTTATCTTCGAAGGGAACTATCTCGTAATCTATTCCTTCCATTTCTTGGTTGAGTATATGTTTAACAAAACGGTTCATCTCCGGCCATGTCGGAAGACTCTTGGCTTCCTCTATCGTCAGGCGTTTGCCCATAATCAGATGTATTTAAAGATTCTTTTACCATTTCTACTACTTTGTTGTGCCCGCTGAGTGCCCCTATGCGCGTGAAATATCTCTTCTGGTATCCATTATGTTCTCCACCAAATACCATTGTTTCCCATAATATAGGATGGTTCCCGAAAAACCCATGATCAATAGCAAGAAATACAGTAGAGATTGTTATACCTGCAATTTCTTCCCTTGCAATTTGCCGGTTGTTCTCTTCAAACCATTTTGCCCATTTCAGCACGTCATCTTCCGGGACGGGATTATTATCCTCATCCAGTATATAATTGTGTAGCCGTCTCATATATCAAAGGTATCTGCACTTCCCTTCACTTGGGAAGGCTGTTTAGAAATCTCAATGAAGTTCTCGAAAGTACGTTGATTAAGATAGGTGAGGCTGTTCTGCATGTAACGCATCTTATTCTCTCCGGACTGGACTGAAGCCTCTTTCTTTAGTTTTACCTCGTATTCAAGTGCCCTGATCATATCATCAGCTGTGTAATCACCTTCATTAAGGATCTTATCGAACTTTTGCCGACAATCTTCCTTCTTTTGTTTAAATCCCCGGGAGCCCTGAAACTTCTTGCCTTTATGTTCAAATACATCTACTGAAGGATATCGCTTCCACCATCTGTCAAATGCTGTTTCAACCTTTATCTGGTATGATTCCTTCTCCGTACGTATATGTAGCCCACCTCTGAGAGAGGATAGCATCACGGCCCCGCGATTAGTGATCTTCTCCTCCTCAGAGATCAAACCCTTCCGAAGAAGGGTCTGTGTAAGGGCAGTTATTTTATCTCCTGTCCCTATATCTATTCCTTTACTGATCTTTTCCAACAGGAAAATCTGGTCCAGTGATAGACCGTCCTGTAGCAGTTGCCCGAAGGTTTCAATACTTATGTCGAATAGGCTTTCTGCAGACTTTTCTGATAAGATTGATTTTTGCATGCTTACCAAATTTACCGGCTTTGCGAGGCTTGCCCAAAACTATTTTGGCAGCCTTCTGTGCCATTTCTTCTTCAAATAATTCCTGCATTAACTGCTTCTCTATCAATTCCTTTTCTGCATTCAAAAACCCTTGTTCTCTATGATACTCTTCTTCAAATAGCCGCTTAGAGTGTCCGTTCATCTGTATTGTTTTTAGATGGATATTCAAATTTCCTATCTATCTTCTTACCTCCAAATCGTTCGAACATAGCTTTGCAATCAGGGCATGCAACAAACTCCGTTCTGTCAGTTCCCATATCTGTAATTCCTATCTGGCGGCCCCATCTGTAGGGTTCGCTGTAAGACTCCTTGACATAAGCTTCTATATCCGCATCGCTCATCCCTGCCCAAACCTTATATCCTTCTTCGCGCTGTTTGATAAAGGTTTCTATCATAGACCCTCCATCCCAAGAAGAGCCACATTCAGGACATTGAGTTTCTCGTAACATATTTTTCACAATCGTATATTTAAGACTTTTACCTATCAGAATAGTGTTAATTGGTTCTTGTTAATGGGGATTCTCTTGCGCTTCCTGCCTGCTTCCAGATCACCTATCCTTTCCTTTGCCTTCTGGATATAGTACTCGTAATTGATCTTATATGATTTTATATGATCATCCCGATCAACCGTATTGGCTACAGTACATTTCCATTCACCTGCTTCGCATTCCGATACATCTACCCCATCTGCTTCAGATCCTGCATTCTTCACCTTCAGTAACTTGTTGCCATTCTCTGAGACGAAGTAGCGTACTACTGAGTGATAAAGCTTCTTATTGCCCAGCTTATCTACTGATTCGTAATGATAGTCCTTGTTACTCTTTACACCTATGCAGAAGTCAAAGATATTTTTATGACCTGTGATAGTCTCCTCTACAGGTATATCAT
>Ga0075420_100004257_pt1 | contig 12534 bp, 19 predicted proteins | sample SoiMetdeltSBSDD4_FD_75296 | JGI IMG/M metagenome (GOLD analysis project Ga0075420, IMG submission 75296) | Bulk soil microbial communities from a Populus tree surrounding site in Tennessee, USA - Soil MetaG P. deltoides SBSDD4 | ecosystem: Environmental > Terrestrial > Soil > Tree plantation... | reverse complement strand
CAACGCGCCGTGCTGTCGGTCGGCTTCACCGATCACAAGCACATCTTCGCCGCCGACAGCTTCGAGAGCGGCAGCTTCTGGGGGAAGTGGCGCGGCCGGTATGGCCTGAAGCTGCGCGGCCGCGCGCTGCGCTGGTATCAGGGCGTGGTGGGACAGTCGCTCGCCGAGATGGAGGTGCGACATTTTGTCATCGAGAGCAACAGCGGCCCCGACCTCGCCGGCCGCTACACCATCACGGCAAAGGACATCCTCAAATTCGCCGATGGCGACCGGGCTCAAGCGCCCGTGCTGTCGCAAGGCTTCATCGGCGGCGCGCTGGACGCGGTAGACACGACGTTCTCCCTGTCGCCGGCCGGCATCGGCAACGCCGAGTATCCCGCGAGCGGCTATCTGTGCATTGGCGGCAATGAGATCGTGAGTTTCACCCGGAGTGGGGACGCTCTCACGGTGGTGCGCGGCCAGTTCAACACCGCTGCCGCTGCACATGACGCCGGCAGCCGCGTGCAGCTCTGCCTCCGTTATGACGCGCAAGATCCGGCCGAGATCCTCGCCGACCTCTTCGAGAATTATGCTGCTGTCGATCCGGCTTACATCCCGCTGGACGATTGGCTGGTGGAGACAGGGGCGTATCTGCAGCGGCTTTACACCACGCTCATTCCTGAGCCGACCGACGTGCGCAAGCTGGTGAACGAGATCATTGAGCAGTCAGCGCTCGCGATGTGGTGGGAGCCGCTCACCCAGGAAATCAAGCTGCAGGTGTTGCGGGGCATTCCCACCTCGGCACAGACTTTCACGCCAGAGAACACCCTCAAGGGCAGCTTTAGCGTGGCCGAGCAACCCAACAGCCGCGTCAGCCAGGTGTGGACTTACTTCGGCCAGCGCGATCCCACGCGCACGCTGGACGAGATTGATAATTTCCGCTCTACCGCCATCGTGGCCGATCTCGAGGCCGAAGACACCTACGGCGGCGCGGCCATCAAGAAAATCTTCAGCCGTTGGATACCATTCGGCGCGCTCAGCGTCGCGCAGCGCGTGGGCCAAATTCAGCTTGCCCGGTTCAAAGATCCGCCGCGCAAGTTCGGCTTCGAGGTGTTCAGGAATTACGGCAGCGAGTTGCCGCCATCGCTCGGCGGCGGCTATTTGCTCTCGGCCTGGCCGCTGCAGGATGTGACTGGCGCGAGCGCGCCCGCTCCCGTGCAGGTGACGAAGCTAGACCCGCAACCCGATCGGTATCGGGTGGAGGCTGAGGAAATCCTTTTCGACACCATAGACCCAGGCGACCTCACTAACCGCGTGATCACGATCAACAGCGACATCAACGACGTGAACTTGCGCACCTTGCACGATGATATCTATCCGGTGATCACCGGCAGCGAGAGCCCTGAGATTACCGTCACGTGCGTGGTCACATCGGGCGCGATCGTGGGAAGCAGCAACGGCAGCACCCCGGCTTTCGACGTGGGAAGCTGGCCGGTGATGGGCATTCCGATCACAGTGCAGGTTGCCGGCCGCATACAGGGCGCTGGCGGCGACGGTGGCGGCGACAGCAGCGGCGGCCCCGGCGAGATGGGTGGCACCGCACTTTACACCCGCTACGCGATCAACCTGGACGACGCCAGCGGCCTCCTGTGGGGCGGTGGCGGCGGCGGCGGCCGGGCACGCGGAAACTTCCTACCGAACTACAATATTCGTGGCGGGGGTGGCGGCGGGGCGGGGCGCATTCCCGGTGATGGCGGTGTCTGTACCGGTGGCGAAGAGAATGCCAACGGCAGCCCCGGTTCCCTCGATACGGGAGGCGCTGGCGGCCACGTGCGCACTATAACCGGCGGCACGGGCGGCACGCCTGGCAATGCCGGAGGCAGCGGTCAAGGCAGCCAGGCGAGCGCGGGCGGCGCGGCTGGTAGCTCAATCGACGGTATCAGCTTTGTGACGACAACATCAGGGCCGGGTGACCGCCGCGGGCCGCAAGTTAACTAAGGGGCATATCCATGGTTTTGGCTGTTCATCAGTTCAGCGTGGTCGACGACAACGGCAACGTGGTGCCCAACGCATCGATCGAGGTGCGGCAGGAGATCACCGGCAGCCCTATTGCGACGCTCTTCTCCGATCGGGCCGGCGTCGTCTCGCTCGGTAATCCGTTCAACGCCGATGGGGAGGGCTTCGCCCAATTCTTCGTAGCCGGCGGCGCTTACCGTGTCACGGCGACCTCGGGAGCCCTGACACGAGTGTGGCGTTATGTCGCAGTCGGCACGGCGGCCGAGTTTGATGTGGAGGATTTTCTTCCGGCCGGCAGTTCGCTTGATCTTCCCGAGATTGCCGAACCATCGAGCCCGAGCGCCAACGTGGCGCGCTTGTTCGCACGCGATGTCGCGACGCGGACCGAGTTGGCTTTTAAGCGAAGTGACGGGACGGTGGTGGACTTGCTTCGCGGTATTGTGAGCGTCAAGGATTTCGGCGCTGTCGGTGATGGCGTGGCGAATGACCGGAACGCTTTCGAGGCCGCCGCTGCCGCATCCACAGGTGTCGTGCTGGTCCCACGCGGGACTTACCTCATCGGCTCGGCTACCTCCACTCGCGTCGCCTGGCTATTGCTTGACGCGACCATTACGGGGCTCTCTGCATTGGGAGACGGCCAGACGCCGACTGTCACCGTCGACAACACTTCGCGCCTGGTTGGCACGGTGATGAAGCTGCAAGATCTACAGTACGGCAATGCCCTCCATATTGGAGATCCCGACCCGTGGATGGAACAGTTCATACGGCCTTCCGCACAAAGCCGCGCCACGCTGGTCGCCATGTCTCCCGATGGCCAGATTGGCCTCACCGCCGCGACGAAAACCAGCGACAACCCGGGCACTGCCGGAACCCAACTCGCAGGCGTTGCCGGCAACTTCTATGCGGTCAACGACTATGTTGGCGATCGCGTTGGCTATGCCGGTTATTTCGAAGGTTGGAGGCGGTCCGGCGCTGGCCAGACGATAGGTTGGGAAACCGATATCGCGAACGAGGATAGCGTTGTTGATTTCCATCCGAGTTCCTCCCTAAGTCCTAGCATTGCATATACGTTCGGCGGCCTGATTAATTCGGGTGCCGGTCGCGCCAGCATGCAATCTGCTTCCGCTGGTCTCGTCTTCGGCGCGAATGGTGCCGCTTTCCGGCGCGGTATCGTCTTCAACTCAGGCTCGCTCGATGGGGTGACGAGCGAAGCCATCAGCATGCCCATCACTTATTCGATGGCATGGTATGCAGGTGCCGTAAAAACCTCATATATTGATCAAGCAACCTTACAACGGTTGGTGCAAGATAACACTTTTAATCCGGTTGAGAGCAACAAACGTCACCGTGCAGGGGGCGCGGCAACGCAAAATCTGGATGTAATTTTTCAAGAGAATGGTTACGCATGCTCCGGGGCGGCGGCGGATTATCTTGGTGCTTTCACCCGGATATTACAGCGGTCAAACTTCTCCGGCGGCAATGCCAGGTTCTCTTTTGACATCATAGTTACCAATTCAGATGGAACGGTAGCTGAAGTTAATTTGAATGCCACTGCCGACAAGATATTTGCACCAGCATCAGACAATGATCTCACCTTGGGCGGTGCGTCATTTCGTTGGAAAAACGGATATTTTGTCAACGTCACGACAGCCGGGGCCATTGTCGAAAACGGCGTTAATCATTGGACGCCGGTCCGGAAAACTGCGGACCAGACCAAGAACAGCAACACGACGCTCGCAGCCGATACCGCCTTGCAATTCCCCATGCTGGCGAATACGAAATATGCCTTCCGTGGTCGCGTTCATTACGGCACACCGGGCGGCGCAGATATTAAGTTCCGGCATACCGGCCCGGCATCACCATCCTTCGTTCACATCAAGCGCCATTCGCTCGCGCCTGGTGCCACGGCATTCGGTAACATCGCGATCGACACTGCCTATTCGTCGGCCGATATCGTGATCACAGAGGTTTCGGGCACTGAGGGTTATTTTGAATTTGACGGGGTTGTGCACAACGGGGCCAATGCCGGAACCTTCGCAATACAGTGGGCGCAGAATACTTCGGACGCAGGTGGCACCACTGTACGGGCAGGCAGTTTCATTGAGTATTCAACAACTTAGAGGGGCATATGAATAAAGAACTCCAGCGTGCACAGGACATGCTTGGCGTGATGCAACACCAACGTGACCAGGCACTTAATGCCAACGTCATGGTGAGCGCAGAGAATGCCGAGTTGCGGCGACAAATTGTCGCGCTCGAGGAACAGGTGGGCAAGCTCCGTGCTGAGCAGGAGATCGTTGAAGAGTAGGGGTTGAACCGGCAGGGGAATGAAGATAAAGCCTCGTAATTACGTTACTTTACGAGGCTTTGTTTTATGCCGTTCAAAGGGTTCCAAGACATGGCTGCATCCACGCAACCCCCGGCGACAAAGCACGGTGTCGAGAGCCTCAAGCTCGAGGTGATGGAACAGCGCAATCGGCTGATCCATGTGGAACGCACGGTCAACAGCCTCGGCGAGAGCATGACGGGGTTGGACGCGAAGCTGGATACGGTGGTGACGGCGCTCACCGGCATCACCACCCGGCAGGAACTCTCAAAGCCCACCGACTGGCTCAAGCTCATCGGTGCGGCTGTCGGCGCGGTCTCACTCTTCACTGCCGGCGTCGGCGGTATCAGCTACATCGTGCGGGCGCTCGGCGAGAGCGAGAAGGTCGCGGTGCGCAAGGATCTCGATTTTCTTCAGATGCGGCTTGAGCGCGGTTGGGGTATCGGTGGGACCAACATGCAAATGCGGGTGAGAGAAGGGGCGGCGCAATAATGGCCTGGACATACGCACAGAGCAAAGCTGGCTACGGCAACATGTGGGCCGCCGCGCGCATCCGCGCCGAGCGACGGCCGGCCGCGCTCAAGATCGCAAGCCGCGCCATCGCCAACAAGCAGCGCTACGCAGCGGCGGCGAGCGTCGCTCCCGGCATGCCCTGGTGGTGGGTGGCGGCGGCGCACAGCCTCGAGAGCGGGATGAGCTGGACGGCGCATCTGCACAATGGCGATACGCTGGCGCGGCGCACGACGCACGTTCCGGCCGGGCGGCCGGCGACCGGCTCGCCGCCGTTTACGTGGGAAGAGAGTGCACGCGACGCGCTGACCATGCCGCCGCATAGCCTGCAGAGCGTGCCCACCTGGGAGATAGAGCGGTGCCTCTACGAGTGGGAGCGCTACAACGGCTTCGGCTACGTCAAGCATCGTATCAACTCGCCTTATCTGTGGAGCTTCACCACGTTATACGATCGTGGTAAATACGTCTCAGACGGGCGCTTCGACGCATCGGCCGTCAGTCAGCAATGCGGCGTTGTGGCCATCGCAAAGAGCATCGCCGAGATTGAGGGTGCGCCGCCTGTGGTGGTCGACTTGCCAGTGGAGGCGACACCACCAGCGCCGCCGGCTAGGCCGGTGCCTGATTGGGACGTGATAGGGTGGGCAGTCAATCTACTTAAGAGGGTATTCTCATGACACACTACAACCGGTTTTTGCTGGTGGCATTTGCCGCCGCAAGTCTCCTGATGCTCGCGAGCGCCCCTGCGTGGGCACAGACGGTCGATCTACGCCCCCAAGCGTCCTCGGCGCTGGAATGGGTGGCCACGACGCTCGGGGCCGTCCTGACGCTTCTGGCGGGCTTTGGGGTGCGGTTCGTCTCCACCAAGATCGGCCTGGCCAACAGCGAGCTTGAGGCGTCGCTCAACGCGCGGCTCAACGACATCATCCACCGCGGCATCGATGCGGCCTATATGCGCGGGCTGCAGGAGGTGAACGATCCGAAGAGCGGGCTCGAGGCCATCAAGGTGGATAACATCTTCGTTGGATGGGTGATTGAGTATGTGAGTAAGGCGGCTCCCGGCATCATCGCCCGGTTCAACCTGCAGGCACGCATCAAGGATATGATCCTGGCGCGCCTGCCGGGTTATGTGCCGCAACTCACGAACGCGGTTCCGGCTCCCTCGCCGGTCTCGCCCGTCGCCTAGCGCATGTGGTCGTCCGCGATGGTGCAGCCTTGGCGCTGCTCATCGGCGGCGATCTCTTCTAGGTCGCGTCCGCGTTGCGGTTCATCAACCCATTGGTTGAAGTTCGGCGGCAGAATACCGGCGGCAATGGCCTTTTCAGGTTCCAATGTCAGGCCGCCGAGACTGAAGCTTCCGTCAGGCTCGCCGCTCGGCCGGTGGTGCACCAGTGTATTGCGGATAGCGGTCTCCGAGATGCCGCCGGCCAGAAGCCGGCGGACGATCTCACGGCACACGCGCCGCACTTGCCAGTGATTTATTGACGGGGTGTCGCGCAAGGTGGCCTGGAATATGACCAGCGCCACCGTATCCTCGAGTTCTGTCAGGGCTACGACACACAGCCCACCGGGTATGCTAGGGTTTGATGACATTGCCGAACATCTCGTAATGGATGAGGTCTAGGGTTTCTTCGGTGACGCGCGGGGGTTTAGCACCCTCGACACTCATGCCGACGTTGAAGTGGGACGTTGCCCGGCGGTCCCACGATCGGAGACCGCCGCGCAAATGGTTGGCCGGCAGATGCGTCTTCATCCGCCGAAGCTGCATGTGCATCTCGGTGAAGGCGATCCGCCACTCGTCACGCATCAGTCGCCGCCTCCCGGCGTGGTCGGCGTGGGCTGGTGGATGGTCCGCCAGTCCTGCCGCGCGCTCGAGGTGATGGCGTCCCCACATCCCGCAAGCAGGATGAGCAGGGCGGCACCGATGGCCATGGTGGTGATCTTGAAGGCCGCAATGCCGAGGCCGATCTTGAGATTTCTATCCATTTGCATTCCCCTCTAACGAAACGCCACGCGGGATGCGTGGCGCTCGGCGAGAAGGGAAAGGGCCTCAGCCCTTTCCACTCCCGTTACAGCCGGTACAGGTGACCGTCTCGGTGGTCGGGTTGCCGGCATCGTCTTTGCGGCCGGTCAATCTGGTGATGGTCCCCCGGCCATGGCAGATGGGGCAGGATACCTCTTGCGGGTGATCAGCACGAGGGAATGGCATTATGCACCTCTCACTGTTGTGGTTTTGCGATCGTAAACGGCCCATGCGAGCGCCAGCACCCACCCGAGCCCGGTCCAGCCGAGGAACAGGTTAATGACGGCGATTGAGTTTGTGCCGGGGTGGGCACGCACCCAGGCTGTGATTGTCGGCAGGAAATAGCCGGACAGCATCAGCAGAAGCCAGAGCTGGTCATTCATATCGTCACCTTCTCGTGAACCTGCCGAATATTGTCGGCGATGATGTTCCAATCGGCGTTGTCGATCTCGCGCCATGTGAGGATGCGCTGAAAGACTACGCCGTCCGCGCGGGTGGCGCAGAAGCTAAGCCCGGACCGCATGCATTCCACCCGGACAAAGTGTCGCAGGCCGTCGCGCACCTCGAGCGCCTTGATGAGCTTGTCTATCAACTGGTATGCCCTCCCCTGAGCTGGTGGCGCACGGCTGCCGCTCGAGATCCGCGCGGCGGCAGGCGTCGCCATTCATCACCGCTGATCAGCACATAAACCTCACCGTCGGCCGCGACAATGTAGAGCTGGCCATCCATGCGGACTTCGGTCCCGGCAGGTCTCATTTGGGCAGTCTCCCTGTTCCGCCGCACCGTGGGCATGGGGCCTGGTGGATGCCGCCCTTGCCGTCCGGGATGGTGATAATGCCGTTGACGCAGATGTCGCACGGCTTGGTCTGTTCCTCGTATCCGCCGCTCATTGCAATCCCCTGAGAAGGGGGAGGCCAAAGCCTCCCGATTTAGCTGATCAGCACCATGTAAATGACGTTCGGGTTGCTCTCGGCGAAGCTGCAGCGGATGGCGAACCCATCGGCCTTCTGCATCGTGTCGTAGAGCTTGCCCACTCGCTGCGTTGCGCCGGTCTTGCGGTTGATCTGGATCACTTTGAACATTGGGTTCCTCCTGGTTGACGGGTTATATGTAGCTATGAAGTAGCCATAGCGCAATGGACAAACTGTCGCACCCCTGGCACCCTACGGATAAAACCGATCGCGAATGATGAGCTTTTCGGCCTCACCGACATAGAAGCGTGGATCGTAATCCACCGGCTCGCCGTCGTATTGCTGTGCGAGCCGGAGCTTGCTCGAGTGCTCGGCCTCGGCGTGGCGCTCCCACTCCATCTTGTATTTGAAGAATGACCAGCACGCCGTGCAGCACCAGCTCCCACGCTTGCCGATCACGTCGGCGTGGCCTTTGGCGTGGATGCGTGTCACCGTCTTGGGCATAATTTTGTTGGCGCTATGCCCGGTGGGGCTCACGTAATAGCGGGTGATGCCCCGGTGCTCGCTTCCGTCGTTCAGCACCAGCTTGCTCGCCTTGGTGAGATCGAGGCGCAGCATGAAGTCCCACCCGCCGCCGGGTTGCGCCGCGCGCGCCGCGATGAATTCGGCGGGGTTCTCGCCGCGCACCATGGCCACCTCGGCCGCCTGCCGCACCACCGGCATGCTGTGGTTCTGATGCCATTCACGCTCTGCGTTATAGGCTCCCTTGCGCTTAATTTTGCCGTCTTTGCTGTACTCGGCGAGGTAGTTGTTTACGTCGCGTATCCACATGCGGCTATAGGCGGCCTGCTCGAGCGGCATGAGCGTGCGTGCCGACCACTCGGCCGCGACGGCGGCCAGGCGCTCCCGGTGCTCGTTGGGGCATACCACCGTAACGCCGTCCGTGTTGAGCTGGACCAGGCGCACGCCGGGCACGGTGAGCAGCATCTCCGCAAGCTTGAGGATGAGCAGTTGCCCGTTGATGGTAATGGCCAGCATCCAGGCCGGGTCATAGAAGCAGGTGAACGCGCTCCCACTCGAGCCGAACACGGAATTGAGCGCCAGCTTGAGAGCCAGGTTCTCCGGCGAGCCCTTCGGGGACAGCAACCGGCGGGCAAGCAACTCGGCATAGACCTCGCAGAATGCCGGGCCGAGGTGGGCCGGGTAGATGCGGTTGCGGATGGCGATGTTGGGATAGAAGCTCGTAACGTCCAAGTCTTCGATGCTGTGGTGCTTGTCGGCTTCGATGAGCTTGCGCTCCCGGCTGCCGTGGATGCCGCCCAGGCCGCACGTGACCTCGATACCGTCGAGGGTGAAGACGTGCGAGCGCCACACGTCGCCGCCGAGCACGCCGAACACCTTCCCGGACAGGCCGCCGGGTACCTCGGGGAGGTCGTCGCCGTCAAAGTCCTGCGTGGGCACCCACACGCGCCGGAAGGTGTCGAGCGAGTGGGCAAGCTCCGGCCGGTTGAAATGGATGTAGGGGAAGATGATATCCCGCAGGCGCACGCCTTCCGGCCGGGGCGTGCCCAGGGGGCTGCGTCGCCCGGTCTCGGGGTCTCGCCGATGCGTCTCCACCCCGCGCGCTTGCAACTCGCGCTCGAAGTACTTGCGCCCCAGGCCGGTGTCACTCTGGTTGATCCAGTCCGGGTTGATCGCAGTTCGAAGCGCAATCTTGTCCTGACATTTGTGCCAAAACCCTTCCGTCTCGGTCACATCATGTGCGTTGTAGCCGAGTACCATATCCATCTCGTCATAGTTGAGATATGAGCCGAACGGTATCGGGCAGTCCATGACGTTGCGCGAGCGCATGTTGAACTGCAGCTTTTTGAGGCTGGTGGACTTCGCGCGGTTGTTGAAATGGTTGATGAGGTAGAGGTCAATCTGCGGGACGGCCGGTTGCCAGATGGTGTTGCGGAACCTGTCGCCACCGATGATTTCTTGGTTTTTGGCGTACATCCCGGCGGCATCGATATCCGGGTTCTCCATGAAGTGCTGCACCATGGGCCAGTCGTAGCCCATGTTGTTGAAGCCCACCATGCTGTCGCATGCGGAGATGTAGCGCCAGAGCGCGGCGTTGTCCCGCCGCCGGTCGGATATCTCAAAGAAAAAGCCGGGCTGTCCCACCGGCTTGATGCACATAGACCAAAAGTTCGGAAAAGCTTCCGTGTCGTAAACGTGCGGCATTGTGTCACATCACTGCTTGGATGAACGCTTGTGCGACGTGCGCGTCGATCGCGTTGCCGTAGGCGCGCAACTGCCCCACTCGGCCGGCAACCCCATGAGCCAGCGGGAATGTTCCGGGCTCAACTGGCCGCCACTTTCCATCCGTGCAGAGGAGCCAGTCAGCATCTCGCCAGATGCCGTGAGACGCGCCGGCCCCGCTGACAGGTGGACGGCCTGGTTGTTCAGTTGCTCCCCTTTCTTCCCGCCGCCTCGATCGATCCAGGGTTTCGCATTGGCATGGCGGTGATCCCGCGCCGCTGGTGTCGCCCAGCCGCATAGCTTCACCGTCGTGCGGCTGCTGTCCGTGTTCCCCGCCTCGTTGTTGCCGTTCTGTGCCGGCGTTCCTGCCATCGGCGTCGGCCACCCCGCCAAGCTTACCATTGCCGCCAGATCCGGCCCACGGGAGCGCATGGCTTCCATCACCGCGCCTTGAAAACTCCTCACGCCCTTGTCCGCAAGCGCTGCCGTGGGAGTGGGCCAACCCGAAAGCATTGCCGCCGACACGAGGTCCTGGCGTTCGCCGCGCCTCGCCCGCCCGCTCATGCCCTTCTCGCCGTTGCCTGTCAGAGGAGTGGGCCAGCCAGTAAAGCCGCTGGCGGATGTGGAAGCCGCTGACGCCCGCAGAGCAGAGATCGACCGCCGCTGTGGCGTATGCCGCTCTTTCCAGGTCAGCCGATACACCATCCCACCATGCGAGGGCAGCTTTGCTTGCAACCTGCTCACCAAGGATTGTGCCAGGGCGACACTCGCCGATGAGATCGAACCAGACGGGCCAGAGGTGGCGTTCGTCGGCGAAGCCTTTGCGCTCCCCGGCGTCGCTGAAGGGCTGGCAGGGGCATGAACCTGTCCACACGGGTCTATCATCGGGCCAACCGGCGAGGCGTAGGGCGTGCGACCAGACGCCAATCCCGGCGAAGAAATGGCACTGAGTAAAGCCCGCAAGATCTCCGGCGGTAACGTCGGCGATGCTACGCCGATCGACATGCCCCGGTGCGATATGCCCAGCATCGATGAGGTTCCTAAGCCACTGTGCCGCAAAGGCATTGTTCTCATTATAGTAGGCTGTCATCGGCGATCTCGACATGCAATGCGGCCGGCGGCACGAGGCCGTAGAGGGTGAGCACGACGTGGCCGCCGGCATTGAGCATCGCGAGTTCCTCGGGGCTCGGCAGCCAGGCGGATTGCACCACTTCACCTTCGATGCGCACCGCGAGCGGCTGGCACTCGCCGTGTTTCTCGGCATCCCACCGGACGGGCGGTTGCAGAAGCGTGTTGGCGTGCAGGATTACGGTTGGTGTCATTCTTCATCCCTCATAAACCGTGGAAGTTTGGGCACTGTGATCGGCTTGCGCTTGGGCTCGGGAGGCGTCTGCTCCTCCCGGTCCTCGCGGTAGTCGCCGCGCCGCTCGCGACCTTCATCGCTGATGCGGTGCGTCCGCTTTGGGCGGGCTGGCTTTTTAGGCATCGGGATGGCTCCCTGGAAAGCTACCGTACCGCGCGGGCCGGTTGATCGCCTCGATGTCGGCGCGCCGCCGCGCCTCGTATGCTGCGTATGTGCCCACGCCGTCGCACATGCTGCATGGAATGACGACCTCGCCGAGCGTCTCCCCACCCCAAAACCGTTCGTTGCCGGCGGTGTGGTGGCATATCGGGCAAGGTGCAAACCGGAGCAGCCACGCGCCGATGACCTTGCGGAACCAGTTGTACATTTTGACATCCCCTGAGTGTCTGATGTGGCGAGGTGGGGGCGCTCCCACCTCCCCGTTACAGATTAGAAACCCTTGACGCCCGCTTCCCAGCTCTCGAAGAGAACCCAGATTTGCCGGCGGTTTTCCTCGACATCCTGCACCATCTGGTGGCATGGGTGCTCGCCGAACTTGCCACGGATAAAGTTCTCGTGCTCGGCCGTGACCTTGCTGGTGCGGCAGAGATCCGTCCACTTCTGGCGGTACTCGGCGATCGATGGCAGATAGCGAACGGCCGGGGCGGCGAACTCAGGCATTGGCGTAGCCGCCGCAGGTGCTGCCAGTGCTGCCGGTGCTGCCGGCATCGCCGATGCAGGAGGCGACATAAACGCACCAGCCGTTGGGGCGTCGGCGGCGGGAGCTGCCGCTCCACCAGCCGATGGGCCGCCACTGTCCGGGGCCGTTGCCTGAGCCGTCGTCTGGCCACCACCGCCGGCCGGCTTCGCGTTTCCCGCAAGGAACGCCGCGTCGTATGCGTCGGCGAGTTCCTTGTGATTGCGCTTGGCCCGCCAGGTGCCATCATCCTTCAGCTTGGGCTGATGCACCGCGGCATTGAACGGCACGCCGCGCGCGTCGTGCGTGACCGGCGGCGCGCCGGCAGCGTCGGGCTCACCGTTAGTCTCGGGAGCCTGTGGCGGCATCCCAGGGGCACGCCACCCACCGGCAGGCGCTTCCGGCGTCTCCGGCCGGCTGTAGGGCTTCCCGCCGCCGTTGAGCCCCTTGGCCTCGGCGTAGGCTTCGAGGATGTGTTGTGCCATCTCG
>Ga0075420_100004255_pt1 | contig 12536 bp, 8 predicted proteins | sample SoiMetdeltSBSDD4_FD_75296 | JGI IMG/M metagenome (GOLD analysis project Ga0075420, IMG submission 75296) | Bulk soil microbial communities from a Populus tree surrounding site in Tennessee, USA - Soil MetaG P. deltoides SBSDD4 | ecosystem: Environmental > Terrestrial > Soil > Tree plantation... | reverse complement strand
GCCGCCGCGCGCTCGACAATCTCCGCTCCCTCAATCAGCTCGTTTTCGACGTCCTGACCGGCATCGGCTTTCGCGGAGAGCGCAGCGAGCCACGATCCGAACTGATCGATCCACGCTTCCATCGTGTATTCGTATTCGCCGATCTGCGTGACCGTGAACGACGCGCCCCACGAGTCGTTGCCAAGCGACGTCAGCGGAACTTCACGCCACTCCCCATGCCAGTGGCGATACTGCAGCACGCCGGCCAGCCGATCGTGTCCGTCGGCAAACACGTCCGCGCTGACGAAGAGCGCTTCGCCGATCGTGCGCTTCACGGGAAAGCGGCCGCAATCGATTTGTGGCTGCATGCGCTCGATCACGACGCGCGACGGTTTTCGTGCAAGGTTCGGCTCGTCGCCGTTTCGAACGCCGGCCATCTCGATGGCCCCGGATCGGGGATAGTCAGTGGGTTCTCTGCGGCTCATTCGTTGGATCCGACGGGCTCGCGGCGCGCTCGCGGCGTTCGAAGCTCAGGACGAAAAGCGCCAACGTGCGGCCTTGCAGCGGGTAGGTGGCTCCGCCCGGATACCGGCACTCTTCTACACGTGCCGCGATCGTGTCGATTACACGAAGCCATGTGGTGTGGGGTCCGATGCTGGGCAGCGTAAATGGCGTTTCTTCAGGGTGCGCATTCAACAGGAGGAGCAGCGTGTCGCCTCGAAGGGGACGGCCCCGCTCGTCGATCTCGTCCAGCGCGTCTCCGACCATCAGTACGCCGAGCGATCGCACGGTGGGCGCATTCCACGCCTCGTCTGTCATCTCACGTCCCGACGAATCGAGCCAGTAAATATCTTTGACGTCGACGCCGCGAATGGGACGTCCCTGGAAGTATTTTCGCCGCATCAACACCGGCTGGGATCGCCGAAACCGCACGAGACGGCGTGTAAATGCGAGAAACTGCTGTTCGGTGAGCGACAGATCCCAGTTTGTCCAGCTGATCTCGTTGTCCTGACAGTACGCATTGTTGTTGCCCTGCTGCGTACGTCCCATCTCGTCGCCCCCACTGATCATCGGCACCCCCACCGAAAGCATCAGCGACGCCATGAGATTCCGCTTCTGCCGTTCGCGGAGGGCGAGAACGGCCGGATCGCTGGTCGGCCCTTCTGCGCCACAGTTCCAGCTCAGATTGTGGTTCTCGCCATCCTCGTTGTTGTCGCCGTTGGCTTCGTTGTGCTTCTGGTCGTAGCTCACGAGGTCATTCATCGTGAACCCGTCGTGCGCGGTGATGAAGTTGATGCTGGCGTACGGTCGCCGGCCGCTGTGTTCGTACAGGTCGTTGCTCCCGGCGATACGCGTGGCTACCTCGGCAACTCCGCGACCGTCGCCTTTCCAGAACGCGCGCATCGCATCGCGATAGCGCCCGTTCCACTCGGTCCAGTGCACGGGAAAGTTGCCCACCTGGTAGCCGCCGGCGCCGAGGTCCCACGGCTCGGCAATCAACTTCACCTGGCCGATGGCGGGGTCTTGATGAATGATGTCGAAGAAGGCGCCGAGTCGATCGACTTCGTACAGCTCGCGCGCAAGCGTGCTGGCCAGGTCGAATCGGAAGCCGTCGACGTGCATCTCGAGCACCCAGTACCGCAGGCTGTCCATGATGAGCTGCAGCACCTGAGGGCTCTGCATGTTCAGCGTGTTGCCGCAGCCGGTGAAGTCCAGATAATAGCGCCTGTTGTCGTGAACGAGCCGATAGTAAGCAGCATTGTCGATGCCTCGCAGCGACAGGGTAGGTCCAAGCTGATTGCCTTCGGCCGTGTGGTTGTACACGACGTCGAGGATCACCTCTATGCCCGCGCTGTGGAGCGCCTTGACCATCAGCTTGAATTCCCGCGCGGCCTCTGCGGGTTTGCCTGACGTCGAGTAGCGCAAATCAGGGGCGAAGAACGTGAGCGTGTTGTATCCCCAGTAGTTCGACAGCCCTCGCTCGGCAAGGTGACGCTCGTACGCGTGATGGTGCACCGGCATGAGCTCCACGGCAGTTACACCCAGGCGCGTCAGATGCTCGAGCGCCGCCTCCGTCGTTAACGCCTCGTAGGTCCCGCGGAGCCGTTCGGGAATGCCCGGATGCAGCCGGGTGAAGCCTTTGACGTGCATTTCATAAATGACGGTCTTGTGCCACGGCGTGCGCGGCGGCCGATCGTCGCCCCATGTGAACGCGGGATCGATCACGCCCGCGAGCGGCGCAAATGGTGCGTTGTCGCGCGTGTCCAAGGAGAGGTCTGCCTTGGGGTTGCCGATTTCGTAGCCGAACATCGAGTCGTCCCATCGGACCGGACGTCCGATGGCTTTCGCGTAGGGATCGACGACGACCTTGTTTGGATTGAAACGATGCCCCGCCTCCGGTTCGTATGGGCCATGCACACGGTATCCATACAACTGGCCTGGCCGAATGTCCGGAAGATAGCCATGCCACACCATGTCCGTGTGCTCGGGGAGCGTGAGGGACGCAGGCGCGCGGTCGAGGTGTTCCGCGTCGAACAGGCACAACTCGACGCGCGTTGCATTAGCGGAGTAGATCGCGAAGTTGACGCCGAGACCTGTCCACGTTGCGCCGAGCGGATACGGCTGGCCGGGCCAGATGCGCATCGAGCCGCACAGTTCAAAACCTCTGCCATTTAACCAGCCAAGGGCCTGTAGATATCCGGTTAATGCCCTTGGCTGGTTGACAGCGTCTGCCGGGCGCGCTCCGCGCGCCGGGACCGTCATGCGGACGTTGACGGAATTCCCGGCGCAGTCCGCATGCCGGTCTACAGTTCAGCTACACGGTCGACACGGTCCCCGGTACAACTCGTGAACGGCCTTTGCTTCATGACCAGTGAGGTCGATCATGAGAGCGGCCGGACCCCACCCGGTGGCGGGCGATGGGATCACGAGACGATGCGCGAGGCTTCGTTGCGGCCGGTCAGCGGACCTGCAAGCACCGACACGCTGGCGGCCAGCGGCGGACTGGAGCTCCCGGCGCATCGCGCACCGCGCGCTCGCCGTGTACCGGCATCTGTAGCCGAGGAGCCGATTCCAGGAGCGAGAGACGCTTCCACTCTGACGTATCGTCAACCCGGATCGATCGGCGGACGGTTCTCCGGCGCCGATACGCCGCCGTCGGATCCGACGCGTCTGTTGGACGAGGAAACGATCCATGATCGCGAACTCGAGGGAGGCGGCGCGAATTGATGTGGAGATTGGGGTGGGTGACGGGTTTCGAACCCGCGACTTCCTGAGCCACAGTCAGGCGCTCTACCCCTGAGCTACACCCACCGTGTGGCGGAAAGTCTCAAGTGTAGCACCCTGGAAACGGTTCATCCCGTAGGGCGGGCCTTTACGACCCGCTAGGCGCGGCGTAAAGCCGCGCCCTACGTTGCAGTGCCTACGATGCCGAAACTGCCTGGAGTGCCTGGAGTGCCTGGAGTGCTTGTGTTGGCCAGTTAATCAGCACTTACGGGAAGGAGCCCGCCATTAACGACCCGGACGTTCAGGGACGCGATGCGGCGGCAACCCTGCGCCTTGGCTTCATACATCAGTTTGTCCGCGCGTGTGAGCAGGTCATTCGCGAGCTGCCGGGCGAACGGCCGGCGCTCGTGCACCGGTCCGAGCTGCAGGCAGACCACGCCGACGTCGACGTTGACCGGCCTCTCGGCCAACCGGGGATCGACGGCGCTCCAGTCGCAGCGCTCGACCGCTTCGCGAAACCGTTCCGCGATCACATCCGCCGCGCTCGACTGAGCAAGATCGGGAATCAGAAAGCAGAATTCGTCTCCGCCGAACCGTGCGTGGAGGTCCTGCGCGAAACGAAGCTCCGGTGATTCCTTGGCGATCACGTCGTCTGATCGGACCTGCTCGCGCAACAGCCGCGCCACACGGTCGATGATCTTGTCGCCGAGGGCGTGACCGAGGGTGTCGTTATACGCCTTGAACGATGTGATATCGACCAGGCCGATCGCACACCAGTGGCCGCGCTGTTCGAGCGCCAGAAATGCCTCGAGCTGCTCGATGAACCGCCGGACGTTCATCAGGCGGGTCTTGGGATCGCGGTGGACCTTGTCGGTAAGGTCGGCCACCAGGTCCTCGAAGTACCGCGCGATGCTGCTCACCGTGGCGTCACGCGCAGTCAGCTCGTCGCGCATCCGGTTCAGCCGTTCGGCAAATCCGGCTGAGATAGCCTGAATCGCTTCCTGCTTGGATTGCTGCCAGAGGCGCTCGTGGTGCATGAAGACGCTGTCGAACGCGTCGAGGAGCGCCTGCTCCTCCGCCGGCGGCAGCGAGAGATGCTGGCGCACCCAACGGTGCAGTTCGGATCTCGTTTCAGGACCAATCTCGTTGCCAGCCTCTGCCGCCTTCTGCATCCGCATACCCGACTCTGCCCCCAGACGCACATCGGACGAGTTCAAACGATGTGCCTGCAAGGCGTCTGCTCAAATCCGTCGATTTTCCGAAATTTTTGTAGCAGAGCTAGTGAGATGATAATCCGCACCAGGAAAAATTCGGTGTGTGCACACACTTCTGGAAGCGCAGCGCCGCCACATCTCGCGACCAGACTGGAGCACAGCCCACTGATTGGGAGAGCACTTCCCCCACGTGTCGCCAGCTGCCGGAATCTAATTCCACCCGCGGGCGGGCCATCGAGAGCCGGCGACTTCGTTCGGAAAACCGGCAAAATCCGCAAACGAGTCGAATCCTCAATATCATTGACAGTCCTATGCGTCTGCTCTATAAGCGCATCACGGTAAGAATTGCACGTCCGACGCACTCAAACTTTTTATCGAGGGAGAGCTACATGAGACGTTGGCATTTTGTGGTGGCCGGGTTCGTCCTTGCGTTCGGCGCCGGACTGACGGCACAGAACAAGGCAGAGTCGCGGGATATGGCTTTGCTCGCGCACAACGACCTGCAAGCCCGAAGCGCGTACATGCCGACCATTCATCGGCAGGGCGATCGTTACATCGCGTACGTCGGCCACCATGGCGGCCAGATGATGAACCCCCTGACGGGCCGCATGGAACCGAACGGGACGTCGATCCTCGATGTCACCAACCCGCGCAGCCCACGCTATCTTTTCCATATTCCTGGCGATGCCGGCCAGGGTGAAGGCGGCGGCGCCCAGATGGCGGCGGTGTGCAGCGGCGCCACACTGCCGAAGGCCGATCGGACCAAGGTCTATCTGCTGCGTTCGTTCGGCGGCTCCGCGCACGAGATATGGGACGTGACCACGCCGGAAAAGCCGTCGCGCGTCACGGTTGTCGTCAGCGGGCTGCGCGATACCCACAAGAGCTTCTGGGAATGCGACACCGGTATCGGTTACCTCGTGTCGGGTGATCCCGCATGGCGCGCCGAGCGAATGACGAAGATCTACGACCTGAGCAATCCCGCCAGTCCGGTCTTCATCCGCGATTACGGTGTTTTTGGCCAGCAGCCGGGATCGACCGGGCCCGTCCCGACAGATCTCCACGGACCGATTTCACTCGGCCCCAAGGGCAACCGCGTCTATTTCGCTCACGGCACGGGCCGCGCCGGCATCGTCCAGATCGTCGACCGAGAGAAGCTCCTGAACGGTCCAAAAGAGCCGACAGAGGCAAACCTGCGCTACCCGGTTATTGCGCAGATCGACCTTCCACCCGAGTCTGGTGCTCATACGGCGCTGCCACTACTTGGTATGCCGATGCCGGAGTTCGCCAAGCAGCGTCCGCCAGCCAATCATCCGCAGCCAGGTATGGGTCACGAACATGGCGACACGATCCCGCGTCTGACCACGGGCGCACATCGCGACTTCCTGGCCGTCGTCGGTGAGACAACGGGCAACGAGTGCCTCGAGAACAGACAGTTCGTCCGGATGGTGGACATCACGTGGGACACCAACCCGATTGGCGTGGAGTCGTGGAACGTGCCGGAGGCGAGCGGCAACTTCTGCGAACGCGGTGGGCGCTTCGGGGCGCACGCGTCGCACGAGAATACGACGCCGATCTATTACGGGCGCCTGCTGTTTGTCACGTTCTTCAACGCCGGCCTGCGGGTCGTCGATGTACGGGATCCCTACGATTTGAAAGAGGTCGCGTACTACATTCCTGCGACCACCGATAAGACCGACCAGCGGTGCGTTGGCCAGGCCAATGCCCCAGACCGCCGCTGCAAGGTCGCCATTCAGAGCAACAACGTGGAAGTGGACGACCGGGGGTATATCTACATCGCCGACCGCGCAAACACGGGTCTCCACATCGTCGAGCTGACAGGTGCTGCGCGCCGGATTGCGAACTTCCCCGGGCAGAGTACCGCGCAGAGATAGCAGAGATAGTAGAGCGCACGATTAAGCGCGCGCGGTAATCAAGGCGCTACGAACACGGGCCACGGAGGCACAGAGACACGGAGCAGACATTTGCTCTGTGACTTTGTGCCTCTTTTCACGTGAGGTTCAACTCAACTCCCAACTCCCAAAGCCCAACTCCCAAGGAAGAGTTATGCGATGCGACGCTTCTATTGGGAGTTGGGATTGGGAGTTGGAGGTTGAGCGCGCTACTCGCCTAGTTCGACGCAGCCCCAGTCGCCCATTTCGCTCTGAGACCGGCGCGGTCCACTTCGTGCCCTCGCAGGAACACCCGTGAAATCCGCCGCGTGTTCGTAATGTCGTCGAGCGGGTTGGCGTCGAGCACGACGAAGTCGGCGCTCTTGCCCGGCGCCACCGTGCCGAGGTCGTCCAATCCGAGGATCTCTGCGGAATTCTTCGTGGCCGACACGAGGACCTGCGCAGGTGTCATTCCAGCGACAACCATGTTTTCTAGCTCAGCGTGCATGGTCCAGCCGACGAACTGATCGCCGTTCTGTCCACCGCCGTCGGTTCCAACTCCAATCTTGACGCCCGCCGCCGAGAGCAGGCGAACACCACGGGCCAGTCGCTCCCACGCTTGACGACCCTGCTCGACGGTCTCGGCGGACTGTCCCCCAAGACGGTCCTGCAGCCGTTTGATCTGCTCGGGCCGAACGGTCTCGCGGATGAGCGGATTGGGTGGATTGAGCCAGGGTGCGGAGACGATGCGGCGCGGCGCGCTGAGGGCCAGCAACACTGTCGTCCTGGAATGCTGCTTGAAGAGCGCCAGCAGCTCGTCATCGACGTCGCTGATCATGTGAGCAAACACGTCGACGCCTGCCCGCAGCAGGTCCTTGGCTTCGCGCAGTCCGGTTGCATGCACCGCCACACGCAATCCATGCTTGTGAGCCTCGTCGAAGATCGCGCCGTACAAGTCGGGCGTCAGCGTCTTGATCGTGCCGCCTCTCGTGTCCACCCACGTCTTGATCAGCGGGACCTGAAGCCTTGCCAGCTCCTGCACGTCGGCACGGGCGCCCTCGACCGTGGTCACCACATACGCGGCGTGGCGCATGTTCTCGTGGCTGATTTCTTCGAGTGGCGCCAGGCCGCGGCCGGCAGTCAGAAAACGCGCCGCGTCGGGATGCTTGCCAGCGCGTGTCTCGCTCCTAATCTGAAACGGCAGCTCGCCGAAGTCGCTGCCCATCGCCTGGCTGGCCGCCACGCCGAAATAGGCAAACCGATACAAGTGGTCGAGGATGTTCTCGCGGGTGTAATTCTGTGGCCCGCTCGTGAGGTTTTTCATGTAGCCGATGTGCGAATGCGCATCGATCAGGGCGGGGATGACCGTCTTGCCGGTGAGGTCCACCCGACGCACATCGGGGCCAGCCAGGTTCTCGCCCTGGCGACCCACACGGACGAAACGTCCGGCCTGAACCAGGAACGCGGATCGCTCGATCGGCGCGCTTCCATCTCCCGTGATGAGTCGTGCTCCCTCGTACAAAACGGCGGTTGCGGGAGCGGGGACTTGCGCGGCGCCGACGAGGACTGTTGCCGCGACGAAACCGGCCAGCAGAAATCTCATGGTCAGGCGTTTGTGATTCTACGCCAGTCTCCGGAGACCTGAAGGTCTCCGGCTACCGTACTCACATTAAACGCAGTACTATTGCGCGTTCTCGCGGCCGTAGCAGCCTGGACCGCTATGCGGCTTGTTGAGCGAATTTTGTACTCGTTGTGACCCGCATAGTGGTCCTAGGCGCGCGGAGCGCGCCAGAGCAGATACTGCCAACCAGCCAAGGGGCGAGGCTCAGCGAGTAGATATCAACGGTGACCCCTTGGCTGGTTCGTCCGTGGCCGCCCTGCCGGTCGCGGCGGGGGATCGTCCACTGGAGGATGTTATGAGACGTGTAAGCCGGAAACCGGTGCTTCTTGCGATCGCTGTAATTATTGTCGTCCTGTTCGCGCGTACGCAGCAGTCCGCTTCCGCCCAGGGCCCCGATGCGGCAGCACGCGCAGATATCGTGCTGACGAACGGCAAGGTGATCACGGTCGACGAGAAGTTCTCGATCGCCCAGGCGGTGGCCATCCGCGGCGACCGAATTCTCGCGGTCGGGACGAACCAGCAGATCAACGCATTGGCCGGCCCCAATGCGCGGCGGATCGATCTCCGCGGCCGCGCCGTGATGCCAGGGTTCATTGACAACCATGCGCACTACCAGGAAGAGGGAGCGTACTGGACGCTCGAAGACCGCCTCGACGGCGTCACCACGCGCAAGCAGGCCATCGAGGTCCTCCGCGCACGGGCGAAGCTGAAGGGGCCCGGCAAGTGGATCTTCACCCTTGGCGGCTGGGCTCCCGACGTGTTTACCGACGATCCGCGCCCGTTCACGCGCGAGGAATTGGACAAGATCCTGCCCGACAACCCCGTATTCCTGCAGTTCTCGCGCGAGGCGTACTACCTGAACAGCAAGGCGATCGAGGCCACCGGCATGGAGAAGATGACGGACGCCGAGATCCGCCGGGACGCCAGTGGCCGAGCCACGGGAATTGTTGACGGCGATCGCGTCGGCGGCATTCTCCGAAACGCGACGGGCGTCCTGAAGAACATTCCCAAAGAGATCTTCGAATCGAGCAGCATGCAGATGCTCAAGGACTTCGCCGTAGCTGGCCTGACGGCGTCCGGAGGCGCGTGCCAGTTTGAGAACGAATATCGCCAGTGGATCAAAGAGGGCAAGGCGGTTGCGATGCGGTTCTTCTGCTTTCGCACGTCCACCGGCCAGGGGCGCAACACCGATCAGGTGATTGCCGAGATCCCGAAACTCCGTTACTTCGACGGCGACGAATGGATCGATCACGTCAACTGGGGCGAGCGGTTGGTCAACGTTCCCGACAACGTCTACGACACGAAGCCCACAGTACCCGCCGCAACGTGGAACGAGTGGGGCCGCATGGCCAAGGCGGTGGCGCAGGCTGGTATTCCGGTCATGATCCACACGACCCAGGAGTGGACCATCGAGGAGCAGCTCAAACAAATCGAAGCATTTGCTTCAGAAGTGCCGGTGCGTGGGAAGCGGTGGACGTTCATGCACATGGAGCAGGTCACCGCGAACCAGCTCGAACGCATGCGGAAGCTCGGCATGTGGGTGGCGATCCACCCACGTGGTGTCATCGCCGGTGCCGCGTTCGTTCGACGCTTCGGCGAGCGCGGCTACGCCATGCCCAACCTCAAGATGGTTCAGGACAGTGGAATCCATTGGGGCTTCGGGACGGATGCGTTCGAGGTGAATCAGTACAGACCGTTCACGACACTCGGTTGGGCCGTCACCGGCAAATTGCTCGGTGCGGGCGCCGGCAAGGTCACCATGAAGTACCCCATCAGCAGGGAGGATGCGCTGGTCGCCCACACGCGCAACAACGCGTACTTCCTCAATCGTGAAAACGATCTGGGTTCCATCGCTCCGGGCAAGCTGGCCGACATGTTCATCACGGATCGCGACTACCTGACGGTGCCGGCTGACGACATTCACCTGATCAAGTCGGTGATGACGATTGTCGGTGGGCGGGTCGTGTACGACGCGGCCGCCGAAACAGCCACTCGCTGACTCGAGCGCAAACCGGCGCCGCTGTCTCTGCGTCTTAGGGCTTGGCGGGCGCGTTTCCAGCGCCCGCCCTGCACCTGGCGGCGGGAACTTTTTCCCGCTGTCCGGCAATCATTGCCAGATGGCGGCGCCTTCGAGCCTGCACGACGAACCTGACGACGAGCTCGTTCGTCGCGCCCAGAGCGGCGAGCGCGAGGCGTTCGCTGAGATTTACCACCGCTATCATGCGGTGGTCTACCGGTTCGCCCGCATGATGAGCGGCTCCCCAGCGATTGGCGAGGACGTGACGCAGGAAACGTTCACCGTATTCCTGCGCGACCTGCACCGCTATGAGCCGAAGTGCTCGCGCATATCGACTTATTTGTACGGAGTTGCGCGAAACCTGACGCGAAGCGGGCTTCGACGAAACCGCCGCTTCGTGAGGCTCGACGTCATCGGGGAGCGGGAACCGGTTGCCAATTCGGATCCGGCAAGTTCTTTCGAGCGTTCGGAGGAACGAGGGCAGTTGCGTCGGGTTATCGCCGACTTGCCGTCGAGATTCAGGGAAGTGGTGATTCTTTGCGCGATTCACGGTTTGTCGTATGCCGACGTGGCGGCAATTCTCGGCACGCCGGTGGGTACAGTGCGGTCTCGCCTGAACCGCGGACGCAGGATCATTGCGAAACGACTGCGCGAAGCTGAGGGACGTTCCGATGCCGTTCCTCGCCGAGCCGCGAGGTGTGTCGTATGAGTCACGAACCCGACGCGTTGGTTGACGAGGCGCTCCGGGCCCTTGCTGCGGATGACGAGCACGTGAGCGTATCGCCGCGGGTGCACGATGCTGTGCTGCGCGAATGGGATCAACAACATGGGGTTCGAAAGCGACGCCGTATGCGCCATCAGCCCAGCCGGCTCGTGTGGGTGGTCGTCCCTGCGGCTGCAGCCCTTATGCTGGCCGCGGCTGGACTTCAGCGCGAGTCGGTGCGCCATCCCATGCCCGAAGCTGTGCCCAGAAGGAACGCCGTTCCCATTGACGTGCCAGCGATTTCCTCTGGACGCGGTCCGGTATTGGAAGAGAGTAGTAGGCATGCTGAGTTGGTGTCGCCGATAGCAGTTTCGACGAGGCCTCCAGCTGCGGTCGAACGATCCTTCGGCTATGTCATCGTCCCGGGGCCGCTTGTCGACCCGTCAGCGTTGCACGTCGTACGCGCCCGTATGTCCAGGGCGGCGCTGGCGTCTCTTGGGATGCCGATCGTAGACCCCAACGTTGACGGTGTGGTTGAAGTTGAAATGCTGGTGGGCGACGATGGTGTGGCACAGTCGATTCGACATGCCACGCTCGTGGGCGATTAAGGGTAGCGCCCCTTGGCTGGGGAAATAGGGGGAGAGCGATGAAGACGTATGCGTGCCTCACCGTGCTGGTTGTCGGACTGGCAAGCGTCGCGGGCGCTGCTGCACAGGATCGGGATGTCCTGTTTTTCCGTTCTGGTCCGCTCGATCCCGCCGGGCAGGCGGGCGGCGTGGCGGTGGCGGGCGGGGCGTTTCATTTCGAGCTTCCCGTAGACGTGCTGGCGGTCGAGCCGTTCGACGCGGGCGAACCGGTGACGGGCGCACCATACTCGGCAGAGATGACGACTGAAATTCTCCAGCAGCTTGCCGACGGCAATCGCATCGAACGGCGGTTGACCAGCTCGGTTGCGCGCGACGGTGAAGGGCGCGTTCGGCGCGAGCAGCAGTTGGCCGCTATCGGGCCAATCCTGCCGCAGAGCGACACGCAAATCATCACGATCAACGATCCGGTCGCCAAGGTGCATTACTCGCTCGATTTGACCAGGAAGGTCGCCATCCAATCGCCGGTGATGTTCACGAGGAAGGTTGAAGGTCCCGTGCGCGCGTTTCCGCCCACGGCGTCGGCGCCAGCTCCAGAGACGCGAACCGAATCACTGGGCAAGCGCGACATCGAGGGCGTGACGGCAGACGGCACGCGAACCGTGGTGACGATACCGGCCGGTGCGATCGGCAACGCCGCTCCCATTGAAATGGTCAATGAGCGGTGGTATTCGCCCGACTTGCAGGTAGTGCTCTTCTCGCGACGATCGGACCCGCGATTTGGCGAGACGACGTACCGGCTCGAACGGATCGTTCGCGAAGAACCGGCGCCGGAGTTGTTCCAGGTGCCCGCTGATTTCACGATCGAGAAGGCCCCGATGTTGGGGTTGGAAAGACGGATCATTCAATCGGCGCCGGCGCCTGCGCGCTGATTCGCCCCCATATCGCGTGGGCTTAGCCCACGCGTTCACTGCGCCGATTCCCTGGCGTTGATCCGCCGTGTATAGTGAGTTGTTTGGCTTCCACTCATACACGGAGATGCCTCGATGCGCCGGTGGTTCAAAAGAATCGGTCTGTCCCTGTTCGCGCTCGTTGTTCTAGCTCTTGCGGCGCTGCCTGCCATCGTCGGCATTCGACCGATCATCGGGCCGCGGGCACGTGCGCTCACTGACCGTACGTTCGAGTCCACGCCGGCGCGGCTCGAACGCGGCCACTATCTGGTGACATCTGTCAGCCTCTGCTTCGCGTGCCATTCAGAGGTTGACTGGACCAATTTCACGGTGAAGCCCGGTACGGAGGGGAGC
>Ga0075420_100004250_pt1 | contig 12540 bp, 10 predicted proteins | sample SoiMetdeltSBSDD4_FD_75296 | JGI IMG/M metagenome (GOLD analysis project Ga0075420, IMG submission 75296) | Bulk soil microbial communities from a Populus tree surrounding site in Tennessee, USA - Soil MetaG P. deltoides SBSDD4 | ecosystem: Environmental > Terrestrial > Soil > Tree plantation... | reverse complement strand
GCGCGCGCGAAAATCCAAGCTGAGCGTCAGCGTGAAGACTGGATGGCGTCGTAGCCGTAGACATCGGGAACCAGACGCACCGAACCGGCGTCATCGGCCCAGGCCGTGAAGTAGACGATGTGCACCGGGATCGTCTGCTTGAGCTTGACGTGTTCCTCTTCGCCTGCGTGCATCGCCTCGACGATCTTCTCGTCGGTCCACTCCGGCAAGTCCTTCAGGACCCAGTGGGCGAGCGCCTCTGGTTGTTCGACCCTGATGCAGCCGTGGCTGAATGCACGCCCCGGTCGCGCAAACAGTGCATCAGCCGGCGTGTCGTGCAGATAGACGTCGTACTGATTGGGAAAGAGGAACTTCACGTGGCCGAGCGCATTCGACGCGCCCGGCTTCTGACGGAATGCGAGCGCCTTGAGCTCTTCCGGATCGTCCCAATCTACGGTCGAGGGATCGACTGGTGTTGCGCCTGACTTCGAGAGTCGCAGAATCTCGATGTTGTTGCGCGACAGGAAGCCGGGATCGCGCGCGGCTGCCGGCGCAGTCTCACCTTCGACGATGCTTTCCGGCACATTCCAATAGGGACTGAACACGGTCGTCGTCATCAGGTCACTGAAGACCGGAGTCGTGTGGTCGGGCTTGCCGACGACGACCTTCATCTGCAGAGCGGTCGCGCCGTTCTCTTGTGCCTCGAGATGGAACGACGGGATATTCACGACGATGTACCGCGTGCCGAGGTCGTCGGGCATCCAGCGCCATCGCTCGAGGTTCAGCGCAATCTGATCGGTGCGTCGCGTCATCGCCGGATCGCTCAGGGCTTTTTGCAGCGCCGCGTACTGGGCATGCGGAGGCCTGATCGTGTCGAGCCAGGTCGTGAGCCCGCTGTCGGCTGCGGTCGCAAGCGTGCCGACGAGATCGGGAGCCTGCCGACGAGCTTTCCATCGGGGATCGATGCGCGCGGGTTTCGTTCGTCCGATGGCGACATCGCGGCCGAGCGTCAGCAACGCGGCAGTGAGGCGAACGTCTGCCTTAGCCAGCTCGCCTGCGCGCTCCTCAGTGCCCTTCTCGGGCGCGTCCTCGCTGATGGGGAGCGCGCGTAGCCTGATGAGCTCCTCCTCGTCGTAATCGCTCGGATCGAGGCCGTGCTCCCGCGCGCGGCCGAGCATTGCGATCGCGGCGTCGGCAGGCATCGCCTGGTCGTCCATCATCCAGACAGGAGCATGCTGGCGCCGCGAATAGAACTCGTGCGTGTCCTTCCACGCCTGAGCGCTGACGTGCGGAGGCGCTTTCCCCGCAAGCGCCTGACGGATGGCTTCGGCGACTCTTTCTGAGTCGTCGGCCTTCACACAGCCAGCGCAAAGGATGAGCGGTATGAACAGCGCAGTCAGCCACGCACGAGTTGCCATGTGTGTGTTAGAGCAAGCGCTGGGCCACACCAGCACAGCCGTTCGGCCGGACGCGCTTCGCAACGGGGGAGTGCGCGGTCTCGAGCCGCAATTAGCCGTGGGAGGTCAGATATCGCCCAACGTTCCGCGCCAAGCGGCAGGACGCTCAATTCGCTTCGAATAGATGTCCGCGCAGGCTGTGCGTGAACCCGCCGAAATACAGACCCGGCTGCGCGGCAGTTTCCCCGGAAGTGCCGAGCGGTTCGCCGCGGTCATCCAGGAAATTCGACACATCGATGAGCGACCCGAGCCCGGTGGTGAATCCCGTCGCCGCGATGATCGCATCGAATGGTTCGCTCGTACCATCGGCGAAGACGGCACCGGTTGGCGTGAGTCGGCCGCATCTCGAGACTTTAAGACCCCGTCGTCACGAGTCTATCAGGGGGTGGGACCGTGGCAGGTCCATGTAGCTCATAATGCATCTCCCACACGCGAGAGAGACGCATGTCTGTGTATGCATTCGACGGCACCTGGAACGAAGCGAAGGACGGCGACGATCCGGACTACACCAACACCAACGTGTTCCGCTTCTATGAGGCTTACAAGCGGCACTCGAAGCGGCCGGACCTCGATTTCTACGTCCCGGGAGTCGGCACGCGCTTCAAAGCGATCGGCCGTGCACTTGGCGGCGTCTTCGGTCTCGGCGTGCTGCCGCGCATCAACGAGGCCTACGAGGCGCTCTGCAAGGCGTGGGACCAGGGCGAGCGGGACATCGACATCGTGGGCTTCAGCCGCGGCGCGGCGACCACGCTCGACTTCTGCCATTGCATCCAGGAGCGCGGCATCCGCAAGCCTGGCGGCGACCAGGTCGTCGAGCCCTCACCGAAGATTCGGTTTCTCGGCGTCTGGGACGTCGTGGCGTCGTTCGGGCTGGCCAATCTCGGCAACACCGCGCTGAACATCGGGCATCATCTCTCGCTGCCGAAGTCGAACCTGCGGTACTGCTTTCACGCGCTGGCGCTCGACGAGCGCCGGCCGTCGTTCCTGCCGATCCGCGTCGAGGGCGCGTGCGAGGTCTGGTTCCGCGGGGTCCACTCCGACATCGGCGGCGGCAACAAGAACCGAGGTCTCAACGACGTGACGCTTCGCTGGATGATGCACAAGGCGATGGCCGCGCAGCTGCCGATCCTGAAGGAAGACATCGACGCGCTGAAACCCGATCCCGCGGCCCTGCCCTCTCCTGCCGGCGGGCGCAAACTACCGCTGGCCATTCGAACGATCTCGTCGGTCGATCGCGGTCACTACACGGTGACGCCGCTGAAAGGATGGGCGAGCCTGCTGGACACCTGCGCCGTCGAGAGCGAGTCCGACGAGTGTGCGGCGGCTGAGATTGGCAGCAACGGCATCGAGATCATGCCGCTCGAGGTGCGCCGGCGGGTGCTGGCCATGTGGGAGGCCGCGCAGCAGATCGCCACGCGTGAGGACATGCCCCTCGACGATTCCAAGGATCTGCTGTTGACGCTGTTTCAGGGTCGCGTGCCGCTCGTCACCAATGACGATGACTTGAAGCGTGCGCAAATCGGCGCGGCGCAGCTCGTCGCGAACGCGATCCGCGGCGCACGCAATCGCGGCGAGCATCACCTCGCGCCGTTCTACGTCAACGAGGCGCTGTTCAACACACCACACCTCTTCCCGCTGACCGATTGAGCGATCCACCGTCGCGCGTAGCGCGAGACGCCGGACCCTATCTCTTCAGGTTCTTCGAAAAGAACGGCAGCACTTCCTGATCGATGCGCTCGACGACGCGATTGGTGTGATCGCCGTCGTAGGTCTCGAACGTGTGCGTGATGCCGAAGTCGGTGAGGATCTGCTCCATCTGACGGTTCGCCGCGGCGAGTCCATCGGTCGTGCCGACCTCGCCCATGATCGCGTGGTACTTCTTCAGATTGGTGACGTACTGGTCGATCATCGCGAGCGGTGAGCTCGCGGCCCACTTCGCGACGATGAGCGGCTGCAGTTCGCCATCCTTGGTCGGATTGTCGAAGAAGTCGGGCGGGTTCTTGGATTGGGCGAGAACGCCGCTGCGAGCGCGGCCTGCACGTTACGAAGCCACCGCGGCCACGGCCCTGACCTTCGCCGCGCGCGCCCTCGCCACGGGCTCCCTCCGCACTTCGTGAACGCATCCGGGTTCACCAGAATCATCTCCTGCATCGTCCCGGCGGCGATGTTCTTGTCCGCCGCTGCGGCGAGGTTGGTGAGAGGACGAGAATGAATGCGGCGACGCGAATCGATGTCATGGTGCCGTCTCGAAACGGGCCGCCTGAAGGCGGCCCCTACTTCTTTTTCACAATCTTCTTGACCGATCGACTCGCCGGGTTGGCGACGTAGATGTTGCCCTGCTGGTCGAGGGTCACGCCATGCGGCCGGCCGCCGACACCAGTCACGCGTTCGATCACTTTGCCGTTCTTCATGATCGAGATCGACTCCGAATCCACGTGGCTCACGTAAAGCGTGTCGTCAGGTGTGATGTACATCGAGCCGCGCGGCTTGGCCGTGAAGTCGGTCCACTGCTCGAGGAACTTGCCTGACTGATCGAAGACCTGGATGCGGCTGTTCTCCGCGTCAGCCACGATGACGCGTCCACGCGAGTCGGCGACGACGGCATGCGGCACGTTGAACTGGCCGGGCTCGCTGCCTTTCGTTCCGCCGATGATGCTCTTGAAGCTGCCGTCGCTCGCGAAGCGGACGACGCGCGAGTTGCGGTAGCCGTCGGCAACCAGGATGTCGCCGTCGGGGAGCACGAACACGTCGGCGGGGCCGTCGAAGTTCGTCTTCGAGTCGTTGCCGCCGGCGACGCCGCGCTGGCCGAGCGTCAGCAGCAGCTTGCCGTCAGGAGAGTATTTCTGGACGAAGTTGTCGGTGTTATCGGTGACCCACAGGAATCCCTTCCGATCGATGCGCAGGCCGTGCGCGACCTTGAACAGGTTCTCGCCCCACGTGCGAACGACATCTCCGGCGGGCGTCATGACGACGAAGAACGGGTTCGCGCGGCGGAGCACGACAATCTGTCCCTCTGGTGTGGTCGAGACCTGCGATGCGGCCTCCCATTCGAGACCGGCGGGCAGTTTCCCCCATGGCGCGCTCTCCCAGTTGCTGTTGGTCGCGTCCGGCTTCGGCCGGTCCCCTGGCGACTGGGCGTTGAGCGGGAGAATCAAGAAGGCAAGCGCGAGCACCGTCAGCAGTCGTGTCATGGCGTGCGTCTCTCTTTCACGGACGAAGACTATACTCCGCGGGCGACGGGCGACGGGCTGCGGTCTGCGGTCGACGGTCCTTGAAGGACCAAGGACCAAGGACCAAGGACTAGCGACTCCGCCTGGCCTTCAGAAGAGCCGCCGCGCGCTCACGAACGGATTTATTCGTGTCGGCGGCGGCCTCTGACAGCAGAGCGTCCGCAGCCGGGCCCAGCTTCCCGAGCGTCTCGACTACGAGGTAGCGGACGTCCATGAACTCGGAGCCGAGCTCCCGCTCCAGGAATGGCAAGGCTGTTTCGGTGGCCGTCGGTCCGATGTCACCGAAGCCCGTGATCGCGGCCCGACGGAGATCGCTGTCCGCGTCGCGGGCCCAGGACTCGTAGACGCCCAGCGCCGTACTTGTCTCGCCCATCTGCCGAAGCGCTGATACCGCGCAGATCCGCACGCTCGACAGTTCCGAAAAGTTGTAGACAACGTCCGTGAGCAGGTTGATCTGCGCGCCCGTACCAATGCGACCAAGCTGCAGCGCGCCGGTGCATCGGCGCATCGGCGGATCCGATTGCAGTTGCGCGATGGCGGCGTCCACGCGTGCATTCAGCTGCTCGGTGCGCTCTTCGTTGTCGCCTTCCCGATGGGCGCGCGCCTCGGCGCGAATTTCTTCGGCACGCGCCTGATCGAGCCTGGCCAGTTCGGCGGCCTTCTGACGCGAATCGACGAACCACATCACCCCGAACGCCGCGATGATCAGCGCGGCCACCCCGGCGAGTACCTTCGTCATGGTGTGGCGTCAGGATACACTTCCTCGCGACATATGCGAGCGAGATGCGCAGCCGGCGCCGCGTGTGTGCTGGCCACGATGTGGATGATGGTTGCGTGCAATCAGGCGCCATCGTTGCCCGATGCGGTGACCTTCGATCGGACCGCGCTCACCAGCGTCGCGCCGTGGAGCAGGGGGCGTATTTCCGGCAGCGTGTATGTCCTGCCCGGCCAGGAGCTGCCCGAGGCGCCATTGCAGGTCGGTGTGATCGTGAGCCATGAGCACACCACCGCGAAAGCGCTGCACGCATGGATTTCTGAACTCGCGCTTCGTTCGGCGCCGCAGTACCACCACTCGGGAACCAACGATGAATCGTGCACGGTCGGCGTGACGCCGGGCCGCACGTACATGGCGCTCCAGGTGTGCAAGACAGGCGTCGAGCGGGCCGCGTGCATCGAAACGGACGAAGTGCTCGACGAAGGCACGTTCACGTCGTGCATCAACGGCTCGTGCTTTCAGGACGTGTGCGATGCGCGCTGGCTCGAACGTCGAGAGGCGATGGATCTGCTCGCCGCCGACATTCTGTCAAAGCGATAAGGCCGGCCCGTCCAAAAGGACGGGCCCTACGACTGCGAATGTAGGGCCGGTCCTTTCGGACCGGCCGTGATCAAGAACGTAGGGCCGGTCCTTTCGGACCGGCCGTGATCAGGAGCACCAATGACAACCATCGAAAAGTTCGGCGCAGCGGGTGTGTTCGAGCCGGCCACGTACAGTCAGGGCGTCAAGGTGAGTAACGCCCAGACCATTCTGTTTCTCTCGGGCCAGGTCGCGTACCAGGCCGATGGCAGCCCGGCGCACCGCGGCGACTTCAAAGGCCAGGCGCGCGGCGCCTACGCAGCGATCGAGACGCTCGTCAAATCGCAGGGCGGGACGATGGCGAACATCATCAAGATCACGACCTACGTGACGAACATGGCCTATCGGATGGATCTCGCGCCGATTCGCGCCGAGTTTCTCGGCCAGAAGGGCCCGGCCTCCACGCTCGTCGAAGTCTCGTCGCTGGCCCATCCCGACTGGATGATTGAAATCGAAGCAATCGCCGTGCTGTAGCCGCTGGCCGAATACAATGCGATCCTTCGGAGGTCGAATGCGTTTACCTGTTCTTGCGACGACGCTGCTCACGGCCAGCGTCATCTCGGTTGCGGCGCATGCGCAAACCAGCGCGCCCGATGGCGCTGCGGTGTTCGCGCGCGCCTGTGCCAATTGCCACAAGCCTGGTCAGTCCGAGGTGCCGGCGCCAGAGGCGCTGCGTGCGCTCACCCCCGAATCGATCGTCAACGCGCTGACCAATGGCAAGATGGCCGTGCAGGGCAGTTCGCTGACGGCGGCAGAACGAGCTTCGGTGGCGCAGTTCCTCACCGGCCGCGTGGCGGCCGCAGCGACCACTGCGGCATCGACGACGAATCGGTGCACGGCATCAACGCCGACCACCGACCCCGCCCGTGGGCCGAGCTGGATGGGCTGGGGCAACGACGGGACCAACTCCAGATACGCGCCTCAGGCAGGTCTCACCGCAGCTGACATTCCGAAGTTGAAACTGAAATGGGCGTTCGCGTATCAGGGCGCGACCTCGTCGCGCGTGCAGCCGGCGCTGGCGGGTGGCAAGCTGTTCGTCGCGAGCGACAACGGCGAGCTCCATGCACTCGATCCAAAAACCGGCTGCACGTACTGGACGTTCAAGGCGGAGTCGGGTGTTCGCAGCGCATTGACGGTTGGACCGTACAAGACGAACGGGCGCGCCGGCTACGCCGTCTTCTTCGGCGATCAGCGCGCGAACGCCTACGCCATCGACACCGTGACCGGACAGCAGATCTGGAAGCGCAAGGTGGACGAGCACCAGGCCGCGGCCATCACTGGCGCCATCGCGATTCAGGACGGCAAAGCGTTCGTAGCGGTGCAGGGACTGAACGAGGAAGGCACAGGCGGCCGGGGCCAGAATCCATGCTGCACGTTCAGAGGCAACCTCAATGCGCTCGACGCGAACACCGGTGCGTTCTTGTGGAAGACGTACACGGTGGACGAGCCGAAGCTTCGCGGCCGAAACACGCGATCGGGTCAGGACGCGTTCGGTCCGGCCGGCGGCGGCATCTGGTCGTCGCCCACCGTGGACGCGAAGCGCCGTGCGGTCTACGTCTCCACGGGCAACGCCTACGCCGATCCGCCGCAGCCGATGACCGATGCGGTGATCGCGATGAGCATCGACACGGGCAAGGTACTCTGGGTCTATCAAGCGACACCAAACGACAACTGGCTCGGCGGCTGTGGTGCGAGGGGCGAGGGCAATCCTGGCTGTCCTGAAACGCGCGGTCCCGATCATGACTTCTCTGCACCGCCCGTGCTGGCGACGGTGAATGGGCGCCAGTTGCTGGTGATTCCACAGAAGTCGGGCATGGCGTACGCACTCGACCCGGACAAGCAGGGTGCAGTCGTGTGGCAGACGCGCTTCGGCCAAGGCAGCGGCCTGGGCGGAGCGTGGGGCGGCGCCGTGGACGGGCAGAACGCGTATTTCGGTGTGGGCGATTATCAGTCGCCGACGCCCGGTGGCATGCGTGCCATCAACCTCGCGAGCGGAGCGATCGTCTGGAGCGCGCCACCGCCGCAGCCGCGCTTGTGCGAGGGAACGCCGCGCTGCAACGCCTCGCAGGGCGGCGCGACAACGGCGATCCCCGGCGCGGTGTTCGGCGTCTCACTCGACGGCGGCATCCGTGCCTATTCGACCGCCGACGGAAAGATCCTGTGGCAGTTCGACACGAACAAAGAGTTTGACACCGTCAACGGCGTCAAAGGCACTGGTGCCAGCATCGACGGCTCGCCGCTCATCGTCGGCGGCGGGATGCTGTTCGTCAATTCCGGATACGGCGGCATCGCCGCGCGGCCGGGCAACGTGTTGTTGGCGTTTGGAGTGGAATGATGACGTCAGTCTACGGTGTACGGTCTACGGTCTACGGTCTTGGGTTCTTGCTGCTGTCAGCGACGCTCGTCGCCCAGGATGCGCCGTTCTTCGGCCCGCCTCCGAACAAGGAAGCACCGGCGCCTAACGTTACGCCGGAGCGACTCCGTGATTCGAGCAAGGAGCCGCAGAACTGGCTCACCTACTCTGGTGGATACGCGAGCCAGCGTCACAGCCTGCTGACCACGATTCGTCCGGACAACGCGCGCGACCTCGAGTTGAAGTGGGTGTTTCAGACCCGCTCGCTCGAGCGGCATCAGGTCACGCCGCTGGTCGTCAACGGGACGATGTACACGATCCAGAGTCCGAACGACGTCATCGCGCTGAACGCGGCGACTGGCAAACAGATCTGGGCGTACTCGTACACGCCCGATCCGGCGGCGCGAAACTGCTGCGGCAAGCTGTCGCGCGGTGTCGCGGTCGCGGGCGACATCGTATTTCTCGCGTCCTTCGACGCACGGATGATCGCCATCGACGCGAAGACCGGACGCGAGCTGTGGAGGACGGAGCCGGCCGGCGATCCGAAGGAGGGCTACGCGTTCACCGTCGCGCCACTCGTCGTGAAAGACAAAGTGATTGCCGGAACGGCCGGCGGTGAGTTCGGCGTGCGCGGATTCATCGCGGCGTGGGATGTGAAGACGGGCAAAGAAGTCTGGCGCTTCAACACCGTGCCCGGACCTGGGGAACCCGGCAACGACACGTGGGGTGGCGACTCGTGGAAGCACGGCGGTGCGCCGATCTGGGTGACCGGTTCGTACGATCCCGCACTGAACCTGACCTACTGGGGCACTGGCAATCCCGGACCGGACTGGGATGGCGCCGGACGGCCGGGCGACAACCTGTACAGCTGCTCGGTGATTGCGCTCGATCCGGATACGGGCATCCTGAAGTGGCATTACCAGTTCTCGCCGCACAACGAATTCGATTGGGACGCGACGCAGATTCCTGTGCTTGCCGACATGGACTGGCAGGGGAAACCGCGCCAAGTGATGCTGTGGGCGAATCGCAATGGCATGGCCTACGTCCTCGACCGCGCGAGCGGCCAGTTCCTGAAGGGCTTTCCGTTCGTCAAGGTGAACTGGGTCGATGGCTTCGACGACAAGGGCCGGCCGAATCCAGTACCCGGGATCGCGCCGACCAAGGAAGGCACGCTGGTCTATCCGGGCAACCAGGGCGGCACGAATTGGTACAGCCCGTCGTACAGCCCGCGCACGGGTCTCTTCTACGTGCCCGCCTGGGAAAACACGTCGACGACGTACATCAAGGGCGACACACCGCCGGAGTTCAAGCCGGGCGCCGGCTTCACGGGCCTGTTCCCGCGGCCGGGCCTTGCCACTGACGATGTGCACAGCAGCATCCAGGCGATCGATCCGAAGACCGGCACCAAGCGGTGGACCTATCGGATCAACACGCCGTCCACCGAAGCAGGTGTGCTGACGACCGCGTCAGACGTGCTGTTCAGCGGCGCGCGCGACGGCTCGTTCTTCGCGCTCGACGCACGCACGGGCAAGCTGCTCTGGCAGACGAACCTTGGTCCGTCGGTCGCCGCGGGACCGATGACCTATGCGGTGAACGGCAAGCAGTACGTCACGATCATGGCCGGGAACTCGCTCTTCACATTCGGTCTGCGCGACTCTGCCGCCCCTGCTCGACCGTAAGTCAACTACCAACTACCAACGCCCAACGCCCAACCACTCCCAACTTCCAATCCCCAACGCCCAACTTGAACATTGTTGGGAGTTGGGAATTGGGAGTGGTTGGTAGTTGGCAGTTGGGAGTTGGGCGTTGCAGTCGGGAACCGCTCCTCCGATTGCCTCGTATGCCTCGATTATCTACAATCGAGGGTCTCACCCATGAATAAGCCGTTACGGCTGTGGCCGGGTATCGCCGCTGCGGCAGTGCTGCTCGTCATGCGCTACATCGTGGCGAACGTGGTGCCAGCCGCACGCGAAATCGGTCAGATCGCGGGATTCGCCAGCGCATTGGTCATTGTCGTCTGGTGGCTCTTCTTCAGCCGCGCGCGATGGGTGGAGCGCATCGGGGGACTCGTGATGATCGTCATCGCGGCGATTGCGACACGGCCGCTGCTGCACGCGTCCATCGTCGGCGGAGCGATGGGTGCATTGCCGTATGCCCTCGCGATTCCACCGACTTGCCTCGCGCTTGTCGTGTGGGCAGTTGCCGCCCGCCGTTGGTCCGACGGACGTCGTCTCGCATCGCTCACCGCCATTCTTGTGACGGCAACCACATCGACGGCTCTGCTGCGCACTGATGGTGTCGGCGGAGGAACACTCTTCCAGTTGCAATGGCGGTGGACGCCAACATCCGAGCAGCGTCTTCTCACGGAAGTGAAAGACGATCCGGTTGTTCCTGTGCCGTCGCCGCCCGCCGTTGCGTCGACTGAAGAGTCGCATACGAAGTCCGAGGCAGCGGCGTCAGAGGTACCGTCACATCCGAGGGACGCTGAGGCAACCACGAGCCCAGTACCGGAGCGAGCGCCAGAATGGCCCGGGTTCCGCGGACCGGAGCGAAGCGGCGTCGTGCGCGATGTACGAGTCGCCACTGACTGGTCAGCATCTCCACCAGTCGAGCTGTGGCGTAGACGCATCGGGCCTGGCTGGTCGTCGTTCGCGGTCGACGGGGATCGGTTCTATACGCAAGAGCAGCGCGGAGACGAGGAACTTGTCGCGTGTTATCGCGTGAGCACCGGCGAGCCGGTGTGGCGGCATCGCGATCCGGTGCGATTCTACGAGTCTAATGGCGGCGCGGGTCCGCGCGGAACGCCGACGGTCAGCAACGGACGTGTGTATGCGCTGGGCGCAACCGGGATCTTGAACGCGCTCGACGCGCAAACCGGTGCGGTCGTCTGGTCGCGCAACGCGGCGTCCGACACCAAGGCGGAAGTCCCCATGTGGGGGTTCTCGAGCTCGCCGCTGGTCATCGATCACGTCGTCATCGTCGCGACCGCCGGCACGCTTGCCGGCTACGACACTGCGACCGGTCAGCAGCGCTGGGTCGGCAAGAGCAACGGCGTGAGTTACAGCTCGCCGCACCTCGTGACGATCGATGGCGTGCGTCAGGCGGTGCTGCTCAGTGGAACCGCCACGAGCGTTGCACCTGCCGACGGAAAGATCCTCTGGCAGCACGAATGGGAGGGCGGCGCGATCGTGCAGCCGGCGATGATTGACGGAACTGATCTGCTGATCAGCTCGATGACCGTCACCGGCGGCATCGGCACTCGCCGTCTCATGGTGAAGCACGGGACGGAAGGCTGGAACGTGACCGAGCGCTGGACCTCGAATGCGCTGAAGCCTTACTTCAACGACTACGTGATTCACAAGGGCTACGCGTTCGGGTTCGACGGCAACATTCTCGCGAGCATCGACCTCGCCGACGGCACGCGCAAGTGGAAAGGCGGACGCTACGGCAGCGGCCAGCTGATTCTGCTCGCCGACCAGGACCTGCTGCTCGTGCTGTCTGAAGAAGGCGAGCTGGCGCTCGTCAGCGCGACGCCAGACCGGTTCACCGAGATCGCGCGCGCTCCCGCGCTCGAGGGCAAGACCTGGAACCATCCCGTGCTGGTGGGTGACGTCCTGCTCGTGCGCAACGGTGAGGAGATGGCCGCGTTCAGGCTGGCTCGTGCCCGCTGATCTCTACGCGCGCGTGGATCGATTTCCTCAATGGCTCTTGGCAGGATCGCTCTGGATCATCGCAGGATTCACCTTCCCGTTCCTGACCTCGGCGACGAACCTGTTGTCGAATGGCCCGCAGCAGTACCTGCGTGCGGCCGCAGACATGTCCGACGAGCTCGCGTATCGTGTGACGTTCACGATCGTGCGCGTACCGCTGACGGCCGTACTGGCGACGGTGATCGCGTTAATGCAATGCGCGGTGGTACCAGCTGTGCGGTCGTTGACTCGACGCTGGCTCATTGCCACCGCAACTGGCGCGTCCGTCTCAGTGCTGATCTGGCTGCCGACCACCCTGATCGTCGCGCAGATTGTTGGTGACACGTTTCCAGAGCCCGTGCGAGCGCTTCTGCAGACATTCGGAGCTGGACTGCTTGCTGGCCTCGTCTCGCTGATGCAGCGGCGAGCCACACGACAAGCGTTGACGGTGCCCAAGGACTTCATTGCGACCAGCATC
>Ga0075420_100004249_pt1 | contig 12541 bp, 5 predicted proteins | sample SoiMetdeltSBSDD4_FD_75296 | JGI IMG/M metagenome (GOLD analysis project Ga0075420, IMG submission 75296) | Bulk soil microbial communities from a Populus tree surrounding site in Tennessee, USA - Soil MetaG P. deltoides SBSDD4 | ecosystem: Environmental > Terrestrial > Soil > Tree plantation... | reverse complement strand
CAGGCGACGTCGCGGCGCATCGTCTCGCGCATCTCCTCCACGTGGGCCAGCACCGTCTCCGGGGCGGGACCGCCCGGGATCGTGCGGGAGCGCACGAACGCCCACGGGTCCAGCGCCGCCTGAAGCTGCTCCGAGGTCAGCCGGACCGCCTGCCCCAGCTCCGGCCCGAGCGCCTCGCGAGCCGCCTCGGCGACCAGCCCGGCATCGACGGCCGAGGGCTCGCCGCCCGACCGCCGCACGATCGTCGAGGCGACGCGGTGGGCCAGCCGGAACGAGAGCCCGCTGTGGCGGACCAGCGTGTCGGCGATCTCGGTGGCCGTCGTGAACCCCTCGGTGGCGCGGGCCGCCAGCTTCGCGCGGTCGAACTGGCAGGTCGCCAGCGCGGCATCGGCGAGGCGCAGGAAGTCGACGCCGTGCTCGAAGGTCCGGAACAGCGGCTCGTAGAGCTCGTCCTCCACGTCGACCGTGTCGCCGAACGCGGCGGAATGGACCAACGTCTGGGCCGTCGCGGCGGATCCGAGCACCCAGCCTACGCGCGCGCGCAGGTGCTCCAGCACGACCGGGTTCCGCTTCTGCGGCATGATGCTGCTGATCTGGATGAAGCTGTCGTGGATGCGGAGGACGCCGTACTCGCGGGTCGCCCAGGCCAACAGCTCGTGGACCAGCCGCGACAGCCCGAGCGCGCAGGTCGTGAGCGCCGCCAGGCTCTCCAGCGCGTAGTCGACGCCCCCGATCGCGTCGTAGCTGTTCGTCACCACGTCGTCGAAGCCGAGCAGGCGGGCCGTCAGGTCGCGGTCGATCGGGAAGCCGGTCGTCGTGAGCGCCGCCGCCCCGAGCGGCCCGCGATTGGTCCGCGCGAACGCCGCCTGGACGCGCACGGCGTCTCGTTCGAGCGCCTCGGCGGTCCCCGCCAGAAAGTGCCCGAGCGTGGTGGGCTGGGCCGGCTGGGTGTGGGTGTGGCCGGGCATCAGCGTCTCGACGTGCTCCTCGATCCGCCGCAGGAGGGTCTGTCGGAGCCGCTCCAGGCAGACGTGGACGTCCAGCAGCTTGCGGCGCAGAGCAAGACGGGCCATCGCGGCGTCCAGGTCGTTGCGGCTCCTCGCCAGGTGGAGGTTCCCGCCGGCCTCCTCGCCCGCTAGGTCCACGATCCGGGCTTCCATCTGGAAGAAGAGGTCTTCGACCTTCGGATCGTAGGCGAAGCCGGCCGGGCCGGCCTGCCGCACCGTCTGCAAGCCGTCCCAGACCCGGCCGGCCTGCGACGCGCTCATCAGGCCGGTCGCCTGGAGCATCAGCAGGTGCGCCTCGCTGGCGTCGAGCATCGGGTGGAACAGCCAGCGCTGCGAGGCGGCGAACTGCGGCGCGAGGATCGTGTCGGCGTAGACCGGATCGGGGAACGCGCTCGTGCTGCTCATGGCCGAAGATCGTGCCAGATCCAGCTCGGCCACGGCCTCCGCCGGCGCCAGCTCAGCGCATGGTCAGCGCTGTCCGAGCGCGGTCAGCGCCTGCTGGGCCGCCGTTCTTGTGTCTGGGTGCTCTGAGGTACTCGCGTGCCGCAGGTGCTGAATGGCACGATCGCTGCCGATGCTGCGAAGTGACTCCACCGACGTCAAACGGACCTGGGCGAACGGGTCGGCTGACGCACTCCGGCCCAACGCGTCGACGACCGTCACGTCCGACTGCAGGTTGCGAAGCTCGCGCGCCACCACATAGCGGTACTGCATGTCCGGATCGGACGCCAGGAGCTCGAGCAGGACCGGCGCGAAACGCGCCGCGTAGGCAGGCTCACTGGCGCCAACTGCCACGACGATCGAGCCCCGGCTGCCATACCGCGATACACTCCTCAGGGCCTGAACGACGATCGGCTCGGCTTCTTCGGAGCGTACCTGCACCAGGGCGACCAGGATGGCGTCAGCAACTCGACGGGAAACGGACTCGCTCCGAAGCGCGACCGAGGTCTGTACCGCGACCGGGTTCGGCGCTGCGCCAGAGCGCTGATCCGACGCCGTGGCTTGAGTGACGGCCGTGCCCTGGGCGGCAGCGGCGTGCGTTCCCGGCGCGATGCCCCAGGCGTCGAGCAGATAGACCTCGGCTCGCCGATCGCCGATCCTGCCAAGCGACTCGATCGTCGCCAGTTGGACGTCCACGGACGAGTCGTTCTTCAGCGCAAACCCCAGTGAATCGACGGCGCCCGCATCCATCAGATTTCCGAGCACGCGGGCTGCCTCGCGCCGTACGCCGTCATCCTTGTCGCCCCGCAGCAGATCGGCGAGCCGAGCTATGCGATCCGGGCCGCCGACCTGCCCGAGCGCGCTCGCGGCAGCGGCGCGTACCGTCGGGGACAGGTCGCCCAGCGCCTCCGTCGCCAACGCTACGAGCTCACTGGTTTGCCGCTCGTCCAGCTTCTGGCTCGGCAGCTCCGTGAGCCTGGACAGCGCTTCAGCCCTTGAAACGGCGTCTCGGCTGCTCCGTGCGATCCCCAGCAGCTCGCCAACGGAGAGGGCGACGCGCTCGAGCCGCCCGATGTCACCGCTCGTGATCGTCACCGCGCTTGCCTGGAGCCGCCGCCCCGAGTCATCCTGCACGAACAGCGTGACCGTGCTCGTCCATGGGAAGCAGGCGCCGTGGGCCCCCGGAACCAACGTCACCGTGAAGCGCACGGGATCGCCCGGACCGATGACGAGCGGCGGATCCAGCTTCTGGACGGACTCGCGGGCCGCCACGTGAAAGCGCAGCTCGTACGACGCCACCGAGAGCAGCGTGCCGCTCCTCGACGTACAGCCAAACTGGCCCTGGGTCTCGGTCGTCACACCGGCCAGCAAGAGGAGCTGCACGGACTGGCTGTTGTTATTGACGATGAGATCGTAGGTGAGGGTCCCGGCATCGTAGCGCTGGGAGACGAGCTCGAGCGGCTGACCCTCCCCAACGGCGAAGGCATTCGGTGAGCCTGAGCCGGCCGACCCGAGCTGCGCGACCGTCAGGACGACCAGGACCACGATGAACACCAGGAATCCGAAGAACATCGCCAGGACGTAGACGGCCCGCTGCGACTCCGGAATCAGGTGCAAGAAGTGAAATAGCTGACCGAAGATGATGAAGAGGATGCCAATGCCGCCGGCCGTCACCTGCGCGGTGACCTGCTCCGGCGCGACGATCCGCATCACGACGACGGCGCTGACGAGGACGATCAACCCCGTGAGCTGAATCGGCGTCCGGAGACTCGGCAGCGTCTTGACGAGTCGAGACAAGACTTCCATGCGAGAGCCTCACGTTCAGCGGGCCAGCCCGCCCGGGGCAGCAGGACGGGCACCAGATATCCCGCTGCGTGCGCAAGCGCATGCTATTGTTGCCTCACTGTACCACCATGATGCGACCAGCCGATCGTGGAAAGCCCGTAGACGCCGCGCTATTCCCGCCATACACGTCGCCCCGGTGCGCCGCGCCGGGAGGTCGGCAATCGATCAGTGGCGTGCCCTCGGTGCTTCCGTTCAGCGCATGCCCCCGGTCGGCCCGCCTCGCGCACCCGAATGCGCGCGCAGCCGTGGATACGACGGAGCCGTCTCGCCCGATCGGGTGGACGAGACGGCTCCGGTTTCGACACCGCTATGCGGGCGCCCCGCTCAGCTGGGGCGGAGCGCGGAGGCGGCCACTCGCGGCCGTCGGCGCTAGGCCGGCCCGGCCCCCTGCGTGTTCGTGTAGAACGCGTAGAGCGACTGGCTGGCCGCCATGAACAGCCGGTTCCGCTTGGGACCGCCGAACGTGATGTTGCCCGTGACCTCCGGGATTCGGAGCCGCCCGATCAACTGGCCCTCCGGCGTCCAGACCGTCACGCCGCTGTAGCCGAGGTTCCGACCGGCGTTGCTGGAGATCCAGACGTGCCCGGTGACGTCGGTCCGGATGCCGTCCGGGCCGCACTTGATCCCGTTCACCACGCAGTCGCTGAACAGCCGCTGATTGACGGCCCGATTGTCGTCCGTGACGTCGAAGACCCAGACGACGCCCGCTCCGCCCGGCCGGGTGTCGCCGGGGCCCTGGCCGGTGCTGCAGACGTAGAGGCGCTTGTGGTCCGGCGAGAAGCAGAGCCCGTTCGGGTCCGGGACCTGGTCGTCGTTGACGACGATGTCCAGCCGGCCGCTCGGATCGGCCCGGTACACGTTCGTCGGCAGCTCGCGGACGGCAGACCCCAGCCCCGGCGGCTGGCCGACCCGCGGGTTGATCCGGCCGCTGGTGTTGCTCGGCCCGCCGGGCGCGTCGGGCGTGCCCTCGTAGAGCTGCCCGCCGTACGGCGGATCGGTGAACCAGTAGCTGCCGTCGGGATGCGGCGCGATGTCGTTGGGCGAGTTGAGCCGCTTGCCCTGATAGCTGTCCGCGATCACCGTGGTCGTTCCGTCGTGCTCGTAGCGCACGACCCGCCGCGTCAGGTGCTCGGCCGAGAGCTGCCGTCCCTGCCAGTCGAACGTGTTGCCGTTGCTGTTGTTCGAGGGATCGCGGAAGACGGTGACCTCGCCGTTGTCTTCGAGCCAGCGCATCTGCTTGTTGTTGGCGATGTCGCTGAAGATCAGGAACTTCCCGACGCTGTTCCAGGCCGGTCCTTCGGCCCAGAGCGCTCCGGTCCAGAGCCGCTTGATCGGCGTGTTCCCGACCCGCAGGCTGTTGAAGACCGGCTCGATAGTGATGACGTCCGGATCGGCGAAGTAGGTGGTGGGAGGGGCGTCCGGGCCGAATTCGCGGCCGGTTGGCACGATCGGTGGCAGGACCGGGGGCTCGTTCCCGGTGGTCACTGCCTGCGCCCGGGCGATGCCCGGCAGGATCGCCGGTGCGACGGCCATCGCGCCGGCGACGGCCACGATGCCCTTGATGAGTGTCCGGCGGGACGTCAGGCCTGTGCCTTTGAGATCGTCCGTGTGTCGACTCATTCGGTAGACCTCGCTTTCCTCGTCATGATGAGGTACCTGGAACGCCGAGCTGCGGTACTGGGTCATCGGTGATGAGGTCTGGTGAGGTGGAGGAGCGCACGAGCCTCAGGCGGCACGTCTGGAACGCCTGGGCATGCAGCGATCCCCGGAGTGCGTCAGGGCGGGTGCCACTCCCGATCCGCGCAGGGCTGCTTGCGTGCCGCTGACGGGACACCGAGCGGCGCCGTTGCCACCGAGACCGTCGCACGGCCAGGATCGACCTTCGGTCCGGGCTGCATCGCCGCACCTCGCCGTCGAGCTCGCCGGCCCACCCGCTGAGCCGGGCTGCACCGTCGATCGCACCCCGTCCCGGGCTGCGCCTCGCCGGCCCGCCTAGTTGACACCAGTCCGGCGCGCTTGTCAATCCCCGGTGTCAGGAATCCCGGAACGCTCGGATGGTGCGTGGCGCTGCACCGGCATGGTCGGGCAGGGCCGACGGGCCGGCTCTATCATCCACCGGTGCCGGCGTGCGCGGAGTCCGGTGTCCCCGTCGTCTCCCCGCCGTGCGTTCTAGCTGATAGCCCTGATTGTCGTTGTGTCACTCTCGTGAGGTGTTCGGGTCCCCTATGAAGCGACGCCTCAAACCGGCCAGCACCGAAAATCGCCGAGCTGACCCGGATGGCGCCGGCCCGGCGGCGCCCCGCCACGAGCTGCCGTCGGTGCGGGCCGCCATGGCCGCTATCGAGGACGAGCAGCGGCAGCTCCGGAGCACGCTGGCGCTCCGCTCGCGCGAGCTGCTCCAGACCCGGGCCGAGCTGCGGGCGCTGGTCGAGGCGTTCCCGGACCTGCTCTTGCGCCTGGACGCCGACGGCACCATCGTGGCGTGCCGGGTCGGCGAGGCGGCCGACCAGTACGCGATGCTGGAGTCGGCCATCGGGCAGCGCCTGCGCGACTTCCCGGAGCGCTCGATCCCGGCAGTCCTCGAACGCGCGCGGTCGCAGGCCGGCCAGCTCGGCTCGACGGTCAGCGTAGAGTGCGCCCTGACCAGCCACGAGGGCGAGCACTTCGCCGAGGTCCGGGTGGTGGCGCTGCCCAACCGACAGCAGATGCTGATCGTGCGCGACATCACGGAGCGCAAGCGGGCCGACGTGGCGCTCCGCGAGAGCGAGGCCAGGAAGTGCGCCATCCTGGGCTCGGCCCTCGACGCGATCATGGACCTGGACACCGACGGCCGCGTGACGGAGATGAACCCGGCCGCCGAGCGGATGTTCGGCGGCACGGCCGCGAGCCTGACCGGCCGCTACCTGGCGGACCTGGTCTTCCCGGCCGCGGAGCGCGCGCTGCAGCGCCGCGAGCTGGCCGCCTACTTCGCGACGGGCCAGGGGCCGCTCCTGAACAACCGCGTCGAGAGCGTCGCGATGCGCGCGGACGGCACCTCCTTCCCGGTCGAGCTGGCGATCACCCAGATCGACCTGGGCGGCAGGATGGGGTTCACGGCGTTCCTGCGCGACCTGACCGAGAGCAAGCAGGTCGAGCAAGAGCTGATCCGGCTCGCCTTCCACGACACGCTGACCGGCCTGCCGAACCGGGCGCTGTTCGCGGACCGGCTCCAGCAGGCGATCGCGCGGGCCGAGCGCCACGGCGAGCCGCTGGCGGTGATGTTCCTGGACCTGGACAACTTCAAGGTCGTCAACGACAGCATCGGCCACGTCGCCGGGGACCGCCTGCTCGTCGCGGTCGCCGAGCGGCTGCGCGCCTGCCTGCGGGCCGAGGACACCGTCGCCCGGTTCGGCGGCGACGAGCTGGCGATCCTGGTCGAGAGGGTCGCCGATCGCTCCGCGATCGTGATGCTGGCCGAGCGGATCGCCGAGACGCTGCGCGCCCCGATCGGCCTGGCCGGCCACGAGCTGTACGTCACGGCGAGCATCGGCATCGCGCTGGCGACGCCCGGCCAGGACGATGCCGAGGGGCTGCTCCGCAAGGCCGACCTGGCGATGTACCGGTCGAAGGCGTCCGGCAAGAACCAGCACACGATCTTCGAGCAGAGCATGAACGCCGCCGCGCTGGAGCGGCTCCAGCTGGGGAGCGACCTGCACCTGGCGATCGAGCGGGGCGAGCTGTCGCTGCTGTACCAGCCGATCGTCCAGCTCGTCACCCACGAGATCGGCGAGGTCGAGGCGCTGGTCCGCTGGACGCACCCCGTCATGGGGATGATCTCGCCGGCCCAGTTCATCCCGATCGCCGAAGAGAACGGGCTGATCGTCCCGATCGGCCGCTGGGTCCTGGAGGAGGCCTGCCGCCAGCTGCGAGCCTGGCAGCGGCTGTACCCGGACCGCGCGGACCTGGTGATGAGCGTCAACCTCTCCGCCCGGCAGCTCGGCGACCCGGACCTGGTGCCGGAGGTCCGGCGGATCCTCGACGAGACCGGCCTGGACCCCCGCTGCCTGAAGCTGGAGCTGACCGAGACGGCGATCATGGCCGACGTCGCGACGACCTCGGTGACGCTCCGCGAGCTGAAGGCGCTGGGGTTGGCGCTGGCGATCGACGACTTCGGGACGGGCTACTCGTCGCTCAGCTACCTGAAGCGCCTGCCGCTGGACACCCTCAAGATCGACCGCTCGTTCGTGGACGGCCTCGGGACCGATCCGCAGGACACGGCGATCGTCCGGACGGTGATCGCGCTGGCCAGGAGCCTGCGCCTGGAGGTGACCGGCGAGGGCATCGAGACGGAGGAGCAGTCGCGGCAGCTCCAGGCGCTGGGCTGCGACCGCGGCCAGGGGTACCTGTTCGCGCGGCCGATGCCCGCGGCCGCCGTTTCCAAGGCGCTCGGCATCGCCACGCCGAAGCCGTCAGATATCGACGCGGCGGGAGCGTGCACCCCCTCCGTGGCCGCGGGGCACGCACCGCCGGACAGGTGGTAGGTTACAGGGGACAGGTTACGGGGGGTGGTTTCACGTCCCCTGTAACCTGCCCTTGTTCCCTGTAACCTCCGCCGTCAGCTCTTGAAGTAGTACGTCGAGGGGTGCGTGTTGCCCGGCGTCCGGTTGCGCGACTTCCAGGCCAGGCGCTCCGGCGAGTTCCCGATCTTGTTTCCCTGGACCCGGAGGTCCGGGTGGAACCCGACCGTGCCGATCACCCACTGCTGGTCGACGATGACCTTCTTCAACTCCTGGCCCAGCTTGTTCCGCTCGTCCGTCTCGAGGCCAGAGCCCTTGCGCAGCATGTCGTACGCCTTGAGCAGCTCCGGGTCGTCCGGTTTCTTCCCCGCCGTGCCGCCTGATGCGTACCAGGTGGCGTAGAGCGTGCCGCTAAACGGCTCGTTTGGCTCAGCGGGCATGTCGTGGCGCGGCCAGAGGAAGATGTCGGGATGGCCACCGCCCCAGACGTAGAGCTGCTGCTCGTTGGCCGCCACCTGCTTGAGCGAGAGGTTGCGCTCGGTGTCCTTGATGTCGAGCTGGATGCCGATCCTCTTCCAATGCTGCGCGACCATCTCCATCATTTCGGCATACTTGAAGAACGCCGCCGCGACGGTGGTGACGGTGATCCGCAGTCGCTGGCCGTTGTCGGTGCGCAAGCGGTACCCCTCGGCGTCCTTCTTGGTCAACCCGATCTTGTCCAGCAGGTCGTTCGACTGCTTGACGTCAAGCGTCGACCACTTGGTGCGCCACTCCGGCCCGGCATTGTCAGGCGAGGTGTCCTCCGACATCAGCGAGCTCGGCGTCGCCATGCCCAGGAAGAACGCCTCGTTGAACTGGTCGCGGTCGATCCCCATCGAGAGGGCGCGGCGGAACTCGACGTTGGTCAGCCACTTCCGGATCTCGGCGTCAGCCTCGTAGCTCTGGTTGACGTGGATCGCGATAGCACACGCCTCGGCCTTGAGGTCCAGGCGGACGGTGTAGTTCCCCTTCTGCTGGTTCTCGAGGAAGACCGGCAGCTTGGCCATGTCCATGTGGCGGCCCTGCTCGTCGTACTCGCCGGCGATGGCCCGCAGGTTGACGACCTCGATGTTCTCGGCAAGGGTGAGCTGAACCTTGTCGATGTATGGGAGCTGGTTCCCCTCGGTGTCGACGCCCCAGTAATATGGGTTGCGCTCGAGCGACCAGAGCGGCGTGTTGATCGGCGTGACGGTCCTCCAGGGCGTGAGGACGGGAACCTCAGGGTTCAGGGCGTAATTGTTCTTGAACTTGAGCATGGCCACCCAGCCGTCCATACCGCCGGCCTTCGCCATTTCGTTCGCCTTGTCGGCGCCGATGAACGTTGGGTGGAACTGCTTGAGGTAGTGGCCAGGTGCGTACGGTCCGAGGAAACCGCCCCACTGGGTGCCGCCGAGGGCGTGGCCGCCGCCCATCTGGGTGAACGCCGAGAGCACGTCCACGAACATCGGGTACGGCTCGGGGAAGCGGAACTCGACGGTCAGCTCGTCGACCTTCGCCATCTCGCCGGGCTTGCCGTTGATCGACATTTCGGCGGTGGGTACCGGCTGGATGTCCTTGTTCTTGTAGAAGTTCTCGTACCACCAGATCCAGTCGTCGGCGGTGAACGGCGCGCCGTCCGACCACTTCATCCCCTTGCGGAGCGAGAGGCGGATCGTCTTGCCGCCGTCGCGCAGCTCCCAGGACTTCGCGACGGCCGGCACGAAGTTGTTACCCGTGAAGTCCATGTGGATCGGCTTCTCGGCGCCCATGACGCGGTTGAAGTTCTCCCAGTCGCCGACGCCGGTGAACCCACGCCGCCAGGTCCCGCCGTACTTGCCGATCTCGCGCATCGGCTTGATGACCAACGGCTCCTCGGGGATCCGCTGCTCGACGGGCGGCAGCTTGCCGGCCTTGACGAGCTCGGCCAGCATCGGCGCCTCGGCCAACTTCGCCGGGCGCTTCGCTTCCTTCAGGACTTCAGGCCCTTCGATCTTGCCGATGAGCTGGGAACCGAGCTTCGCCTCCGGCTTGCCGGCGGCCGGCTTGGCGGCTTCGGCCGGCTTGGCGGGCGCGGCGGCCGCCGGGGCCGTGGTGGCAGCCGGCGCGGCCGGCTTTGCAGCTTCGGCCGGCTTCGCCGGCTCGGCGGGCTTGGCGGGCTCGGCAGGCTTCGTGGCCGGTGGCGTGGGTGCGCAGGCAGCGAGTAGCCCAACGCCGGCCATCCCGACACCGACACGCAAGAAGGAACGACGCGACAATCCTCCGTCGATCGCCATGGTGGCTACCCTCCTCGGTGGCTGAGCGACGGCCGCTATTGGCCGTCGGAGCTCGACACTCCCGGACCAGGCGCCGACGAGTGCGCACCAACGATGGAGCAGGACCAGCCATCACGTCAAGGAGCGGCGCCGAAAACGGTCGATTCTGGCGGCCCCGGGCCCGATCGGCGGCATCAGCCCCTCGATCTTCCCGAGCAACTGGGCGCCGAGCTTGGCGCCGGCAGACGGCGCCGCTGAGTCAGCTCCTGCTCATTCAGGTGCTGGCGAAGGCGCACAGGCGGTGGAGCACCAGCCGCCAAGGCGTCAAGCGGAGCGCTCATCTGCCGCCGCCACGCCCTGTCACCGGCCTATCATGCGCCCATGCAGCTGTCCTGGCGCGGGGTCAACGTCCTGCTGCTCGCGACCTCGACGGTGATGTTCGCCACCGAAGGGCACCTGATCGCCTTCACGCCGCTCCAGCTTCGGGAGCTGGGGCTCGGCGAGGCCGAGGTCGGCGTCTGGACGGGCATCCTGGTGGCGGTGACGATGTCGATGGCGCTGCCGCTCGGCCCGTTTTGGGGCGTGCTGGCGGAGCGCTTCTCGCGCCGGGCGATCCTGCTCCGGACGTTCATCGTGCTGGCGATCTCGCTGCTGCTCGCGGCCTGGGCCGAGAACCTCGCCTGGATGGTCGTCGCGCGGGCGATGCTCGGGTTGAGCTACGGCGTGGGCGGCGTCATCACGGCGACCCAGGCGATGGTGACGCCACCGCGCTACATCGGGCGGGCGGTCGCCACGGTCCAGACGGCGCTGCCGATCGCCGCCAGCATCGGGCCGCCGCTCGGGGCGCTCGTGATCCCCGTCATCGGCCTGCGCGGCCTGCTGGTCGTGGACGCGGCCCTGTCCCTGGTGGCGGGCGTCGTGGTCTGGCTCCTGTTGCCGGAGCCGAAGGACGCCCACAAGCCCGCGTCGGTGATGGGGCGGATGGGCGAGGTGCTGCAGATGGCCTGGAGCACCCCGGCCCTGCGCTGGAACCTGGTCAATCAGTTCCTGGTCCGGGCCGGCGCAGGGACGGTCGACTCGTACATCTCGGTCCGGATCGCCCAGATGGCGACCGATCCGGCATCTGCAATCGGCTGGATCCTCGGCGGGTACGGCGTGGTCACGACGGTGAGCACCTGGTGGATCGGCCGGCTGGCGGACCGGCCGGACATCGTGCGGATCTACACGCTCGGCATGTTGTCCGGGGCGGTGGTGGCGCTCGGGATCGCGTTCTCGCCCTGGCTGTGGCTGATCGCGCTGTTCGCGCTGCTGCGCGGCATCTCGACGGCGCTGGCCCGGCCGCTGCTGCTCGCGCACCTGGCGCGGGTGGTGCCGAGGAGCCACCAGACGGGCGTCTTCGGCCTCTTCCCGACGGTCGGGAACGTCGGCGGGCTGATCTTCCCGCTGCTGGCGGCCGGCGTGGTGGGGTCCGGCCTCTGGACGGCGTTCGCGATCGGCTCGCTGGGGTACGCCGCCAGCGTGGTGAGCGGCGTCAAGCTCGGCCGGGTCCCACCGACCCGGCCACGCGAGGAGTCGGTCCCGGGCTGACGACCGCGACACTCCGGGCCGGCTACTCCAAGATCGGCCCAACCAGCGGTCGGCCGATGACCGCGTTCGGATCGTTGACGGTCAGCTCGTACGTCTCCCACAGATCCAGGCCAGCCAGAGTGGGGCCGGCGGCTTGGCACGGCGCGGCAGCCGCTCGAGCTCGACGCGGACGATAGTGATGGGCGCATCGGCCGCGCCCTCGGCCCGCAGGTGGCCCCGGGCATCGATCTGGACCCGGCCGCACCGTGGGTCTGCCGGCGTGGCGCTGGCGTCCGGTGTGCCGTGGGTGACGGGATCGGCCAACCGGAAGACATCCCCGTCCGTGCGGGGGGCGCCGCGACCCCGGTACGGCCCGGGCGGCCGGCCCCGAGCCAGCCGACACGGCCTCCATCCGCTCGAACAGGCCATCCTTCCGGCGGCCCAGGGTCCGGTACGCGGCGAGCCGAAACTGCTTCAGCGTCTCCCATGCTGCTGGGGTTTGCAGAACAGCAGCATCCCCCTCCGACCAGTTCCCCGGCGACCCGCTCCTCCCCGGGCCTCGCTTTGTCCAAACTCAAGTTCCAGGCCGAACGGTACGGCCCCGCCACGACATCGCGCCGTGAGCGGCGTCACAGTTTTGGCGTGATCTCTATCACACCTCAGCAGCCGCCTCCCGCGCCGACGGGCAGAAGTGGCTAATCGAGCTGGCCGCGGATCTCGCCCATCGGGAAGTCGCCGGGGCCGGTGTTGATAGGTGCCAAGCCGTCGTTGGTATGGACGTTGACGTAGGCGTCGCCCGACTCGATCGCATCGAGCAGGTCGCTGAGAGGATGACCCGCCAGGTCGCCCACGAGATTCGCCGCGGTGATCGTCCCTTCGGCGATCGGTCCCTGGAGGCGCCCGCCGCCCGGTGGGT
>Ga0075420_100004247_pt1 | contig 12542 bp, 12 predicted proteins | sample SoiMetdeltSBSDD4_FD_75296 | JGI IMG/M metagenome (GOLD analysis project Ga0075420, IMG submission 75296) | Bulk soil microbial communities from a Populus tree surrounding site in Tennessee, USA - Soil MetaG P. deltoides SBSDD4 | ecosystem: Environmental > Terrestrial > Soil > Tree plantation... | reverse complement strand
CCTTCAGTGTTGTCAAAGCCAACAATTCAGCGAGCGACCCCGGCGCGGCGGCGCCCAGGGACCGAATCCGCTCGGCGATCTCGTCGATCGTCTCATCAATCTCTTCGTATTGCGACTCGAAAAACTTGTGCAGATCGTGAAACAGCGGGCCGGTGACGTTCCAGTGAAAATTGCGGGTCTTCGTGTAGAGGATGTATTCATCGGCGAGCAGTGTCCTCAATAGCGTGATTACACCTTGGCGCTGGTCCTTAGTAAGTCCGATTTGAAGTTCCATATTGTCTATAGGATGCAGCAAACGGCCGGGAGGTGGCAGCCCTTTGCGGATTCATCTCAGGCACTTCCCAGAGCGGAATAGGTGGAATCACGCTAGTGTTCCTGGCGGGCGAGTTCGATGATGAGGAATGGACACAGCGCAGGGCAAAAAAGGTAGGATCTGCCAGAAATGCCGAATGCTGCTAGACACCGAATTTGAGTTGGTGGATGGCCAGCCGGCTTGCGAAACTTGCGCACCAGGTCTGAAGGCCGAACTTCGCAGGCAGCAGACTGCAGGGATGAAACTTCCTGGGGGATGGTGGACTCGCTCAGTCCTGTTCGGCGGGGGAGCGGCGTTGGCCAGCGCATTCATTTACGCCATGATCATTCTGGCGACCGGCTTTGAACCGACTTTCCTGGCACTGGCGGTGGGCGCTGCGATCGGCGTTGCATCGCGTGCGGGAGCGGGCCACAAAGGGGGCACACCCCTGCAGGCCGCTTCCATTGTTCTCGTCTACTTGTCCATGGTCCTGGCTTACATGGTTGTGGCCTTGTACGCATCCGCAGCGGGCAATCTGGGTGGTCTCGCCGGCGAGATCACCGAATTTCGTACACAGTTCGGCGACGGATTTGGCGTCTTCGCCTTTGCCGTCAGCCGGCCATTTATGTCGGGCCCGATCGGACTGATTTCCCTGGTGCTGGGCCTCTTCGCGGCATGGCAATTTTGCTCCGAGGGGCAGGCAGGCGCTTCCGCCCAGGGCATCTTACAGCGTCTGGCAAATTCTTCCAAGGACTAACCCGTTAAGCTGCTCACGCTGGCGAGGTACATTTGCCTCCCCGCGCCTCCATGCGGCGAATCGAAGACGACCTTTGTTCCGTCCGGTGAAATTCGCGGCGTCGTATCGCACCGCCAGTATCCGTTGTACTCAGGAGCCGAGTAGAAGCGGCCGATCTCGTGCACGCGACGGTTGTCAACATCGTAGACGTACACCATCTGCTTGCGCGCAGCGTCGGGACCGGTGTCGCACACAATCCAACGGCCATCCTTGAAGTAGGTGATGTGGCCATTGCGCGGCATCTCGCGGCGGGCAAATGGCTGAGCCTCGCCGCTGGTTTCGTCGATCAGGTACCAGCCTTCACCCGCTTCAGGGCGGTCTGCCCAAACGATGAGCGTGCGGTCGTCGCGCCAATGGAAATGAGAGGTCTTGCCATAGGGATCGAGTACGCGCAGATCCGTCCCGTCGGGATTCGCACTGAACATGCGGGTGGCAAAGCGCGTGCCTTCGGCCGGTCCGCGCCAGCGATGCAGAAATACGAATCGGCGGCCCTTCGGAGACAGCAGTAAGTGGTTGTACCAGTGCTTTGCCTTTTCCCAGGTGCCCCCATGAGTAAGTGGATGTTCGAGCGCGGCAGCATAGGGGAGGATCAGCTTGGGCGGCGAACCATCGAGCGCCATGCGCCAAATACCCGTGTCGCTCGGGGCGGCCACATCGCGCCGCGGATCGGGTACCCCCGCGTAGCCGGTCTCGGGACGCACGTCGTATAAGCGGCGGAAATCGGTGGATAGCGCGTAACGCGCATCGGGCGATAGGCAGTATATGGGTCCGGGAAGCGTGCGGCGTTTGCCCCGCCTTACATCCGCGATGTGAGAGACCAACTGGCCGTCGACACGATCATTCCAGATAATCTCCGTGCGCGAACCGGGCAGCCACTGCACCATACAGGTTTGATGCCAGCTCCAGGCATGAGTGGTTCCCAGGGTTTGCCATTTGTCTCCTTGAGCGGTGTCAACGATTCCAATCTCCAGCGTATCGGCGGTCGGCAGTCTATGCTCGAACGTGCCCCGGCAGCCCAGCGCGAAGCGGCTTGTGGGGTCAAACTGCAGTTTGTCGTAATAGCCGAACCAATGAAAGGCAGGACCCTTTGTGATGGCCCTGACGGGAATCGATTGGGAGCGAAGCTGGGTGGCAAAGGTACTGGCAATCAAGGCCCGTCGAGACCATCGATACGGCTGATTTAGCATGCTTATCGCCCAATCATATAAAATTAGAGTTTCGAATGGAGCTGCACCCTCTAAAAGTCTTTCTGGCCGTGGCGACCGAGAAAAGCTTCTCGCGCGCAGCTGATCGCATGTCCCGAACCCAGCCGGCAATCTCGCTTGCCGTGCAGCGTTTGGAGGCAGAGCTGGACGAGAAGTTGATTGATCGTTCTGCCAAGGATTTACTGCTCACCGACGCCGGCCGTATCGTACTCGAATATGCGCGGCGCTTCGAGAACTTGGAGCGCGAGATGTCGACCGCGCTGTCCGAGCTGCGCGACAATTCGGCTGGCAGGCTCACGATCGGAGCGAACGAATCCACCTCGCTCTACTTGATGTTGCACATCGAGCGGTACCGTCACCTATTTCCTCGCGTGAAGGTGGAAGTGCGGCGCAGCCTTTCCAGCCGCATTCCGGGTCAGTTGGTCGATGGCGATTTGGAGTTAGGCGTCATCAGCTTCGATCCGGCCGACACCCGTCTGGAGTCTCACGTCATCTATACAGACCATCTGGCGTTCGTGGTCAGTCCACAGCACCGTTTCGCCGAGCACGAACAGATCAGCATCAGCGAACTGGGCATGGAGACCTTCATTGCTCACAACGTAGCTTCGCCCTACCGCGAAATTGTGTTGAAAGAGTTTCAGCGGCATCGCGTGGCGCTAAACATGGACGTCGAGATGCCGACCGTGGAGACCATCCGCCGTATGGTGCAGCGTGGTGAAGGGGTAGCCTTCCTGCCGCGTATGTGTGTGGAGCAAGAGATCGAATCGGGGCTATTGCGTGAAGTGACGGTGCCTGAGTTACATCACGTGGAGCGCAAGATCAGGCTTGTGTTCCCGGCCAAGCGCGGCTTGAGCCACGCCGCTCGCGCGTTCCTGGAGCTGGTTCGCGGCAAGATCGAAGGCGAAGTAGCAGTCTGATTACTCCGGCACGGTGATGCGAGGAGCCGGGTCGGCGAGTGACGCCAGTCTGTCTTCGCGCACAAAGATTTTCACTGGCGGGTTGATGGCCAGGCGCGTCTGGTAGCGGAGCAACGGCGCCGCTCGAATCCCCAGCATTTGGCGGTAGCCCGAGTTGCCGGAGCGCATGGCCTGATAGGTCGCCTCTGGCAGGTTGTACTCATGCACACGCTCATAGCCCTGATAGGGCTCTACGATCAGGAATTCGGGCGGGTTCGGCGAAGGCAGCGTTATTGGACCCGGCTCGAGATCGATGGCTGGATCGGTGAACGGCAGCTTATTCGGCTCAGTACCGTAATAGCCGATGCGATCGCCACGATGAGCGTTACGTGTGAACCATGCGCCCGCTTCATAACGGGCGTCGTTCCACATCAGCCACGTTATGTCCACGGCGCAGACGAGCTGCCGTCCGCATGCTAGGGCCAGTAGGATCACCCCAGCGCTCTTACGCCACTCCCAGGAGCGCTGCAGAGCGAGTGCGGCGAAGAACAACAAGACGTAACTGGTGATGATGGGAAAGCGGTAGATAACAAAGCGACCCGGAAGGACCGTGAGGACCACTATGCCGGCCGCGGGAATCAGCCATAGTAGTTGCTTTCGGCGGTCTCGCAGACAAAGGACGACGCCCGCCAGTACGAGCACGGCCAGAGCGATGCCGAGGTGCTCCATGACGAAACTCGCGGTTGCGGCTAACACATCCGAATAGGGCGCCGCACTGCCATAGTGGATGCCGTAGTGGCGCGTGGAACCGAAGCGGATGAATTGAATGTGTTTCCAGTAGCGGTCCGGGTTGAGTAGCAGCCCGCTCGCCACCAGATACACCGCGCCCGAAAGCAGTGCCGTGTGCAGCAGTAATGCCCGATTGCGTTTAAACTCCAGAACAGCGACTATAATCCCCGCCGGAACAATCGCGCCGAACGAGGCGTCCTTTGTTGCGATCGCCAGCGCCGCACTGATTGCAAGCCGCCGTGCGGAAGAAGGCTCCAGGCCAAACTTGAGAATGCGCGCGAATTGCCACAACGCAACTGCGGTCAAAAACAGCGCTGGTCCATCGACATTACTCGTTCGTCCGTAGTAGTACATCGGTGGGAACAGCAAGGTGAGTAAACCGGCGATCCATCCCGCGCTCGCACCCCACAAGACCACCGCGGTTTCCCAGGCGACGATGCACAAGCTGGCAGCAAGCAGCACCGTTGTTGCTCGAGCCAGATACGCGATAGGACGCGCGACTGCAAGCGTTCGCGCTTTGGTTGTGTCGAAGCCGGAAGTGGCGACGTAGTACGGCACCGTGGGAATCCCCTGAATCACATATCCGAAGAATGGATATTTCGGATTGTAGACACCTGAACGAAAGTAGATCGTGTTGGCGATCTCTTCAAGCAGCCCCGCCGGCGCAAGTTCATCGGTGGCCCACGAATCGGGCCGTTCGCGCGGCTCTGTCTCGGGAATCCCCCAGCCGATGGCAACACCGTAGGCCACGACCGCGGCGGTGAACAAAGCGATGCGCGGTCTCACTTCAGGAAGCCTTCCAAGGCCTCACGCGTACTGGAAAAATCTTTTGGCGACATCGCCAGGCCCTTGCGCGCGGCCTCGCGCGATTCCTCTTTGCGGCCATTAGCGGCAAGAGCCTGTGCCAATAGCCGCCAGGCATCGGGAACAACGCCTTTGGTCGTCTCGATACACTTGCGCGCATACAGGAGCGCGGCAGCGGGATCTCGTAATGGAGCCGACGGGAACCAGAGCAAGAGCCGCGCCGCGCGGTCGTAATCCTGAAATTGCGCCTTGGTGGAATCAGCAAGCGTACGCGCCAATTGCAAACCTTTGGCCGCATCCGCATTGGATTTGGTCAGCGACGCGATCCGAACCAGCAATTCAGCATGTGTCCCCACCATGCTCACTGGCGCCTGACCACTGGCGATGAATGGTTCGATGAGTTGTTCCACGCGTAGGTAGTCGGCGAGCGCGCCCTTGGAATCGCCTAACTGTTCACGGATATTCCCGGCAAGATTGATCTGAACCGCGAGGTCCATCTGCGCTTGGGCATTCTTCGCGTCGAGCCTGGCCAGCGGCTCATAATAATCGCGCGCGCCTTCCAGATCCTTCAGTGCTAACTCGTATTGCTTGGCTTCAATGTACGCCCGGCCTCTATGCGCCGTGATGAACGTGCGAAGCCGTTTGCTCCGGAGACTGGCGCGCTCCTCCGGCGGCAAGGCGTCGAGAGCGGTCAATGCCTGTTCGTAAAAAACCAGTGCCGCCAGGGGCTGTGAGTCGCGAATTGCCGTACCCGACTTGAGAAAGAGAATGGCCCGTCCGCGCAGCAGACGAATATGATGGGGATCCAGGTTGAGCCCCTTGCTATTCAATTCGCGCGCGCGTTCCAGCGTTTCCGCCGCGTTCTTGCGATCGCTCAAGCTTGCAGCTCCGACCTGTCCGTATTGGTCGCTCAGGCTGTCATAGCAAGAAGCCGCTTGTGCAACTTCAGTGGCAGTCCGCGCGCCCTCGGCCTGCATCCGGCAGCCATCCACGGCGTATCGCACACCCTCTTGCGTGCGGCCCATCACGAACAGGACTTCGGCTTGTGACTGCAACGCCTGCCCACCCATGTAGTCCCGCAACCGTTTGTCGGGGAGCGATTGCGCGAGCTGCCGTGCTTTCTTGTAGCTCTTTAGCGCTCCTTCCGAATCGCCGAGGTTTTGCTCATATGGATTGCCCTGCAGCGTTCCGAACTTCAGGTAGGCGTCAATGAGTTCCTGCCGCAGCGTGGCATCGCCGCTGGCAGCGGTGGCTAGCTTGTCTAACTGCGCAAGGCCGCGAGAGACGATGAGCTTCCTCGCGTCGGTCGAACCTGGCAGTTGCGCCACTGCATCGTTCAAGTCGAAAAGCAGCGTGTTGGTGAGACGGCGCAGATCCTGAAATCCAGCCTGGGCGCGGTCGCGCTCAACGCGAGCGTTCTGAGCCTGCCACAGGATGCCGGCCATGCCTCCAAGCAGGGCCAACGCCGCGGCTGCGATGGCCGCCGTGAGCGCCCGGTTGCGGCGGATGAACTTGTCCACGCGATAGCGCACAGTCGGCTTTTGCGCGCGGACAGGTAATCCCTTGGTCCAGGCGGTGACGTCCGTGGCCAAGGCATCCACGCTTCGATAGCGTTCGAGCGGATCTTTGCGCATGGACATATGCACGATCGCATCCAGGTCGGCATCGATGCCTTGCTGCGGCGCGACTTGGGAGGGGAGAGGAGCTTCCTGCTCGCAGATCACCCTCCTCATCTCCGCCATCGTGTACTCGTTCAGTTCGTAGGGCAACTTCCCCGTGAGCAACTCAAACAGCACGACGCCGAGCGAGTAGATATCCGAAGCCGTGGAGACGTGGTCTCCCAACACCTGCTCCGGGCTCGCGTATTCGGGCGTAAAGGTGTGCATGCCATGGCGAGTGACCTTGCCTGGCGCCGACTGCATGTTCTGACTGACCAGCTTTGCCGTTCCGAAGTCGAGCAGCTTGGGTGTCCCATTATCCTGGACGACAATGTTCTCCGGCTTCAGGTCGCGATGAACGACGAGATGGCGATGGGCATAATCCACCGCCGAACAGATTTTGCGGAACAACTCCACGCGCCCCTGAATCGTCAGCTTGTTCCGCATGGCGAACTCGTCCAGTTGCACGCCGCGCACGAACTCCATCACCAGGTAGGGCTCTTTTAACCTGGTGAGGCCTCCGTCGATCAACTGTGTGATAAACGGGTGGTTGAGGCCGGCAAGGATCTGGCGTTCCTGCTGGAAGCGCTCGGAGAACATCGGTGAAGCGAGCGCCGGATTCAGCAGCTTCAGTGCGGCGCGCTGTTGAAAGCCACCCTCGGCGCGCTCGCATTCGTACACGGCACCCATACCGCCGCGTCCGATGAGGCGAACGAGGTGCCACGCGCCGATGCGTTCGCCCGATCGGGATGGCTCCTCGTCCGCCGGAGGTGCGAACTTGTCCTGTTCCTCGTAGGCAGCAAGTAACGACAGCACTTCCTGTTGCAACTGGGAATCGTGCTTGCACTTCTCGCGAACGAACCCATCCCGCCATTCCACAGGCAGCTCCATGGCCAGGTGGTAGATATCTTGAACGGTGCTCCAATCCATCGGGGCCGCTTCAGGCTCCTCAATCGGGAGGCATCGAATCGCCTGAGCGTAGCCTGCGCCACAGCCACGCTTTCACGAAACGAATGTCCCGGTCCACCGTGGATTTCGATACCTGCAGCACCTCGGCGGTTTCTTGCGCGGTGCAGCCCAGCATGTGGTGAAGTTCGATGACACGAACCATGCGAGGATCGATGGACCCTAATTCCTTCAGCGCGCGATCCAACTCGATCGCTTCCGGACCATTCATGTTGAGCCAGGGCAGATCCTCGCTGAGGGGAACGTGCTGTACTTTGCCGCCTCGCTTCTGCGCCAGGCTGTTGCGCGCATGGTCGGCGAGAATCATGCGCATCAGCTTGGCGGCGAACGTGAAGAAGTGATTCCGGTCCTTCCATTCCGCCTTGCGCTGGTGAATCAGGCGAAGGTAGAGCTCGTTCACCAGCGCCGTGGCTTGCAAGGTGTGGCCCGGACGTTCCCTGCTCAAATAAGCGCCGGCGATCTGGCGCAATTGCGGGTAGGCCAGCGGCATCAGGTTGTGGAACGCATGAGCGTCGCCCGTGTTCCAGGCTCCCAGCAGGCGAGTGATTTCCCCGTCGGCCGCACTCTCTTCCGTGGTTTGCCCTTCCGTGGCGGGGATGGCTGTGTCGCCGGAGGCGGACGGCTCGACAGGCTCTTTGGGCTCCTCGCTCATGGTGATTTCCGGTTTGCTTAATCTAACACAGGCGGGCGGAGGAGAGACGTTTGCTCAAGCACCGTCGGTCGTAACGCCGTTGTGGCGGTTGCTTCACACTTGGCGACAACGCGGAAGTCTCTCCGGCGTTGTCGGATCAGTCGCACGGTCTGTACGGCATCAGCCTTTTCAATCGCTCCGGCATCGGCTGTGGTGCTGGGCAAAGTACTTCCCCATAAGTCCAATCAAGCGGAAACTCCTCATCCCAGTAGTGAATATAAAACGCGAAACGCAATGGTCTCGGGCCCTTCACACAGCCGATACTCCTGGCTACTAGTTGCTCTCCGTCTGGAGATAATAAGCCCTCATCCCACGGCACTTGAAAGCTGCCTTCCGGAGGAATTCCGCCAAGGCCAAAAGGATGGGGATGAATCGCTTCGTTTGGACGCCACGGCTTGGGCTGCTTGATGTCGTCCAGGCTGATACTTTCGCCGCCGTTCCGGACAACCACTTCGATCAAGACGACCGACGAGAAATGATCGCGGCACTGTTCTTCGTTGCCATACATTGGAAGTTGAGCGGCGAAGACCTCCGGTGTTACGTCGAGTCGATACACGCCGAGAACCTCGAGTTCGGGTTTCGACGATTCAGTTGGCATGATCAACTCTATTGTGCTCGGCGCGTTCTGAGATCCTCATGTCGGTCCGCTTTGAAGGTGCCTCGAGGCAGCCGGCGCAACCACCCGCTTATCGCACCCGAAGCCTTAGCAGGCGCACGCGGTGTGCTTCGCTGTCGCCGACGTATAAGTTGGCCGCGCGGTCGATGAAGACGCCGTGGGGGCGGGCGGTTTTGCACTGGAGCGGAGCGCCATCGGGGCCGTCGCCACGCGCGCCGGTACCGATGAGGGTGGTGATGACGCCGGTCTTGAGGTCGATGCGGCGGATGGCGTGGTTCTCCGTGTCGGCGATGACGGCACTGCCTTCGGGTGACCAGGCGATGCCCTTCGGACCGTTCAGTTGCGCGGCCGTGGCGGGGCCGTTGTCACCGGTGTAGCCCTTCACGCCGGTGCCTGCGAGGTGATGATAGGTTCCGGCTTTCGGATCGACGCGGAACACTTTGTTGCCTTCGCGGAGGACGAGGTAGAGGTTGCCCTTAGGATCGAGATCGATGGCGCGCGGGCCGTTGACCGGCGTGCCTTTGATGGACGCACCGTCCGGAGTCGCCTCTTGCGCGCCGGTCCCGAGGAAGGTTTCGATGAGTCCCGTCTTGAAATCGACGCGGCGCACGCGATGGTTACGGATGTCGCAGATCATCATGCGGCCCGCGGGATCGAAGGCGATGGAGTGCGGCTGTGCGAGTTGCGCTTTCACCGCCGGGCCGCCGTCTCCCGAGAAACCGGCCGTGCCCGTGCCCGCGACGGTAGTGACGATCTTGGTTGCCTTGTCCATTCGGCGGACGATGTGGTTCGGCATCTCGACCCAAAACATGTTGCCCGCACGATCGAAACGAACTTCATAGGGTTCGTTGCAGACGGCTTGCGACGCCGGCCCGCCATCGCCTGAATAGCCCTTCTTGCCAGTGCCAACGACCGTGGAGATGGTGCCGCGTCTGAGATCGATGCGGCGGATGAGGTGGTTTCCGATCTCGCAGACGTAGAGCGCGCCATCCGGACCGGTTGTCAGACCGTAGGGATTGTTGATTTGCGCGGTTGCCGCCTGACCGCCGTCGTTCGTGTAGCCGGGGGAGCCCGTGCCGGCGAGCGTGCGCGTGCCTTCGGCCGCGCCGAGGGCGTGCGTGGTTAGCCAGCCGCCGAGCGATCCAATGACGAGTTCTCTTCGTTGCATCGACGCAATTCTACAAGAGCGGCCAACACGTCAGCTACCGTAGGCCAGTCTCCCGCGGCGATTGCGCGAACTACGCGCGCGCCGGGTGGCGCCCATACGCGCGGATCGCTTGGTCCGAAGATCGCGAGCGTGGGTGTTCCCACGGCTGCTGCGAGATGGGTCGGGCCACTGTCATTGCCGATGTAGTAGGCGGCGTTGCCGAGCCACGTGGCGAGATCCCACAGGTTGTCGAATCGCCGCGCGGCCATTCCAGACGGCAGCGATTCCTCGGGGCCGGCGGTGAAAGCCGCGGGAAGGTCGAGCTGGGAGGCCAGTTCAACGTAGCGATCGAGAGGCCAGTTTTTCTTGGTGCTGCCGGAAAAAGGGTGAATGACGGCATAGGGCATCGACGGCAGGCGCGGAATTTCCAAACGAGGCGTACGTCGTACGACTCGTACACCCAGCGACTCAGCCTGAAGGGCATAGAATTGCGTTGCATTGATTTCGCCGCCATCAGGCAGGGCGGGGAAGAATTGGAATGGTAGTCCGGCGACGGCCTCGCGGAACTCGAGACGCGACGAGCCGTACCAGCTCACGATGGAATCGAACGCGGCGAGTTCACTCTCCAGCGCCGGCGACGCCTGCCCCAGTTCGAGAAGATCGAGACCCGTGGAGGAGATGGCACGCACACGGTCGGCGAAGCGTATTAATGGGACGTGTGCGGCTGCCGTCCAAACTTCGGTATAGTCCGCGCGCAGAGCTTCCAGGGCCGGCAGCGAAACAATGAAATCGCCCAACGCGCCCGGCCGGATCAGAAGTCGGCGCACGGTAGCCTTCAGTAGATGTTGACGATGATTTTCACGTCGGCTGAGCGGGGCGGATAGCAGGCTGTCGTGCTGCAGGCCTGGTAGCGCATTTTGCCGGTGATCGTCTTCTCGCCCTTTGGCGTGTTGGCGGGCGCCCGGAATTTGGTGACGATGTCGAAGTCACCGGTATAGACGCTCAGCGGCTTTTCGCTAAAAGAGTACTTCTCCATCTTCGGTTCGGGAAACGTGATCGAGGAGATAGTCAACGGCTCCGCCGTCCAGGTGAGCTTTAAGGGAATCAGGTATTCGTCGGCCGGCTTGTCTGAGTTGACGTGGTAGCCGCTATTCAACTTCACGTGCAGCTTCACCGGTGTTTCGACACCAGTCTTCATCGCCATCGGAGGCGGGCTCTGCACGGTCAGAATGCTATTGAACTGCGGGAACAGCAGTTGCGGGAACAATAGGAACGTGAGGCTTGGCAGCACTCTGTTTGGCCGAGCCAAGAAGATGCTCAATGTCTTTCTGGTAATCACCTTTACTCACCAATCCAACATGCACGGCCGCAATCTTGCCGTTGCGGTCGATCAGAAACGAGGTCGGCAGGGATTCGACGCCACCATACTGCTGCGCCATCATGTCGTTGCCAATTGCGATGCGATAGTTCACCTTCGAACGATCGAGGTAGGGCTTCACGACCTCCCAACCTTCTTCGTCCATGGAAATGCCCAAAACGGCAAAGCCCTTGTCGCGGTAATTCTTCTCAAATTCCACAAACCAGGGGATCTCCAGTTTGCAAGGGCCGCACCAGGTCGCCCAAAAGTTCAGCAGGACAACCTTGCCTTTGTAGTCGGCGAGGTTGAAACTCGTCCCTTGCGAATCCTTCAGCGTAAAGGCTGGCGCGGGATTGCGCTTGGCCGCGGGCTTAATGGCCGCGCGGCTGGGCGGTGCGTAGGAGCAACCGGCCAGGATGGTCAGTGCCAGTGCGGTGGCGAATGGTGCGCGCGTCAAGGGGTATCTCCTTATCCCTAGTCTATAGGGGAACGGCGCGATCCCCAAATTGTTGGATGAACCAGCGCCGCCGCCGTTTCCGCCAAATAAGGGAAAGTGTGAATTCGTCATGTCCGTCAAGGCCGGCATAGAGCCAGGCAGCGGTATCGCAGAAGGATTCGCAAGCGTACTCTTTCCATGCCGGACTTCCACGGAGTATATGTTCGATAATGATCGTTTTCTTCCGCCATTCCGCACTCCAGCCCAATTCGCCTCTCGCCCGGGCCTGAAATTCCCGCCAAAGGTGCGTCTGCCAACTGCCCCTAGCCGGATTACCCAGCCGTATCCAGGCGAAGTGGAACAATTCATGGACGAAGACGCGCCGCCATTCGTTTGGATCGCCGCGCAACTCCGCGTCCATGACAATGAGCCTCTCGCGGAGGAAAGTTGCCGCATGCATCTCCTCTCCTCCGCTGGATACAAATGCTCCCCGCCGGACGAGCAGGGGGGCGCGGTAGGAAATTCGGATCGGCGCCCCCGCCAGGGGAGGGAGTGTGACGCCAATTAATTTCGACTTAGAGGGGGCGAACCAACTCGGCTCGAATGGCAGTGCCGTCGACGATTTTGACCTTAATGCCATTGCGCAGATCTTCAAACCATTTCTGGAATTTTGCCTGGCGCATCTCCTCGTAGATCTGGTTGCGAATCTGGTCGTACGGGATGACGCCACTCTCTTCGACTCTGAATATGTAGTATCCGTTGGCCTGCTGGAGCGCCGGCGTGACCGCGCCGGGAGCCGTCGCGAAGATCGCCTTCTTTATGTCTTCCGGGATGCGCGTGTCCGTAGCCAGGATCGGCATGAATTCGCCGTTATTGCCCTTGGACGAAG
>Ga0075420_100004245_pt1 | contig 12545 bp, 13 predicted proteins | sample SoiMetdeltSBSDD4_FD_75296 | JGI IMG/M metagenome (GOLD analysis project Ga0075420, IMG submission 75296) | Bulk soil microbial communities from a Populus tree surrounding site in Tennessee, USA - Soil MetaG P. deltoides SBSDD4 | ecosystem: Environmental > Terrestrial > Soil > Tree plantation... | reverse complement strand
TCGAGCAGATCGAGGGCGCGCGCGTCATCGCCGTGCTGGGGGACAGCGTGACGACCGACCACATCTCACCGGCGGGGGCGATCAAGAAGGACTCGCCGGCCGGGGAGTACCTGATCGAGCACGGCGTCCAGGCGCGCGAGTTCAACTCATACGGGTCGCGGCGCGGCAACCACGAGGTGATGATGCGTGGCACGTTCGCGAACATCCGCCTGCGCAACCAGCTCGCGCCCGGCACCGAGGGCGGCTTTACGAACAAGGACGGCGAGGTCAAGCCGATCTACGACGCCGCCATGGAGTACCACGCGGAGGGCACGCCGCTGTGCGTGATCGCGGGCAAGGAGTACGGCTCCGGCTCCTCGCGCGACTGGGCCGCGAAGGGCCCGCGCCTGCTGGGCGTCAGCTTCGTGCTCGCCGAGTCGTACGAGCGCATCCACCGCTCGAACCTGGTCGGCATGGGCGTCCTGCCGCTGCAGTTCCCCGACGGCGAGTCGGCCGAGTCGCTCGGCCTGACGGGTGAGGAGACCTTCAACCTCGCGCGGCTCGAGGACGGCGCGAAGACGCTGAAGGTCAGCACCTCCGAAGGCGTCGAGTTCGACGCGCGCGTGCGCATCGACACGCCCAACGAATGGCTCTACTACCGCCACGACGGCATCCTCCACTACGTGCTGCGGGACCTGCTGCAGCGCTAGGACCGTCGTCTGCGGGGCCCCGCGGCTTCCAGCAGCGTTGTCGCCTCTTGGGTGCCGTCGTTCCTGGCCGTCGAGCGCGCTCCCGGTAGGGTCGCGCGCGTGCTCGACGTCGCCGCGGTCCGCTCCCAGTTTCCGGCACTCGCATCCGGCGCCGCGTACTTCGACGGACCGGGCGGTTCGCAGGTGCCCCAGTCCGTGATCGACGCGGTGGCGGGCTGCCTGCGCGATTCGAACGCGAACCTGGGCGGGGCGTTTCCGACCTCGCGCGCCGCGGACGAGATCATGGAGCGCGCCCGGGCCGCTGCCGCCGACTTCACCGGCGGCGAGCCGGAGGGGATCGCGTTCGGAGCGAACATGACGACGCTCAACTTCCAGCTCGCCCACGCGGTCGCGCGCACGCTCGAGCCAGGTGACGAGATCGTCGTGACCGCCCTCGACCACGACGCGAACGTGTCGCCCTGGCTGGTGGTGGCTGGCGACCACGAGCTCGTGGTGCGCACCGCGCCGCTGCGGCCCGACGACGTGACACTCGACCTGGACGCCCTCGAGGAGCTCATCAACGAGCGCACCCGGGTGGTGGCGTTCACGCTGGCGTCGAATGCCGTCGGCTCGATCCCGGATGCGGCCCGCGTCGCGGCCGCCGCCCACGCCGCGGGCGCGCTCGCATGGGCCGACGGCGTCCATCTCGCGCCGCACCGGCCCCTGCGCGCGCGGGAGCTCGGGCTCGATGTGGTGCTCTGCTCGCCCTACAAGTTCTTCGGCCCCCACCTCGGCATCGCGGCGATCCGGCCCGACCTCGCGGAATCGCTGCCGGCGGATCGGGTGCGGCCCGCCTCCGAGCACCCGCCCGGGCACCGCTTCGAGGCCGGCACCCAGTCGCACGAGGCGATCGCCGGGGCGCTGGCCGCGATCGAATACCTGCGCGCGCTCGGCGACGGCGAGCTCGACGCCGCCTTCGCCCTGATCGAGCAGCACGAGACGCAACTGAGCGCGCGCTTTCTCAGCTCGCTGCCCGACGGGGTCCAGCTCTACGGCATCCGGACTCCGGAGGGCCGCACCCCGACGTTCTGCTTCAACGTGGATGGCCGCTCGCCCCGGCAGGTGGCCGAGCTGCTCGGCGAGCGCGATCTCTACGTGTGGGACGGCGACTACTACGCGCTGGAGCCGATGCGCGCCCTGGACCTCGCCGACAGCGGCGGCGCCGTCCGCGCCGGCTTCCTTCACTACACGACCGAGGACGAGGTGGACCGCCTGCTGGAGGCGCTCGCTGACCTGGCACCGTAGATCCGCAGGGTGGGCGCTTTCCCTTTCCGTTTCGCAATGGAAAGCGCCCAACCCGAGCGGCAGGAGCGCGCGCCTCTGCCCTCAGTGCTGCGACGCCTCCGCCCGGCGCCGGATCGCGCGCAGCCAGGCGCGGCGGATGACCGCGCTTCCCGGGTGGATTACGCGCCAGTAGCGGCCGAAGCTGCGGCGCGCGGCGTGGTCGGTGGCCTGGATGCGGGTCTCTGTGGTGAGGAGGGTGCCGCCGCCGGGCGCCGGCTGCGCGTGCATGTTGAAGGCGGCCTTTGCGTAGCCGGGCTCGCGAAAGTCGGCGAACTCGTCGGCGCTCACCCGCCGCACCTCCGCGCTCGCGAGCCAGAAGCGCCCCACGGCGCCCACCACCAGCTCGTCGGGCCGGTCGGCGAGCGTCACGAAGCCGCCGCGCAGGAAGTTCTCGAGGATCGTGCCCTCGCGCGGGCGAGGGCGGCGGCCTCGCAGCCGCGCCGGCAGGCTTCGCAGGGCCATCAGCGCCACCAGCACGGGCACCTCGCGGGCGGTCAGCGACCTGACCGCGGCCATCGCCGCGTCCGGCGGAGCCGCCACCCGCGTGGAGTGGATCTCGTTCGCGTCGTAGTCCGGGAGGAACTCGTCGAGCGGCACGGGACGGGTTCTAGACGAAAGCCGCAAGGAGGGGGAAGAATGCCGAGGCGACGGTCGGGCCAGCCGAGCGGCGTGCTTTATTGGGTGGAGCGATGCGGATCGAGTCCTTCGACGCCCACGACGCCCCCGAGGAGCCTGCTCCGCGCGGCGCTCCCCACCTTCGACAGCGAGGCATGCGCACCGAGCCGTGCCGCTACGGGCAGTGCGACGGCAGCGGCTGGATCGAGGTCGAGGAGGGCAACGGGGCCAGGGAGTGCAGCTGCCGCCGCGAGCGGGTGGCCGCCGCGCGCGCCGCCCGGCTCGCCACGTCGATCCCGAGGCGCTACCTCGATGTCGACTTCGAGCGCTGGCCGATCACGAACCTCGACCAGAGGATCGTGCGCGAGGTGCGGAAGTACTGCCGCCGCCTCGACGACAACCTGGAGAACGGCCGTGGGCTCTACTTCTTCGGCGAGATCGGCAGCGGCAAGACGAGTCTCGCGATGTGCGTCGCGAAGGAGGTGCTGCGCGAGCGCCGCTCGCTGGCGATCTTCTCGGGGCCGGAGCTGCTCGCGCGCATCAGCGCCACCTACGAGGACCGCGCGCAGCACACCTATCTCGGCCTGCTGGAGCTGCTCGGCAGCGTCGACTTCCTCGTCCTCGAGGACCTCGCGGTGGCGAAGCAGAACGAGTGGCGGCTGGAGCAGCTCTACGCGGTGATCAACCGGCGCTACGAGGATAGGCGGCCCATGCTGATCACGGCCGACGTGGGCAACCCCGAGGCGCTCGGCGAGCACATCGGCCACCGCACCTGCTCGCGCATCCTCGAGATGTGCGAGCCGATGCCCTTCCTCGACGGAGATCACCGAGTCAGGGCCACCACGCCCGACGACGTTCGCCTAGCCAGCTAGATGTCGCCGCCGAGGCGCTCCTCGACGCTGCGGACCTTGTCCTGGAGCGTCTGGCGCGGTCGGTCGCGGCGCTCGTCCAGCTTGAGCACCGTGTAGACCCGCTGCACGCCTTGCTCGAAGGGGACCGAGTGCAGCTCGCCCACCACGGCGAGTATGTCCTCGGTGGTGCCCTCCAGCGAGGTGCCCATCCCGTGCATGTGGAAGCGCACGCGCTGCTGCTTTCGAAGCCGCCGCTGGATCTCCGCGATGTACTCGCTGGCGCTGAGCTCCTGGCGCCCGAGCGCGAGAACGGTGAGATCGGCGGTGGCCATCAGTCCCGAAGGCTACGCCCGAGCGCCGCCGCGCGCCGTAGCAGCGGGGCCGCGCGGTAGCGCTCCTCGCGCCGCTCGTCCCAGAGGGCGTCCAGGACCGAGAGCACGTGGTCGACCCCGAGCGACTCGCTCCAGGCCACCGGGCCGCGCGGGTGCGACAGGCCCAGGGTGAGCCCGGCGTCGACGTCGTCCGCGGAGCCCACGCCCTCGCCGATCGCGAACGCGGCCTCGTTCACGAGCTGGCAGACGATCCGCCCGAGCACGAGCCCGGGCGCGTCCTCGACCCACTCGGTGAGGAGGCCGAGCTTCGAGAAGAACTCATCGGCTGCGTCGGCCGCGAACGGCTGGGTCGTGGGCAGGCGAGTGAGCTCGACGAGCTTGGAATCCTCGAGCGGCGGCAGCATGTGGAAGCCCACGGCCCCCTGCTCGCCCCGGGCCACCAGGCTGCTGGCCGCGCAGAGGACGAGCAGCGGCGCGCCGCCCGGCGGCGCGGGGTGGGGCCGAACGCCGGCGTCCACCACGAGCTCGCTCGGGCCTCCCTCGCGCAGCTCGAAGCCGGCGGAGCGCGCTCGCTCTCGCAGGCCGTCCGCGAGTCGACCCTCGCCCAGGATCGAGACGGCGGTGCCCTCGCCGCCGCCGGGCTCCGGTGCCTCCGGATCCTCGATCCGAGGTGCGCCCTCGCCGTAGTCGTAGTAGCCGCGCCCGCTCTTCCGGCCCAGCCGCCCGGCCGCGACCATGCGCGCCTGGATCGGGCTCGGGCGCCAGCGCGGCTCGCCAAATGACAGCTCGGTGAACGACCTCGCGACCTCGAAGCCCACGTCGATCCCCACGAGGTCCATCAGCTCGAAGGGGCCCATGCGGAAGCCGCCGCCGAGCCGGCAGATGCGATCGATCTGCTCGTGCGTGGCCACGCGCTCCTGGAGCAGCCTCAGCCCCTCGGCCGAGAAGGGCCGCCCGCAGCGGTTCACGAGAAAGCCGGGGCCGTCGGCCACCACGATCACCTGCTTGCCCATGGCCTCGCCGACGTCGATCGCCACCTGCACGGCGCGTTCGCCGCTCTGGTCGGCCCGGATCACCTCGAGGAGAGGCATCAGCGGAGGCGGGTTGAAGAAGTGCATACCGACGACGTTCTCGGGCCTCGCGGCGGCACCGGCCAGCGAGGTGACCGGGATCGAGGACGTGTTCGTGGCGAGCACCACTTCGTCGCCGCCGACCACCGAGAGCGCGCCGAAGAGGTCCCGCTTCAGGTCCGGGCGTTCGGGCGCAGCCTCGATGACGAGCTCGCAGGCGGCGAGCTCGTCTAGTGCACTCACCGGCTCGAGCAGCTCGGCGGCGTCGTCGCCGACCCGCCCCTTCTCGGCCCACTTCCCGAGGCCGGCGCGTGCCGCCGCGATGCCGCGCTCGAGCGCCTCGGGCACGGGGTCGTGCAGGAGCGTTCGCATCCCGGCCGCGGCACCCAGCTGAGCGATGCCGGCACCCATCGTGCCGGCGCCCACGACTCCGAGTGTGGTCACCGCCCGCGGAACTCCGGCTTGCGCTTCTCCAGAAACGCGGTCATGCCCTCGACGCGGTCCTCCGTGGCCATCGCGAGCTCGTAGAGGCGCCGCTCGTGGTCGAGTCCGGCGGACAGGGGCATCTCCTCGGCGGCGAGTACCGCCTGCTTGGCGAGCCTCACGGCGAGCGGCGGCCGCTCCGCGATGCGCGCCGCCAGTTCAAGCGCCGCGTCGAGGCAACCGCCCGCGTCGGTGACCTGGGTAACGATCCCGAGTGCGAACGCATCGGCCGCCCCGATTCGCCGCCCGGTCAGCACCAGCTCCATGGCGCGCTGCTTGCCCATCACCCGCGCGAGCCGCTGGGTGCCCCCGCCGCCGGGGATGATCCCGAGCAGGATCTCGGGCTGGCCGAACTCGGCGCCTTCCGCGGCCACGATCATGTCGCAGGCCAGCGCCAGCTCGCAGCCGCCGCCGAGCGCGTACCCGGACACGGCGGCCACGAGCGGCGTCCGCACGGCCGCCAGGCGCGGCCAGAAGCGCGCCGCCGGCGAGGTGAGCACCTCCTCGAACGTGCGCTTGGCCATCACCTTGATGTCAGCGCCCGCCGCAAACCACTCGTCGCTGCCCGCGATCACGATGCAGCGGACGTCCGGGTCCTCGTCCCAGCGCTCGCACAGCGAGGCCAGCTCCTCCATCAGCTCCGGCGACAGCGCGTTGCGCGCGTCGGGCCGGTCGAGGCGGGCGAGCCCGACGGCGCCGCGCAGCTCCGCGGAGACCAAGGCCATGGCTACGGCACCAGCGCGTTCACGCCCGTCACGGAGCGGGCGATGATCAGCTTCTGGATCTGGGAGGTGCCCTCGTACAGCGTCGTCACGCGGGCGTCGCGCAGGTAGCGCTCGACCGGATAGTCGTCCACGTAGCCGGAGCCGCCGTGCACCTGGATCGCCTTGTTCGCGCACTCCACCGCCGCCTCGGTGGCGTACAGCTTCGCGATCGAGGTCTCGGTGGTGTTCGGCTTGCCCGTGTCCTTCAGCCATCCGGCCCGCCACACGAGCCCGCGCGCCGCCTCCGTCTGCACGACCATGTCCGCGATCATCTCCTGCACGAGCTGGAAGGACGCGATCGGGCGATCGAACTGGGTGCGCTCCTTCGCGTATGCAACCGACGCGTCAAGCGACGCCTGGCAGATCCCCACGCAGCCGGCCGCGACGCTGTAGCGGCCCGAGTCGAGCGCCGACATCGCGATCTTGAAGCCCTCGCCGATCTCGCCCATGAGCGCGCTGTCGGGCACCTCCACTCCGTCGAGCGAGAGCTCGGCCGTGTCCGAGCCCTTGAGCCCGAGCTTGCCGTGGATCTCCTGTGAGGAGAAGCCCGGGCTGTCGGTCGGCACCAGGAAGCAGGCCAATCCCTTGTGCTTCTTCTCGGGATCGGTCTGGGCGAAGATCATCGCGAGCTTCGCGTAGTTGCCGAGCGAGATCCACATCTTGCCGCCGCCTAACCGCCAGCCGCCGTCGATCTTCTCGGCGCGCGTCTTCAGGTTCGCCGCGTCGGAGCCGGTGTCTGGCTCGGTCAGCCCGAAGCAGCCGAGCGCCTCACCGGAGCAGAGCTGCGGCAGCCACTCCTGCTTCTGCTCCTCGGTGCCCCAGCGGACGAGCGACGAGCAGACGAGCGACGTCACAACCGAGATCACGGTCCGCATCGCGGAGTCGTTGCGGCCGATCTCCTCGACGATCAGGCCATAGGTGAGGTAGTCCACGCCGCGCCCGCCGTACTCCTCGGGAACGATGGCGCCGAGGAAGCCCATGTCGGCCATCTTCTGCACGAGCTCGGTGTCGAAATGCTCGTTGCGGTCGTTCTCGCGGGCGCGCGGCGCCACCTCGCGGTCGCTGAATTCGGCGGCGGTTTCGCGGATCAGTCGCTGTTCGTCAGTGAGCTCTAGGTCAATCATGTGTTCCTGATTCTGCAAGATGCACGAGGTCGTGGCGGAAAAGGAGACTTGGGACTTCCCCGAGGGGCACGAAATCGCCCCCGGGCGGACGACCCTGAAGCTACTGGGCGGAGGCAACCGCTACGAGGTCTACCTCGTCTGGGACGATCGGCTCTTCAGCGTCATGGTGGCCAAGGTCCTGCGGCCCGATCTGGTTGAGGAGGGGTACGCGCTGCGGGGGCTGCGCCGCGAGACGGAGGCGCTCGGGGCGCTGGCGCACCCGGTGCTGCTGCGCGGGTTCGCGTCCCACCTCGGGGGGCCCTATCCCCACGTGCTCGTCGAGCATCTCGAGGGGCCGACGCTGCGCCGGCTGATCAAGAAGAACGGCGCGCTGCCGATCGAGCAGACGCTGCCGCTGGGTCTCCACGTGGCCTCCGTCATCCACTACATGGCCGAGGAGGGCTGGGTGCACCTCGACCTGAAGCCGGACAACCTCGTGATGGGCATCCCGCCGCGGGTGATCGACCTCAGCCTGGCGCGGACGATCGAGCGCGCGAAGCGACTCACCGACTACATCGGCACCAACGCATACATGCCGCCCGAGCAGTGCAATCCGCGCGGGGACGTCGGCCCCCCGGCCGACGTGTGGGGCCTCGGCGCCACGCTCTATCACGCGGTGGCCGGCAGGCTGCCGTTCAGGCGCCCGCGCACGCGTGACCAGGATGCCCCGCTCGAGGACCGCTTCCCGCAGCTCGAGGACGAGCCGCGCGCATGGCGGCGGCCGGTGCCGCAGGCGCTCTCCGACGCGATCCTCTCCTGCCTGAGGAAGGACCCGGCGGAGCGGCCCACAGCGGCCGAGCTGGCAATGATGCTGCAGCCTCTCGTGGCGGAACTGCCATCGAAGCTGGTCTTGGGGCGCCGCGGACCGACGCGATTCGCGTGAGCTTCGGCCATCCGTGGTGTTTCAGTAACGAGGCTCGAACTCGACCAGGAGCTGCCGATGAACCCACATATGCATCCTTCAACCGCCTACCTGCGCCTCTCGGAGGGCCCCGAGGACCTGATCGCGAACGAGCTGTCGCTCACGCGCAGGCTGCTCGCGGTCTGCGTGGCGCTCGTCCTGTTCTCCGGCACGTCGCTGTTCGCGACGGCGGCCTTCGACCTCGATCATGCGCTGATCGGGAAGGCGCTCGCCACGACCGGCAAGGCGAGCCACGACGGCGAGGACAACTCGGGTCCCGGCGGCGGCGACGACGATGACGACGACAACTCGGGCACCGGCGGCGGCGCATCCGGCTCGGACGACAACGACGACGGCGACAGCGACTCGAGCACGCACCAGAACGCGCCGGCCGTGAAGGCGGACGATTCGAACTCCGACCAGAACGGCAACGGCCTGACCGATTCGAGCCACGGCCAGCAGGTGACGGACTCGAACTCCGATGACAACAGCAACGGAGCGAGCGACTCGAGCAAGGCTCAGGCGTCGGACGACTCGAACTCCGACGACAACCACAACGGCAACACGGACTCCAGCCATGGCGCGTCGGCGAGCTTCCGGTCGCAGGCCACGAGCGACGGCCCCGGCGACCACTCCGTCGGTTAGATAGCTCGGGACAAGACGTACAGCGGCGAGCGGCCGCGCCTTCGGGGCGCGGCCGACGTCGTTCATCGTTCGGCCTGACGGAGCTAGCGCGCCGCCGGGTTCTCGATCACCGCGGCCATGCCCATGCCGACGCCGATGCACATCGTCGCGAGTCCGTAGCGCGCGCCGCGGCGGCGTAGCTCCCAGGCGAGCGTGCCGAGCAGGCGGGCCCCGGAGGACCCCAGCGGGTGCCCGAGCGCGATCCCGCCGCCGTTCACGTTCAGGCGCTCGTGGTCGAAGCCGAGCTCGCGCGTCGACGCGAGCACCTGGGAGGCGAACGCCTCGTTCAGCTCGACGAGCTCGATGTCCTTCGGCTCCAGGCCTGCGCGCTCGAGTGCCCTGCGCGTGGCCGGCACCGGGCCGATTCCCATGTACGCGGGATCCACGCCCGCCGACGCGCTGCTCACCAGCCGGGCGAGCGGCTCGCGGCCGAGGTCGCGGGCGCGCTCCTCGCTCGTGACCACGACGCAGGCGGCGCCGTCGTTGATTTGTGACGAGTTCCCCGCCGTCACGCTGCCGCCCTCGCGGAAGACCGGTCGCAGTGCGGCCAGGCGCTCAAGCGTGGTGTCGGGGCGGGGACCCTCGTCGGCATGCACGGTCACGGGCTCGCCCTTCGGCTGGGGCACCTCGACGGTCACGATCTCGTCGTCGAAGCGCCCGGCCTCGGCGGCCGCGAGCGCTCGCCGATGCGATTCGAGCGCGAAAGCGTCCTGGTCCTCGCGCGACACCCGGTAGCGCTCGGCCACGTTCTCGGCCGTCTCTCCCATGGACTCGGTCGAGTAGCGCTCCGCCAGCCTCGGGTTGGCGAAGCGCCAGCCGATCGTCGTGTCGACGAGCGCCGGGTTGCCGCGCGGGAAGCCGCGCTCGGGCTTCAGCATCACGAGCGGGGCACGCGACATCGACTCGACCCCGCCCGCCAGCACGAGCTCCGCCTCGCCGAGCCGGACCTGGCGCGCGGCCTGGACGATCGCCTCGAGGCCCGACGCGCAGAGGCGGTTCACCGTCACGGCCGGCACCTCCACCGGGAGGCCGGCGACGAGCGACGCCATCCGCGCGACGTTGCGGTTGTCCTCGCCGGCCTGGTTCGTGCAGCCCATGTAGACCTCGTCGATCGAGGCCGGGTCGAGCGCGTTGCGCTCGACCACCGCTTCGATGGCGCGTGCGGCGAGGTCGTCCGGACGGACGCCGGAGAGCACGCCCGCGTAGCGGCCGATGGGTGTGCGCAGGGCGTCGACGATTACTGCGTCAGGCATGCGGCAGGAGCGTACACTCGGCTCGCGTGGACGAGTTCTCGTTGTTCGTCTTCTTCGGGGGGCTGGTTGTCATCGGGATTTTCCTGGCGATCGGGAAGTGGTATCCCGGCTCCGGGGCGGAGCAGGTGGACTGGCGCCCCACGCGCTCACCAGAGGTCGAGGCCGAGCTGGAGCTCGACGACGTGGACCAGATGATCGAGGCCCAGAACGCGCGCCGCCGCGCGAGCGGCCGCCAGGAGATCACAGAGGACGACATCCGGGCTCAGGTGGCGGCCGACGAGCGCTGGCGCCAGGAGCTGCGCCGCCGCGCGCGGCCGGCGCCTCCCTCGGACGACTGACTTGGCCCGCGTCCTGATCGTGGGTTGCGGCTGCCGCGGCCAGGCCCTCGGGGCCGCCGTCGCCGGCGCGGGACACGCGGTGCGCGGGACGAGCCGCTCCCCGGCGCGCGTCTCGGAGCTCGACAAGGGCGGCATCGAGGGAGTGCTCGCGGATCCGGACCGGCTCGGAACGCTCGTGCCCGCGCTCGCCGGTGTGACGGTGGTGTGCTGGCTGATGGGCAGCGCCGAGGACGCGGCCGACGTGCACGGCCCGCGGCTGCGCTCCCTCACGGAACACCTCGTGGACACGCCGGTGCGCGGCGTCGTCTACGAGTCCGCGGGCCGCGCGGACGCCGCGCTGCTCGAGCAGGGCGCCTCGATCGTGCGCGAGGCGTCACGGACCTGGCACATACCGGTGGAGATCGTGGACACCGACCCGGCGGCGCACGACGAGTGGCTCGAAGCGATGACCTCGGCCGTGGAGCGCCTGCTGAGACGCTAGAGGTGCGCGCCGAGGATGCCGGCGACGATCAGCGCGATCGAGGCGATCGTGAGGACGATCGCGATGGCGACCATCGAGTTCCAGGTGACCGCCGCAGCGAGCTGGCGCCGGGTGCGAGCCGTGACGAGGACCTCCGCGGCGGCCCCGATCTGCTCGGAGGACGGGGCCGCGGCGGGCTCGTCCTCCGGCACGACGTCCTCCACCGGCACCAACGGGGTCGGTGCGGGCGCCACCCCGGGGCGGCCGGACAGCGGCGCGACGCCGGCCAAGAGCGCGTCGGTGGCCTGCACGAGCCGGCGCTCGTGCTCCACGCAGCGGGGGCAGTTGCGCAGGTGGACGTCGAGGCGGCGGGCGTCGCGCTCGGGCAGCGCGCCGTCTAGCCGGTCCGAGATCAGGCCCTCGGCGCGCTCGCACCATCCGCTGCCGCCGAGCGGGGTAATCGCCTGCCTGAGCTGCTTGCGGGCCGCCGCGAGGAACACGCCGAGCTCCTGCTCCTCGATGCCGAGCAGCTCCGCCACCTGGGGCCGCGGCCTGTCGGCGAGCGCCACGAGCGCGAGGGCGCGGGCCTCGACGGGTGCCAGCGCGGGCAGCGCGGCGGTGACCTCGCGGATGGCCGCCGCCGGGTCCACGGGACCGGCGGGTCGGGCGGGCACTGGTCGCAGCGGCGCGTGCTCCATCAGCTCGGCACAATAGCCCCAGTCGGGGATCGAGCTTCGGTACGGTAAACCCCGACCAGCTTTCAGGAGAATTGGAGGAACCGTGGCGGACTACGCCAAGGACGTGCTCGTGGACACGCAGTGGGTGGAGGACCACCTGAGTGACGACTCCATCCGGATCGTCGAGGTGGACGAGAACCCATCGCTCTACGCGGAGGCGCACATCCCGGGCGCGATCGGCTTCGACTGGAAGAGGGACCTCCAGGATCAGGTCAAGCGCGACTTCCTCGGGCCGGCCGAGTTCGGCGAGCTGTTCGGAAGCCGCGGGATCTCGAACGACCACACCATCGTCCTGTACGGGGACCGCAACAACTGGTTCGCCGCCTACACGTACTGGTACCTCAAGTACTACGGCCACGACAGCGTGAAGCTCATGAACGGGCCGCGCGAGAAATGGATCTCCGAGGGTCGGCCCACGACCACCGACGTCCCGAGCTACGACGCGCAGCAGTTCTCCGCCCAGGAGGGCGACCCGGCGATCCGCGCGATGCGCGACGAGGTCCAGGCGGCGCTCGACTCCGACACGCGGCTCGTGGACGTCCGCTCGCCGCAGGAGTTCTCCGGAGAGCTGATCGCGATGGCGGGCTACGAGCAGGAGGGCGCGCAGCGCGGCGGCCACATCCCCGGCGCCGCTTCGGTGCCCTGGGCCCAGGCCGTGCAGGAGGACGGGACCTTCAAGTCGGCCGACGAGCTCAGCGAGCTGTACTCGAGCAAGGGCGTGACGAACGGCAACTCGATCATCGCCTACTGCCGCATCGGCGAGCGCTCGGCGCACACCTGGTTCGTGCTGCACGAGCTGCTCGGCCAGGACGACGTGAAGAACTACGACGGCTCGTGGACCGAGTGGGGCAACATGGTCGCGGTGCCGATCGAGAAGGACGT
>Ga0075420_100004244_pt1 | contig 12547 bp, 5 predicted proteins | sample SoiMetdeltSBSDD4_FD_75296 | JGI IMG/M metagenome (GOLD analysis project Ga0075420, IMG submission 75296) | Bulk soil microbial communities from a Populus tree surrounding site in Tennessee, USA - Soil MetaG P. deltoides SBSDD4 | ecosystem: Environmental > Terrestrial > Soil > Tree plantation... | reverse complement strand
ACGAGTAAGCAGGCTTGCCGTCGAGCAGGACGGTACACGCGCCGCACGTTCCCATGTCGCACACGAGCTTCGGTCCAGTCACCGCCGGCTCGAGATGATTGCGCAGCGCGTTCAGCAGCGTGGTGCGCGGCTCGACCTGCACCGGGCGGGGCTGGCCGTTTACGTTGAGCACCACTTTGACGTCGCCCGATGCAGCGTTCGGCGTCGTTTGCTGTTCCTCTTTGGCGTCAGCTTCCGTCCACAGGTGATCGGCGATCGCGGCGCCCGCACCGGCGACGCCGACGCCCTTCAGAAACTTGCGTCTACTTGAATCGTGGTTCGCCATAAACAAATTTCCTTGTATTGTTGGCGCTCGACTGGTAAAACCATTTTCGCGCACCACTCTTATGTGTTGAATCAATCCTGGTTGTGTCGGTCGCCATAACTTAGCACAGCGAAGAATCCGCGAAAAGGCATAAAGAGATGATCTTCAGAACTATCGCGTTAGTGTTAGCGCTCGTTCAGTTCTGTTTAGCGGCGCCCGCAAAGACGAATGGCAAGACCGATTGGTCAGTCGGAATGGTCGAGTCGACCCTGAAGCGTTATCCGGCCGCGAAGGATCTCGGATCGTGGGGTTACGCCAGGTCCCTTTACTTGTACGGCCAGTATCTCGTCTACAAACGCACGCGCGAGCCTCGCTATCTCGAGTACATCAAGAACTGGGTCGACTATCACGTCGATGCCGCCGGCGTCGTCAGAAGCACGAACGCACAAGGCGTGGTCCGGGAGATCACGTTCGAGAACCTCGACAGCATGCTGCCCGGCAACCTGCTGTTGATCCTGTACCAGGAAACGAAAGAGCCGAAGTACAAGCTCGCCGCCGATCGCATTCGACGACGATTCAATACTTACCCGCGCACGAAGGACGGCGGCTTCTGGCACGCGAACACGAAGAGCCGCGAATGGCAGTTGTGGGGCGACGGCGTGTTCATGTCGATGCCGTTTTTAGTAAGGTATGGAAATCTCTTCGCAGACAGCAATTATGCGGCTGAAGAGGCCGCAAAACAGTTATTGATCTACGCCAGCCACCTCAACGATCCGAAGACGGGACTGATGTTTCACGCCTACGACGAGAGCGGCCAAACGCCGTGGGCAAACAAGGAAACGAAGACCTCGCCCGAGATCTGGTGCCGCGCGATGGGCTGGTTCGGAATGACGCTGATCGAAGTGCTCGAACTGCTGCCTGCGAACCATCCGAAGCGCCCGCAGTTGATCGCTCAGCTCAACCAGCTCGTGAAAGCGTGGTCCAACTATCAGGACCGGAAAACGGGTCTCTGGTATCAGGTCGTCGATAAGGGGAGCGATCCGAACAACTGGCTGGAGACGTCGAGTTCGAGCATGTACACGTATGTCATCGCGATGGCCGTCGATCGCGGTTACGTGAGCAAGAGTTACCGCAGGGTGGCGGAACGCGGCTACGCGGGCGTGCTGACGAAACTGTCGCTCGATCAGAACGGCGATACCAACATCGTCGACATCTGCGAGGGAACGAACGTCGCGGATCTCGCTTATTACTTCGCGCGCAAGCGAAACACGAACGACTTTCACGGGCTGGGCGCGTTTCTGATCATGAACGAGAAGTTTATGAACAAGACGTTGAAGGGCAGCAGCCGGAGTCTGTGGCAACCGCAGACGAAAAAACCTTGACCTCTTTGCAAATTGGTATTATAAGTTCCGCGCTCGCTCCGAATTGTTATGACCAATTCTAAAGTTCCGCGGTTGAAGATCATTCGGCCGATGCGCTCGGGGCAGACTACCGAACAGGTCGTCGCCCGCGTTTACGAAATGATCAAACGCGATGAGTTGAAGCCGGGTGACCGGCTGCCTCCTGAGCGTGAACTGTCGAAACAGCTCGGAATTAGCCGCCCGTCGCTGCGTGCCGGGTTGGGCTCTTTGATTTCGATGGGTGTGTTGCAGTCGCGGCAGGGTGCGGGGACGTTTCTCGTCGATGGGCCGCCCGCGCTCGACAGTGAGCCGTTACGGCTGCTCGCGCAGCTTCATGGGTTCAGTTTCGAGCACATGTTCGAGACTAGGTTGATCCTCGAGGTCGGCGCGGCGGGGCTGGCGGCGGAACGCGCGACTGGCGAGCAGTTGGCGACGATGTCGGAACAGATCGCCGACATGTTTGCGGCGCTGAAGGATCCGCAGCAGTTTCTCGTGCACGATGTTGCGTTTCATCGGGCGGTCGCGGCGGCGTCTGGGAATCCGACGTTAGCTACGCTGGTCGATATGGTGTCGGCGATTCTTTACGAGCGGCGGCGTGACACGATTGGGCGGGCGCACGATTTCAACGAGGCTGTCGAGCTGCACCGGAAAGTTTATCGCGCGATTCGCTCGCGCAAACCGGATGAGGCGCGCGAGGCGATGCGCGAGCACATCATGCGCGCGCAACGGGCGTTTGCTCGTGAAGAGCAGGAGCAAACCGGCCGCGGCCAAGACCGGGCCTAAGAATTCTTCTTACTGACCTCCCGCAAGCGGGAGACACACGGAAATGAAATTTAACAACTCTTCTCTGTACGCGTATCGGTTTAATCAAATTGTCCCAACTAAAGACAATTTCTCGAAGGAGGAGTCCCAATGTCCTGCCCACTTCGTCTCCGGTCAACCATCCTCGTGGTTGCTGTGTCGTTGCTCGCCTGCATCGCTCAGGTCAACGCCCAAACTATTACCGGCTCCATCTCCGGCGCCGTCGCCGACGCGAATGGCGGCGTCATTCCATCCGCCAACGTAACGCTCGTCAGCGAGAAAACCGGCCAATCACGAACAGCCGCCGCCAATAGCGAAGGCCGCTTCAATTTTGCCGCTTTGCAGCCCGGCGCCTACTCGCTCAAGATCGAGCACCAGGGATTCCAGGCCTTCGAACAGCGAAACATCATCCTGAGCGCCAATGAAAATCTCGCGCTCGGCGATCTCAAGCTCCAACCCGGACAAGTCAGCGAGACAGTGAGCGTCATGAGCGAAGGCGCGATCGTCGAACGCGAAAGCAGTGACTTGACCGCGCGTCTCACCGCCGATCAGATCAACCTGATCGCCACCAAGGGACGCGACGTCACTTCACTCCTTCGCCTGCTGCCCGGCACGTCAAACAACGACGACATCGAAGGCGCCGGCGACGGCTTCGGCACAGACCTTCCAAACATCTCCGGACAACGCGGGCGCTCCACCGTCCCAACCATCGACGGTCTCTTCGCGGGCGAGCCCAGCGGCTCGAACAAATTGAGCATGACGATCAACCAGGACGCCGTTGCCGAAGTAAAAGTGCTGCGCAACAACTACGGCGCCGAATACGGCAACAACGGCGGCGCGATCATCAACATCGTTTCCAAAGGCGGCGGCAAAGATTACGCCGGCAGCGTCTACTACTTCCTGCGCAACGAAGTGCTCAACGCGACGCCCTTCTTCAACAACAAAGCGCGACTCAAAAAGCCGCTCTATCGACACCTCTATCCCGGCGGCAATTTCAGTGGTCCAATGCCGTTGCCGCGATTCGGCGAAGGCGGAAAGTTCTGGTTGAAAGACAAAGCGTTCTTCTTCTTCGCCTACGAGAAGCCGCACCAGCTCACTCCGCAAGATCCGCGCTTCGTCACGATGCCGACGGCGTTGGAGCGCAGCGGCGACTTCTCACAGTCGATCAACTCGGCGAACCAGAAAGTCTTCGTCCGCGATCCGTCACTGCCCGGTAACTGCACTGCCGCGGACACCAGCGGCTGCTTCCGCGATCCGTCGCGCGCAACGGCGGCGAACCCGCTGGGCCTGAACATCATTCCCTCGTCGCGCTTCAACCAGAGCGGCGTGGCGCTGCTCAATTACTTCCCGCTGCCGAACACGTCCGGCGGCGCAGGCGGCTCCGCCTTCAACTACGTCACGCAAAGTCCGGTGGACGTGCCGAAGCGCAGCATCGTCATTCGTTTCGACATTAAGCCGACAAACAACGACAGCATCTATTGGAAGGGCCAGTGGTGGACTTCGGACAATCTCGGCACCGGCACGTCGGGCTGGCCGGGGAACGACAACAACCGCTGGGGCATCAACTCGCACTACCTCTACAAAGACAACGGATGGACCGCTAACTGGGTGCGCGTCATCAACGCCAACGTCGTCAACGAATTCACGTTCGGAATGCGGCACGACTCAGAAGGCTTCATTCCCGGCGACGGCGAGATCGAACGACTCCAGCGAAGTGCATTGAACTATACGGCGCCGCAACTGTTTCCGCAGAACAATCACCTCGGCACGATTCCGCGCGTCACTAACTGGGGCGGTGTTCGTGGTCCAACGGACGGCGTCGCGAATATCAACTGGCTCGACCGCTGGGGCGAGATCGGCAACGATTACATCAAGCCCTCGTTCGCGGACAATCTCTCGATCACGCACGGCGATCACAGTCTGAAGTTTGGCGTCTACTACGAACGGCTATTGAACGGCGAAGCGCCCGGCGGGCAGTGGTCCGGCGTGTTCAACTTTGCCGGCAACGACAGCAACTTCACAGCCGCGCTCGGCAATACCGGTTACGCCTACGCAAACGCGTTGATCGGCAACTTCCGGAACTACCAGGAATCGACCGCGCGCCCGTTTACGAACCTGCGGCTGACGCAGGTGCAATGGTACGCTGCGGACCAGTGGAAGGTGAGCCGGAGAGTGACGCTCAATTACGGTGTTCGTTTCGGCTATCACTCGCCGTTCCAACAGATCGACGGACAGGGTTCGAACTTCGTTCCCGACCTGTTCAATCGATCGCAGGCTGTCGCGCTTTACGAGAGCGCGTGTGCCGTGGCGTTCACTCCACCCGCGACTTGTCCTGCCGCGCAACGCCGCGCGAAGAACCCGATCACGGGTCAACTGATTCCGCTGGTCGGCGCGAACGCCGGCCTCGTCGGCGCGATCGTTCCCGGCAGCGGCAACCCGAACAACGGACTCGCACTCGGTGCCGATCCGAACACGGTTCCCGGTTACAGAAAAACGAGACCGATCGATATCGAACCGCGATTCGGTTTTGCGTGGGACGTGTTTGGTTCCGGCAAGTCGGTGATCCGTTTTCAGGGCGGCATCTATCACGCACCGCGTGTCGGCGGCGGCACGACGGGCGGCAACCTCGTCAACAATCAACCGGCAAACCGCGCGTTCAGCATCGACTTCGGCAACATCGACAATCTCGCCGCGTTGACCGGAACCGCGATCACCAGGCCGTCGACTCTGAACGCGGTCGAACAAGACTCGCACACGCCTTCGATCTACAACTTCACGTTTGGCGTGCAACAGGACATCGGCTTCGAAACCGTGATGGAGATCAGTTACGTCGGATCATTCGCGCGGCACCTGGGCCAAAGAATCAACATCAATGGCGTTCCCGACGGCGCGCGTCTCGGCACGAACAACATCGACCCTGTTACCGGTCAGCGTTTCGGCAACGACTTCCTGCGTCCGTATCGTGGTTACGCCGACATCAACATGGTCGTGTGGGGCGGCACTTCAAACTACAACTCGCTGCAAATGCAGATCGCGCGCCGCTACACGCAGGGTTTCCAGTACGGCGTCGCCTACACTTATTCGAAATCGTTTGACTACGCGAACGACGACTCGTCGGATGTATTCTTCCCTCGTCCTTACAAGCAGTTCAACTACGCGCCGTCGGATTTCGATCAAACGCATATCCTGACCTTCAACTACATCTACGACGTTCCGGGTCTTGGTCGAAAGCTCGACAATCGTTTCGTCAAGGCCATCTTCGACAACTGGCAGCTTTCCGGCACGACGTCCTACGCCAGCGGCAAGCCAAAGAACATTTCCGTGACTTACAATGGCGGCATTACCGACATCACGGGCGGCCAGGTGAACGCGCGGCCCAACGTGATCTGCGATCCGATGCGCAACATCAGCGGGTCCGATCCGACCGGAACGCCTTACGTAGTGAACGTGAACTGTTTCGCGCGGCCGACTCAACTTGGAGACATCGGAAACGCTCCGCGCAACCCGTTGCGCATGCCGTCGATCTTCAACAACGACGTGGCGCTCTTCAAGAACATTCCGTTTGGCGAATCGCGCGCCTTGCAGTTGCGCTGGGAGGTTTACAACGTCTTCAATCACACGAACTTTAGAGACATCGATGGCGGTCTCCAGTTCGACGTCAATGGCAAGCAGACCAACACGCGTTTCGGCGCGCCGATCGCGGCGCGAACGCCGCGTGTGATGCAGGCCGCGATCAAGTTCAACTTCTAAAAGGACGGTTTGGCGGGGATTGATGATCCGTGTTATCTGCCTTGTAATTGCAACAGCAATTGCGGCCTCAGCGCAAAACATCAATCCCCGCGTTTTTTTACTCGACGCGAAACAAAAACCCCAGCTCGCTAAACTCGAACAGGACGCACGCAAAGCACTCACCGCTGGTCCATTCACCATAGTCAACAAGCAGGTCACACCGCCGAGTGGCGACAAGCATGACTACATGAGCCAGGCGCCTTACTGGTGGCCCGATCCGAAAACTCCAAACGGTCTGCCCTATATTCGCCGCGACGGCGAGCGCAATCCCGAGATCGACAAGATCTCCGACGATCGCATGAAAGATCGAATGCAAGACGCGGTCGAGACACTGGCGCTCGCTTACTACTACACCCGAAAGGAAGAGTACGCGGCAAAGGCGACCGAGTTGTTGCGTGTATTCTTCCTTAATCCGGAAACGCGGATGAATCCGAACCTGGAATTCGCGCAGGGTATTCCCGGTATCAACACCGGCCGCGGCATCGGATTGATCGAAACGCGCGGGCTCACAGGCGTCGTCGATGCGATCGGACTATTAAATAGTTCGAAATCATGGACCGCTTCGGATCAGCAAGGCATGCGGACTTGGTTTGCCGAGTTTTTGCGTTGGATGCTCGATAGCAAGCACGGGCGAGACGAAGCGGCGGCGAAGAACAATCATGGCACGTTCTATGACGTACAGGTCGTTTCGTTTGCTCTCTTTGTCGGTAATACGGATCTCGCAAAGCGCGTTCTACTTGAGGCGCGAAAAAAACGGTTAGCAGCACAGATCGAACCGGACGGCCGTCAGCCACTCGAGCTCGAGCGCACGCGCGCATGGCATTACAGCGTCTTCAATCTTGAAGGCTTGATGTCGCTCGCCCGATTGGGTGAGAACGTTGGCATCGATCTTTGGAATTACAACACGCGCGATGGACGCAGCATCCGGCGGGCGCTGGAATTCCTGGTCCCTTTTGCCCGCGGCGATCAGAAGTGGCCTTATCAACAACTCGGCGAATGGCAGCCGCAGATATTGTTTCCGCTAATCCGGCGTGCTGCCCCGCACTACAAAGATCTCAAAACGACGACTCTCACCGTCACGAGTCCCGACGGCAAAGCGCGTTTTGAATTGCTCGGTTCGAAGTACCACGTCTCTTTCAACGGTGTACCAGTGATCGAACCCTCGACGATTGGCATTATCACTGCCGCCCAAGGAGAGTTAACGAAGTCGCGAGCCATCAGGCGTTCAAAGTCCTACACGATAAAAGAGACCTTTCCGACTCGCGGCGTTCATTCGCTGGGCCGCAATTATTGCAACGTCTCTGAATTCGCGATCGCGGGTGACGAGAGCTACACGCTCGAGGTCCGCGCCTTCAACGATGGCATCGCCTTTCGCTACATCGTTGCGCCAGATGCTCAGCCGCGAATCCCTCGAGAACAGACCTCTTTCAAAGTTCCGTCAGGCAGCTCCGTTTGGTTTCACGATTTTAACGGTCACTACGAGGGAGTCCACGCGCGGAAATTAATCTCGGAAGTAAAAGCCGGCGAATGGGCGGCACCGCCGGTTACGATCAAGCTTCCGGATGAAGACGGTTATGCCGCGATAACTGAAGCCGCTTTGATCAACTATCCCGGCATGGGGCTGCGCGCGAACGGCGACGGCGAATTCAAGCTGGTGCTCGGACACGAACTTCCGGTCAGTTATCCGTTCGAGTTGCGCTACAAAGGCGACATCGAGCGTCTGTCGCAGCCGGCGGCCATCACGGGCGAAATCAAGTCGCCATGGCGTGTGATCATGATCGGTGCGGATCTGAATTCACTCGTCAATTCCGACATCGTCGAAGCGCTTTCTCCCCCGCCTGACAGAAAGCTGTTCCCGCTCGGACCAAAGACGGAATGGATCAAGCCGGGCCGCGCGGTCTGGAAGTATCTCGACGGCGGCCAGAACACGTTGGACGGAATGAAGGAGTTTTCTCGTCTCGCGGGCGAGCTCGGTTTTGAATACAACATAGTCGAAGGCTTTTGGCAGCGTTGGCCCGAGAGCCAGATGCGCGAATTGGTTGACTACGCGAGTCACTACAAAGTCGGCATTTGGTTTTGGAAACACAGCCGCGACCTGCGAACAGCGGATGCTCGCCGTCAGTTCTTCGAGCTGTGTAACCGGGTGGGCGTCGTCGGCGCAAAAATAGACTTCTTCGATCATGAGGCGAAGGAGATCATCGATCTTTACCAGGCGCTGTTACGCGACTCGGCGGAACACAAGATCCTGGTTGAGTTTCACGGCGCGAATAAACCTGCCGGCGAGTCGCGCACGTGGCCCAACGAACTGACGCGCGAGGCGATTCGCGGCCTGGAAGCGAGCCGCATGACAGAACGATCGCGGCACAACACGACCTTGCCGTTCACACGCATGCTGGCGGGACATGCCGACTACACGGCGATGCACTTCGGCGAGCGCCGCCGCGAGACTTCCTGGGCCCATCAGATTGCGAGCGCCGCCATCCTGACCTCTCCGCTGTTGATCTTCGGCGCGCATCCGCGGAACATCCTCGACAACCCGGCAAGGGAGTTGATCAGAACGATTCCCAGCACCTGGGACGAGACGATTGTGTTACCGCAGTCTGAGATCGGTGAGCTTGCGGCTTTTGCGAGGCGACGCGGGAACGTGTGGTTTCTCGCGATCATGAATGGTCCAACTGCGCGCAAGCTCAGCGTGCCGCTCGCATTTCTTCCTCGCGGCGCGAGCGCCGCAATGATCGTAAGAGACGATTTGACGGAATCCGCGAACGTAAAAATTGAACGCGCGAACGTGCGTCCCAACAGTTCTCTGGAAATCGATCTGCGTGCCGGTGGTGGTTTCGTCGCGCGGTTTGAGCCACAGAAAGGCGCAAAGGACACAAGGTGATTCGCATCCTTTTTGCTCTCATTTTCCTGGCGCAGGTGGCCGCGGCGCAGACCTGGCCGCATCCGATTCCCGCGCGCGTCCGCGACGGCGGTAATAAAGATCTGATGGTGATGACGCTCGGCGCCGTCAATCCATCGATTTCTGACGGCACGTTCGATCCCGTCAAAGACGAAGTGCGTCTGCGCGACGGACCGATCCTGAAGAACTACTTTCGCGACACGCTCAAGATCAAATACTTCCACCCGATCGACAAGACGCGTTTCCCGTTGCCACCGTCAGGTTGGTGCTCGTGGTACTTCTTCTACCAGGAGATCGACGAGAACGAGATCAAAATCACCGCGAACTGGATCGCCGAGAACCTGAAAGACTACGGCGTTCAGTACGTGCAGATCGACGACGGCTGGCAGGGAACCGGCCGCGGCCTCGGCGAGAACCGCGACTGGTCCACTATCAACAATCGCTTTCCCGGCGGCATGGACGGGCTCGCTCGTTACATCAAGTCGCTGGGTTTGAAACCCGGCATCTGGCTCGCGCCGCACGGACAGAGCAATGCCAGCGTCGTCAAAAATCATCCCGGCGTTTTCATGATGAAGAAAGACGGGACGTCGGCGTCGAGCACGTGGGAAGGGACGTATCTCGTCGATCCTTCCGCGCCCGAATCGCGGAAGTATTTGAAAGACCTGTTTACGACGCTGTCAGGTTGGGGTTACGAGTATTTCAAGATCGACGGCCAGCCGATCGTCGTGCGCGAGTACCGCAACAAGAAAGACTTCATGAAGTCGCCGGTGATCGATTCGGATGAGCTCTATCGCGGTACGCTGGCGAGCATTCGCGAGGCGATCGGACCGGATCGTTATCTGCTCGGCTGCTGGGTCATTCCGCTCGAGGGCGTCGGGCTGATGAACGGGTCGCGCATCGGCGCTGACGTGCTGCCGAACTGGGACGGGTTCAAGTTCGCGATGCGCGCGACGATGCAGTACTACTTTCTGCACAACGTCGCGTGGTACGCGGATCCGGACGTCTTCATCGTGCGTCAGCCGCTGGGAATCGAGCAGGCGCGCGCGTGGGCCACGTTGCAGGGATTGACGGGCCAGGCTGCGTTGATGAGCGATCGTCTTGTCGATCTGTCGCCGGAGCGGCTCGAGCTGGTGAAGCGAGTTTATCCGGCCGTCGACATTCGCCCGCTCGATCTGTTCTCGTCGGATCGCAACAAGCGGATCTGGGATTTAAAAATCAATCACCTGGGACGCGAGTACGACGTGGTCGGCGTTTTCAACTTCGACGAGAGTAAGGCGGCGCCGATGTTTGTTAACTTCCGCGATCTCGGGTTACCGGCGGATAAGTTGGTCCATGTGTTTGATTTTTGGAATCAGGAGTATTTGGGCGCCTGGGAGAAAGGAATCAGCGTTGAGCTCGCGCCGGCGAGTACGCGCGTGTTGACGCTGCTTCCGGCGACGGATCAGATTCAACTGGTTTCGACGAGCCGGCACATTACGCAGGGATGGGTTGATCTTGTGTCGCATTCGTTGAATGCGAATACGTATTCCGGGCGCAGCAAGGTCGTGAAGAACGACGTCTACGAGTTGAGGTTTGCGTTTCCGCGAGGGAAGTATTTTCAGATCAAGAGTGCGACGGCGCGCAGCCGCGGCGGACGTTTGCCGGTGCGGATCGTGAACCATCAGGGTTGGGCGGCGATCCAGATCGCGTCGCCGCGGACGACGGAAGTTTCGTGGGACGTGGTGTTTGAGCCGGCGCAGGCGTATCGCTTTCCGGTGCGCGAGCCGCAGCATCTGTGGGCTCAGCCGGCGGGTGTCGACGGTGCGAACCTTCGTTGGGCCGTGCCGCATCAACCGGCGGCCGGCTATCAGATTTCTTTGAACGGATCCGTGGTCGGTTTTACTCCGACGCAGGTCTTCGCGTTGCGCGGTCTTGATCCGAACACTTCGTACACGGCGGAAGTGAGGACGGTTTGGCAGGACGGAAAGCTGAGCGAGAAGAAGGCGCAGGTTTCGTTTACGTTGAAGCAGATACAGTCACCGGAGATCTTTCTTTCGGATCTCGATCCGGTGCGGTTGACGGCTGGCTGGCGTCAGCCTGAGCTCAATCGAAACTTCAACAGCGGTGGGTTGATTGTTGGCGGCAGGCAGTGGGAGAAGGGCATCGGCATGCCGACGAATTCCGAGATCGAGTTTGAGTTGAATGGAACGTACGACAGTTTCGCCGCGCTCGTCGGGATTGACGATGAGTTCAATAATAATGATGCGAAGGCGGAGTTCTTCGTGCTCGGGGACGGCAAGGAATTGTGGTCCAGCGACGCGATGAAAAAGTCTGACGGCACGAAGGCGGTGAAAGTGGACGTGAAGAACGTAAAGCGACTAACGCTGCGCGTCCGGCGTGTGGGCGAAGGCGGCAGGATCTACGCCGATTGGTTGGACACCCGCTTAATCCGTGTAAACAAATGATCTCGCGCAGAGAGCTTCTCCAGTTAGCAGTCGTTTCTCCGTTTGCCGCGGCGCTAAGCTCGGCTATCGAGGGCGTGAAGCTGACGCAGCGGTGGCGTGGTGAGATTTGTGAGTCGCACCTAACGAACCACACAACGCAGATCAAACGAATCCCCGAAGTCGTACTGCTCGATCTACAACTGCCATTCCCGCTCTCGACGCGTCTTTACGGCGAAGGCTTCCAGATGCTTTCGCAAACAGGCGGCACGCTGGGCCAACCTTCCGATCTCGGCAACTACACCGACGCCAAACACTACAAAATGCCCGCGCCGGAAAACACGAAAGTTCTCTACGGCATGATGATGCTTTCGCCTTCACCGCGCGAGAACCACCTGTACGCATTCACGTCGTGCCGCCGCTTCGCCGGCCAGTTTTACTTAAACGGCCAATCGCTGAAGGTCGTCGTCGACACGGAAGGACGCGAGCTACACCCGGGCGAAACATGGCAGCTCGAATCGTTCATGCGAACCTCCGGCAGCGACCGCGAGCAGTTGCTCGAAAGTCTCGCCGCCGAACTGAAAACGAACCATCCGCCGCTACGTTTCCCGAAACCGCCAACCGGCTGGTGCTCGTGGTACTGCTTTGGCCCACGCGTTACGGCCCAGCAAGTGCTCGACAACCTCGACTTCATCGCGAAACACACACCCGGTCTCCGTTACGTCCAGATCGACGACGGCTATCAACCAGCGATGGGCGACTGGCTCGAGACCGGCGCCGCATTCGGCGGCAACGTTCAGGGCGTGCTGAAACAGATCCGCCAGCGCGGCTTCGAGCCGGCCATCTGGGTCGCCCCGTTCGTCGCCGAAGAGAAGTCGCACGTGTTTCAGCAACATCCTGACTGGTTTGTGAAAGACAGCGACGGCAAACC
>Ga0075420_100004242_pt1 | contig 12551 bp, 11 predicted proteins | sample SoiMetdeltSBSDD4_FD_75296 | JGI IMG/M metagenome (GOLD analysis project Ga0075420, IMG submission 75296) | Bulk soil microbial communities from a Populus tree surrounding site in Tennessee, USA - Soil MetaG P. deltoides SBSDD4 | ecosystem: Environmental > Terrestrial > Soil > Tree plantation... | reverse complement strand
TGGGCCGTCGCATCGGGACGCAGCAGGAGAATACGGCCTGTGGTGCGATCGGCGAATTGATAGCATTTCTCGATCAATTCCGGCTCGAGCGCAGGAGTCAAGACATCGAGATATTCAAAGGTCGGAAGAATGATTTCCTGATACCCCCAGCGGGAAAGTTGGGTCAACAACGTCTGCTGGAGAACCCGAATGCGCCGGGCAGCCTCAGGCAAAATGGTCGTCATTCCAATAGGGATCAACGACCGATCTTGGCCGGAAATAGGACGAGCCGGTATGGACAGTGGCTTCAACTGAGGGGAGGACATGGTCGGCTGGCGGGCATTCTAGAATCCCTTTGACAGGTCAGCGACCTTGACAGAGAGGATATTCTTGCTCGATTTAATCTGATCGAGCACGGCACCGGGCACGGGAGCATCCAGTCCGAATATCAGCAGTGCATTCCCGCCTCGCTCTTCGCGTGAGCACTGCATACGGGCGATATTGATATGATGATCACCGACCACCTGACCAACTGTCCCGATTACCCCCGGCCGATCCACATTGAGAATGAGCAGCAGGTGACCTTCAGGGACCACCTCTACCTTGAACCGATCTATTTCAACGATGCGTGGGTCCTTTCGATTATAGAGCGTGCCCGCCACTTGGTGAGATTTTTTCCCTGCTTCAACCCGTACTCGAATGACGCTGACAAAATCGCCCGCATCACTGCTCTTCACTTCCTTCACTTCTATTCCGCGTTCCTTGGCGACGATGGGAGCATTCACATAGTTCACAGGATCCTCAAGAATAGATGTGAGCAGCCCGCGTAACACCGCGATCGTCAATGGAGCGATGGTTAACCCCGCGACTTCACCGCTATACTCGACCGTCACCCGTTCCAAGCCTCCTTCAAGCAATTGCGCCTGCAACATACCAGCGCGCTCGGCGAGTGACAGGTATGGCTGGAGTCTCGGTAACAGTTCCGGCGGGACAGAAGGAATATTGACGGCGCCTCGCGCGATTCCCTTCGTGAAGTAATCGACGATTTGCTCGGCAATTCCAACTGCGACGTTTTCCTGAGCCTCCGTGGTGGAGGCGCCGATGTGTGGCGAGCAGATGAAGTTGTCCAGTGTCAACAATGGGTGATCCGATTTCACGGGTTCTTGTTCAAATACATCAAAGGCAGCGGCGGCGATGCGTTTCTCCTTCAGTGCTTGATAGAGATCACTCTCATTGACGATGCCGCCTCTCGCACAATTGGCGATCATGACGCCTGGTTTCATCTTCGCGATCGCCTGCGTGTTGATAAGTGATTTGGTTTCTGGAGTAAGTGGTGTATGGACAGAAATGATGTCGGCACGGTGGAACAATTCATCCAATTGCACCATGGTGACGCCCATTTTCTGGGCACGTTCCTCAGCCAGATAGGGATCATATGCGACGACCTGCATTCCGACTCCCAGTGCCAGTTTGGTCAGATATCCCCCGATCTGTCCCATACCCACTATGCCGAGGGTTTTGTTGTATAACTCAACCCCCATGAACTTTTCTTTTTCCCATTTGCCGGCTTTCGTGGAAGCGGTGGCTTGAGGAATACGCCTGATCATGGCAAAAATCATGGCCATGGTATGTTCGGCAGTCGTGACGGTGTTACCTCCTGGTGTATTCATCACGACGATGCCCCGGCGAGTGGCGGCAACCGTATCAACATTGTCGAGACCAGACCCCGCACGTCCGACGATTTTCAGTCGCTCGGCTGCAGCAATGACCTCGGCGGTTACTTTCGTTCCCGAGCGGACAATGAGACCGTCGGCATCCTTTATTTCCTTAAGAAGGTCCTCTTTCGACAGCTTGGTCTTTACCACCACGGCAAAGCCGCCCTTCTCGAGATGCTCGATACCCTGCTTCGAAAGACTATCGGTAACCAAAATTTTCATGGTCCTCGTACCTTATATTCGGCAGCGATAGGGTCATGACTTGCCCATGAACACTTCTTGAGCCTTCGCCACCCCACTACCAAGCTTGATGGGAAATCCCAGCGCCTTGACCACCATCTCAACCGCGGCGAGCGCAGTGATCACGTCAAAGCTGTCGATGTACCCCATGTGCGAGATGCGGAAAATCTTTCCCTTCAGGTGATCCTGCCCCCCAGCAGCCGTCATACCGTACTGAGTACGCAGGTTCTTGTAGACCGCTTGTCCGTCGACTCCATCAGGAGCCGAAATGGCAGTCAATGCGTCGCTGGGTCGTTCCTTTGGAAACACCGAGAGACCGGCGGCATGGACGCCTTCTCGCATCGCTCTGGCAAGAGTGGCGTGCCGCGCAAAAATAGCATCCAGGCCTTCGGCTTTCAGGATGTTCAAGACTTCTTTCAGTCCGATAATAAGCGAGACAGCCGGGGTGTATGCGGTGGTGCTCTTCTGCTGGTTTTCTCGTTCTTTCTTGAAGTTGAAGTAGAAGGCCCCGTTCTTTGCTTTGTCCGCGAGCCGCCACGCTTTCTCGCTCACACTGGCGAATGCGAGACCCGGCGGTAGCATCAAGGCCTTCTGTGAACCGGTCACAACGACATCCAGGCCCCAAGCATCGGTCTTCAGATCTAATACTCCTAGGGCCGTGATCGCATCCACAACCAGAATCGTCTCATCGTAGCCTTTAACAATGTCCGCCAATGCCTTGACATCATGGGCCACACCTGTTGATGTCTCGCTTGCCTGCACATACACGGCTTTAACCGAAGGATCTTTTCTGAGGGCGTCGGCCACGACTCGCGGATCGACAGCCCGCCCCCATTCCACCTTGATCTCGTTGACTTGCACTCCAAACGCCTTACAAAGCTTTGTCCATCGTTCACCGAATTTCCCGCCGTTGACAGAAATCGCCTTGTCGCCGGGAGACAAGAAACTGGAGACCGAGCCTTCCATGCCGCCGGTTCCGGACGAAGCCAGAATCAAGACATCGCCCCTCGTTTGGAACAACCACTTGAGATCTTCACGAACCTCTCCGAACAACTTGTCGAACTCCGGAGCGCGATGGTGGACCATCGGTCTGGCCATAGCCAACAACACCTCTGGGGGAACTGGCGTGGGTCCAGGAGCTAACAAATACCGTTTCAACATTGCGTGATCCTCCCAATGCGCGAGTACATTCGACTATGGCGGGGAAGGCGCGTACGCTACCATAGGCTCCTAGTGTAGTCAAGGTGACCGATGCCGAACTATTTCATTTTTTCATGCAGTTAAGATCACAACAGTCTATTGCAAAGATGAGGATCCGAATGACTTTTGCGCGCCCTCTCACATGGGAATGGGGATCGGCTTTGTTCAAATCCTTGACAAGAAATACCCTGGAAGCTAGTCTAGCCTTCACTTATGAGTCAACTATCCAAACGAATGAGTATCACCCTCTGCGCCGCCAATCATCTCCACATTTTTCTCTTATCCCTGTTCTTTTTCCTCAGTCCCTGCTTCCTAAACACAGGTTTGGCCGAACCAACCAGGGATTCAGAAATCCATGTTCAGTCCGACACCGCTCCTGATTTCCTCACCGAACCTGAGCCACTAGCCGCGGAGGACGAGACAGAAACCGCTTCCTCAATCGAGAATGTGAGTGAATCTATCGAAGAAGACGCCTTTCCAGTATCGAGCGAACCCTCCACGGAGGTGCCGCCAGCCGAAGAACTGCTCCAGTTAAAGCCGTTAAGCGGAATAACCGCGCGGTTCTCAGATATCCTGACCCCACCCGCTGAAATTGCTCAGTCTCCGGTTAATCAGATTGTCGGGGATGACCACGGTATCACTTACAACGTGCCGGTCGTCCTTGATCCCTCCGTACAAGGACACATCCACTATTTCAATACCTCCATTCGCAATCGTTTCGAACAATGGTTGGTTCGGTTGAGCCGGTACCGCCCTCTCGTGGATAGCATTTTTTCAGAGTTTAATCTTCCGAGCGATCTCATCTTCCTTTCCCTCGTCGAAAGCGGCTTCAATCCGTACGCCTATTCCCGGGCTCGCGCAACTGGTCCATGGCAGTTCATGAAGGGCACCGCGAAAGTCTACGGCTTGCGGGTCGACAATTATGTCGATGAGCGAAGAGATCCGATAAAATCTACCGTGGCAGCAGCTCGTTATCTTCGCGATCTCTATGATCTGTTCGGGACCTGGCCATTGGCCATGGCGGCATACAACGCTGGAGAAGGCAAGGTAATGAGAGCGCTCCAGAAGGCGCAAGCGGAAAGCTTCACAGATATTGCCAAAACGCGGTTAATCCGGCGCGAAACCAAAGAATATGTCCCACGATTCATGGCTGCCACCATCATCGCCAAAAATCCGGATCGCTACGGATTCCCACAAGGCGAGGTGATCCCCCATCAGTTTGAAGAAGTCATCGTGCGGCGTCCGGTTCACTTTAAGGCCATTTCGAATGTAACCGGTGTTTCCTATCAAGAATTACGCTTACTCAATCCGGAATTGAAACGGGATGCGACGCCCCCGGACGGCTCAGAATACTTTCTCAAGGTTCCGGTTGGAACAAAACCCAAAGTAGAACAGTTCCTCGACCGTATTCCAACGCATAAGTTTCCGCCGATGCAAACAAGAGTCCAGCGTGTGAAAACCACCGTACCAGACTCGAGCAGCGGCTACCGGGTCCGAGTAGGGGATTCGCTGGAGAAAATCGCCAAGCGGTTTCATATTTCGGTGAAGGCTCTCAAAACCAGGAACAACCTCTCCAGCCCGGTGATCAGGCCCGGGGACCTGCTGGTCATCGCCCGGTAGAACGACTCCATCCTGCGCAATCGACTGAACAAAACTATTTCTTTTTTGAACTCGGCTTGGCCGGACCAGCCGGCTTCTCTGCCTTCGGGGTATCCGGCGCAGAAGCCGGAACCGGGACAACACTGTCAGGAACCGCATTCTTGGTTTCCAACACTTTCACGCGGACGGCGGCTTCACTGGCGAACGGCGAATTCGGATGATTCTTCATCAAATCATGATAGTGGGCCAAGGCTCCTTCCGGACGGGATTGGGCTTCCTCGAGTTTGGCAAGTTCGAATAACACGTTGTCTTTGTTAACTGCACCGGGGATATCCAGAACGGAAGAGAAGGCCTTCACCGCCTGGTCTCGATCATTTTTCGCAAGGTACGCATATCCTACGCGTTGTTGGACTAATCCCAGGAGTGCCGGATTTGAGCCATAGAGCAGCATAAACCGCTTATAGCTTTCGATGCCCGCATCGGTTTCGTTCGCCAATATTTGAGCATTTCCCAGATAGAACAACGCGAGAGGACCGCTCGGTGTCCTCGGATACTGCTCCACAACCTCGCGATACTTTGCGATGGCTTGCCTTAATTGACCGTCGGCCTTCCTCGGATCATCCGCCGGACGATTGGCGTAATGTCTCGTGGCTTCTCGAAGAAGTTCCGCCGCCTTTTGCGAGGTTTGAAAGTCGTACCACAGGACGCCCCCGACGACGGCCGCGGCGACCACTAACACCCCGAAACCGACCATTAGAGCGAACCGCTGCTCCCGGAGGAAAAATCCGAATCGCTCGGCCCCACTCAGCAGCTCTGCTTCATCGAGCGTGTCATGTTTCGAGGGAATCCTAATTCGATATCCCATACCCAACCTGCACCATGTCAGCTGAGGCCAAAGAGAAATAGTCGCCTCTCGCGGCAACGCGCCTTATACTAGGGGCGAGCGAGTCTTGTCAAATTGGAGACCCCGAATCGCAAGGGATTCCTCATCATGTTTGAAAGAGACCTTCAGGACCTCGACCGACAACATCTTCTGAGACGCCTGAACGTGACGACCTCCCCGACCGGTCCGACCATCGAGATGAATGGACGTCGCGTGATCCTATTAGCCTCGAATAATTATCTGGGGTTAGCCACACACCCCAGAGTCATGGATGCTGCGCTGAGCGCCATTCGGGAATTTGGTATGGGCGCCGGCGCTTCAAGACTCGTCAGCGGGACACTGCGCCCTCATATGACTCTCGAAGCGGAGCTGGCACGATTCAAAGGAACCGAGTCCGCTTTAACGTACGTGGCAGGATATCTGGCCAATCTCAGTATCATTCCCTCGCTTGTTGGAACAGACGGTCTGATCCTCGCTGACCGCCTCTGTCATGCTAGTCTCATCGACGGATGCCGGTTAAGTCGCGCCCGATTGCGCGTATTCCGTCATGCGGATGCCAACCATTTGGAAAGAGTCTTGAAGCGGAGATCGGCCAAGCAGCACGTGCTGATTGTGACGGATGCGCTTTTCAGCATGGACGGTGACGTAGCGCCTTTACCAGACATTGCGACACTCGCTGAGCGCTATGGTGCTCAAGTGTTTGTCGACGATGCTCACGGAACCGGTATCATGGGAGCGACCGGTCGAGGTTCGCTTGAACACTGCGGAGTGGAATCACGCTTTCCCTTCCATATGGGCACTTTGAGCAAAGCGATCGGATGCGCAGGAGGATACATCGTCGGCGACTCCTCGTTGATTCAGTATCTGGTCAACACCAGCCGAACATTCATCTATACGACAGCGCCTCCTCCGGCTGTCGCGGCGGCGGCGACGACGGCACTATGCGTCATACAGGATGAGCCGGACCGTCGAGCGAGGCTCTGGGGTAACCGCGACCACCTCTTCGCAGGCCTCCAGCAGATCGGCTTTCACACAACTGCCACCGTCAGCCCCATTATTCCGATCCTGATCGGCGATGCAGACCGTGCGTTGGCCATGTCACGACAACTCCTGGAGCACGGCGTCTATGCACCGGCTATTCGTCCACCGACAGTCCCCGCCACCACCAGTCGGATTCGAGTGACGGTAACCGCGGACCACACTACGGACCAGTTGAATGAAACTCTTGCTGTGTTCGAACACGTGGGGCAATCGCTCAAGCTCGTGTAGTCTGACCACTTCTCAGCCTCTTCTCCGTCTGCACACTTCAGTTGCTCTCCACACTGGTCACGGTTCTGTCTATTTTATTGCTTTCTGAACACTGTATGGCATCATTCCGGAGGTAGTCCTAGTCTGTATTCTTACTTCATGCCAAACTGTTTCCTCACAAACATTAATTCCTCCAGCCAGGGAGCCTTTGAATGATTGATATTTCGAAGTTACTAACATTTGCCGTTCAAGAGGGGGCGTCAGATTGCCACATCAGCTCCGGCGAACCCCCGATGATCCGTCTCCACGGTGACCTCAAGAAACTGGACCACCCTCCCTTAAGTCAGGATGAAACCCACGCGCTGATTTATGACATGATGAGCGATGTCCAGCGAAAGAACTTTGAGGAACATCGTGAATGCGACTTCTCGTTCGATTTGGGGGATATTGCACGCTTCCGCGTCAACGTATTCATTCAGGGCCGTGGCCTTGGAGCTGTTTTCCGAACGATTCCCACGGAGATTCTCCCGCTGGAAAAGCTCGGCATGCCCCCGATCCTTCGACAACTCTGTGACCGGGAAAAGGGCTTGATTCTCGTCACAGGCCCGACTGGATCGGGAAAATCCACCACGCTCGCCGCGATGATTGATTATCTGAACAATACGTATGAAGGGCACATCCTCACGATTGAAGACCCGATCGAGTTCGTGCACAAATCAAAAAAGTGTCTCGTCAATCAGCGCGAGCTAGGGGTGCATACATTATCGTTTGCCAACGCGCTGCGGGCGGCCCTGCGCGAAGACCCTGATATTGTGCTCGTCGGTGAAATGCGGGATCTCGAAACGATTCAACTTGCTTTGACGGCAGCTGAAACCGGACACCTTGTCTTTGCCACATTACACACATCAAGCGCACCAAAGACCGTGGATCGCATCATCGATGCATTTCCTCCCAACCAGCAGGCGCAGGTTCGGGCCCAGCTTTCTGAAACGCTCGAAGCCGTGCTGACGCAAACCTTGCTCAAGAAAAAAAACGGCGGCCGCGTCGCCGCCGTTGAAATCATGATGGGTACGACCGCAGTCCGTAACTTAATTCGCGAGGCCAAGCTCCACCAGATTCCGGGGGTCATGCAGGCCAGCCAAAAAGACGGCATGCAAACGATGGATATGGCGCTCGTCGAACTCGCGAGCCGGGGTATTGTGACCAAAGCTGAAGCGCAGTCCAGGAGTATGAATCCGAATCTGTTCGGAATGGCCGCCGGGGGCGCTGCCTAAATCGGCCGACGACAATCGTGACTTTTCACGACGCGCCATAACGAGGATCACCATGGACGTTCGAACTCTCTTGGAAGTAATGGTCAAACAGGAAGCATCGGACCTCTACCTCACGGTGGACGCCCCACCCGTTTATCGGATTCATGGCTCGACCCACCGCACCGACGCACCTCCGTTCACCAACGAGCAACTCGAGTCGCTGGCCCTCGCGATGATGCGCGGCCAGCAACGGGGCGAATTCGAAGAAAAAATGGAAATGAATCTGGCCTTGTACTACAAGGATCTCGGCCGCTTCCGGGTCAACGTGTTTCGTCAGAAGGGAAATGTAGGACTGGTCTTTCGACACATCAAAGCTGAGATCATGACCGTCGAGCAGCTGGAATTACCGCCCACGATCAAAGATATCGCGATGACCAAACGCGGACTGGTGCTCGTCGTGGGCGCGACAGGCTCAGGGAAATCGACAACGCTGGCCGCCATGATCGATCATCGCAACAGCATCCATGCAGGCCACATCATCAGCGTCGAAGATCCCATCGAGTTCGTGCACCACCACAAGAAATCGATTGTTACACAGCGGGAAGTGGGGTTCGACACCCACTCATTCGGCAATGCGTTGAGAAACACGCTGCGACAGGCGCCCGACGTCATTTTGATCGGAGAAGTCCGGGACACGGAAACGATGGAGGCTGCGATTACATTTGCCGAGACAGGTCATCTTTGCCTCGGAACCTTGCACTCAAACAATGCGAATCAGGCGATCGAACGTATCATGAACTTCTTCCCTGTCGAACGCCATGCGCAGATTTATCTGCAGCTCAGCCTCAATCTCCGGGCGGTCATCTCACAACGTCTCATCCCTTCCGTGGACGGGCGTCGCGTGCCGGCACTCGAAATCATGTTGGATACACCGCGCATCAAGGATCTGGTCAAAAAGGCCGAAATCGATACCCTCAAAGAGGCCATGGAACAAGGAATCGATGAAGGGTGCCAAACATTTGATCACGTGCTCTTCCAACTCTATAAAGCCGGAAAGATCAGCATCGAGCAGGCGCTGATCAATGCCGACAGTGCCAACAACCTTCGTCTCAAGATCAAACTGGAAGGCCTGAAAGGAGATGACGCAGTGAACGCTCTCCTCGACAAGGAGAAGAAAGACGAGAGAGGGTTTCAGATCCAAGGAGGACAAGCCGGTCAAAGCACCCTTCGCAACCGGTAGGTATTCCTTCCCTCGCGTTTACCCAACCACATTCCCGCCGCCGGCTGATCCTACTCCGCCCAAGGTCGGGTCACCTCGCTGGACGATCCGAGAGCTCTGCAAGCCGTTCAAGATACGAGGACATCTGATCCAAAGCCCCCGCGCTCAACTTGCTTCCGTACCAACCAGGCATCGCTTTGTCTGGATAACCAGGTACGACATAATCGCTCGGCGAGACGATCGACTCCACAATGTATTCCCGAACCGTTTTGGCTCGGCCAGTGTATGCAGGGTCCGCCAGCCGTTTGACTCCGTTCGTACCGAGCAAGAGAGGAGGACCAACCCGCCCGGTGGCCCCGATAATTCCTGGGATCGTGTGGCACACCGGACAACCTGCTCGAGCGAATTGCTCCTGGATAGATTCTTCACCGGTTACAAGTGGAACCATCCCCGAATCTAGATGAGGTCGATCGGTCACGGACTCGGGAGTGTTCGGGGAATGACTGGACGCCCCACGCCAGACTGAGGCTGCCGCAACAAGAAAGACCATCGCTGCAATGGCAGCCATCCACGCCTTTTCATTGTGGTTGGAAGGAGGAGATGTGGACCCAGGCGCAGGGCATGCCACAAGGTTAGGGAGATGAGGCAAGTATCATACCGACTTCCATTTGATCGTGCACCCGATCGCGTGCGTGTAGGCCTCGGCAGGCACAGACCCCGATAGCAACCGCTCGACTGCATCGCGCACGTAGGATCGGGTGACCTGATGGGGCTTCTGCCATTGATCATCGAACTTACCGGAGTAGCGCACCTGACGAAGGCTATCGAGAACAAACAGTTGAGGCGTATGCGTGGCACCATAGGCCCGGGCGATGGATTGAGAGTCATCCCGAAGATAGAGAAAGTTGAATCCCCTCTTCTTGGCACGTGTTTTCATCTCCTCGAAACTATCTTCTGGATATTGGTGTGCATCGTTGGAATTGATCGCTACCAGTCTCAGACGCCCCTCGAACTCGCGCTGCATCGCGATCATTCGATCTTCGTAGGCCTGCACGTAGGGACAATGATTGCACGAGAAGACGATGAGGAGAATGGGATAGTCGCGGAGGTCTGACAGAGCCCAGGTCTTGCCGTCCACTCCAGGGAGCGAGAAATCAGGAGCCTTGTCACAGATATGCAGCGTACCGCTGACTTTGCTCCGATCATTCATCATCGAGCCGTTTCCAATCACACATAGCAGCTATCGGCATTTTCCTCCTATTCTTTCTTGGGTGCAGCCATCGCACAGCGGAACCCAATCGTGCGATCTTGAAACTCAGGCTCTGCCGAAAATCGTGCCGTCACGCGAATTGCCGACGGGAGATCGGCCCATGATCCTCCACGGATGACTTTTTTCTCTCCGGCAGCCGGGCCTGTCGGATTCTTGTCGGAACTCTTGGGATAGTATTCACGATCATACCAGTCGGCTACCCATTCAGCCGCATTTCCAGCCATATGATTCAGACCATATGGACTTCTCCCCCCCTCCTTCAGCCCATGTCTCACACTCATGCCCTCAAGACCTGCCCCGACAGGCACCAGCGTCACCGCTTCGCTGACCCATACCCCGCGATTGTAATTGGCAATGTCGACAAACGGCTGCATTTGACCCCATGGAAACCGACGACCATCGGTACCCCGTGCTGCCTTCTCCCATTCCGCTTCTGTGGGTAAACGTTTACCGGCCCATTTGCAATAGGCGGCGGCTCCTTCCCAGTTCATCCCGATCGCAGGGCGGTCCCCAACCGTCGTGGCAGCTTCATCGTCCCATGTAGACGGCGAATCGTATTTCGCGCCTTCGAGAAACTTCTGGTAGGCGCTCATCGTCACCTCATACTGATCGATCAAGTACAGATCCAAGGTCACCTGATGCTCGGGCCGCTCATTCGGCAACCCATCATTGCTACCCATCGTAAACGGTCCACCGGGGATCAAAACCATGGGCACACCATCTTTCCCTTTGAAGAGGTCTGATGATCCATTCTGACCATCTGATTTTGCGGGAGGCTCAGCCGCATGACTCGCCAGTGCACTCACACAGATCAAAGCCGGTAACCAGAGCATCCTCATGACGGCCTCCTGCATAACGCACATATGAGACTATGAACGCGTATGACCACCACAAAGTGTAACTGCCGTTTGGCAGAAACTCAACCGTCTCCCTGCGCGCTGACTGGGCGCCCATAGCGCCGTATACAAATATGAAGTGTGGTCACATGGGCATTTTCCCCTGAGTCGCCTCGCAACCGGGACCCTTCCGACACGGAACTGATAGCTGCACCCGGAACACATCCTTTCTCCCAGCACGAACGATCCTATCCGCACCTCCATCGATATAGGGCCGGATACACCTAGATAGTCGAGAGCATTCTTGGATACTGTTCGTCGATGCTGAGCCAACCACAAGCCGAGCAGAACAAACACGCGTAACACATCTCAACTAGCTTGCGGCAACCATTCATAAAAAATTGGTGACAATTCTAATAAGGGGCATGCTCTGATGATTTTGTTATGGTACGCCACCAGGCGGATCGGTAAACCTGGTAGGTTTCGTGAAGTGATCCCAGGTCGTCACTAGTCCATCTTCGAAATACACACGAAAGTCGGCCGTAACACAGGCATCTCTTCCAATCGGAGGATAGAGCCATACCTTCACTGGTCTTCCCTGATACTCGATCTCCTTTTTACAGACCGGGGTACCGAGCGAGAGGAACACCTGATCCTCGTTCATATTCCGCATAAGGCTTCCCCGGTCGATCGCACGCCGGACCGCTTCAGAATAAGACGGATACTGCTCCTTCATCATTCGGTGCCGTTCCGAGTCACACCCCGCTAGACCCATGGCTAAAATGAACATGTTGCTCAGAAGCACAACTCGAACTATTACGATGAAGGCCGCTCCATCCAGCCAACGATTAGCAATAGGATGAGTCGAGATCATGGGATGGTTCACATCCGCCTCTACCCCGGCGTGAGCCGGAGCGTGACACCACGGTGAGAATAGTCCGGCTCTCCCATAGATCCGCAGCCAATCAAAAAGGTCATAAGACGGTTTGGGGTCGATGTCTTCGAAATTGTAGTTTCATGTTGGGAACCAGACCGGACCATTGCGAAAGAACTTACACGTTGTCGGGTCAAGCCTGACAGGAGCAATGTTAGGCTTCATGCTCCTTACT
>Ga0075420_100004240_pt1 | contig 12552 bp, 8 predicted proteins | sample SoiMetdeltSBSDD4_FD_75296 | JGI IMG/M metagenome (GOLD analysis project Ga0075420, IMG submission 75296) | Bulk soil microbial communities from a Populus tree surrounding site in Tennessee, USA - Soil MetaG P. deltoides SBSDD4 | ecosystem: Environmental > Terrestrial > Soil > Tree plantation... | reverse complement strand
CGAGCTAACCCGTGGCAGTATTGGGCTTTACGATCCCCCGTCCACTCCGCATGACGCAAATGGCATCCCAGCCATGGGACGTGACCGATCCCACATTCGGGATGCGGTGGGAGCAGTGCGAGTGCGGCCGTTAGCTGATGGCCGTTAGCTGATGGCTGATGGCTGATGGCTGATAGCCGAACGCTGATGAGCATCGAGGACCGCGTTATCCCGTCGTGTATCTTGGAGGTGCCCGGCCAGGCGGTTACCCGTCGGACCGCAGCGCAACGACCGGATCCACGCCGGCGGCGCGCCGGGCCGGGAGCCAGCTTCCGAGGAGCGCGACGCCGACGAGCACGACAGTCACGGCGACGAACGTGATCGGGTCGGTCGGGCTCACATCGTGGAGGAGCGTCGCCATGGCCCGCGTCAGACCGAGCGCCGCGGCCCCGCCGATGACGATGCCCAGGGCGGTAAGCCGGAACCCCTGTCGCAGTACACGTCTGATCACGTCACCTTGCTGTGCCCCGAGCGCCATCCGGATCCCGATCTCGTGCGTTCGCTGCGTGACGCTGTACGACATGACGCCGTAGATCCCGATCACCGCGAGGAGCACCGCAACGCCAGCGAAGACGCTCAGCATGCCTGCCGTAATCCGCTGGGGCGACACTGACATCGCCAGCGTCTGCTCGAGCGTCATGATGTCACCAGCGGCGAGCGCCGGATCCACGCTTCCGATGGCGCGCTGCACCGCGGCCGTGGCCGCCAGCGGGTCGCCGGCCGTGCGAACGACCAGGGTCGTCGTGGTCCACGGTGTTTGGCTGACGGGTACGTAGACGACAGGGGCGAGCGGCGGCCGGCCGATGTTCGGGTTGTGGCGGGCGTCGCCGACGACGCCGACGATCGTCGTCATCTTCATGTCGGTGGCCAGAAACGAGACCCGTTTGCCGACCGGGTCCTCGTTAGGCCAGTATTTGCGTGCCAGTGCTTCGCTCACGATCGCGACGCTGGGACTCGTCGCGTCGTCGTGTCGCGTGAACGCACGCCCCTGCCTGAGCGGGAGCTCGAGGGCCCTGAAGTAGTCGTCCGAGATCACGCGCAGCCGCTCCAGGTGCGCGGGGTCACCCTGCTGCGGCTTGGGCTCTCCCTCGAGAACGAACCGCGTCGAGTTGTCGTTCCAATCCGGCGGTATCGCGCTCGTGATCCCGGCAGCGCGAACGCCGGGGTGTTCCGCCACGCGGTCGAGCAGTGTGTTGTAGAATCGCACCACCTTCTCATCGCTGTCGTAGCGTTGGCTGGGCAGGGCGATCCGCATGGTCAAAGCGTTCTCGCGCCGGTAGCCCTGATCGGTCTCGATCAGTCCGATGAAGCTGCGAACCATGAGGCCCGTTCCGACGAGCAGCATGAGCGCCAGCGCCACTTCGCTGACGACGAGCGCACTCCGCAGCCGCTGTCGGCTGCCTGTCCCACTCGCGCTGCGTCCGCCCTCCTTCAGCGCGTGCTGCGGATCGGCGCGCGATGCGACCAGCGCCGGAATGAGCCCGATGAGCAGCGCGGTCACGAGCGACGCCCCGAGTGTGAACGCGAGGGCATCCCCGTTCACAGCAATGCGTGTCCACCCGGGGTTGAACTGAGCGGCTTCCGCCGGCAGCGCCCCACGCATCAGCCGTACGCCCCAAAGGGAGAGCAGCGCGCCGAGTGCCCCGCCCACTGCCGCGATCACGACACTCTCGGCCAGCATCTGCCGCACGAGGTCACTCCGCGTCGCACCTAACGCGACACGCACCGCCAGCTCCCGCCCCCGGGTCGTCGCCCGGGCGAGCAGCAGGTTCGCCACGTTCGCACACGCGATGAGCAGCACGAAACCCACCGACGCGACCATGATGAGCATGTACGGGCGCGGATGTCGCCCGTAGAACACCTGCGCTGGCTCGACGCGCATTCCCCACTTCGTGTTGTAGGCGGGGTACTGCTGCTCGAGCCGCCGGGCGATCGTTCGAGCCTCCGAGCGTGCCTGCTCGAGCGTCGCGCCCGGCTTGAGGCGCCCGAGCGCAGACAGCGAGCGACCATCGCGTTTCAGCCCCTCCGCGCCGTCCAGCGCGAGCGGCCTCCATAGCTCCGCCCCGGGCGGGAAGATGAAGTCCTCGCCCATGATTCCAACCACGGTGTGCTTGACGCCGTTCAGCATCACCGTGCTCTCGACGACGCCGCGGTCACCCCCGAATCGACGCTGCCACAGGGGATGACTGAGGATCACCCGATCGGTGTTCCCTTCCCGCATCTCTTCGGGCGTGAACCCTCGGCCGATCGCGGGTGCCTCATCGAGCACGCGGAAGAAGTCCTCGGTCACGCGGAATCCCGTGACGCTCTCGGGCTCGTTGATCCCCGTGATGTTCACGTCCCACCATTCGAATCCGGCGACGCGCTCGAGCGTCTCACTCTGGCGCTTCCAGTCGAGCAGGTTCGCCGGCGCGATCACGTCGAAGTTGGGATCGGTCGGGTTGCGTGGAGGCGTCTCGGCGAGCATGACGAGCCCCTCGCTGTTCGGCGTGGGCACCGGCGCGATCACGAGTGCGCGCGTAGCGGTGTAGACCGTCGTGTTCGCGCCGATACCGATCGCGAGGCACGCGACGGCGGCGAGTGTCCACGCCGGGTTCTTGGCGAGAGTTCGGAACGCGTATCGGAACATGTCGACGCTGATGGGCAGGTGGAGCACCGGCGGTGGACGCCGGCGCGTGCTGACTACTCGTCGCCGTTAGGCGAACCTGGTGCCACGAGCTGGTTCGCGAGCTAACCCGTGGCAGTATTGGGCTTTACGATCCCCCGTCCACTCCGCATGACGCAAATGGCATCCCAGCCATGGGACGCGACCGATCCCGCATTCGGGATGCGGTGGGAGCAGTGCGACTGCGGCCGTTAGCTGATGGCTGATGGCTGATGGCCGAACGCTGAACTCACGGCAGGAACCGATACCCGGTCTTCCACACAGTCGTTATGTGCCTTGGCGATGCCGGATTCGGCTCGAGCTTCCGCCTGAGCTCAGCGATGTGCGTGTCGATCGTCCGGCTCACGACCGACGCGTGATAGCCCCAGACCGTCTTCAGGAGCTCGGCGCGCGAGATCACCTGCCCCGGTCGCTGTACCAGCGCGAGAAGGAGCTCGTACTCCTTTGGCGACAGCTCCACGGGACGCCCGTTCCGCCGCACCACTCGAGCAACGGGCTGGATCTCGATCTCGCCGAACCGCGATGCATCGGGCATCGCGCCCTTCGGCAACACGGAGACCGACGCCCGTCGCAACACTGCTTCCACTCGCGCGACGAGCTCCAGCACGCCGAACGGCTTCGTCACGTAGTCGTCCGCGCCAAGCCGAAAGCCCGTCACCTTGTCGGCCTCCTCGCCTCGCGCCGTGAGAATCAGCACCGGTACCTGCGAGCCACTCTCACGAACGGCGCGCAGCACCCGGTAGCCGTCCATCCCCGGCAGCATGAGATCGAGGATGATGAGGTCGGGTGACACCGTCCGCGCTTCCCGCAACCCCGTGGGACCATCGCTCGCGACGATGACCTCGTACGACGCGATCTCCAGACTGTTGCGGAGCCCGAATGCGAGGTCTGCGTTGTCCTCGATGATCAGGATGCGCTTCATTGCACCAACGGCGCGTGCGGAGGCATCGATCCGACAGCGAGCGAAGGCACGACCTCACCCCGAGCGGTCACGCACCGCAACGTCACGAGGAATCGCGCCCCGCCGCCGGGGGCGTCCTGCACGGATACCATGCCTCCCTGCGCCAGCACGAGCTCGCGCACGACAGCGAGTCCGATGCCGTTTCCTGAAATCCCTGCCTCCACAGCCCGGTCCAGACGGCGGAACGGCTCCCAGATTCGCGCCTTGTCGCGCGCGGCGATCCCCACACCTTGATCATCGACCCAGATCTGCGCGCGCCCGTCCGCACCCACACCCGTGCCCGCGGTGATCGTCTGACCGCTCGGGCCATACTTCACGGCGTTGTCGAGGAGATTCAACAGCACCTGTTTGAGTGCGTCGCGATCGGCGAGCGCCAGGGTGCCCTCACGATGAACGGTCTTCACCGTCACGCCGCGCGTCCGCGCGAGCGGCGCAAAGCCGTCGACCACCTCATCCACGAGCGCTCCCAGCTCGAGCGTCTCGAGCGATACCCGCGGTGCCGAACGCTCGGCGCGTGAGAACTGCAGGATGTTTTCCACGAGATGCGTTAGGCGACGCGCCTCCTGGTCGATGATCGCCACCGACCGCTGGCGCTCATCATCGCTCCGGACCCAGCCGAGGCGCAGCATCTCGGCGAACATCCGGATCTGCGCGAGTGGCGTGCGCAGCTCGTGTGACACGCCCGAGACGAGCTCACTCTTCACGCGCGCGAGCTGCCGTTCGCGATGGAGCTGCAGCAGCGACACGATCACGAGCCCCGCGCTCAGGGTGATGAGCGCGAGCACGAGCTGCGATCGATTCCACGTCCAGTTCCCGACGGCGATGCTCGACGCGAACGCCGGGCGCATCGCGACGCGCACCGTGAATCCCTCGAATGCGCCGGTCATGCTCATCCGCGCACCGGGTCGCATCGCCCGCGTGGTGGCCGAGTTGTACACGTCACGGCCGTCCACTCCGCTCACTACCAGCACGAGCGCCGAGTCGACCGGCATGGCACCGACCCCGCCTGGCGGGAGAAGCGGCCGCGTGGCGAGCACGGCGGGGAACACCGCCCTGCCCGACGATGCGGCGTCGAACGCGTAGCCGTACGCCATACGCGGCGTGTCGGCGTCATGTCCCTCGCCGCCATCAGCGAGCATGTACGCGATGGCCATGGAACCGGGCGTCGCGAGGAGAACGACCGTGGGGTCGCCCATGACGACGCCGGCGCCATACCCCTTGCGGACCTGGGCGACGATGGCCTGCTGGATGTCCGCCGTCGGTGTCTCGGGGATCTCGTCGCCTACGGTGCCGACGACGATGCCGCCGCGCTGGAGGTCCACCGCGAACGTGAACCGGACATCCGGCACGGCCACGCACGCGCACTGACGTGCGGCACGAATGCCTTCCGCCACGAGGAACGAAGGCGCGGACGCGGCGGCGCGACCGGTCGTAAGCGCGGCGGTGGGCGCGAGGATGCGGCGCGCCCCGCGCTCGAGCTCCGCACTCGCTTCCCGCGCGAACGTCCAGGCCGCGAACCGCGCGTGGGACGCCAACGCGCGCTGCGCCGCGGACTCCTGCGCACAGACGGCGTTGTAAACCTGATAGCCGGCGATCGACGCGGCGGTGAACGTGCTGACGACCACCGCGATCGTCACCCTGGAGCGGCGGATTCCTGCAAGCACGGGTCGAGTGGCTCGAGTACGGCACGCCGGCGAGCTTCTGCCGACGGTGCTCTATCCAACCGTGAATGTAGCGCCGCGCCGGGCCGTCGTCGCCGTCAGGCCGTCGGGGGCGTATGTCAGAAAACTGTGTGTCGCGACCGGTATCGCCAGAGGCCGGTACTGGTCACATCCGAACGCGATGCAGGGGAGCGACGTCGTCGGGCACCGCGATCATCCCCGCCGACCGGACAATGGGCGTCGCCTTTGCGCTGGGCAACGGGCCGAGGGGAAGCGTGAGCGTGAAGATCGACCCGTGTCCAAGCTCGCTCCGCGCCGTGAGATCCCCGAGCATTGCCCGCGCCAGATGCCGGCTGATCGCGAGCCCCAGCCCCGTCCCTTCCGTAGTTCGCGTGAGGTCCATCTCCACACGCGTGAACGGCTCGAAGATCGAGTCGAGCTTCTCGTGCGGAATCCCGTGACCCGTGTCGCTCACGCGGATTTCCACCCGGCCACTGTGCAACCCGCTCGATAGGCCCACACGGCCGCCGGGTGCTGTGTACTTGATCGCGTTGGACAGCAGGTTCAGCACGATCTGCTCGATCCGCGCCCGGTTCCCGTACGCCACGGGGTCACCGTCCGCCGGGTTGTAGATGTACGTCAGGTTTCGCGCGCGAAGCTGGGGCTCGATCAGCGTCTCCAGGCCGCCAAGCGTCTCGTTCACCGGCACCGGGCCGAGCTCGATGTCCGCCGGTACGCCATGCTCGAGGCGAGAGAGATCGAGCAGGTCTTCGATGATCCCGAGCAGATGCTTCTGGCTGCGGCGGATGCGGCCGAGCTGCTCGCGCTGCATGTCGCTCACCGGACCACTGATTCCCATTTCCATGAGCTCCGTGTAGCCCGCGATCGCGTTCAACGGCGTTCGCAGCTCGTGCGACATCATGGCGAGAAACTCGGTCTTTGCCCGGTTTGCCGCTTCCGCTTCCGCCCGAGCCGACTGCTCCCCGGCGAACAGGCGCGACCGCTCGAGCGCCTGCGCGCACTGTTGCCCGAGGGTTCGAGTGAACGTGACGTCGTTTTCGTCGAAGGCGCGCGGCGCCTTGAAGCTGAAGCTCAGTGAGCCGAGCGGGCGGCCATCGACGACCATCGGGGTGACGACCATGGCGCGGATGTTCACCCGGTCGAGCACAGGCGCGAGCTCCGGATACTGCCGCTCGATCTCGTCAGGCGACGCCAGCAGGACCGGCTCTCGCGTTCTGACCGCATCCGCCAGGGGAACGCGACTCGACACGGGAAACCGCCGCCACGCATCGGCGACTTCGGCCGGGACGCCGCTCACCGCCATCAGATCCAGCACTACGCCGTCGGAGGCGAGCAGCGCAATCTCGCTCGCGCTCGCACCCAACGCCGGGAGCCCTTCCGCGACGATGACGCGAGCCACCTCGATCGGGATCAATGCGCCGGAGAGCGCCTCCGCGGTTCTTCGGAGCCGACCCGTGCGATCGGCTGCCCGCTCCGCCGCGGACCGCGCGGATTCGGCACGCGTGAGGAGGTCGTCACGCTCGGCGTCCGCGGAGCGCACCACGGCCGCGGCACGCATGACGAGCAGAATGCAGGTGATCACCACTGCGCCGACGAACACGCTCACAGCCATGTCCGTGCTGAGCACGCTCTTCTCGCTGACGAGAAGCCAGACGGCGCCGAGCCCGATCGGTACGATGAGGGCTGCGGGAAGGAGCTGTCGCGCCATCGCGCTGCTCGCGTCGGTGCCCGCGATGAGCGCGACCGTACCGCGATCGGGACGGCTGAAGAGAACACCGATGCTCACGACGCAGAGCGTGATGGCGGTCAGCAGCGCCATGCCCGTGCGCGGCCCGAAGCTGTAGAGGCCGCGCACGCCATACATGTACCCCACGATCGCGGTGAACGAGATCGCGCCGCCAATGACGCTGAGCAGCTCCGATGGACGCCGGCCGCGGTAGCTGTGTGCGTCCACGAGGATCAGCGCGAGACCGTTCAGCACCATCACGATCGTCGAGTTGATCGCGGGGCGTCCCGGCGGATACCACTCCATGCTGCGCACCTTGTCACCAAAGAGCAGCAGGTCGATGCCAAGGCTGATGTTCGTGACGCGCTCGAAAAAAAACAGCGTACCTAACGTCGCGAGCGCGCCGCCGAGGATGCTGGTCGCGCGACGGAAGCGCTCGTCGTGCTCGCTGTGGATCGCGCAGATGAGCCCGCCGCCGGCAATGACGAAGGCGACGGCCGTGTTGGGGATCGTCGGGATCAGCCCTGGCACCAGCGTGCGAAGGGCGTCGATGTCACGCCACCAACCAATCAGCGTGAGAACGCCGACCAGGATGGCAAATGACCCTGCGATCGCTGGGATCTTCTCGAACGCAGCGACTGCACGCGACTCACGTTGTGGTATTGCTGACATCATGAAACTGTCCACGCCGTGGCGCAGGCGAAGAGGACGATCGCCTCGGCTCGCCAACAGTCGTCACATCGGTGAGCAGGCGCAAGCGTGAGGTTCGTCTCCACCGAGTCACGGCGGAACGGACGGGCTTTGTGAAGTGTGACACAGCGCACACAATGCGGCATCAGGGGCATTGATCATGTACGTCAAACGCCGTCAGCCTTGCGGGCATCGTATTGAGCGAGCTCGGCGCCTTCGCAACCTGCACGACACTCCAGCCCGATGCGACACATGCACTCCGACGTCCGCCTCGCCGTCCTGAATGCACTGACCTGCACTGTATTCCTGACTACGCCCGCCTGCTCGAGCAACGGCGGAGGCCCGATCACGATACCGGGCGAATTGCGCGTCGAAACGGTGGTCAGTGGCCTCGATACACCGTGGGATTTGGCATGGGGGCCCGATGGACACATCTGGGTGAGCGAGCGGGGCGGGCGCATCTCGCGGGTGAACCCCGCCACGGGTCAGCGCACCACCGCGGGCCAGATCCCCGACGTCGCGGAGTCTGGCGAGAGCGGCCTCATGGGTATCGCGTTCCACCCCGACTTCACCTCGCAGCCGTACGTCTACGCGGTACACTCGTACTCGGCGGTCGGCGGGCTACGAAACCGGCTCGTGCGCGTGCGGTGGGACGGTCAGACGTTAGGCGCGCCCGAGGTGCTGCTGTCGGACATCCCGGGGGCCGGCATCCACGACGGGTCCCGGCTGGCGGTGGGTCCCGATCGCCTCCTGTACATGACGACCGGCGACGCTTCGAGCGCCGATCTCGCGCAGGATCGCACGTCGCTCGCCGGCAAGGTGCTGCGCTTGACGCTTGCCGGACAACCCGCGCCCGGGAACCCGTTCAACACGGCGATCTACTCCTTCGGCCATCGGAATCCCCAGGGACTCGTCTTCCACCCGACGAGCGGCGCTCTCTACGCGACCGAGCATGGCCCGGGCGACAACGACGAAGTGAACACCATCGTCGCGGGACGGAACTACGGCTGGCCGACTGTCCATGGCTTCTGCGACAACGACACCGGGAACGAGCGCACGTTCTGTCAGGCCAACAACGTCGTCGAACCACTCGCCGCGTGGACGCCGACCATCGCGCCAGCTGGCGCGGCCATCTACGTCGCCGATCTGATCCCCGAGTGGAAAGGCAGCCTGCTCTTCACGTCGCTCAAAGGGAGCGCGCTCTACCGGCTGGTGCTCGCCCCCAATGGTCTGACCGTCACCTCGCGCGAGACGCTGTTTGAGGGGCAGTTCGGTCGCCTCCGCGACGTGCTCGTCGCCCCCGACGGCGCGGTGTATCTGGCGACGAGCAACCGCGATGGCCGCGGCAACCCGTCCTCCGACGACGACCGGATCCTGCGCATTCGCCCGTAATCACTGGCGGTTTTCCGCAGCCTGCCCTGGCGCGCCCCCGACGCTAGAGCCTCGACTCGGGACTAACGACTCGGATAGGTCACTCTACCCACGCGTCGCGTCTGGGTCGGCCGGATCTTGTGCGCGGGTTTCAGTCGGACGCCAACGGAGCATCGCCATCAATGAACCGCGCGCTATCCCATCGCCAACCGAGCCGGGCTCGCAACGCGATTGTCGTCACCCTCGCAGTGATCGCTGCAGTCGTCACTCCCACCACCGTCGCGTCCGCACAGCTCGGAGGGCTGGTCAAGAAGGCGCGAGACAAGGTCGTCGAGCAGCAGGTCGAGAAGCAAGTCGAGAAGCGTACTGGCGGCTCGACGTCGGCCAGTGCCGACGTGCCACCGAAGTTCGATGACGTCACGCTCGAGCTGACGACCGAGCGCGTCGAGGGTGTGATCCGCGGCCTCACGGCCGGCCGCGCCGTCCTCGACGGCGCACGCGGTGGGCCGAGTCGCGCCGCGCTGGTTGCCCGTCGCGACGAGGCCGCGACCAAGAGCGCCGACCTCTCGTCGCAGAACGCGAAGCTGCTGAACACATTTACTAACAATCGCGACGAGGACCGGCGCTGCCGCATCAAGGCGCGGGACATCTCACGCGAGAAGCGTCAGGAAGAGACGGACAAGCGTACGAAGGAGTATCAGCAGAAGGCGATGGCCGACCCGGCGTTCCGGGAGAAGGCGATGGCCGTCGCGCAGAAGATGGCCGGCGCCCAGCAGCGCGGTGATACGGCGGAGATTCGTCGGCTCGGTGCCGAGCTGGGACTCAACGTCGAGGACGGCGAGAAGGCCGATTCGATTGCCGGCGTCAAAGCCTGCGGCCCCGTGCCCGCCGAGCCAGCGGTGCTGGTCCAGATCAAGCAGCTCGATAAGCAGGCGTCCGATCTGACCGAAGAGATCCGCCAGCTCGAGGAGAAGTCCGCCGCCACCGAAGTGAAGGAGAGCGGCTTGAACGAGCGGCAGTTCCACATGGCGCGCGAGCGGATCGAGGCGTACCTCTCGGCGATGAAGTACAAGTCAAAGCCGGGCGCGTTCAGCCCTGCCGAGATCGAAGCGCTCAACGCTCGTCGTGCGGACCTCGAGAAGGTGATGTGATGCGCGTTGGCGCCGTGTCCCGTCTCGTGCAGGTGGCGGCGGTCGTGCTCGTTGCGACCGCCGCCACGCCATCACGTCCGGCGCCGTCCACTCCGTCGCCAAAGACCTCACTCCCCCGCTCGGCGCTGTCGGTCTGGACGGGGCGCGCGTGGCAGCAGTGGTGGCGGTCCGATGCTGCGCCCGATCGCTGGCCGGCGCCGCACGACGCCGTGGCTGACGCGATCGACTGGAGGTCGGCGCACGATGGCGTCGAGTGGGGCGAGCTTCGGCTTGCGGGATCGGGCGAGGCCCGGCGGCTCCGCGCCATCGTCGTGCGCATCGATCCGAGTCGCGTTAGGCTCCGGCTCGACACCGCGTTCACCCGCGGCGGGGAACGTGCCGCGTGGACCGTCGACGAGGCGCGTCCCGACGCGATTGTCGCGGTGAACGTCGGGCAGTTCATCCGGACGCTGCCGTGGGGATGGGTGGTGCTCGACGGGAAGGAGTTCCTGCCACCCGGGCGCGGCCCGCTCTCCACCGCCGTGGCGGTCGACTCCGCTGGCCGTGTGCGTTGGATCGGGCCCGATGCCCTCGCGGATCCGGCGAACCGCCGGGGAGTCGTGGGCGCCTTTCAGTCCTACCCCACGTTGCTCGCCGGTGAAGGCGACGTGCCCGCGGCGTTGCAGGCGCCCGGACGCGGGGTGGATGTCGAGCATCGTGACGCCCGACTCGGGATCGGGGTCCTGGCCGATGGGCGTCTTCTCCTCGTGCTCACCCGATTCGACGCGCTCGGGGAGTCGTTAGGCCTGCTGCCGTTTGGTCCGACGATCCCGGAGTTCGCGGCGCTCATGGGCGCCCTGGGGGCACGCCAGGCCGTTGCCCTGGACGGCGGGATCTCCGGCCAGATGCTGCTGCGCGGCGCGGAGGGGACGACACAGGTCTGGCGGGGGATGCGACGCGTCCCCCTCGCCCTCGTGGCGACCCCTCGATAGCCAGCGATGATCCGGTACGAAGTCGTCGCCGACGTGGCCCCGGAGCTCGTGGACCGCTTCGTCGACTACATGCGAACGACGCATCTCCCCGAGATTCTCGCGACAGGCTGCTTCACGAGCGTCGCGCTCGACCGCGCGTCAGCCACTCGGTACCGGTCGCGCTATGAAGCGCGGACGCGCGCCGACATAGACCGCTACCTCGCCGAACACACGGCGCGCTACCGCGCCGACTTCGCCGCGCACTTCCCGACCGGCGTGACCCTGAGCCGCGAGATCTGGGACGAAATGCCGCCGGAATAGCTGTTCCCGGTTCCCGGTTCCCCGTCCCCGTTCCCGACTTGTCCTGAGCGTCAGCGAAGGACCTTCCCGACCGTCAGTACTTTAGCAGGTAGTTATCGAGCTCCCAGCGCGTCACCTGCGTGATGTACTCACGCCACTCCTGACGCTTCGCTTCGATGAAGTTCGTCGCGATGTGTGGGCCTAACGCGGCCGTGATCACGTCGTCCTTCTCGAGCTCGTCGAGCGCCTCGTGCAGGTCGTGCGGCAGGTCGTCGATCCGCAACCGCCGCTTCTCGCGGTGGCTCATCTCCCAGATGTTCGTGTTCACCGGCTCGCGATGGTCGGCCTGCGTCTCGACGCCGTCGAGCCCCGCCGCCAGCATCACTGCCAGCGCGAGGTACGGGTTCGCAGCGGGGTCGGGCATGCGGAGCTCGACACGCGTTCCGAGTCCTCGGCGATCAGGCACGCGAATGAGCGGCGACCGATTTCGCATCGACCACGCGACGTTCACTGGCGCCTCGTAGCCCGGCACGAGCCGCTTGTACGAGTTCACGAGCGGGTTCGTCACTGCGCACATCCCCCGCGCGTGTCGCAACAGGCCGCCGATATACCGCAACGCCACCGGCGACAGCTCCCACTCGGCATTCTTATCCCAGAACGCGTTCGCGTCCCCGCGAAACAGTGACTGGTGCGTGTGCATCCCGCTGCCGTTCTGCCCAAAGATCGGCTTCGGCATGAACGAGGCGACGAGGCCGAACTGACGCGCGACGTGCTTCACGACGAAGCGGAACGTCGCGATGTTGTCCGCCGTCTTCAGGGCATCGGCATACCGGAAATCGATCTCGTGCTGCCCGTGCGCGACCTCGTGGTGCGCCGCTTCCACCTCGAATCCCATCTGCTCGAGGATGTCCACCATCGCGCGCCGCGCATCCTCGCCGAGGTCCGCCGGCGCGAGGTCGAAGTACCCGCCCACATCGTTCGTGATCGTCGTCCCTTCACCTTCCGTCCCCGGGCGGA
>Ga0075420_100004239_pt1 | contig 12555 bp, 10 predicted proteins | sample SoiMetdeltSBSDD4_FD_75296 | JGI IMG/M metagenome (GOLD analysis project Ga0075420, IMG submission 75296) | Bulk soil microbial communities from a Populus tree surrounding site in Tennessee, USA - Soil MetaG P. deltoides SBSDD4 | ecosystem: Environmental > Terrestrial > Soil > Tree plantation... | reverse complement strand
AACCGGCAAAAAATTTCCTGAAAACGATAAATCCCCTTGAAAGTTGCATAAACAACTTTCCTTATCTTTAGGTCTCGATTGATCAAGCGGAGTTATCCTTACCACCATCGGGACTCATATTAAAAAATTAAATCAATCTCTATGCAGGAAGCATATATCGTTGCGGGCTATCGTACAGCAGTTGCTAAAGCAAAACGTGGCGGTTTTCGGTTTTACAGGCCTGATGACCTGGCCGTAGATGTAATAAAAGGTTTGTTGGCAAGTGTGCCGCAAGTGGAAGCAAAACGAGTGGATGATGTTATCGTGGGTAACGCTGTGCCTGAAGCAGAACAAGGTTTACAGGTGGGACGCATCATTGCAGCAAGAGCATTGGGTTTTGACGTACCCGGCATGACGGTGAATCGTTATTGCGCGTCGGGTTTGGAAACAATTGCTATTGCCACTGCAAAGATCAGGATGGGCATGGCCGATTGCATTGTTGCCGGCGGTACCGAAAGCATGAGCCTGGTTCCAACAGCAGGTTGGAAAACGGTGCCTGCTTATTCAATTGCTAAAGAGGAGCCTGATTATTATTTAAGCATGGGATTAACGGCTGAGGCTGTAGCAAAGGAATATAATATTAGTCGCGAGGCGCAGGATGAATTCTCATACAACTCACACCAGAAAGCCATCAATGCGATCAGTAATGGATATTTTAAAGGAGGGATCTTACCGATAAATGTTGACGAGATCTATTTGGATGAAAAAGGAAAGAAGCAAAAAAGAAATTATACAGTCGATACAGATGAAGGTCCAAGAGCCGATACATCTATAGAAGTATTGGCAAAATTAAAACCTGCATTTGCTGCTAATGGTTGTGTTACTGCTGGTAATTCATCACAAACAAGTGATGGAGCCGCATTCGTTATTGTAATGGGTGAGAAAATGGTAAATGAACTTGGATTAAAACCTATCGGGAGGTTAGTTGCTTCAGCAGTTGCAGGTGTTCATCCACGCATAATGGGAATTGGTCCTGTTGCCGCTATTCCAAAAGCTTTAAAGCAGTCGGGAATGAATCTTTCACAGATTGATCTTATAGAATTAAATGAGGCTTTTGCATCACAAGCGCTTGCTGTTGTCCGCGAAGCAGGCCTTGATCCTTCCAAAGTAAATATCAATGGAGGCGCCATTGCTTTAGGTCATCCACTTGGTTGTACCGGTTGTAAGCTCACCATCCAGAACCTTCATGATATGAAGCGGTTAAATAAGAAATATGGAATGATAACTGCATGCGTTGGCGGCGGCCAGGGCATTGCCGGCATCATAGAAAATATCTGACCTGGTTCTATTCAAAATGAATAATGGGCTTTTCCTATTCCGTGGTCGCGGAAAACTGTCTATTTTACTTCGACATCCTTAAACCATTTTCTAACTTTAGAGTCAACACTGGCACTGCCAACCAAAACTCACGTTATGGACAGAAGAGATTTTTTGACAGCGAGTCGGAAAACAGCCCCTGCTATTAGCGCTGAACAGAGAGAAACAGCCCGCACCTATTCTGGTCTTACACCTTACAACGGTCCCTGGACATCCAATGAAGTGATCCATCTTCTTAAAAGAACAATGTTTGGATCTGCGCCTGATGACATCAGTTATTTTTTGGGAATGACGATGAGCCAGGCTGTTGACCAGTTATTGACGGTACCAGCAACACCACCAGCGCCACCGGTAAAGAATTATAATAACAATAATATTCCAGCTACCGATCCAGATTATAATATCCCAATGGGACAAACCTGGGTTGCCACTAATACTACAGATGCTGATGGGCAGAGACGAGGTTCTTTGAAAGCGTGGTGGATGGGGTTAATGATAAACCAGGAAAGGAATATCAGGGAAAAGATGACGCTTTTCTGGCATAATCATTTTGCAACAGAAACAAATGACCTGGGCCGTATGATCTGGGCTTACAATTACAATGCACTTTGCCGTCGAAATGTGCTTGGAAACTTCAAGCAGTTTGTAAGGGAAGTGACCCTGGATGCTGCCATGCTGCGATACCTCAATGGTTATTTAAATATTAATACTGCTCCCGATGAAAATTATGGCCGAGAGTTGCAGGAATTATTTACGCTTGGAAAAGAAAACACGCCGAATTATACTGAAGATGATGTAAAAAAGGCGGCGAGGGTATTAACTGGTTGGAAGATCAATGGCAACACAAACTCATATACTTTTAACGCTAACCAGCATGACACAGCAAGTAAACAGTTCTCTTCTTTTTATAATAATACAACGATTGCAGGTCGTTCGGGCGCTACCGCCGGGGATCTTGAGCTCACCGATCTGATCAATATGATCTTTTCAAAGACGACTGAAGTATCAAGATTTATTGTAAAGAAATTATACCGCTATTTTGTTTATTATAAAATTGATTCTGCTACCGAGGCAAATGTCATCGATCCGCTGGCACAATTGTTTGTTGCTAATAACTGGGAAATAAAACCTGTTATTTCTGCCTTGTTAAAAAGTGAACACTTCTTTGATGAAGTTAACCAGGGTTGTTATATCAAATCTCCGATCGATATGATCGTTGGTGCGTGCAGGGAGTATGGTATTGTATTCCCGAATTCAAACGATTATGTAAATGCTTACAACATGTGGATCTATATGCAGAACTATGCTGCATTGCTTCAACAAAATATCGGCGATCCGCCAAGTGTGGCCGGCTGGGCTGCATTTTACCAGGCGCCACAATTTCACGAAACATGGATCAATGCAGATACGTACCCAAGAAGAAATTTGTTTACCGATACGATGATCGTATCAGGGTACACAAGGGGTGGTCAGAAAATAATTATCGATCCTGTTGCATTTACAAAAAAACTTCCCAACCCGGCTGATCCAAATGTGTTGATCAATGATTCATTGAAGATATTATTCCGGGTCGATCTGTCGGCAACATCTAAAGCAGCATTAAAAAAACAAATTCTATTGAGTAACCAGGACCAGGATTATTACTGGACAAATGCATGGAATGCATATATCGGTAATCCAATACCAGCAAATTACCAGGTGGTGTACACGAGATTGAGAGACCTGTATAAATATTTTATGAACCTTGCGGAATACCAATTGTGTTAAACCCTGGCTCTAAAAAAAGTTTTCGGTAAAAGCATATTATATGTAGGCATACCAACTCAAATTTTTTGAAATGAAACGGAGAGACTTTTTAAGATATACTGTGCCCACTGCGGCAGCAACCACAATGCTTGGCAGTATTCCCGTTCGCACTATGGGAATGGAATCGCCGCTGATCCGTGCCTTGATGGAAAGTCCAAATGATACTGATCATGTGTTGGTTCTCGTGCAATTAAATGGCGGTAATGATGGATTGAATACTGTAATTCCCATTGATAACTATTCCAGCTACATTGCAGCAAGAAGCAATGTGGCTATTCCGCAGAACAGGATACTATCGCTTAGCGGAACCTTAAAGTCAGGATTGCATCCATCAATGACAGGTATTCAAACCTTATTTAATGAAGGAAAAGCGGGAATAATACAGGCAGTTGGTTATCCTCAACCCGATTTCTCACATTTCCGCGCAACAGATATCTGGATGAGTGCATCGGATTCAAATCAATTCGTGAATAGCGGCTGGATCGGTCGTTATCTTGATGATCAATACCCGGGTTTCCCCACTGGCTATCCGAATCCTTCCATGACTGACCCACTAGGGATCCAGATCGGCTCCGTTACATCCCTTACATTCCAGGGTCCGCAAGTGAGCCTGGGTATGAGTATCTCTGACCCGGTAAATTTCTATAATTTGATAAATGGGATACAGGATCCCGCCCCTAATTCTAATGCAGGATATGAGCTTACTTATATCAGAACCGTAGCAAGACAAACCCAGCAATATTCAGATGTAATAAAAACAGCAGCATTAGGAGTTTCATCACAGTTAACATATCCAACAAATAATTCGCTGGCAGATCAATTGAAGATCGTTGCACGTTTAATAAAGGGAGGATTGAAAACAAGAGTGTACATGGTAAGCATTGGTGGTTTTGATACACATTCAACACAGGTGAACCAATCGGATACCACCACTGGCGCACATGCAACCCTGATGAGCCGTGTATCGGATGCTATCAAGGCATTTATGGATGATCTGAAATTTCTTGGCGTACACAAAAGGGTATACGGAATGACCTTTTCTGAGTTTGGAAGGAGAATAAAATCAAACTCAAGTCTTGGTACAGATCATGGCGCCGCCGCCCCGGTTATCCTGTTTGGAGAATATGTTGCCGGTGGTGTTTTGGGAAATAATCCAACTATTCCGGCTAATGCCAACGTGAATGATAATGTTCCTATGCAATATGATTTCAGAAGTGTTTATTCATCCATTCTTGAAAAATGGTTTTGCGTTGATAATACCACTTTACAAACAGTAATGCTGAAGAATTTTCAAAGTTTACCGATCGTAAAAGCCAATTCATGTGACTCAACACTTCCAGACATGACCGGCGCATTACTAATAAAAAATTATCCTAATCCATTCAGTGGCTCCACCACCATTAGTTTCAAAACAGAAGGTGGTCATACATCTGTGATGATCATTGATACACTTGGAAGAATGATCGCTACATTGGTTGACCAGGAATACACCACTCCGGGACAATACACCGTTACATTTCATGCTGAAAGATTTGCTGCCGGCGTTTATTATGCACGATTGCAAAATGGCCCCATTCAACAAGTAAGAGCTATGTTGAAAGGAAAATAAACCGCTCAATGATGGCTCGTTGTGTTGCAGACCAGGTTGCAAAATTTTTTCAATAGCAACAGCGTTGCAAATGATTAAGCCATAATTTTGCGCTGATGTTATTTGGACACAGCAATATCAATAAAGCGGTATCATCCCTCTTGCTTGTTATATTGCTATTGATCCACAGTGTTAAGTTGCTGCACTCACATGCTGCTAATACATTTTCTTCAAACGAAATTCACAAACACGGCTCCATTGTAAAAAACCTTTCTGACTGCAGCATTTGTAACTATCAATTGGCTAAGGATATCGACGATCCCTTTTGCTATCATGAGGAAGCCTGTACTCCGCGAACAAGTATTTCCAAGTCTCAATTAATAGAATTTTATACGAGCGTTTCTTATACTGCATTTGAAAGTCGTGGGCCTCCCTTCCGCGTTTAGTGTGTTTTCAACTTACAAGTCTTTTTTTCAGGAGCACAGGTCTCCCTGGCATTTTAATTAAACAAAAATTGCCCATTCACTTTCTAAAAGCGGTAACATGTCTAAATCCATTTTATATATATTAATATTTTGTTTTTTGTGTTCAAAGATTTTTGCCCAGGAAAGAAACCTGGCAAACAACGAACGAAAAGACGGTGGAATACAAATAATCTTTTCCGGGAAGATCACCGATGCAAAGACCGGTGAAGTGTTACCGGGAGCCAGTATACAATTCCCGGATTTGAAACTCGGTACCTATGCTGATAATACCGGTAAGTTTTTATTTCCAAACATTCCCGCCGGACATAATTTGATCGAGGTTTCACATATTGGTTACACCAGTATTATTGAGCATATTGATATCGACAAGAACCTGGAAAAAGATTTTGCGTTGCAGCCTGCCGTTTTGGAAAACCAGGGAGTAATTGTAACTGGTGTTTCTAACGCTACGAACGTAAGAAAGGCTCCCATTCCGGTTACTGCTATACGTCGTGCAGAATTACTTCAATCTTCTTCGACAAATATTATTGATCTATTGGCAAAGAAACCCGGCATTTCACAAGTAAGTACCGGGCCTGGTATTTCAAAACCAGTTATTCGGGGTCTTGGTTATAACCGGGTGCTCGTGATAAATGAAGGAGTAAGACAAGAAGGACAACAATGGGGAGATGAACATGGTATTGAAATTGATGAACTCAGTATAAACAGGGCAGAAATATTAAAAGGACCTGCATCGCTTATGTATGGGAGCGATGCATTGGCCGGCGTTATTAATCTTATCACGAATACACCTGTAGGGGAGGGAACTATAAGAGGCAACGTGCTTATGAATTATCAAACGAATAACGCTCTCTCCGCTTTAAACGCAAATATTGCAGGCAATCAAAAAGGAATTAACTGGAATCTATACGGCACGTTGAAAGGTGCCGGCAATTACAAAAATAAATACGATGGTAAAGTACTTAACTCATCGTTTAATGAAAAAAATGCAGGGGGATATATTGGCATTAATAAGAAGTGGGGTTTCAGCCATTTGATCTTTAGCACATTCAACCAGGAGCTTGGTCTTGTAGAAGGTGATCGTGATGATGCGACCGGCCGGTTTATCCTTTATGCCGGAACTCCATTGGAAAAGATTGCTGCAGATGAGGACCTGGATGAAAGGGATCCACTCATCCCGCGTCAAAATATAAAGCATCATAAAATTGTTACCGATAATAGCTTCAGCTTTGGCAAAAGCAGGCTAAAGTTGAATCTTGGCTATCAAAATAACCAGCGAAAAGAATTTGCAAATCCGGAAGACGAGAGCGAAGCAGAACTGTTTTTTGATATGAACACTATTACCTATAATGCACAGTTTGCATTCCCAGAGGTAAAAGAATGGCATGTGACCATAGGTACGAATGGAATGTTCCAGGCGAGTAAAAACAAAGCCGAGGAGGTTTTGATACCCGAATATGATTTATTTGATATTGGCGGTTTCGCATATGTACAACGTTATTTTAAAAAACTCACTTTAAGCGGGGGTGCGAGATATGATCATCGTTCAATTGATTCAAAAGAATTTTTTGAGGGACAGGTGTTGAAGTTTGAAGCATTTAATAAATCGTTCTCTAATTTTTCCGGAAGCATAGGGGTAAGCTATGAGCCGGTCGATTATCTTACCCTAAAAGCTAACGTGGCTCGTGGTTTTCGTGCGCCAAATATGGCAGAGCTTGGATCAAACGGCGTCCATGAAGGAACCTTTCGTTATGAATATGGTAACAAGGACCTCACATCTGAAACAAGCCTTCAGTTTGACGGAGGGGTAGAGATAAATTACGAGCATTTTAATTTGGGCATAGCCGGTTTTCATAACGGTATGAACAATTTTATCTTTTACCGGAAGCTGGAATCCGTTTTTGGTGGCGACTCAATAATAAATGTAGATGGTGACGATATTCCTGCGTTTCAATTTATCCAGAATGATGCTAAATTGTCCGGGCTGGAAGTAAGTCTTGATATACATCCGCATCCATTGGATTGGCTGCATTTTGAAAATTCAGTTTCATTTGTAAGAGGAAGATTTGATGAAAAAATTGGAGGTACAGATAACCTGCCGTTAATCCCAGCTACCAAATTATCAAGTGAACTCGAAGCGAGCTTTAAAAAAGCAGGTAAAACCCTTCGCAATTTTTATATCAATGTCGGTATGGAAACAAATTTCAAACAAGACAAACCATTCTTTGCTTATGATACTGAAACAGCAACTCCGGCTTATACTTTACTGAATGCAGGCATCGGTACCGGTATTGTGAACAAAAAAGAAAAGACAATTCTGAGTATTTATTTTGCAGGATTGAATCTTACTGATGCTGCCTACCAAAATCATTTGAGCCGTTTGAAATATGCAGGTGAAAACATGGTAACGGGTAGAAGGGGAGTTTTCAACCCTGGCAGAAATTTTTCTTTGAAGGTTAATATTCCCCTGGAATTTTCTTCGAAGAAAAATGATTAGCCATTTTTAAAACCTTCATCGTCATTGAGTACTCTTTTCGGTAGTGTATCAGTTTGAAAAAATGGAACCACCCCTCCTTCGTCGGGGGCAGGCGCCGACACATAAAACAACTAGACTGTCATATAGAGCGCCCTATGTGTGTATTTTCTAGTGTGCACTATGTGACTATGAGGTAAAAAAGAATTCAACTGAGACACTGCTCTCTTTCCATAAGAAACAGGATTCACCAAATTGCCTTAATTTCGGCGCACAATTGAATTAGCTATGGCAGACGTGATATTAATGCCCCGACTCAGCGACACGATGACCGAAGGTGTGATCGCTGCGTGGCATAAAAATGTTGGGGACCCCGTGAAAAAGGGCGACTTGCTGGCAGAAGTAGAAACTGATAAGGCTACAATGGAATTGGAAAGCTATAAAGATGGTACGCTGCTTCATATTGGTACAGAAAAAGGAGGCAAGCTGCAGGTGAATGATCTGCTTGCGATAATCGGAACAAAAGGAGAGGATATTTCTAAGTTGCTAAAAGGCGGTGGTCAGGCCAGTGAAAAAACTGAAAGCAAAAAAACAGAAATAAAAAAGGAAGCATCTTCTAAAACAAGTAACAAACAACCTTCAGCCGCCGAAGAGTTGCCGAAGGCGAAGCCGGCAACCAGCAGCGCAACTGCTACGGCTCCCGCAATAGATATCTCAAAAATGGAAGAAGTGGTTTTGATGCCAAGGTTAAGTGATACGATGACCGAAGGTGTGATCGCGGCGTGGCATAAAAATGTTGGAGATAAGGTAAAGAAGGGAGATATACTTGCAGAGATAGAAACAGATAAGGCCACTATGGAATTAGAAAGTTATAAGAATGGAACTTTATTATACCAGGGTGCAGCAAAAGGAGAAAAGATTTTAGTGAATGCTTTACTCTGCATTATTGGAGAAAAAGGAAAAGTAGATGTTGATGCAGTAGTAGCAGCTTCGAAAGGTGGAGCAGGTAATGGTGAATCGGCCCCAAGTAGTCAGGAAGCAGGATCAGAATCTTCTAAGGACTCTGAACCAGTAACCAGTGACGAGCAGGCCTCAACAAGTTCAACAAACGGAAGACTAAAAGCCTCGCCTCTTGCAAAAAAATTGGCTAAGGAAAAAGGAATTGATCTAAAGGCAGTGCATGGAAGTGGCGATGGTGGCCGAATTGTGAAGTCAGATATCGATAGTTTTAGCCCTGCGGCAGCTACAAGTCCGCAGCCGGCAGTCAGCAGCAAGCAACCATCGGTCGCCGAAGGCTTGCCGAAGGGGCAGCCAGCAACTGGTACCCAGCAACCAGTTGTCCAATTCACACCAACAACGGAAGAGAAATTTACCGATACACCAAATAGTCAAATGCGGAAAACGATTGCGCGTCGTTTGGGTGAAAGCATGTTTGCTGCTCCGCATTTTTATCTCACGATGGAGATCAACATGGATAATGCAATGGCGGCCCGTGCACAGATGAATGAAATGAGCCCGGTAAAAATCTCTTTCCAGGACATGTTGATCAAGGCCTGTGCCATGGCATTACGCCAGCATCCGGCAGTGAATTCATCATGGATGGGTGATTTCATAAGAACCTATCACCATATCCATATTGGAAGTGCTGTTGCTGTGCCCGAAGGATTGATCGTGCCGGTAATAAAGTTTGCGGACCAAAAGTCATTCTCACAAATAGCAGCAGAGGCGAAAGAGCTTTATGCAAAAGCAAAGGACAAAAAACTGCAACCACATGAATTCAGTGGCAATACTTTTACCATCAGCAATCTTGGTATGATGGATATTGAAGAATTTACTGCCATTATCAATCCACCGGATAGTTGTATTATGGCTGTTGGAAAAATAAAGGAAGTGGTTGTTAAGAAAAGTGAGGGCTTTGGTGTAACCAATGTAATGAAAGTTACCATGAGTTGCGACCATCGTAGCGTGGATGGTGCTGTTGGTGCCGCGTTCCTTCAAACAGTGAAAAAGTTCATGGAAAACCCGATCGGTATGCTGGTGTAAATTGATAGATTGATAATTTCCAGTAGTTTCTCATAGAAAATCACCCATATTGGTATCATTCTCCTTAGGTATTTACCCTTGATTTTATAAATGCGTCGTTGATCCTTTTTAAAAACGGAGAAATGGTTTGTACATTTAGTGCACAGCAAACCCTATGAAGTATTACAACAAAGTTTTCGACATCTTTCTTTACGAAGGGATTTACATTTTCCTGTTCAGCTGGCTACTGCTGCTTTTGAATGACCGGTATACCGAAGTGTTCTTCAAAATTTCAATTATTTCAATTGCAATAGCCGGAGTTCTCGGCGTTACGGGGCGCTTATTCAATTTATTTGTAAAAGAAGACGACTTCGGGGAAAGTTGATCCAATGATAACTGGCGCAGGCCGGTTTTTCTTTTGAAATATATTTTCAATAAATTTTGAAAATTCGAAATGTATGTGCTAGCTTTGGATCATGAAACTTACCGAAGCCAGGCAACAATTCATCAGCAGTTGGGGGGCGTTTGGAACTCACTGGGGTATTAACAGGACAATGGCGCAGATTCATGCTCTTTTACTTGTAAGCCCGGATCCGCTGACGCAGGATGATATCATGGCCGAACTGAATATCAGCCGTGGAAATACCAATATGAACATCCGCGAGCTGATAAACTGGGGTCTTGTCGAAAGAGTGATCTTGCCGGGAGAAAGAAAAGAATATTTTACTGCGGAAAAAGATATTTGGAAAGTAGTGAAGCAAATTGTGAAGGAAAGAAAGAAAAGAGAATTGGAGCCGATGATGCAATTGCTCGACAAACTCGAAGATGTGGAAGGGGATAAAAAAGACAAAAAAGTGAAAACCTTTGTTGATACGGTAAGCAGTATAAAAAGATTAGGATTACAGGCTGATAAAACACTTGATGTAATGATCAGGGCTGAGGAGAACTGGTTTGTTAGCAGCCTGATGAAGATCTTTAAATGATTTATGTCGTAAAGATGGAAAACCGGGACACCGGTTTTTATTTGGTGTTGTGCTTTCATTTGTTTCTGAAACTTTAAAATACTCGATATGCTTTCGATGAGAAAAATAGACTTTGGTGGCCAGCTTGTTTTGGCAGCGCTTATGATCTTGTCAACTCCCCTTGCGTATCGCTACGGTTTTATGGCAGGTTTATTTGTAATGGGTATTTGGCAATTGATAAGTGCAATCTTAAATACAACCACTTTTATGCATTTTGCTTTTCGCAAAAGGATCCGGATTTACTGGATCTGCTGGTTTGCAGATTTTGCAATATTCGTTTTGGCCTGGTTCGGCGAAAAATCGTTTCACCATAATGATAGGGAGGTACTTTTTGTAATAGCAATAATTGGCGCTATTGGTATCGCCGTTTATTATTTGATGATCTATAATAAGCTCATTGGATCCATTTCACTGCGAAATGAGTTAGATGGTTTAACCAAATCAAAACACTTATTATGAAAAATAAGATACTTGTTTATGATGATAATTGTCCGCTCTGCACCTGGTATTCCGGGTTGTTTGTGAAATTCGGATTTTTAGATACAGAAGGACGAAAACCATTTTCTGCCATTGATGAGGAACTGCTTTCAAAAATAGATTTTGATAAAAGCAGGAATGAAATCCCATTGCTTGACACATCAACTAATAATGTGCTTTACGGGGTTGATGCACTGCTTGAGGTGCTCGCTCAAAAATCACCCCTCATAAAAATAATCGGGAATCGTACACCGGTAAAATGGATACTGAAAAGAATATACAGCACGATCTCCTATAACCGGAAAGTCATTACAGCGAAAAAATGCGGACCAGGGGCGATCGATTGTGCCCCCGATAATAATTATTTCTACCGTTTCTTATTCATGGCAATATGCCTCGTATTTACAACCACTATGCTTTACCCGCTTCAATTTAGTTTGTTCAGCAAACTGTCATATTATCACCTTGACGTTTACCAATTGCAGGCGGCGCATTTCGCATTTGTGATCATCAACTGCACATTGGCTTTTACTTTTTCAAAGACAAATGGGTATGAATACATCGGCCAGGTAAACATGCTGGCATTAACGGTCATTCTTTTACTGGTGCCTTTAGCAATACTTCATAATTTCTTTTTCTCAGAATTACTTTCAACTGTGTGGCTTGTTCTCACGGCAGCGTTTATTTTTAAAGAATATGTAAGAAGAATGGAATATGCCGGCGTTTTATCCAGGAACAAATGGGTCGTCAGCATGAATTTGCTAAGTCTGACGGGTTTTATATTATTCTTGTTTCACTAATCATTTCTAAAATGAAAAATAAAAAGATCGTCTTGGCAGGTGGCACCGGTTTTATTGGCCAGGAAATGACAAAATACTTTGGCAAAGAAAACCACATTGTGATCCTTACTAGACAGGTAACAAATGAAAAAACGAACCGGAATGACTACAGCTCTTTATCTGCTGAGGATCTTAAAAATGTTGAGTATAAAAAATGGGATGCCCGCCCGGACGACGCGGTCGGACGGGGAAAGACAGCCGGCGACTGGTGTTCTGAATTAAATGGGGCGGATATAATCATCAATCTTGCAGGCAAGTCTGTTAACTGCCGCTATAATGAAAAAAATAAGAACACCATCTTCGATAGCCGTACTGACGCTGTAAAGGCGATAGGTGAAGCAATCGGTTGCTGCAAACAACCGCCTGCACTTTGGATCAACGCGTCATCAGCCACGATCTATCGTCATGCAATGGACAGACCACAGGATGAATATACAGGCGAATTTCATAATGACTTTTCAGTGCAGGTATGCAAACGCTGGGAAGA
>Ga0075420_100004238_pt1 | contig 12555 bp, 6 predicted proteins | sample SoiMetdeltSBSDD4_FD_75296 | JGI IMG/M metagenome (GOLD analysis project Ga0075420, IMG submission 75296) | Bulk soil microbial communities from a Populus tree surrounding site in Tennessee, USA - Soil MetaG P. deltoides SBSDD4 | ecosystem: Environmental > Terrestrial > Soil > Tree plantation... | reverse complement strand
AGTGAGCCAACCTCTTGACAAAATGCGGCGGTCGAGGCGACTTGAAACCGGTCGCCTCGACCGGAGGGTGAGATGGCGTCCGTACCCCCAGCACCTAGTGAACCGCGGCGCACTTTTCTCAAAGAGTGCGCCGTCGCCGCCAGCGCGCTGGCGTTGCCTAACGTCTTGCGCGCGCACGCCAGTGCGGCATGGGTTGATCGCGCCCTCGAACCAGTGCAGGGCGGCCCGAATCTGCCACTCGTCCGCGACGTCGATCACCAACCGTTGATCGCTCAGGTCAATCGCGTCGTCGCCGCCATGGACTATCTCGGCGCCCCGCTCAGCGCCGCGAACAAGCAAGCGCTCGAAGCCGCGTTCCAACTCGGCCCGTCGCGCGCGGCAGAGGCCGTGGAAGGGATCCAGCGCGTCCTCGATCGCTCCTGCCTCGTGGGCGTGAACATCAATCCGGAATCACGGGTGAAGGTCGTTCGGGGGCCTGCGAAGCCCGAGCTCGTGCAGCATGGGTGGCGACAATTCCTGGTAAAGGTGCACAACGAAGCTGGCACCTCGGGCGCATTGCGCGGCACGAGCCCACAAGCCCAACCGCTCCCCGGCTCGGACCCGGAAGAGATCTCGGATCGCTGGCTCGATCTCATGATGTTCGATCGGCAGCCTCTCACCGACACGCTGAGCGGGCTCGCGCTGGAGTACCGGATCGTCCAGCTCTACAGCCGCGATGCGGGCGACCGCGATGCCGCGCTCGGCTTCAACGTGGGACAGGGCACGCAGGACATCGGGTTTCGCAACGAAGTCCCGATCCTGTTTCGTTGTCAGCCGTCGCAATCGGTGCGGTGGCGCGTGCGCGACGAGGCCGGCGCGGCGACGATGGCGGCGTTCATCGTCCGAGACGCGCAGGGGCGCATCTACCCGTCGCGGGCCAAGCGTCTCGCCCCCGATTTCAGCTTTCAGCCGCAGGTGTACCGAGCCGACGGCGAAGTGCTGATCCTCCCGGCTGGCGAGTATTCAGTCGAATTCTGGCGGGGGCCCGAGTCGATCGCGAAGAGACAACCGCTCACCGTAACCGACTCGCGTGCAGGAGGAACGGCCACGAATCGCGCTGCCGGCGTGCAGGAGGCGTCGTTTCAGATCGAACGCTGGATCGATCCTTCCAAGCTGGGTTGGTGGTCCGGAGACCATCACATCCACGCGGCCGGCTGCGCGCACTACAGCAAGCCCACCGAGGGTGTGCGACCTGAAGACATGGTGCGACATACGCTGGGCGAGGATCTCAAGGTCGGCTCGACACTGACGTGGGGCCCGGGATTCGACTATCAGAAGCAGTTCTTCACCGGGAGTGACGACAAGGTTTCCAAGGCGCCGTATCTCCTGCACTACGACGTCGAGGTATCCGGCTTCGGTTCGCACCAGTCGGGGCATCTCGTGCTCCTCCGCTTGAAGGAGCAGATCTATCCGGGCGGCGAGTCGTCCAAGCACTGGCCGACGCTCGGCCTCAACACGCTGCGGTGGGCCAAGCGACAAGGCGCGGTGTGTGGTCCTGCGCACTCGGGGTGGGGACTCGAGGCGGAAACGACCGACCTGCCTAACTACACCGTACCGCCGTACCGTTCCATCGGCGCGAACGAATACATCGTCGACGTCACGCACGAAGTACCCGGGCCCAATGGCACGCCGGTGCCCGCCGTGGACTTCATGTCGACCGTCGACACACCGTACGCGTACGAGCTGAACATGTGGTATCACACGCTCAACGTGGGTTTTCGGACGCGCATCAGCGGTGAAACCGATTGGCCGTGCATCTACGGCGACCGCGTTGGCCTGGGTCGCTCGTACGTGAAGATGGATGGCCGCCTAACGTACGCCGAGTGGTGCGAGGGGATCCGGAAGGGTCGCAATTATGTCGGTGACGGCAAGAGTCACCTGCTCGACTTCCGCGTGAACGACGTGCCGATGGGTGAGCGTGGAAGCGAGGTGCGGCTTGCTGGTCCGGGCATTGTCCGCGCGAGGGTGCGGGCCGCGGCGCTGTTGAGTGAGACGCCGAATGCGGCGATCAGGAGCCGCCGGTTCGATCAGCAACCCTACTGGGACGTGGAGCGTGCTCGCATCGGCGACACGCGGGAGGTTCCCGTGGAGCTGGTGGTGAACGGCTATCCGGTCGCGAAGCAAACGCTGGTCGCGGATGGTTCCATCCGCGACTTGACGTTCGAGGCGAAGATCGAGCGCTCGAGCTGGGTAGCGCTCCGAATCCTTCCTTCGTCGCACACGAATCCTGTTTGGGTTCTCGTCGGCGGCCGGCCGGTGCGGGCGTCACGACGGAGCGCAGAGTGGTGCCTGAAGGGCGTTGATCAGTGCTGGTCGCAGAAGGAGCGATTCATCAGCGCGGCCGAGATGGAGCAGGCAAGGGCGGATTACGAGTACGCACGGCAGGCGTATCGGCGGATCCTGACCGAGACCGAAGTGGATTGACGGTGGTCAGGCGCGGCGGAATGAAATAACGGGGCTTCCCGCGGCCGAAGAGACACGCGAACGCCCGTAGATCTGAGTGACGTTCGCCCGCAGGGCCTAGAGAGTGACGCTCTAGGCCCTCGGGCTCCTTGCCGCCGTGGATTTACGCGTACACCTGATAGTAGCACCACACCCGGTAATGGCCGCCGTCGCCCTTGAAGTTTATGGGGAACAGGTCGGGGTGTGGCTGCTTCAGCAGACCCGCCCACTCGTAATATGAGCGCGTTGCCGCTCCAAACATCATGATCGGGCTAGCCTGAGCCACAATGTCGTCGGCGTTGTCCTGCGTGAGCAGGTCGATAATCGCGCCAACGACAAACCCAACAACCGCACCAATGACCGCGCCCCAGGCCCCGCCGATTTTCAACCCGATCACCGCGCCAGCAGCGGCGCCGAGCCCCATCTTGAGTACTTTCTCCACCTCCTCGACCACGCGCTTCATGAGCTGTTGGAGGAACTTCCAGAACCCGCCGTCGTCCTTTTCGGCCATGGCTATTACCGCGCCGTACGCGGTTGGCCAGCCTAAATCGCGGCGAATGGTCCACTCGGCGAACCGCTTGCCGGGCTTCTGATAGGCCTCGTTCATGAACGTCAGCAGCTTCTCGGGATCGCCCAAGCCGGGGAATACCGGCGGAGGGTAAAACACGCTTTCCCCAGCGTCAAAATCGCTCGAGACTTGGAACTGATTCACCAAATGAGTGGCTTGCCCATCGGCGTCGGTGAACACTCCGCCCAGACAAATCTCATCGGAACCAACTTCGTCCGTTTCTTCAAGGCACTCTACTTCCTTGATGAAGAGGCCAAGCTTCTTGAACTTCGCACCCTCAACGTGGTCCTTTGCTTCAGCCACGGCCTCGGGCGGCAATACCAATTTGACCTTCCCACCTCTCGACGGCTGGACGTCACGCACGGGCAAAGCTAGCCGCAGTGCGCTAATCGGCACCGTTCTCAGTGCATCCTCGAGTTGCCGCGAATCGACGGGCAGGGGACCCGTCAGGTTCGCAAGGTCGGTATGGCCCACTCTCGCGTAATCGCTCGCCTCCACCCGACCGTAGCGGCCAAGGGTGCGCTCACGAAGTGGCGCTGGTGCCTTGAGAAGCGCCGCCGCGACGTTCCGATGGGTGGCTCTGACGTTAGGCGAGCGACTGGCGAGAAACTCGCTGAACATCGTATCCGCCGGCCCCGGGCTGGAAAGGGTTATATCAGCGGCCGCGGCGGTAAAAGAGTACTTCAGTGAGTTGAGCACGTCGTGGGCAAGGGCCTGGACTGCGCGATTGGACGGCAGATTGCTGCCGCCCGTTTGGAGAGGCAACCTCGAGAGGTCGGCAAGCGGCCGATGCTGTCGCATCGGTATCGTTGTTCTAGGCATCGGTAACTCCCCTGTCATGGTGAGTCGCACGCTTCTTGTTCCTCACGGTCGGACCCGGATTACCCAACCCACGAGCGCGGCACCTGCGTGCGAGGGCCGGCTATCATGAAAGGCGTGAACCGACCTTGGAAACGGACAGGGCGCCGCGAGGCCAACCCCCCCGAATCAGCCTCGAAATCCCGGGGGGCCGACGTTCCCCTTGCTAAACGAAAGGAAGAGGGCGACGTTCCTTTCGTTTAGCGAAAGGAGACACCGTGGGGAAGGAGCAGCGTAGATGAGCCGCCTCCGTGATCTCTGGGACCGGGCCCGCGCCCTCGGCCGACGCGAGACCCTAGAGCGCGAGATGGACGAGGAGCTCCAATTCCACCTCGACATGTCCGTCGAGCGATACGTCCGCCGCGGGTTCTCGCGAGAGGAAGCTCGTCGCCGGGCGATGATCACCTTCGGCGGGGTGGAGCGGCACAAGGAGGCGGCGCGGTCCGAGCTGTGGAGTCGCTGGCTCGAGGACCTCGGGCAGGATGCGCGCTACGCGATGCGAACCTTGCGACACAGCCCGCGGTTCACGATCGCCGTGCTCTCGACGCTGGCCCTCGGGATGGGCCTCACGAGCGCGACGTTCAGCGTGGTCGAGGCGGTGATCCTCCGCCCGCTTCCATACCCCAATCCCGAGCGGCTCGTGTTCCTCGGCTGGGACTACGGCGAGAAGGAACCCAAGATGATCACGGCGCTCACGGGCTATCAGGTCGCGTACGCGCGCGAGCATAGCAAGGCACTCGACGGCCTAACGACGTACGTCCCGGTCGAGCGCGACTACGGTGAGCCATCGGAAGGACGGACGGTCGCGGGGCTGTCCGTCTCGGAGGACTTCTTCCGCGTGCTCGGCGTCGCACCGGCGTTGGGCCGCGCGTTCAGCGCGGAGGAAAATGCCCGCGGCGAGCCACTCGTCGTCCTCGGTCACGGGTTCTGGCAGCGCGAGCTGGGGGGTGACGCGAGCGTGATCGGCCGCGCCGTTCGCATTGGCACGACGGCCCGCACGGTCGTCGGCGTGATGCCCGCGGCCTTCCAGTTCCCGCCATCGCCGGCGCACATCGACGTGCTGCTTCCGCTCGGCTTCACCCCGTCGGCCAAGGACGAAGGCCACAACTACGAGGCGCTGGGGCGTATTCGCGCCGCGTGGTCTCGTCAGGCAGTCGATGCCGATCTTGCCGCAGTGGTCAGGTCGCTGCGAACGGAGCATCCCGAGCTCGTGGAGTCCGAACGCACGCGCATGCCCCAGCTCAGCTTCCAGGACGCGTACGTCGGGCCGCTCGCGAAGACGTTGTGGATGCTGTTCGGCGCCGCGGTGTTCGTGCTGCTCATCGGGTGCGCGAACGCGGCGAACCTGCTGCTCGCACGCGCCGTGCGGCGTGAGCGGGAGATGGTCCTGCGCGTCGCACTGGGGGCAGAGCGGGGAAGGGTCGTCCGGCTGCTGCTGATGGAAGGCATCATGCTCTCCGCGATCGCGTGCATCGTCGGCGTTACTCTCGCTTCCTGGGGGCTCGACACGTTCCTGGCGTTGAGTCCCCGGGAGCTCCCGACCGCCGGGGCTATCGAGCTCAACACGCGCGTCCTGCTGCTCTCGTTAGGTATCGTGGCCATGACAGGTGTGGCGTTCGGTCTCGCGGCGGCGATCCCCACGATGCGCCGCGATCTGGCGTCCGTGCTCGGCCAGCGGGTCGCCGTCTCGTCAGGCCGCGCTCGACCGCTCGACGTGCTCGTGATTGCAGAGACGGCGTTCGCGGTCGTCCTGCTCGCAGGGGCGGGACTCCTGATCGCGAGCTTTGATAATCTACGAACGCTGAACCCTGGCTTCTCGGCCGACTCCGTAATCGTGACGTCGTTCGGGCGAATGCCTGCGGCCTACAAGGACAGCGAGCGGCTCTACGCGTTCCAGCAACAACTGTTCGACGAGGTGCGCCGCATTCGAGGGATCTCGGTGGTGGCGGCCGCGACGGCCAATCCGCTGGAGCGCGGTCAGAACTTTCCGGTGGCCATCGAGGGACGGCCGAGCCAGGACGAAGGGTCCGTCGAATGGCGTGCGATCTCCCCGGGATATCTGGACGCGTTGCGCGTCCCACTCCGAGCTGGACGCGGATTCACCGAATCGGATGTCATTGGGGGGCCACGGGTCGCGATCGTGAACGAGGCGTTCGCCAAACACCACTTCCCGAACGAGTCCGCGATCGGCAAGCGCGTCCAGATCGGACGGTGGAAGGGCGAGTGGATGACCCCGTATTTCGCGAGCAATGGGACGGTGGAGATCGTGGGCGTAGCGGGCGACATGCGGGAGCGGCGGCTGGATCGGGAGGCGCGTCGCACGGTGCTCGTTCCGCTCGCACAGTGGTCGGACGCGCTCAACGGCCGGCCGCGCCTCGTCGTGCGCGCGGGGGCGTCGCCGAACGTCGCGACGTCCATCGCGGCGGCTGTACGGTCGATCGACGCATCGGTGCCACGACCGACGTTCGAGCTCCTGTCCGACAGGCTTCGTGCCTCGATCGGAGACCAGCGCTTCCAGACGACGACCGTTACCCTCTTCGCGGCGACGGCCTTGTTGCTGACAGCCATCGGGATCTTCTCCGTGCTCTCGTACACCGTGCATCAGCGCAGCCGAGAGATCGGCGTCCGGTTGGCGTTAGGTGCGCAGCGATCGTCGTTGGTCCGGCTCGTAGTGGGCCGGGGCATGCTGCTCGCCGGGGCAGGGACCGGCATCGGCGTGGCGATCGCGCTCTTCTCGTCGCGGATCCTCTCGCAGATGCTGTTCGGCGTCGGCCCGAAGGACACGGGCGTGTTCGGCTCGGTGATCGCGGTGCTCTTGGGGGTCGCCCTGCTCGCGGCGTGGCTGCCGGCGAGGCGGGCGACGCGGATCGACCCAGTCGTGGCACTGCGCACCGAATAGGAGCCTCCGAACGAGGGGCACGGCACGCCGCTTCTTTTTACCTTGCGCGGTAGGCTCCGGCCGCAGCCTAACGCGCAGGGATGGGCCCCTGTCCCACCCGGTACGGGCCACGCAGCTTCAAATGCATGCCCTGCCCGTCGGTTCTCGTCCACGCCTGATACAGCGCGACGAGGATCGACAGCATTGCGGTGCTGGCCAGGCCGATCCCGAACTCGAGTTGCGCGACGATTGGCAGGAGCAGAAACATTGCGAACGCCAGGCCTGGGCCGGGGCCAAAGTCTGGTGGCTCCGGTACCGCGGCCTTCTCGTCTTCGGATCCCTTCACGCCTTCGGACGCGTTCGCGTCGTCCGATGGCTCCGAGTCGACCTCTTCTGCCTCACCTGTCGTCGGTTCCAGATCGGTCGCCGCCGGTGCGGGAATCTCCAGATCTTCCTGCGTCGGGGTTTTCGCGCCAGCCATCATCGCTCGCGTCTCCGCCTGGGTCGCGGCCCCGCTCGCGTACTCGCGTCGCGCCCTGATCACTGACGGCGCGCCCATCCCGACCAGAAAGGAGATGTAGGTGAGTGACACAGCCAGGTACTGGTAGCGCCTCGCGCTGTACCCATCGAGCGCGCGCATCATCCGCTTCCCCATGAAGTACCCGATCGGTACAAAGAAAACGATGCTGAGCGGGACAATGGCGCTCGTCACGACAGCCAGCACGGCGGCGCCGATCCCCGCGACCGCTGCGCCGCGCAAGCCGATGCGCCACATGGCCCCTTTTCCGTCCGTTCGCTCGATCTTTTCCGCGTACCCGGGCCGACAGGTCGCGCAAATGGGCCGTTCGTTCAGCGCGTAGTACCGCTCGCGCATCTGTGCGCGGCAATCCGAGCACCACATATACGGCGCGGCGTTAGGAGTTGGCGCGGCTGCCGCAGATGTGTCCGACATGGTCGCTCCGTGGTCATAAGGTCTGACCAGGTACGACGCACGGATAGAGAGGCGAGTCACGGGCCGAGCCGGCTGGTCCGTGGCATGGACCAACCGGCAGCATAGCAGGTACAGCGTGCGCTGGTGACCTCCGCCTCGCTGTTCCCTAGGGAACCGGGGTCTTCGGCCGGCCATCCCCATCAAGCAAGACGATGTTGCCGAGGTTCAACTCCTTGATCCCCGCCTCGATCTTGGCTCGGTCACCGATCACCACCCACGTGAGGCGGCTCGGGTCCACGAACTTCTTCGCCGCCGCGTTCACCTGCGCATCGGTGGCGTTGCGGACCCTGTCCGCGTACGTCACGTAGTAGTCGTCTGGCAGCCCGAACGTCACGATCTCGCCTAACGCGCCCGCGACCGCCGCGCTCGTCTCCCACCGGCCGGCCAGCGTCTTGATCATCCGGTCCTTCGCGTCCGTGATCTCCTCCGCCGTCATTGGCTTGTCGGCGACGACCTGCCGCAGCTCCTTGACCGCCTCGGCGAGCGATTCCTTGGTCTTGTCGGTCTGCACGGGCGCCATGACCATCCACATGCGCGGCCCGCGGGCATCGATCGGGAAGCTGAACGACCCGTACGACCAGTGCTTGTCCTCGCGCAAGTTCATGTTGATGCGAGAGACGAACGCGCCGCCGAACGCATCGTTGAACAGCAGGAACGGGATCTCGTCGGGGTTCGCCTTCGGCGCGATCAGCTCGCCGGCCAGCACGTAGGACTGGTCTGCGCCCGGGCGGTCGAGCAGAAACACACTCCGCCGCGGCTGGCTCGCGGCTTCGGCGACCTTCTTTGTCGGCACGTCACCCGGCTTCCACCCTGCGAACGCGCGCTCCAGCTTCGCCTTGAGCTCGGCCATGCTGATGTCGCCGACCGCGACGATGGTCGCGTGGTTCGGCTTGAACCACGTGTTGTGGAACGCGACCAGGTCGGCGCGCGTCATGGCGTTCACGCTCGCTTCCGTCCCACTGCCCGTGAGCGGCTGGCCATACGCGTGGTTCGTGCCGTAGAGCAGAATCGGCAGGACGCGCAACCCCATCGTGAACGGCTGCACCTTCTCCTGCTGGATGTTCGCGAGCTGGATCTGCTTTACCCGATCGAGATCGCTCTGGGGGAACGACGGGTGGAGCACCACGTCCGAGTAGATCGCGAGCGCGGGATCGAGCTTGTCCTTGAGCGCCGACATCGACACGCGGACGACGTCGAGATCGGCGCTCGCGTTGAGGTTCACGCCCAGCCCGGCGAGCTCGTCGGCGATCTGGAGTGACGACCGCGTCGCCGTCCCCTCGACGAGCATCTGCGCCGCCATCGACGCGACGCCCGGCTTCGCGGGATCGTCCGCCGCATAGCCGCCGTCGAGCACCATCTGCAGCCTAACGACCGGCACCGCGGAGCGCCGCGACAGCGCGACCTTCATGCCGTTGGAGAGCGTGGCGCGCTCCGGAGCGGCGAGTGGTGCCGCTGGTGGGGCGCCGACGTCCGGCAACCCCTTCTTCCGGTCGATGGTGGACGCGATCGGCGCGAACTCCTCGAACGGATGCACCTCCAGCACGTAGACGCCGCCGGTAAGCCAGCGCTTCGCCGCGTTGACGACGTCCGTCGCGGTGGCGCTCGCGGTCCATGCCGCGACCTTCTTGTAGGTCTCGGGGTCGTCCCTGAAGACTTGCCCGCGCGCTAGCAGATCCGACTTGCCGCCAAAGCCGCCGATCCGCTCGATCCCTCGGATGAACGCCGCGCGTCGTTGCGTCTTGACGCGGTCGAGCTCTGCGGCCGTCGGCCCGGTCGTCAGGAACGATCGAATCTCTTCATCGAGCGCACGCTCGACTGCCTTCAGGTCACCGCCCGGCTGTGCCGTCGCCCATAACACTAGCTGGGAGGCGATCTCGCGGTCGTCGACGAAACCGACAATGTCCGACGCGATGCGGTCCTTGTACACGAGACGCTTGTAGAGCCGCGACGACTTGCCGGCCGTGAGGATGTCGAACGCCAGTGAAAGCTGCGCGAGCTCTCGGGTGCCGTACTCGGGCACGTTCCACACCTTGTAGACGCGAGCCTGCGGCACGCGGTCCTGCATGACCTGACGGTGCTCACCCTCCATCTTCGCAATCCACGTGTCGTGCGCGATCACCGGCGGCCCGGGCGGAATGTCGCCGAAGTACTTCTCCACGCGCGCCTTTGCGTCCTCGGCCGTCACATCACCGGCGATGACGAGCACGGCGTTCGACGGGCCGTAGTACGTGCGGAACCATTCCTTCACGTCATCCAGCGACGCCGCGCTGAGATCCTCCATCGACCCGATCACGGACCACGAATACGGATGCCCCTTCGGGAACGTGTTCTCGGCGGTCGTAATCCATACCTTGCCGTACGGCTCGTTCTCGCCCTGGCGCTTCTCGTTCTGGACGACGCCGCGCTGCTCGTCGAGTCGCGCCGAGTCGATGGCGCCGAGCAGGTGACCCATGCGGTCGGACTCGAGCCAGAGAATACGGTCGAGCGCGGAGACCGGGATGTTCTGGAAGTAGTTGGTCCGATCCTCGTTCGTCGTGCCGTTGAGGTCGGTGGCGCCTAACGGCTCGACGGCCTTGAAGTAGTCGTTGTTGTAGTTCTCGCTCCCGTTGAACATGAGATGCTCGAACAGGTGCGCGAAGCCCGTCTTGCCGGTCTTCTCGTTCTTCGACCCGACGTGATACCAGATGTTGACGGCGACGATCGGCGCCTTGTGGTCCTCGTGAACGAGGAGCGTCAGGCCGTTCTTGAGCGTGTACTTCTTGTACGAAATGTCGGGAACGGACGAAGCCTGCCCGGGCAGCACAGCGGCCGCGGCAATGAGAGCGAGGGTTGTAACGGATGTGACGAGGGCGGGGAACCGCATCGCGTAGCCTCCACTGAGTCGCCCCGCAAGTGTGCGGTCGGGGGATACCGCCACGCTAGACCGCGGCCCGGCACCGACGTGGGCCGGATGGCCCGGTCTCGAGGACTTCCGTATGTGGGCTCAGGGGGCGTTTGTTCTGCGCCTCGACACGATCGCGGTGAGCAGCCCTAACCCGACGACAGCGACTGCCGCGCTAATCGTCGGGTGAAGGGCGCCCTTCGTATACAGGCTCGTCGACTTCGTCCGGCCCGACCACGTACTGCCACGCTCGCCGCCGTCCTCCGCAACCGGCTCGTACAGGTTGTTCGGCCGGTCTCCGAGTGGTTTATCGGTCATCTGCGAATCGAACGTCGTCTTCTCCATGTACCGGTCGGCCAAGCGCGGGAAGTCGTTCGCGACGCTCAGCAGTTTTCCCATACCGCCGGTGATGATGTCGCGTGTGGGGTGCTGCGCGCAGTGCAGGATCGCCTCGGCGGCCACCTCTGGCGCGTAGACTGGCGGTACCGGCTGCGGTTCGACGCCGAGGTAGCTCTTCGACTTGTCGAAGAGCGGGGTGTCGATGGACCCGGGTTTCACGAGCGTCACCGAGATGGGCGTACCTTCCTCTTCGAGCTCCATGCGAAGCGCGTCGGTGAACGCCTTGAGCGCGTGCTTGGCGGCGCAGTAGTTCCCTTGCAGGGGGATCGCCCGGTCAGCGAGCGCGCTCGCGACGTTGATCAGCGCACCGCCGTGTTGTCGAAGGAGTAGGAGCGCGACGCGCGCACCGTGCACCTGCCCCCAGTAGTTCACGTCGAACTGGCGACGCATATCGTCGAGCGACACTTGCTCGAGGCGGCCATACACGGCGACAGCCGCGTTGTTCACCCAGGTGTCGACCTGTCCGAACTCACGGATTGCGGTGTCCGCGATGGCTTGAACCTGCGCGAAGTGAGCGACGTCGGCGACCTGATATACCGCGCGCCCACCGTGTGCGCGGATCTCGTCCACGGCGCCCGCGAGATCGCGCTCGTTTCGCGCCGCGAGCACCACTCGCGCTCCCTGCCGCGCGGCTCGTTTCGCGGTGACGAGCCCGATGCCGCTCGATGCCCCCGTAATGACGATGACCTGCTCGTGGACAGGTTTGAGCGCGATATCCATTGGACGTTTCGTTGACATAGTGGTCGGTCGTTAGGTCAGTGGTGCAGGATTCTGTCGGTGAGGGCTGTGAACCGATCTTTTACGCCGGCACGAAGCGACTCGAGCGGCGGCTGCTTGACCACGTGCAGCGTGCCACGCCGATGGAGGACCTCGGCGTGCGAGTCTCCCTTGGCGTCGCGCCAGAAGCGGATCGTCGCGCGCGCGTCGCCTAACCGCAGATCGTGCAGCACGACCTCGGGAAGCCAGGTCGGGAGCACCGGATCCACGACGAGGAGGTGCAACGCCGCCACCGGCTGCAGGCCGAGCATGGCGTGGATGAGCAGCGCGAGTGCGCTCGCATTCCAGAGTTGCGGCGCGTTGGCACGAGGATATGCGCCGGGGAAAGGACGCTCGCCGCGTGCGTAGCCGCCGACGGCCTCGGGGATGCGGTAGTCGGGGTAGAGCGCAGCGAGGTCGAAGAGGGCGCGCGTCAACTCCATGGCACGCGCGTCGAAACCGAAGCGGCGAAGCCCGAACACAATGGTCGCGTTCTCCACAGCCCACACACTTCCCAGATGGTAGCTCAGCGGATTGTACGCGACGTGATTGGCCGAGAGCGTGGGTACGCCCCAGCCGCTGAACAGGTCGGTCGCGAACAGCCGGCCGACCACCTGCGGCAAGTGCTCGTCGCTCACGATCCCAGATGCCACACAATGGCCCACGTTCGACGTCGCCGCGCGCACGAGCCGCTTGTCGGGATCCATGGCCAGCGCGATGAATCCATTATCGGGCATCCACCA
>Ga0075420_100004237_pt1 | contig 12562 bp, 10 predicted proteins | sample SoiMetdeltSBSDD4_FD_75296 | JGI IMG/M metagenome (GOLD analysis project Ga0075420, IMG submission 75296) | Bulk soil microbial communities from a Populus tree surrounding site in Tennessee, USA - Soil MetaG P. deltoides SBSDD4 | ecosystem: Environmental > Terrestrial > Soil > Tree plantation... | reverse complement strand
AGCGACGTCGCGGCCTTCCTGATCACCGGGCCCCAGGGGCACGTCGTCCTCGACGCCGGCTATCCGACGACAGCCCGTATGATTATGGCGAGCATCGCCAAGCTCGGCTTCGACATCAAGGACGTCAAAGTGCTTCTCAACTCGGAGCCGCACGCCGATCACGGAGGTGGGCTGGCGGTGCTCCAGCAGGCGTCCGGAGCAGAGCTGTGGGCCAGCGAAGCGAGCGCAGACGCTTTGATCTCCGGTGGAGACGATCCCGACGGAGTCCTGCCGATAAGGGCCCTCATCTGGCTCGGCGTCATCGGGAGCTATCCGCCTCCGCGCGTCGACCACCGGTTCAAGGATGGCGAGACGATCCGTGTCGGGCCGACCGCACTCACTGCTCACATCACAGCGGGACATACACGCGGTTGTACGTCGTGGTCCTTCCCTGTCCGCGACGGTGACCGCATGCTGAACGTCGTAAGCGTGTGCGACCTGGGAGTACTGGCAACGCAGCGGTATCCAGAACAAGCGGCCGACCGCGAGCGCAGCTTGCGCGTGCTGCGGAGCCTTCCCGCCGACATCTGGGTGACCAATCATGCGCGCGCCTGGGGCAGATATCGCAAGTTCGTTGCGAGTGCTTCGGCGAAGAACCCGGTGGATCCTTTCATCGACCCCGAGGGCTACCGCGCGTTCATCGATGCCGCCGAAGCGGAATTACGCGAAGGGCGCGTGCACTAGCAGCACCGTGCTGCGCTGTGGTGGAAGGAGCCATCCACGGCCTCGAACCGACGTCACCGCGCTCGTCATGGAACTGGTCGCTGGAAAAGAGTGAGACAATGTCGCCGCGCGTTCGGACCGTTCGGGGACGCCGAGGGGACAACGATGACAAGAGTGACACACGCGATACTCGTCGCCACCCTGCTAACGGTACCGGTGCTCGTCGAACGCGCCTACGCGCACCACGGCGCCGGCCTCTACGACATGAGGAAGAACGTGGAGCTCGAGGGCAGGCTGACACGGATCGACTTCGTCAACCCGCATACGTATGTCTACTTCGATGTCATCGGTAACGACGGTAAGGTCCTCGCAATGAAATGCGAGACGCGATCGGCCACGGTGCTCCGGCGTTCGGGCTGGTCGCCGGAGATGTTCAAGCCCGGCGTGTCCATCAAGGTGGCGGGCCACCCGCATCGCGACGATCCGACGGCGTGCACGGTGGAGACGATGACGCTTGGTAATGCCCCGACGCTCGAGCGCTATCAGCAGCTAAGCGGTGCGAAACCGGTCGATCGGACGAAACGACCTTTCCGGCTGCCGAACGGCAAGCCGAACCTCGCCGGCGAGTGGGCGCAGGAGCAACAGGTCCTCGCCACGCCGCCTCCCGGGCGCGGGCGCACCGGACTCGTGCCGATCAGCCAGGCCGATGCGATCAGGGCCGGAAAACTGCCGATGCCGGCCGGACCCGCCGGCTGGTTCCCGCCGCCCGTGAAGTTGACCGAAGCGGGACAGGCGGCAGCAGAGGTGCTGCGCAAACGGCCGACGTCGGAGAATCCGCGGCTCTCCTGCCAGGCCACGAGCATCCTTTTTGACTGGGTGTTCGACGGCGCGATCGGCCGCATCACGCAGAGCGCGAATGTCATCAAGATGGAATATGGCGTCGGCCTGACCCGGATGGTGCAGATGAACATGACCGCGCACCCGGCGAACATCAAGCCGAGCCGCGCCGGTCATTCGATCGGCCGCTGGGACGGCGACACGCTCGTCGTCGACACCGTCGGCTTCCTGCCCGGGAGCCTGGCAGGCAACCTCCCTCACAGCAACAAGCTGCACGTCGTCGAACGCTTCACACTGAATCCCGCAACGCTCGAGCTCACCCGCAACATCGTCGCCGACGATCCCGAGTACTTCGTGGACAAGTACGTGGACACCGACAGTGTCCTGCCGGCGGATGCACCGTTCAAGGTCGAGGCCTGCAAGGAGCTCGCGCCGGAGTATCAGCAAACCGGGCGGAAGTGAGGCGGGCTGTCGCTGCCGGAGGAGAAAGGAAATGCTTCCTCAACGGTCTCTGTCGAGCAAGATACCGACTGGGTCATCTTCGCTTGAGTCTGATGTGAGCTCGCTTCGCGTGAACAGAGCGAAGAATGCGAAGGACGTTACCGGTACGGGGATTTGCGAAAGGTTGGAGCGTGAAGTTCGAGGAAACTGCCGCCTGACTTGTCAGCGACGCCCTCTGGCAACGCTACCGGCGCTCGCCATAACTCCAAGCCGGTTGACGTGACTTTGAGTCTCAAGTATTGCGATAGGCACGCCGCAGTCGCCGCACCCAGGGAGCATTCAACGCCGTTCGTTTTTAAGGGTCTGCTCCCAGTTCACGATCACGCTAATCGGCGGAGGGGTACCCTCATCGACGATGGCGTTCAGCAGAAAGCGGCCGTCGGATGCGACGGCGTATTGATGCTTCGACAAAGCGAGCCCGCCGATGTTCGCTCCGGTGGCCAGACGCGTGGGAAACAACGGCACTGGCGTGCCGGGTTCGACGTTCTGACCGGTAGCATCCGCGGCCACTGAGACGGCCATCATCCGTCCGTCGAGCGCGACGTAAAACAGCTCTCGGCCGTCCGGACGCCACCGCGGCTGCGTTCCCCCGTTTGTCGAGAGCTGCGACTTGGCGCCTTTAGCGCGGAACGGCACCACATAGATGTCATTTCGTCCACCCTCGTTCGACTGGTATGCGACCCAGCGTCCGTTGGGTGAAAACTGGCCGTTGACCTCGTCGAATGGAGACTGCGCCACGGCGAGTGGCGTCCGTTCGCCACTCAGAGGCAACGCCTGGAGATCGACGCCCGTCTTGGGATTCGCGATGGAATAGAGAAGAAACTGGCCATCGGGCGACCAGTCCAGTGGGCTCTCGTTCTGATCCGTTCCCGCGAGCAGGCGCTCTTCACCCGCACCGGTCGCAGGCTTCTCGAATAGATCCATCTGAGCCCTTGGATTGGCACCGAACACCAGCCGCTGCCCGTCAGGCGACCACAGAGCTGCGCCTTGGACATGAGTCTCGAACGTAAAGCGGCTCATGACGTTCCTCACGACGTCTATCGTAAAGATATCGTTGTTGCCCTGAACAGGGCGATTCACCGCCACTCGACGTCCATTGGGAGAGATTTCGGGATTGGCGGGCGCAGCATCGTCGATCGGGCCGACTGAGCCCAGAGTCTTTCCGCTGCGATCCACCCAGGTGAGCTGGCGGAGCTGAGAGGCGTTACCCGATCGATACGTGAGAACGCTCCGGGCCGACGACGAAAATGCGCTGACATTCTGGAAGGAACCGACTCCCTGGGCAACGGGCAGCGGATTGCCGCTCACCTCTCCACTATCCAGGTCGAAGCGCAGTGCACTCAAGACACCTTGCCGCACGACCAGGAGCCAGCCAGGGGGCGCATACCGCGCGGCGAGATTGCCGTCCAGAATGCGCTTCGGTGGCGATCCTGCGAGCGAGGTGATGTACACGCCCGTGGTGTCGGGTTGAGTAGACAAGGCAAGAAAGAGAATCCGACCATCTGGAAGGATTTGCGGCCATCGATGGCTTCCCTGACCCGGAGAAACCTGTGTGACCGGTGTGACCTCACCGCCCGAGGCCGGGACCCGCACTAGGCCAGCCCCTGGCCCCGGCGAGAATACGATCGTGCCGTCGTCACTCCAGGCTCCACCGAAACCGAGCCCAGCCGCCGCGAGATCCAACGGCATCGCTCCATTCAGGTCGATCCGCTTCAGGCGAGAGTTGGCTTGAAAACCGATTGCCCGGCTGTCCGGGGACCAGAACGGAAATGACGCGCCCTCGGTACCCGGAAGCGTCTGTGCCGTGGCCTGATCGAGCCGGCGCAACATCAACATTCGCGGACTGGTGTCAGTCGCGGCCGTAAACGCCACCTGACGTCCGTCGGGCGAGATTGCAAATGACACGACGACGTCCGTGCGAGGTGTCACCACATCCATCCGCCAGACTTCCGGCGCAGGAGACCGCCGCAGCGCCAGCGTTCCAACGATCGCCAGGGCCATCAGAGCCAGCGATGCCGCTGCCCACAGAAGACGAGACCGCACGGTGCCACCCGGACGTGGGGTGTCTGCGATGGCTGACGTATCCGCAGCCCATCGAAGTTCACGCATCACGTCGCTGGCAGATTGCCAGCGATCGTCGCGATCCTTGGCCAGGCACCGAAGAATCACGTGTTCCAGCGACGGCGGTATCACCGGCTGCCGGGCGCGAATCGACGTAGGCTGGTGCTCGAGGATGCTGACCATCACGCTCGCCTGGCTCTTACCCTCGAAGGCTTTCTTTCCAGTCAGCATCTCGTAGACGACCGCGCCGAGCGCGAAGATGTCGGTCCTTGCGTCCGCCTCCTGCCCCTCGAGTTGTTCGGGCGCCATGTAGTGCAGCGTGCCGAGGATAGTGCCGTGACCCGTGAGTGGGTCACTTACCGTGCCGGCCATGGTCGCGCCAGCCGCCGCTGCAAGCGGGTGAAGCTTCGCCAATCCAAAATCGAGCAGCTTGACGCCGCTCTTGGTGAGCATCACGTTGCCGGGCTTGAGATCGCGGTGAACGATCCCCGTGCGATGTGCCTTGTCCAGGGCGTCGGCGATTTCAATCGCGTACCTGACTGCATGCTCGAGCGGCAGCGGCCCCCTGGTCAGCCGCTGCGCGAGCGTTTCGCCCTCGAGATACTCCATCACCAGGAACTCAACGGACGGTCTCGAATCCCTGGAAGGATCAATGCCCACATCGAACACTGGACAGATATGCGGGTGGCTCAACGCCGCGAGCGCCCTCGCCTCCCGTTCGAAGCGCTGCTTCAGTTGCGGATTGTCGGCAATGTGTGCAGGCAGGACCTTGATGGCCACGTCCCGGCCCAAGCGAGTGTCGGTGGCCTTGTACACTTCGCCCATCCCACCTGCGCCGAGCGTGGCTGCGATTTCGTACGGGCCGAGTCGCGTGCCTGGCGGCAGTGACACAGGCGGGATCTTACGCGATTTGCCTATACAACTTGACGAGAACGCGTTTCGGGTGATGCGCGCATCCCAACGTCTGGGCAAACGTTCGGATGCCAACCCAAAGAGCAACGCAACGACAGCGGTTGCGGCCGCACTCTCGAGCACTCCTCTCCAGATGACGAACGTTTCTCTAGAAACCCGCCATGCGCGACAAGGGAAGGGGACGCCTGCTTCTTCCTGAGTGCTCCTGTGGGAATCGTCGCCGTTGCATGCGCTTCGTATACTGGCGGTCGCGTGCCTCGAAGAAAAGTGGAAAGTCCGTCCCTGTCTAGACTAAGTTCCCGCCGATCATCAACGCCACCGAACTGTCTCCTCACTTATTCGATGAGGGAGATTGATCGTTTTTGGACGCAGCATGTCGCGTACTCGCCCTTCGGTCGACCAACTTTGTAATTCCTTGGTGGTCCCACGTCCTCAATGACGCCGATCGGTCTGGCCTGTCAATTGCTCTCACTCGCTGGTATGACCTCCGTTTTCGGGCGACCTCAAACCTCGACAGGACCGCATCCGCGAATCGGATTGGCCCTTGGTGGAGGGTTCGCGCGCGGCATCGCGCACATCGGAGTCTTGAGAATCTTCGAGCGCCACGGCATTCCGATTCACTGCGTTACAGGAGTGAGCGCAGGGTCGATTGTCGCCGCCGCGTATGCCAGCGGCGCGCACCCCGACGAAATCGCCAGCGCGGCTTACTCCATGCGGTTCGGCGACGTGGCGCGCTGGAGTCTCAGCCGCACGGGATTTGTGGTGAGCAAGCGCATGACGCCATTTCTGCGGAGGCTGCTGAAACACCACCGCTTCGAAGAGATGCCAATTCTGCTCGGCGTGGTGGCGACCGACCTCTGCACCGGTGAGCCGGTGTCCTTCCGAGATACAGGCGACGTCTTCCTTCCCATTCGAGCGAGCTGCTCCTACCCCGGTCTGTTCCAACCGGTACGCACGGGCGGCCGTGTGCTGGTGGACGGCGCAATGAGCATCGGGATTCCCGCCATGCAGGCCCGTGAACTAGGGGCGACGCACATCATTTCGGTGCACCTGCCCGCGCCACCGTGCGGACGGCCTCCGGCCGATGTGTTTCAGGTCATTCGCCGATGCTTCCAGATCATGCAGACTCGCTCGGATGATGGCTGGCGGCAGGCAAGCGATCTCGTCATCACACCGGATCTGCAGGACATCGCATGGGACGGGTTCGAGTGCGGGCCACAGCTGGTGAGCGCGGGAGAGGCGGCTGCATTGGCAGTGTTGCCGAAGATTGAATCCTGGTTCTCCGGAATACCTTGTCAGTGCTCAGAAGGAAGAGATCCCAGTCTTTCGACACCCTTTCCGCAAGTAGTCCGCCTCACCTGAGCCCGCTTGCCGCCTCCCGGCCATCCGCCCCGCTTTTGCATTCACGTTCAGTTGTCTCCTGATTCATGATCGGCGGCGCGATGCTGATGCTCCTAGTCCCGGATTGCTGGTGCGACGGCCCCGTCACGAGAGGCAGCGTCGCCGAGAATGGGCGGGACATTGATTCGCTCTAATTGGATCATGCAGGAGTGCCACGGGAAGCGACGAAGCCTCGCGGCGATCTCATCCTTATCCCGTCAAGATCATCATCGCGATGGGCTGCCGTGCCACAATGCCGCTCGGCAAAGGTGCCACGATGACCGAGACCGAGCCGTGGACGTGCCCCACCTGTAACACCGCGGTCTCCACGCCCTATTGTCCGGGATGCGGCGAACGTCCGCTCCGCGAGCGCGAGCTCACGCTTCGGGGCATCTTCAATCAGCTTGTCCAGGTGTTCACCAAGATTGATGGTCGCCTCATTCTAAGCTTTCGATGTTTAGTGAGCCGTCCAGGTTTTCTCACGGTGGCATACCTGCACGGACAACGGAAGCCATACGTCGGGCCTGTCCCGCTATTCCTGATCGCCAACGCGCTGTTCTTCGCAACCGAATCGCTGACAGGTGGGACGGTCTTTACGACGCCGATCGATTCACATCTTCACACTCAACCATGGAGTCGTGTCGCCGAAGTGTTGGTGTCGCATCGATTAGAGGCGATGCAGACAACGCTTGACATCTATGCCCCAGTGTTCGATCACGCGATGGCGCGAAATGCACGGTCGCTCATCATATTCATGGTGCTGTCTTTTGTGGCTGTGCCCTCGCTCGCCTTCTATCGGAGCAGGAGCCCGCTTGGTGCACATGCCTTCTTTTCGCTCCACGTGTATGCGTTCCTGCTCTTGCTCTTCTGCGTTGCGACAGCAGTTCCGCCTGTTGACCTGTGGTTCGGCGGTGCCGGACCTGCCACCAGCGGGCTGGATCACGCGATCTCCATTGCCCTGCTGCTCGCTTGTGGAATGTATCTGCACGTCGCCACGGGAAAGGTTTACGGTGCCACTGGCGTCAGTCGAGTTCTCAAAGTCGTGGCGCTCACCGTCGCCGTAGCGAGCATCGTATTGGGCTATCGATTCGTCCTGTTCGTGATCACCTTGTATACCACGTGAGTATTTGTGGCTTTGGGACTACTGTCATCCTTACCAACGTTGCGAAGTTCGCAGCCCAACGCGACCCTCAGAAGAGTAGGGAGCTACACGCCACCATTACCAGCCGGTTGGCCCAGCCGAAGATCCGCGGCACCCGCGAGCTTTCGCGTGCCCCCCAACGCTTCGTGCTGGTGAAATCTAGAATCAGCCACCGGCCGCCTGCACGCACTGCTGACTCAGCGCCGAGGCGCTCTCCCGTCTCGGAGAGGCTCGCCGGTAACACTGCTCAGACCCTCACGGTCAGTTCCCGTCCGTCGTCCGCCCACCGGACGGGCTCGATCCGCGGAATCAGGGGGCCATACGCCACCGCCAAGTGACGGACGTCTCGACCGGTCCACGCCCGGCAGCCGCCATGGGCATGCCCCGAAGGCTGTCCATGGCCAAAGCCACAGTAGCGAGCCAACACCGCTCCCGATGAACACCGCGCGCCAGCCGAACCTTGCCATCAATAGTCCGCCCAGCAGCGTTCCGAGCGTTGGTCCGAGTGCCTGACCTGCCGCGAGGATCCCGTTCGCGCTTCCGCGCACGTGCTCGGGTGTGTGCTGCGCCAGCAAGCGGACGCAGGATGGAAAAGTAACGCACTCTCCGAGGCCGAGCAGGACGCGCAGGAGCAGGAGTGTCGTGAATCCTTGGGCTAGTCCCGTCAGTCCCGTCGCGATCGACCAGAGCGTAAGTCCACCGGCGAGCACAACACGAGTGTCGAAGCGATCGGAGAGCCAGCCTCCCAGGATCTGTGCGGGCGCGTAGGTCCAGAAGAACGCCGATAACAGGACTCCAAACTGCGAATTGGTCAGCGCCAGTTCGCGCGTGAGAATCGGCGCGGCGACCGCGAGATTGCCCCGATCAACGTAATTGATCAGGATGGCGAGCGCGAGCAGCACGACGATGCGGTGCGACATCGAGCCCGATTGTACGTGGACGCCCCTGAGTTACAGCTGGTTCGTCGCGTTCAGGGTTGCCGGGCATGCAGCCGCCGCTGGGCTGTGGTTGTGCATTTTATTGGTACTGGTACGGGGTTTTGCGAAAGGTTGGATCGTGAATTTCGAGGGAATTGCTGCCTGATGCTCCGGTACGAGTCAGGGCGACAACACCACCGGTCCTGTGCGAAGCCAGATGGGTAAGGCAAGTATCACCAAGATAACGCATTCTCGGCGGAGATCCCGGTGCGGCTCCGCGACCGACTGATAGACTTTCTAGAAGACGTCTTATAGACTTTCTAGAGGAGACTCCGGCCATGGAATCGCGGACCGACTTGCTGCGCGGCACGCTCGACTTGTTGATCCTTCGCAGTCTGACCACCGCGCCGCTGCACGGTCTCGGCATCGCCCGACGCATCGCGCAGATGACGCAGGGATCGTTCGACGTCAAGGCTGGTTCTTTGTTCCCTGCTCTCTACCGGCTGGAGGAGCGCGGCCTCCTCGCGGCGGAATGGGGTGACTCGGACACGCAGCGTCGCGCAAAGTTCTACCGCCTGACACGGCTCGGCAGGAAGCAGCTGCAGGTGGAGGAAGCGAACTGGCGTCGTGTCGCCATCGCGATGGAGCACGCGCTCGGGTCGACATCATGACGCCGCGTGGTTCGGCCCTCAGCTGGTTCGCCTCGTTGGTCCGCAACCTTTTCGGCGGTGGCCGCCGCGATGCGGAGCTTCGATCCGACATTGACACGTACGTCGACATGCTCGTGGATGAGAAGATCGCCGCCGGCCTTGCCCCCGAGGCGGCCCGGCGGCGCACGCTGATGGAGGTCGGGAGCGTGGATGCCATCAAAGACCGCACTCGCGGTGTCCGTGCCGGCGCGATCCTCGCCGAGATTGGAAGCGACACGCGATATGCGCTGCGCATGATGCGCAGGGACTGGACCTTCAGCGTCGTCGCCATCGTGACGCTCGCGCTCGGGATTGGAGCGAACGCCGCGATCTTCAGCATCGTCAACGGCGTGCTGCTGAAGCCGTTGCCGTATGCGCAGGCCGATCGACTGGTGCTGGTGTGGGAGCGTAATCTGGCGATCGGCAAGGAACGAGATCCCGTGGCGCCGCCCAACTATCAGGATTGGCGGAGCCAGAACACGGTCTTCGACGAGCTGGGAGCCTACCGCTTCCGCTCGTTCGCGTTGGACGACGCCGGCGACCCTGAGCAGCTTCAGGCGCTTTCGCTGTCGAGCAGCGTATTTGGGGTGCTCGGAGTCAGCGCCGGCGCCGGACGCGTGTTCACCGAGGAAGAAGAGCGACGCGGGGATCGCGTCGTCGTGCTGACACACGCGTTGTGGCAGCGGCGATTTGGTGGCAGTCCTTCGGTGATGGGCCGAAGCCTCTCGCTCAACGGCGCCGCCTTCACGGTTGTCGGCGTGATGCCCGCGACCTTTGCGTTTCCGGACGGCAACGCGGTTGATGTGTATTCGCCGCTCGTGTTCACCGCTGACGAACTCACCGGACGTCGGTCGCATACGCTCAGTGTGATCGGCCGGTTGAAGCCAGACGTCACGGTGGAGATGGCGACCGCCGATGTGCGCGCCATCGCGCAGCGTATTTTCCCCACCGATCGCGCGAGCAACCCCGACGTGGCCGTTGCCGGTGCCCATGATGTGCTGGTCGAAGACGCACGACTCGGCCTCATCGTCCTGTTCGGCGCCGTGGGATTCGTGTTGCTCATCGCGTGCGCCAACGTCGCCAGCCTCTTGCTCGTACGCGGCTCGGTGCGGCGCCGTGAAGTGGCGATGCGGGCCGCACTCGGCGCCGGGCGCGGTCGCCTCGTGCGCCAGCTGCTGACCGAGAGCGTGCTGCTCGCGATCATCGGCGCCGCCGCTGGAGTCGTGATCGCGCGGTCGCTGCTCCTGGTACTCGCTCGTATCCACCCGCCGAACCTGCCGCGCGTCGACCAGATCGGTATCGATGGCACGGTGCTGCTGTTTGTCACCGGTGCGGCGGTGCTCACCGGTGTCGCGTTTGGCATCATCCCGGCGTTGCAGGCAGCCACGCCGCGATTGAGCGACGCCACCAAAGTGGTCACTCCGACCTACACGGCGGCAAGCCGGGGTCGCTTCGGCCTGGTGACTGGCGAGGTGGCGTTGGCGTTGATGCTGGCTGCCGGTGCAGGACTGATGATTCGCAGTTTCGTCAAGCTGCAGGAGCTCGATCTCGGGTTTGCGCCGGCTGGTGTGGTGTCGGCACAGGTCCTCTTGCCGGCAGCGAGATATCCGGTGAACCCGGCGCAGTCTCGTCCGCCACAAGCTGCGACGCCTGTGAGCGATACCAAACCGTTCATGTTCTTCGACCAACTGGAAACGCGGTTGCGAGCTATGGCGGGGATCGAATCGGTCGGCGCGGTGTCGGCGTTGCCGCTCAATCCAGTCGGCACGGACTACGACCTGCCAGTGATCGTCGACGGAAAGGCACGTCCGCGCCCCGGGGAGGAACTGCAGGCCGATTTTCGGGTGGCCACGGTCAGCTACTTTCGCACGATGCGCATTCCGTTGATCGCTGGACGCGAATTCACGGAATTCGACGGCCCCGGCACGACGCCGGTGGCCATCATCAACGACACGCTGGCCCGACAGATATTTGTCGGCGAAAACCCAATCGGCCAGCGCCTGCTCCTGTACGGCCGACCGCGCGAGATCGTCGGCGTTGTCGGCTCGGTCCGGCATCATGGATTCACCCGCGACCCACGGCCGGAAATGGTGCTGCCCTATCGCCAGTTTCAGTTCACCGGCATGACGCTTGTGGTGCGCAGTGAGATAGACCAGTCGGCGGTCGCCGAGGCGATACGTGGCGCTGTCCAGTCGCTCGATCCGCAGCAGCCGGTCTACCGCGTCAGGGCGGTGGACGAGTTGCGGGCCGATTCCGTCGCGCAGCCACGCTTCACCGCGCTGCTGCTCGGCGGATTCGCGGTGCTGGCTCTCGTGCTCGCTGTCGTTGGCGTCTACGGCGTCATGTCATACACAGTCGGTCAGCGCGCGCGCGAGATTGCTGTTCGCATGACGCTTGGAGCGCGGCGAAGTGAAGTCACTAGGATGATCGTCGGCCAGGCCGCGGTGTATGTGGTCGTCGGTGTGTTCATCGGGCTGGCTGGTGCCCTTGCGGCCACCCGCCTAATGACCGGGCTGCTCTTTGGCGTTGCGGCGACCGATCCGGCGACGTTGTTGTCAGCGGGAGCGGTCGTCATTGTCACATCGCTGGCCGCGAGCTCGATCCCCGCCATTCGCGCGGCACGCACGACGCCTGTGGCTGTGCTGCGGCCGGAGTGAACACGTGCTGCATCTCGCGGTATTGTGACGCGCGGGAGAGCATGCCGCTCACGTACGCGAGGTACCTTCAAGCGCACTTCGAACTTACTTTTCCACTTTCCATTTTCTACTTTGAACTTGAAGTGGTACCGGTACGGGGTTACGCGAAAGGGGGCAACGTCGAGAACGTCGAATTCGGCGGCATCGCCGCTTAACCTCAATCTCGCGTCAGCGATGAGCGCGCCGGAACCTGCCGCGATCGTCGGTGACGACGATCTTGATGAAGTTCGTCGACAGATCCTTGGTTTCAGCTCACCCAGACACCGGCTTCCGGCCCCGAGGCCCCCTGCACCTGGCCCGTGATGCAGCCCTCTGACTGGCTTTGCTCGGTACGCTCACGGAAACAGCCGCGGCCACGACCGCCATCGCAAACGCCACCAGCGTGTTTCGCATCGTCACTGGAACGTTCCACATCCGGCGCGTGGCCTCGGACTCACAGCCCGCCACCGGGTGACTATACAATCCGGCAACTTGGCCCTCACCCCCGGGTACCCGCCTCGGCGTCTACGCAGTCGGCGCGCAGATCGACGAAGGGGGACACGCGCATCGACGCGTCTACCGCCGCGCCGACTGGGGCCAGAGCGTGCCCTGGTGCGGCGCCGGTACCCGGCCAATGCCCTTGAACACGAACTTCTGCAGGCGCTTGCCCTCCCAGGTTTCGGTCGTATAGATGTTGCCTTTCGAGTCCACGGCGATGCTGTGCACGCCGTAGAACTGGCCCGGCTG
>Ga0075420_100004236_pt1 | contig 12565 bp, 8 predicted proteins | sample SoiMetdeltSBSDD4_FD_75296 | JGI IMG/M metagenome (GOLD analysis project Ga0075420, IMG submission 75296) | Bulk soil microbial communities from a Populus tree surrounding site in Tennessee, USA - Soil MetaG P. deltoides SBSDD4 | ecosystem: Environmental > Terrestrial > Soil > Tree plantation... | reverse complement strand
CCCGGTGAGCGGCGGCACGGCGACCTTCAACGCCTTCGGCGCGCGCGTCCTCGAGGCATGCGGCGGGGAGCGCGTGCCGCTGAACGGCTCGCTCGAGCTCACCTTTCGCTGCAACCTGCGCTGTGTGCACTGCTACATCCCCGATTTCTCCGGCCGCGGCGAGATGACGACCGCGGAGATCGTCCGGATCCTCGACGAGACCGCCGACGCCGGGTGCCTGTGGATGCTCCTCACCGGCGGCGAGGTCCTGAGCCGTCCCGACTTCGCGGAGATCTACCGGCACGTCAAGCGGCGCGGCATGCTCCCGACGGTCTTCACCAACGGGACGCTCCTGCAGGATCGTCACGCGGATCTCTTCGCCGAGTACCCGCCGTTCAGCCTCGAGATCACCCTCTACGGGATGTCGGACGCCACCTACGAGCGGACCACCGGGATGCCGGGGGGCTTCCGCCGGGTGCGCGCGGCCGTGGAGCGGCTCGTCGAGCGCCGGGTCCGGCTGACCCTCAAGGCGGTGGCGATGGCGCCGCTCGTCGGCGAGCTGCCGGCCATGCGCGCCTGGGCCGACCTCCTCGGGGTTCCCTTCCGCTACGACGCCACCATCCACGGGAGGCTCGACGGCTCGCTGCAACCGGCCGCCGCCCGGGCCACGCCGGCCGAGGTGGTCGGCCTCGACGCCGCCGACGCCGAGCGGCGCGTCCACTGGCAGCGCTTCTACGACCAGTTCGTGAAGAACGCTCCGAAGACCGACCGGCTCCTGTCGTGCGGCGCCGGCCTGCAGTCGTTCCATGTCGATCCGAAGGGCTGGCTGTGGTCGTGCGAGGCGCTGCCGCTCGACGGCTACGACCTGCGCCACGGTACTTTCCTCGAAGGCTGGAACGGCATCGTCGGAGAGGTGCGGCACCGCCGCGCGTCGGCCGCGAACGTCTGCGCCGGCTGCGACCTCAAGTCGCTGTGCGATCGCTGCCCCGCGACCGCGATCCTCGAGACCGGCAGCCCGGACGGGTGGATCCCCCACTACTGCGAGATCACCCACCGCCGCGCCGCGCTCCTGGAGTCCGAGTCCGGAGATCCGGAGCGGGCCGCCCGCTACCTCGCCCACGCCGAGAAGGTCGCCGCGGGCTGGACGCCGCCGGGAGTGACGCTGCCGCGCGCCAGCCGGCTGCCGCAGGCGCCTTCCTGCGGAACCGGCTGCGGCGCCGCCTGCGGCCGGGAGTCCTCCGGCGCGCGGCCCGTGCGATCCGCCCTCCTGAGCATCGAGCGCCCCGAAACATCCCGGGAGATCCTCCGATGAGCCCGAAACCCGACACGCCCGACGCCTCTCCGCGCCGGGCGTACCAGCCGCCGCGTCTGACCCGGGTGCAACTGATCCCGGACGAGGCGGTGCTGGCCTCCTGTAAGAACGCCTCCACTCAGGGACCGCTCGGCGGGTCCCGAAAATGCACCGGACCCCCGGCGCTCTGTTCCCACAGTGGCTCCTGACGCGTTCCGCCCGCTGGTCCTCGAAATCGCCGGCCTCGGTCTCGAAGTGAAGCCGGCGGAGCCGGGGATCCGCCTCGTCACCGACGCGGCGCACCAGCCGTTCCTGGCCGCCGACGCCACGGGGGACTGCGCCACGGTGACGCTGGCGCCGCTCCCCTCGCCGCGTCCGTCGCGGAAGGCGGCGCGCACCGTCTTCGACACCGGATCGGTGTGGCGCCTGGAGGAGACCCATGCCGGGCACCTGCTGACCCTGCGCTCCCCCGTGTACGGGCAGAATCCCTACCTCGCGGTGGAGTTCGACCGCCACTACGCCGTCGGGGCCGGCGAGACGGTGGACGGCGGCCCGCACCTCTCCGGCGACACCATGCACCCGTTCGTCTATCCCTTCGACGAAGTGGTGTACCTGGCGCGCCTGGCGCGCGGCCGCGGCGTGCTGGTGCACGCCTGCGGCCTCGTGCACCGGGGGCGCGGCATTCTCCTCCTGGGGACGAGCGGCGCCGGCAAGAGCACCTCGGCGCGGCTGTGGGCGGACCGCCCCGGAACGACCCTGCTGTCCGACGACCGGATCGTCATCCGCTCGGACGGGCCGCGGCCGCGCATCTTCGGGACCCCGTGGCACGGCGAGGCGGGAATCGAATCCCCCGGATCGGCGCCGCTGCACGCCGTCTACATCCTCGAGCAGGCGCCGCGCAACCGGGTGATCGACATGCCGCCATCGGCGGCGGTGGCGCAGATGATGGTGCGCTCCTTCCCCGCGCTGTGGGAGCAGGAGGGCCTGCAGTTCGCCGTGCAGTTCCTGTCGCAGCTCGCCGAGCAGGTCCCGGTGCGGCGACTGCAGTTCCTGCCGGAGCCCTCGGCGATCGACTGCCTGCTCGCCTCGCTCGAACCTCACGGGACGGACGCGGGGGCGGCGGCGTGAGCGACGCTCCGCTCCCGGACGCCGTCCTCCTGGCCGAGCGCCAGGGGGTGGTGTTCGTCGCCGCCCCGCACGGGATGGGCCCGCTGCGGCGACCGCGCCGGATGCCGCCGGACGGCGCGCAGCTCGTCGTCATTCCGGCGACCGAGGACGAGATGCGGGCCGCCGAGCTGCAGACCGCCGCGGACCCGGACGCCTGGCCGCTGGCCCTCCCGCGCGCCGATCTCCTGGCGCCGGCGCTGTCGCGCCTGCTCCACGGCGGCCACGCCGAGATGACCCTCCTGCGCGGACGGGACGGCGTGAAGGGGATCCTGGTCGGCGCGGACGGACAGAAGCACCCGTTTCCGGTGGCGACGCGCGACGCGCTCGGTCTGCTCGCGGCGATGTTCCGCTGCGCGCCGCGCGGCGTTGTGGCGCTGCCCGGGCCGCCTTCGGCGGCGCGCCTGCTGCTGTCGGTGCGCCCCGGTCCGCGCCTGCACGAGTTCCGCCTGCGCATCGCCGGCACCGTCGGGCCGCCGCCGCGATCGCTCTCCGATCTCGGGCTCTCCGCCTCGCTCCTGGAGGTCGTCACCGATGCGCTGGACCAGCACACCGGCCTCCTGGGGGTCTCGGGCGGTCCGGCGAGCGGACGCGGCACCACGCTCGATCGGATGGTGCAGGCGCTCCTGGCGCGCGGCCGCCGCGGCGGCCGGATCGGCGGGCGCGGCCCCGCCGGCCCTCTGCCGTGGATCGCCGACACGCTCACCGACTGGCCGTTTCCGGAGAGCCTGCGGGAGGTCGCCCCCGACTTCCTCCTCGTCGATCACCTCGAGGGGGAGCGGGAGATCGGGCTCGCCGGGCGCGTCGCCGCCTGCGGCGCGCTCGTCCTCGCCGGTCTGCCGCCCGGCGACCCGGAGCGGCGCGCGCGACGGCTGCGCCGGATCCTCGAAGAGGAGGCGCGTCCCGGGGTGCCGGTGGGGGTCCTGTCGCAGGGGCTGGTGCGCACCGTCTGCCGCGGCTGTCGTTCGACGACGACGCTCCCGCCGGAGCGGGCGCTCCGGATCGGCTTCCACCGCCGCGACGTGGAAGAGATGGATCGCCACGGCGGGCTCCCGGTGGCCCGCGGCGCCGGCTGCGCCGCCTGCGCCGGCACCGGGGCGGACGGGCTGACCGGGGTGTTCGCGTGGTCCGGCCCGGACGATCGGGACACCACCCTCCCGAGCCTCCAGGAGGAAGGATGGCGCCGGGTGGTCGACGGGGTCGTCCACTTCGAGGACGTCATGACTCTTCCAGCCGAGGGGATGCGGGCGATGCGCTCGCTGCGCGAAGTGGCGGCGCTGGCCGGGGCGCCGCGGCCGCCGCGCGCCGCCGGCGCGGCCGAGGCACAAGCCCCTGCGGCACCGCTGGCGGTGGACGGACGCGCCGCGGCCGAATCCCCCGCCTCGCCGATCGCCTCGGCCGAGGAGGACGCGACCCGACTGGAGGAGATCTGGCGCGCCGCCGCGCGTGGCGACGACCGATCGCGCGAGATCCAGGAGATGGCACGCGCCCTGGCGGGGCGCACCGTGGACGGGGTGCTGCCGCCGCTTCTGGCGCGCGGCGGGCCGTCCCCCGGCCCGGCGCGGCACGCGGTCAACACGGCCCTCATCGCGTCGCGGCTCTCCTCCGCCCTGGGCTCCGGCGAGGACGCGCCGGCGACGGCGTTCCTGGCGCTGGTTCACGAGACCGGGCTCGACGAGCGCGGGCTCGATCATCTCGGAGCCGGAGGGGCGGAGATGCGCGCGCGCCTCGCGGAGGTGCGCCTCCTGCTCGACGCGGTCGCGCCGTCGACCGAGCGGAGCCGCTCCGATCTGCGACTGCAGGCGGTCGCCCTCGCGGCGCTGGCGCACCGGATGCACGAGTCCGGGCTGGCGCGCGGCCTGGATCTCCACGACGTCACCTCGCTGGTCATGGCGCAGCACGGGCAGCGCTTCTCGCCGCTCCTGTTCCGGGCTCTTCTCCGCGCCGTGCCGATCTTCCCGATCGGCTGCCTCGTCGAGCTGTCGAGCGGGGACGTGGCGCGCGTCGTGACGCAGAACGAGGAGAACCACTTCCGGCCGCGCGTCGAGATCGCCTCGGGCGCGCCGGGAGCGGAGCGGCGGGTGGTCGACCTGGCGCGCGCGCCGTTCCTGCACATCCGCCACCGGGTCGCCGCGGCGGAGCGCGCGTGAGCGCGGCCCGCCTCGCGGCCACCGGCGACGCCACGCCGGTCGCCGCCGCCACGATCGAGGCGGAGCCGGTGCTGGCGGCACTCCTCGAGGGGGGGCTCGACGTCTCCCTGCCGGTGAGCGGCCGGAGCATGCTGCCGACGCTTCGTCCCGGGGATCGGATCATCGTCGCCCCCTGCCTCGGTCTCCCCCGCCCTGGCGCGATCCTGGTCCGGCGGGACCCTGCGGCCGGGTTCGTGGCGCACCGCCTCGTCCTGGTGGAGATGGTGGACGGGCGGCGACTCTACCGCATGCAGGGGGACCATGAAGCCGGGCTCGACGCCGGGTGCCGGCGCGAGGACCTCATGGGGCGCGTCACCGCCGTGGTGCGCGACGGGGCCCTCCTGCCGATCGACGACTCTCCCCTGGCGCGCCGTCGGGCGCTGTTCCGCCTGGCGATCCGCCGGCGGCGGCCCGGCCGGTGGCTGCGGCGCGCCGCGGCGCTTCCCGTCCTCGTCTCCGCCCTGAGTGCGGCCGGCGCGCCGCAGGCGCGCGCCGCGGCGATCGGTCCCTTCGCCCAGGCGCAGACGACCTTCGCCCCGGCCGCCGACTACCTCTTCGCGCCCGGGGACGTCCTGTCGCTGCGCATCTGGGACGGCGAGAAGATCGACGAGCAGCAGCTCACGGTGCAGAGTGACGGCACCGCCTTCCTGCCGATCCTCGGGCTCGGCTCGATCGCCGTCGGAGGCAAGACCGCCATCGATGCGAAGAAGGAGATCGAGGATCGCCTCGGGAAGATCTACAAGGAGATCTACACCGAGCTCCTCGTCCTGAGGTACGCGGGCCACCGCGTCCACCTCATGGGGGAGGTGCGCACGACGGCGCGCACCGACAGCGGCCCGGGCGACTGGGCGCTCGAGGGGCCGACGCGGCTCGTCTCCTTCCTCGCAGAGCACGGCGGACCGACCCCGGAGGCCGATCTCATGCGGGTGCAGATCGTCCGCAAGGACGGCACGAAGGAGGACGTCAACCTCTTCCGGGCGGTCTTCCACCACCGCGACGAGGACAACCCGATCCTGCAGGACGGGGACTTCGTCTTCATCCCCTCGCTGCAGATGGGGCTGCGCAAGGTATACGTCCTGGGGGAGGTGAACCAGCCCGGCGTCGTGACGATCTTCGACAGCATGACCCTGATCGAGGCGCTGGCGCGGGCCGGCGGGCTGAACCAGAAGGCCAACCCCAAAGAGGTCGTCCTCATCAGGAGGCGCGCCGACGGCAAGCCGGATCTCCGATCGGCGAACCTGAAGGAACTGTTCAAGACCGGCGATCTCAAGGACGACTTCGACATCGAGCCGGGGGACATCGTCTACGTCTCGAAGGGCTTCCTCGCCCACCTGCACGACGTCTTCCAGATCATCGCGCCGGCCCTCGACACCATCGAGTCGCTCTACATCATCGACGACTTCAAGAACGGGGACTGACGTGAGCGCGGGCGAGAACCTGAACCTGCAGGACTACCTGCGCATCCTGCGCCGCCGCGCCAAGGTGGTGGCGGGCTGCTGCCTGCTGCTCGGTCTGCTGACGTTCGTCCTGACGCCGAGCGCGCAGACCACCTACGAGGCGGCGGCGCGTGTGAAGTGGACCCGCACCGACAGCGTCGCCGGGCTCTTCCTCGAGACCTTCTCGTGGAGCCCCGGGGACGACCTCGCCACGCAGGCGCAGATCATCGCCAGCAAGCCGGTCGCGCTGCAGGCGGCGCAGCGCCTCGGGCGCATCGAGGAGGGGGTGACGCTGCCGGAGGTGCTGTCCGATCGGACGCTCTCGGCGCGCCTCGACGCGGTGATCGCCTCCTACGGGGCGCGGCCGATCGAGAACACCAGCCTCATCGAGATCCGCTCCGCATCCGGCAAGCCGGAGGAGGCGGTGGCGATCGCCAACGCCGTGATGCAGGAGTACATCACCCTGCACACCCTCGAGCGCAACCGGCAGGCGATCGAGGCCCGGCAGTTCGTCGAGGGGCAGGTGGCGGAGGTGGGAGGCCGCCTCGCCGAGTCGGAGGATCGGCTCGCCGCCTTCAAGGAGGAGAACGTCGGGGCGAAGAACCCGGACGCCAAGGAGGTGCAGTTCTTCCAGGACGAGGCGGGGCGGAGCGAGGCGCGCATCGTCGCGCTCGAGACGCTGCTCCAGAGCCTCGCGTCCGGGGCGGAGGGCGGCAGCCCGGATCTCCTGCTCGTCGAGCTGGAGGAGGACGGGCTGCAGGCGCTGCGGCAGGAGATCCTGAAGCTCCAGGACCGGCGGCACCAGCTGGAGACCTTCATGCGCGCCGACGCGCCGGAGGTCGCGAAGGTCGGGGAACAGATCGCGCGTCTCTTCGAGCGGCTGCGGCGCGAGGCGCGCACCGCGCTCGACCTGTCGCAGGCGCGCAAGGCGATCCTCGACGCCAAGCTGTCCCGCTTCCCGCGCACCGAGCAGCGGCTCCTCCAGCTGCAGCGCGACGTACAGGTCAACGCCGAGGCGTACGAGATGCTGATGCGCAAGCGCCAGGAGGCGCTCATCCGCGAGGCGGACAAGGTCACCGAGCTGTCGGTGGTCGAGACCGCCACGCGGGCCGAGGCGCGCCAGGCGCCCGGCCGGATGCTGCGCGCGCTCGTCGGGCTCCTGGTCGGCCTGCTGCTCGGCCTCGTCGCCGCGTTCGCCGTGGAGAGCCTCGACACCTCCATCGGCAGCATCGAGGACGTCGAGCAGTACCTCGGCCTGTCGGTCATCGGCGTCGTGCCGCACATCGACGCCGACGCCGTGCGACGCGACATCCTGCACCGCCAGCCGGCGCTCGAATCCGATCCGGGGCTCGACGGGTTGACCTCGCTCGTGACCCAGTTCGCGCCGCAGTCGCCGGTCGCCGAGGCGTTCCGATCGCTGCGCACCAACCTCGAGTTCTCGCGCCTCGGCAAGGCGGGGCGCACGTTCCTGTTCACCTCCGCCTCGCCCGGGGAGGGGAAATCGACGACCGTGGCCAACCTGGGCGTGGCGATGGCGCAGATGGGGATGCGGACGCTCGTCTGGGACTGCGACCTCCGCAGCCCCACCCTCAACCGCATGTTTGGCGTGGCGCGCGAGCCCGGCTTCACCCACGTCGTCCTCGGGATGGCGCGGCTCGACGACGTCCTGCACCGCTTCTCCGACGTCTTCCTCGGGCGCATCGACATGAAGGCGCTGCAGACCTCCGCCGGCCTCGAGAACCTGCACGTGCTGACCGCCGGGGCGCTGCCGCCGAACCCGTCGGAGCTGCTGTCGTCGCCGCTGTTCAACGACTTCGTGGTCGAGGTCGCGTCGCGCTTCGACGTCATTCTGATCGACGCTCCGCCGGTGCTGCCGGTGACCGACGCCGCCATCCTGTCGACGCGCGTGGACGGGGTGGTGCTGGTGTACCAGCTGGGCCGGATCAGCCGGGCGGCCCTGAAGCGGGCCAAGGTGCACCTCGACAACGTGCGCGCGACCATCCGCGGGATCGTGCTCAACGACGTCCGTGCGGAGGTCTCCTCCTACACCCCCGAGATGGCCTACCTGAACGCGGCCTACGAGCCGGAGGCGCGCCGCGGGCGTCCGGCCGCCGCCGGCCGAGGAGCGGCGAGGGCCGTGGCCGCCTTCGGGAGGCGCGGCTAGGAGCGAGGAGCCCAGGATGCCCGTCCCCCGTCCTTCCTTCGGCCGCTTCCTCCCGGCGCTCCTGCTCGTCCCGTTCGGCGTCGGCCTGGCGCTGTACATCGGCCGCGCGCCGCTGGCGCAGCCGCTGTTCGCCGCGGCCGCGCTCGTGCTGTTCGCCGCCGCGTTCCTGCACGCCGAGGCGGGACTCGTCCTCCTCGTCGCCTCGATGCTCCTCTCCCCCGAGATCCCGCTCGGGGCGGCGGGGGCCGGCGGGCTCGAGGCCTCGCGCAGCGTCATCCTGCGCACCGAGGACCTGGTGCTCCTGCTCGTCGGCCTCGGCTGGCTGGCGCGCATGGCGATCCACAAGGACCTCGCGGCGATCCGGCGCTCGCGGCTCAACGCCGCCATCGCCCTCTACGTCGCCTGCTGTGTCGGTTCGACCCTCCTCGGCATCGAGGCGGGGCGCGTGAAGCCGCTCGTCGGCCTGTGCTACGTCGCGAAGTACGTCGAGTACTTCTTCATCTTCTTCATGACGCTGAACCACGTGCGCACCCCCGAGCGTTTGCAGCGCCTCCTGGGCGCGCTCCTCGCGACGGCGGCGATCATCGTGGCCTACGCCTGGTGGCAGATCCCCGGTGGCGTCCGCCCCTCGGCGCCGTTCGAAGGGACGCCCGGGGAGCCGAACACGCTCGGCGGCTACCTCGTGCTCGTGACGGCGGTCGCCGCCGCCATGGCGCTGCACGCGCCGCAGCCTGTCTGGCGCCGCGTCACGGCGGCGCTCGCCCTCGCGGCGGTCCCGCCCCTCATCGTGACGCTGTCGCGGTCCTCCTGGCTCGGGCTCGCCGCGGCGATCGCCGCCCTGATCGTCCTCTCGGAGCGTCGGGGCCGGCTGGCGGCCGCGACGATTGTCGCCGGCGCGGTTCTGTTCCTGGCGATGCCGCAGCGGGTCGAGGAGCGAATCCGCTACACCTTCACGCCGGAAGGGGCCGACGCGGTGCAGGTGGGCCGCGTGCACCTCGACGCCTCGTCGTCGGCGCGGCTGCGCTCCTGGCAGGAGGCGCTCGCCGGCTTCGAGCGGCATCCGGTCTTCGGCTGGGGGATCACCGGCTACGGCTTTCTCGACGCGCAGTACTTCAGGGTGCTCGTCGAGATCGGCAGCGTCGGAGCCCTGGCGTTCGCGACGCTTCTGTTCGGGTGCGGGAGGCTCTTCCTGGCGGCGCGCCGCGAGGCCGCGGATCCCCTGCACCGCGCCCTGGGGCTCGGGCTCTTCGCCGGGTTCGCGGGGCTCCTGGCGCACGCCATCGGCACCAACACGTTCCTGCTCATCCGCATCATGGAGCCGTTCTGGATGTTCACCGCCCTCGCCGCCGCGTCGCTCGCCCTGCCGGCGGCCGGGGCGCCGCGCGCCGTCCCGGCCGCGAGGCTCGCGGCATGAGCCACGTTCCGATCGGACCCGGCCCGCTTCCCTCCCCCGGCGCCGACGAGCGGCGCGCGGCGGCCCGCGGCGTCGCGTGGAGCGGGGTCGAGGCGGCCGCCGCGGCGCTGACGGCCCTCCTCATGACCCCGCTGGTCCTGCGCACCTGCGGCCTCGAGGGGCTCGGGTTGTGGGGGGCCGCGTGGTCGGTGGCGCACACCGCCGGCCTCATCGACCTCGGGGTGGGCTCGGCCTACGGCCGCTTCGCCGCGCAGGCGCTGGCCCGCGGCGACGAGCGCGATCTCAACGCCACGCTCGCCGTCGGCGTCGGATTCCAGGGTGCGGTGTCGCTCGTCATCCTGGGGCTCGCCGCTCTCTTCGGGCCGGCGCTCCTCGACCGCGTCCTTCCTGCCGGCGATCGCCCCCCCGAAGCCGGCTTCGTGCTCGGCGCGACGTTCCTGACGGTGCTCCTACGGGGCACCCTCTCCGCCTACCGCGGCGTGGTCGCGGGCGCGCAGCGCCTCGATCTGCTCGCCCGCATCGGAACGGTCGGGACGATCGGCGAGGCGGCGCTGGCGGCGGCCCTGCTGCTGTCGGGAGGCGGCCTGCGCGGGCCGGCGATCGCCGCGCTCGTCGGGGCGCTCGGCGTGACCTTGGCGGAAGCGGCGGCGGCCCACCGCCTCTGCCCCGGGCTTCACATCTACCCGTTCCGCGCCCCGCGCGAGCAGTACGCGCGCGTCCTGGTGTTCGGAGGGCAGGTGCAGGTGACGCGCGCCTTCGAGGTCCTCGGCGGACACGCCCCGCGCCTCCTCCTCGCGGCCGGCCCGGGACTGGCGGCGGCAGGGGCCTATGAGATCGCCGCGCGCCTCTCCGGCTTCGCGCAGTCGGCGGCGTCCCTGCCGCTCAAGGTCCTGATCCCCCTGGCCGGGCACCTCGAGGTCCGCGCCGACACGCGGCGGCTCAAGGCGCTGCTCGAGCGCTCGACGCGCTACGTGACGCTCCTCGCGCTGCCGGTGGTCGTCGCGCTCCTGCTCCTGCCGGAGACGGTGATCGTGGCGTGGACCGCCCGGCCCGCCCCGCCCGGCACCGCGGCCGCGGCGCGCCTCGTGGTCCTCGCCGTGGCGGCGCTCGTCGTCGTCTCCCCCCTACGGCTGCTCCTGCGCGCCAGTGGCCGCGCCGGGCTGGAGGCCGCCGCGACCGCGGCCGGAGCGCTCGTCCAGATCGGCGCGGCGGCGGCCCTCGCGGGGCGCCATGGCGCGCCCGGAGTCGCGCTCGCGACCTGCGCGGGTGCGATCGTGGCGCTTCTGTTCGTCGCCGCCGGCGGCCGCCGGGCGGCGACGCTCCGGACCGGCGACGCCGCGCGTGCCGCGCGAGCGCCGCTCATCGCCGGGCTCGGCGCCCTCGCGGTGGGGATCGCGCTGCAGATGCTCTTCCCCGTGGCCGCCGCCACCGGGCGCGGGCAGGCGATCGCCACCCTCCTGACGCACCTCCTCCTGCCGGCGGCCGTCTTCCTCGGGCTGGCGTGGCGGGGACGGGCCGCCGGCCGGGACGAGATCGGGCTGCTCTTCGAGGCGCTGCGGGCCCCCTCCCGCGCGGCCGGGAGGGCGTCGTGAGGGTGCTCCTGTCCGGCGCCTTCCACCCGGACTTCGAGGCGCTCCCCGACTACCTCGCGGCGGCCCTCGCGCGGCAGGGACACGACGTCGCGCTCTTCGATCACCGGCGGTTCCTCCTGCCGGGACGGCTGCGGGCGCGGGCACCGCTCCTCCACCGCCTCGACCGCGCCCGGCTCAACCGCGCCTTCGCCGCGGCGGTGCGGCGCCACCGGGCGGCTGTCGCGATCGTCAACCAGGGGATGACGATCGAGCCTGCGACCATCGCCCGCCTGCGCGACGCCGGCGTCCGCATGGTCAACTGGTTCTCCGACTTCCCGGCCGAGTTCGAAGAGGGACTCGTCGCCGCTCCCGCCTACGACGCCTTCCACCTCGGATCGTCGTACGCCGTCGAGCGACACCGGGCGCTCGGGCACCGGCACGCCTCCTGGCTGCCGTTCGCCTGCGATCCGCAGGCGCACCGTCCCGAAGGGCCGATGGATGTCATCGGTCCCGGCCGCGTCGTCTTCGCCGGCTCGCACTACCCGGAGCGCCAGGTGCTGCTCCGGCACCTGCGCGGCCTCCCGCTCGACGTCTACGGGCCGGGCTGGGAGCGGGCGCGCGACGACGGCCACGTCGCGCCGATGATCCGCGATCCCTTCGCGCTCCGCCCGGCCGCGTGGCGCCGCCTCTATTCCCGCGCCGCGGCCGTCCTCAACATCCACTACGGGGCGTTCGGCCCGGTGAGCGCCTCCGGCGAGATGGCGAACACGCGCGCCTTCGAGATCCCGGCGTGCGGGGCGCTGCAGATCGCAGACCGGCGCCGCGATCTGCTCGCGGTGTTCCGCGAAGGGGAGGAGCTCCTGGCCTTCTCCAGCGGCGAAGAGCTGCGCTGCGTCGTCGAGACGGCGCTCGCCGACGAGGCGCTGCGCCGGAACGTCGCGGCAGCCGGTCGCCGCGCCGTCCTCGCCGGGCACACCTACGACGATCGCGTCCGGGTCCTCCTCGGCGAGGCGCAGGCGCCGGCCCTTCCGGGGGCGGCCGACGGGATGGCGCAGGGGAGGGCGGCGTGAGCCGGGCCCGGGTCCTGCACGTCGTCGAGGCGCTCGGGCTCGGCGGGCTCGAGCAGGTGGTCCTGAGCCTGACGCGGCACGCCTCCCCCGACTTCCCGCCGGAGGTCCTGGCGCTCAGCCGGGGCGGCCCGGTGCAGGCCGCGATCGAGGCGGCCGGAGTGCGGGTGCGGCGGCTGGCGCTCAACGATTACTACCCCGGGAGCGTGCTGCGGGCGGCGCGCGCCGTGCGGGCCGCCAGCCCCGACGTGATCCATACCCACGGACATTTCGCGGGGGTCGCCGGGCGC
>Ga0075420_100004235_pt1 | contig 12567 bp, 10 predicted proteins | sample SoiMetdeltSBSDD4_FD_75296 | JGI IMG/M metagenome (GOLD analysis project Ga0075420, IMG submission 75296) | Bulk soil microbial communities from a Populus tree surrounding site in Tennessee, USA - Soil MetaG P. deltoides SBSDD4 | ecosystem: Environmental > Terrestrial > Soil > Tree plantation... | reverse complement strand
CACGGCGCGAAGACCGTGCTGATGGCCCATTTCGGCCGACCGCGCGGCAAGGCTGACCCCAAGTACAGCCTGAAGCCGGTGGCCGAGGAGCTGCGCCGCCAATCTGGCATCGAGGTGCCGCTAGCGCCAGACTGCGTCGGGCCGGACGTGGGGCGGATGGTGACGTCGCTCCAGCCCGGCCAGGTGCTGCTGCTGGAGAACGTCCGGTTCCATCCCGAAGAGGAGAAGAACGACCCGGCGTTCAGCCAGCAGCTGGCGTCGCTCGGCGACCTGTACGTCAACGACGCGTTCGGGGCTGCGCACCGCGCACACGCGTCGACGGCTGGTGTCACGGAGTACCTGCCGTCGGCGGCCGGCTTCTTGATGCACAAGGAGCTGGAAGTCCTGGGGGGCATCCTGGAGAACCCGAAGCGACCGTTCGTGGCGATCGTCGGTGGCGCCAAGGTCTCCTCGAAGCTCGGCGTCCTGGAGAGCATGCTCAAGCGCGTCGACAGGCTGCTGATCGGCGGCGGGATGGCGAACACGTTCCTCAAGGCGCGCGGCCTGGAGGTGGGGAAGTCACTCCTGGAGCCCGACCTCGTCGAGACGGCTGCCGACCTGGACCGCCGGGCGAGGGAGAAGGGCGTCACGCTCCTGCTGCCCGAGGACGTCATCGTCGCCGTCAAGGTCGCCGAGGGCGCCGTGTCCGACGTCGTGGATGCATCCGCGGTTCCGCCTGACCGGGCGATCGTGGACATCGGGCCGAAAGCCCGCGCGGCGTACGCGAAGGCGCTCGAAGGCGCCGGCACGGTCCTCTGGAACGGGCCGATGGGGGTCTTCGAGATCCCGGACTTCGCCGAGGGCACCCGGGCGGTCGCCCAGGCGCTCGCCGATTCAGACGCCACCACGGTGATCGGCGGTGGCGAATCCGTGGCTGCCGTCGAGCAGCTCGGGCTGGCCGACCAGATGACGCACATCTCGACCGGTGGCGGCGCTTCGCTCGAGTTGCTGGAGGGTCGCGAACTGCCCGGCGTCGCGGCGCTGGACGAGGCGTGAGCGCGTCAACGACACGGCCTGGCGCTGCCGATGCCAGGCGCTGCTCTTGCATGACCACGTTTGTGAGTGCCGATGTCTAGCCCGCTGTCCGCACGCCGTCCGATCGTGGCCGGCAACTGGAAGATGAACACCACCATCGACGAGGGGCTCGCCCTCGTCGACGCGATCCGTCCTCTGATCGACGACGTCCGCTCGGTCGACCGCGTGGTCTGTCCGCCGTTCGTCTCGCTGCATGCGATCTCTGACCGGCTGCGCGAGTCAGAGATCGCGGTTGGGGCGCAGAACGTCTACTTCGAGCAGAAAGGTGCGTTCACCGGTGATATCTCGGCGCCGATGCTGGCCGGCCTGGTCCGCTACGTGATCGTCGGGCACTCAGAGCGGCGCACGGTCTTTGGTGAAGATGACGACATCGTCGCGAAGAAGATTCGGGCAGTCCAGGCAGCCGGCCTCCTGCCGATCCTGTGCGTCGGCGAGACACTGGCCGAACGTCACTGGGGCGCGACTGAGTCCGTCCTGCGGCGGCACGTTCACACTGCACTCGATGGCCTCCAGAGTGTCGAGGGGCTGGTCGTCGCCTACGAGCCCGTCTGGGCGATCGGCACAGGACGCGCGGCAACCGCTGAAGACGCCAACGAGGGATGCCGATTCATCCGCGTCGAGATCGATGCGCTGTTCGGCGAGGAGGTCGCCCAGGCGACGCGCATCCAGTACGGCGGCAGCGTGACGGCTGAGAACGCACCCGAGTTCTTCGCGCAGCCCGACATCGACGGCGCGCTGGTCGGGGGCGCCAGTCTGGTCGCGGAATCATTTGCCGGGATCGTGAAGGCCGCCGCCGAGTCCGTGGCCTGAGCACCGGTCGCTCGGTCACGCGACACCGATCTTTAGAGACCGTGGAGCGCGCTGCGAACGCCGATCAGGAGTCGATGGCCACGAAGTCGAGGTGCAGCGCGACCTGGTCGGCGACGCCGGCCACACTGGGGACCTGCGGGATGGTCACGCCCCAGTCGGCGTAGCGGATCGTGCTGGTGGCCGTGCCTTCGAGTCGATTCTCGGCGGTCGGCGTCACGGCCACGTCGAACGTCGCCTCGCGTGTCGTGCCGCGGATCGCCAGGTCGCCGACCATCTGGAACGTGAAGCTCTGACCGACGGTGACCTGATCGGGCAGGCCGACCATCTGCTTTGGGGTGAAGGTGATGTACTCGTGCTGATCGGTCAGGAGGATCTGGTTCTTGAGCATCCGGTTGCGCCCGTCGGCGTCTGTCGTGAGCGCCCTGGCGTTGATCCGGATCTCGCCGACTCTGGCCGTATCGAGATCATCCAGATCCGCGGCGATCTGGCCGGCCACATGGTTCGTCGTGCCGACGACCGTGTACGGCGAGCCGCGCAGGATTTCGTCGATCACGAAACGCGCCGACGAGGCGTTCGGGTCGATCTCGAAGACGGCGGCGGTGCTGGCCGAGCCGGCCGGCGCCTGGGCCACCGGCGCGGCCTCGATCGGCGCGGTCGCCTGGGCCGGGGGCTTGAACATCGCGTACCCGGCGACGGCCACGAGCGCGGCCACGGCCACCAGCACGACGCTCAGCATCATCTTCATCGGCATCTACTCCATCCCTGATAGTGGGGTATGCGCCTGGAGGCGCCTCGGCTGGTCTGTGATGTGCTTCGACGGGCGGTCCGGTGGCCCGCCGACGTGTTCGATCGCTGGAAACTCCTGGTGCAAGCGGCGGACCGCTACGCTCAGACCCCTCAGATCATGCACGGGCGGCCTGAAGCTGAGTCTCGCCGATCCTGAACGTTTCCTGAAGCTTGCTTCCTGATATACGTGCCAGCGCCGACGGCCGGTTTGCATTCCCCGGCCCGGCTGCTTGCCCGAATCAGTGGAGCGTCAGGCCGCCGTCCACGAAGAAGTGCGCGCCTGTGGCGAACGCCGCCTCGTCTGACGCCAGGAAGATGGCGATGCCGACGAGATCGTCTGGCCGCCCGAGTCGCCCGAGCGCGGTTGCCGAGGTGAGCGCAGCGCGCACGTCCTGGTCGGCGAAGATCTCGTCGGTCAGCGGCGTCTCGGTCGCTCCCGGGACGATCGCGTTGCAGCGGATGCCGTAGGGGGCGTAATCCTTCGCCACGACCCTGGTCAGCGTTACGATGCCACCCTTGCTGGTGGCATACGCCGTGTAGGCTGCACCAAGCCCTGCAAACGCTGTCGGCGAGGCAAGGTTGATGACTACGCCGCCGCCGGCCGCCATCATTGGTGGAAGCGCGTGCTTGGTGCCGAGGAACGGCCCTCTGAGATTGACGGCATGGGTCTGCTCCCAGACGTCCAGGCTGACCTCGTGGCACGGCCCGTCCTTACCGTGGAGCTGGATCGCGGCGTTGTTGACCATGACGTCGAGCCGCTGGAACTGGTCGAGGGCCTCGGCGACCATCTCCGCGACACTTGCCTCGTCGGTCACGTCGGCGCGATGCGGGATGACCTGGCCCGCTGTAGCCTGGGCGGCCGTCTGGCGGGCGCCGTCCAGGTTGAGATCAGCGGCCAGCACGCGGGCGCCCTCACGCGCATAGCCGAGCGCGATCGCCCTGCCGATCCCCGACCCGGCGCCCGTCACGATCGCGAACTTGCCATCCAGCCGCCCCATGCCGTCCTCCGACTACTCGTGTTTTCGCCGAAACGGTACCACGGCCCTGAGCACGGGATTCACTCACGGATGCGCTAGATTGGCGGACCTGTTCCTCGACTGGTGTGCCAGAGCGCAAGGATCTCGATGTCGTCCTGCTCGACGCGGTAGTAGAGGTAGTAGTGGATGCGCTTCAAATGGACACGTCGCACCCCGGTCAACCGAGTACGGGAGACAGGGGCGCCGATGCCGGGGTGATTCTGGATTCGCTCGACTTCGCGATCAATCGCAACGGATACCGCATCGGGCGCGGCCGGCCTGTTGGCCGCCCACCAGGCGGTTACCCGCTGAATCTGAAGTTCTGCATCCCGGCTGATCTTTACCGTGGCTGTGCCTCCCGCTCGGTCTTCCTGAGCTCTTCACGGAGCTCCTCCCAGGTCACATACTCGCCGCGCTCGATCTGCGCGATTGACTCTTCAAGCTCTGCGATCATGTCTGGTGACAGATCGATCGGCTCCTCGTCTTCGGGGACGAGGATCGTGACCTTAGTGCCCTCGGGGAGCAGGACGCCCTTGACGCGCACCACGCCGTTTACGACCTTGCCGGAGTAGACGGACACGGTCTGTTCACCTCTAGGAGACTCTGACTTCGATTCTACGGTACCACGGTCAGCGGCAGGTTCGGGGTGCCGACGCCGCGCAGCGTGAGCTCCTCGGCGCGGTGGCAGCTCACGAAGTGCTGGCCGCCGTCCCTGGCCCCGAGGTCCCGAAACTCGGGCCGCTCGGTCTTGCAGCGGTCAACGGCGTACGGGCAGCGCGGATGGAAGTAACAGCCGGGCGGCGGGTTCGCCGGATCGGCGACCTCGCCCTCCAGGACGATCCGGACCTTCTGCACCCGTGGGTCCGGCTTCGGCACCGCCGACATCAACGCCTCGGTGTACGGATGGAGCGGCCGGCCGAACAGCTCCTTCGTCTCGGCGAGCTCCACGAGCTGGCCCACGTACATCACTCCGACGCGATGGGCGATGTACTCGACGACGCTCAGGTTGTGGCTGATGAACAGATACGCCAGGCCAAGCTGCGACTGAAGCTGCTTGAGCAGGTTCAGCACCTGGGCCTGGATCGAGACGTCAAGGGCGGACACCGGCTCGTCGGCGACGATCAGCTTCGGCTGGAGCGCGAGCGCCCGCGCGATCCCGATGCGCTGGCGCTGCCCGCCGCTGAACGCATGCGGGTACCGCCGCATGTACTGGGGTCGCAGTCCGACCAGCTCCAGAAGCTGCGCGACCCGTTCCTCCAGCTCCCGCCCTTTCACGCCGTACGCTGCCAGCGGCTCCCCGACGATCTGCAAGAGCGTCATCCGGGGGTCCAGCGACGAGTACGGGTCCTGGAAGATCATCTGGATCTGGCGCCGCAGGCGGCGGAGGTCCTCGCCCTTCTGCGCCAGGACGTCGACCCACTGTCCTTCCTGGGCGGCAAACTGCACGGACCCGCTCGTGGGCTCGATCGCGCGGATCACGCAGCGTCCGGTCGTCGTCTTGCCGCAGCCGGACTCGCCAACGAGCGCCAGCGTCTCGCGGTCCCGGATCGTAAAGCTGACCCCGTCGACGGCTTTGACCTCGCCGATCCGCGTGCGCAGGATGACGCCTTTCGTAATTGGGAAGTACTTCTTCAGGGCGTCGACCTGGAGCAGCAGGTTCTCGCCCGGCTCGGTCTTCGAGTCGCTGGCCACGGCCGTCGCCGTGCCGTTGGACGGAGCGCCGGCCGCGCCGTTGGCCCTGCCGATGGCGGCTCCGTTCTCCGAGGCGTCGCTCATTCCGCTATCCATACAGATGGCACCGCACATGATGATATGGCGTGATCGCGATCCACTGAGGCTCCTCAACGTCACAACGGCCGGGGATGAAGCTCGGGCAGCGGGGGTTGAAGGCGCAGCCCCGTGGCACGTTGTACGGGTCTGGGACCGAGCCCTCGATCGGCTGGAGCAGGCCGGAGGTCATCCCCAGGCGTGGCACGGAGTTGATGAGCGCCTTCGTGTACGGGTGGTGCGGATCGTGGAACAGGGTGTCGACGTCCGCCGACTCGACGACCTTGCCGAGGTACATCACGACGACCCGCTTCGTCATCTCGGCGATCACACCCAGGTCGTGGGTGATGAACATGATCGCCATGCCCAGGTCGTCCTGTAGGTGCCGTAGCAGATCCAGGATCTGCGCCTGGGTGGTCACGTCGAGCGCCGTCGTCGGCTCGTCGGCGATCAGCAGGCTCGGGTTGCAGGAGAGCGCCATCGCAATCATCGCGCGCTGGCGCTGACCGCCGCTCAGTTGATGCGGATAAGCGTCGACGGTCTGGCGTGGCCTCGGCATGCCGACGCGGGCCAGGATCTCCGTTGCGCGCTCGCGGGCCTGCTTCTTGTCGACCTTCTGATGGAGGATGATCGCTTCCATAATCTGGTAGCCGACGGTGTGGACCGGGCTGAACGACGTCATCGGCTCCTGGAAGATCATCGCGATCTCGGCGCCGCGAATCGCCCGGATCGCCGGGCCGCGCGCGTCGAGGTCGGTCAGCTTGACCTCTTCGGTGCGAGCGGGCTGGCCGTTCGCAGGGTGCTGCCGGAAAAGCGTGATCTCGCCTTCAACGATCCTACCCGGCTCCGGCACGATCCGCAGGATCGCCTGCGCCGTGACGCTCTTGCCGCAGCCACTCTCGCCGACCACGCCGAGCGCCTCGCCCCGCTCGATCTCGAAGCTGACACCGTCGAGCGCGCGGACCGTGCCCTCGCGAAGGAAGAAGTGGGTCTTGACGTCTTTGACCTCAATGAGTCGATTGTCGTCGGCCATCGGCTCAGACCTTGTACGGGTCGGCGGCGTCACGCAGGCCGTCGCCCATGAAGTTGAACGCCATGATCGCGACGACCACGAACGCGGCAGGCCACATCAGCCACGGATACGAGTTGACGGCGCCGATGTTCTGCGCCGACTGTAGCATCGTCCCCCAGCTCACGACTGGTGGCCGCAGACCGAGGCCCAGGAAGCTCAACGACGTTTCGGCCAGGATCATCCCGGGGACCGCCAGCGTCATGTGGACGATCAGATAGCTCAGCGAGGCCGGCAGCAGATGCTGGACGATGATCGCGCGGTCCTTGAGCCCTCCGAGGCGGGCGGCGATCACAAAGTCCTCGCCGCGAACCTCCAGCAGCTTACTCCGAACGATCCGGGCCAGGCCTGGCCAGCTTGTGAGCGCCAGAATCAAGGTGATCGCAAAGTAGCTCTTGACCGGGTCCCAGCCGGTCGGCACCGCGGCGCTCAGGCCCATCCAGAGCGGGATCGTCGGGATCGAGATCAGGAACTCGACGAGCCGCTGAATCGCCGTGTCGATCGCGCCGCCATAGTAGCCGGAGATCCCGCCCAGGATCACGCCGAGCACGAAGCTCAGGATCACGCCGACCAGGCCGACCGAGAGCGAGATCGCCCCGCCATAGAGGATGCGCGAAAAGATGTCCCGCCCCAGGTCATCCGTGCCCATCAAATACAGTGTGCCACCCTGCTCGACGCCGAACAGGTGGGTGGAAGTCTCGAAGAGGCCGAGAAGCCGGTACGGATCTCCCTGAACGAAGAACTCGACGTAATACCGCGCGGCCGGGTCATCCACGAACGTTCGAGACATCGTCGCCAGGTCGCGCTGGATCGCCGTGCCGTAGACGAACGGCCGGAGCGAAAAGCTCTGGCCGTCCCAGAAGTGCAGCGCCTGGGGCGGCCGAAAGATGAACGGCGAACGCGTCGCCTTGTCGTACGGCGCGACGAACCCGTGCAGAATCGTCACGGCGTAGAGGGCGATGATGACCCATAGCCCCACCATCGCCATGCGATGGCGGGTGAAGTGGAGCCACATCAGCTTCCACTGCGAGGCGATGAAGATCTTCTCTTCGGCCTTCAGTGCGCGCCGACCCAGGATCTCCGGGCCGGCTGGGGCGGTCGCTTCCACGGTCCTCTCCTCGAAGTTCTCAGTTGTCAGTAGTCAGTCATCAGTTCTTGGGAGCATGCGACCCCACAGAGAACTGATCACTGACTACTGACCACTCAGGTGTAATGAATGCGTGGGTCGAGCATGGCCAGCAAGATATCGGAGATGAACGTCCCGACCAGCGTCAGGGCCATCGAGATCATCACCGTGCTTGCCGCCAGGAACATGTCCTCGGTGGTCAGGGCGCTGTAGAGCAACGGCCCGATGGTCGGGAGGTTCAGCACGATCCCGACGATGATCGAGCCCGAGAAGATCGCCGGCAGGGTCCAGCCGATCGTCGAGGCGATCGGCACCAGGGCCACGCGTACGGGGTACGTCCGCAACAGCTCCCACTCCTCGACGCCCTTCGCGCGCGCGGTCTGGACGTACGGCTTTCGAAGCTCGTCGAGGAGGGTGGCGCGCATCGTCCGGATCAGCCAGGCGGTGCCCGAGAGCCCGATCACCAACAATGGGACTGGCAGATGGGCGAGCAAGTCCATGAACTTGCCGAAGCTCCAGGGCGCGTTGGCGTACTCCGGAGAGAACAGCCCGCCGACCGACAGCCCCAGGTTGTTGTGGAAGAACATCATGACGACCAGCGCCAGCAGGAACGGCGGCACCGAGAGGCCGATGAACCCCACAAACGTGGTGGCGTAGTCCGCCACGGAGTACTGCTTGACCGCCGAGTACACGCCGATCGGAATCGCGATCACATACGTGACGATCAGCGACCCGAACGCGACCACCACCGTCATGCCGAGCCGTTCCCAGATCAGCTCCGAAACCGGACGATTCCAACCGAACGATCGACCGAGATCGCCCTGGAGCACCCTGAACAGCCACTTGGCGTACTGGACCACGAGCGGATCGTCGAGGCCGTAGTACCGCCGCATGCCGGCGAGATCCTCTTCGCTGACGGCGACGCCGGCCATCGTCATCCGATCGACGTAATACGACAGGTAGTCGCCGGGCGGCAGGGTGATGATCATGAACGAGACCATCGACCCCATCAGGAGCAGCAGCAGCATGTAGAGGAATCGACGCGCGATGTAGGCCTTCATCGGGGGTGCACGCTCCCTGGAGGCTGACGACGGTTCCGGCGTCAGCGCGATCCGACTGGCGATCCGGCGGGGCGGACGATGTTCCGCCCCGCCGGATCGGCGCGTCAAAAGACCTTACTTGTCGAGGTACCAGGCCTCCGGGTAGTTGTTGTTCCCCCACAACGTGTCCCAGACCGAGTAGTCCTCCTCGGGCACGTTCTTGAAGTCCTTGTTGAAGATGATCGGTAGTGGACCGTCGGCGACCGTGCCGATCGTCCAGACGTTCTCCGCCTGCGACTTCAGGAGCTTGTCGACGTACTGGATGTCATCGGTCTCGGCGTATTTGTCAATCCAGTCGTAGAGCTCCTTGATCTGGGGCGGCGGCTCCTCACCTTCCTTGCCCTTGGTGTAGTACCACTTGGCCCAGATCGGGGCCCAGGTGCTCTCATCGCCGTAGATTGGGGCGAACCACTTCGGCCGGCGAGCCAGCAAGGTGTCGATGATCTCGTCACCGCCCCACGCCGACATGATCATCTGGTTCGCGTAGATCTTCGGCCGCAGCACCGTTCGCAAGACCGGCTTGGTGTCGACCTGTACGCCGATCTTCCGCCAGTACTCGGTGACCATCTCGTGGATCGGGTGCGGGCCATTGGTGTCGAATGAGAGCTGCATCGGCCGCCCGTCCGGCAGTTGGCGCAGCTTGGTGGACGGGTCCATCTTCAGCCCCATCTCGTCGAGCAGCTTGTTCGCCAGCTCCGGATCGTACTGGGCCCAGGCCTTGGCGTACTCCTCCTTGTAAGCCCGCGAGGTCGTGTGCGCGGTCATCTGGGACGGCCTGCCCATGCCGAAGTAGAGCACCTCGTTGATCTCACTCCGGTTGATCGCCACCGACATCGCCCGGCGGAAGCGGACATCCTGGAACACCTTCTGCCAGTGCTCGTCCGGGTAGTTGAAGTTGAAGTTGTAGAGCTGCTCGACCCGGCCGCTCTTCCAGGTGTAGACCTTGTAGCCGCCCTTCGCCTCGCCGTCCTTGTAGCTCTTGAAGTTCTTCACCAGCAGTGACTGGCTGATGACGTCGTAGTTCCCGGCGACCGCCTTGGCCTCGAGCGCGGCGAGGTCGTCAACCCGCTCGAGCTGCATCCCGTCAAGGTAGGGGAGCTGCTTCCCCTCGGAATCCACCATCCAGTAGTACGGGTTCCGCTTGTAGAAGATCGCCTGTGGGGTCACCCGGTCGATGACGTGCGCGCCGAGGCGCGGCACCTCCGCGTTCTGGTCCGGCTCCTTCTTGCTGATGAACCAGTGCATCCAGCTCTCGAAGCCTTCGGCCTTCGCCTGCTCGGCGGCCTTGTCGTTGTACTTCGCGTGGAACTGCTTCAGGTAATGGGCCGGCAGCGCGTTGTCGTGCGAGAAGCCGAAGACGTGCGCCAGGTTCACCATCGGGAACGACGGATTTGGCGCATGGAACTCGAAGCGGAAGGTGTAGTCGTCGACCTTGACGAAGTCCATCACCTTGCCGCCGACGAAGAAGTACGGCCCCAGCGGGGACGGCAACACCGGATAGACGTCCTTGTCAGTCAGGACGTGGTCGTACCAGAACTTCCAGTCTTCCGAGGTGTGGGGGTGGCCATCCGACCACTTCATCCCTTTGCGCATGTGCGCGGTCAGCACCTTCTTGTCCGCCGACATCTCGACGTTCTTCAGGACGTTTGGTACCCAGCTCGCCAGATCCGGTCCCATCCGCAGCGGGATCCCGTGCATGCCGCCGGCGTACTTGATGGGCGTCCAGGGGAACAGCTCTTTCGCGTTCGTAGCCGAGCGCATGATGCCGCCGTACTTGCCCTTCCGATCGACGACGACCGGCTCCTCCGGCAGGCGCTCCATAAGCGGCGGGAGCTTGCCGGCCTTGACCAGCTCGGCCAGAGCGGGTGCCTCGGTCAGGTTGGCCGGAACCTTGTCGAGCAGGTACGACTTCGGGAGCGCCGCCGCGGCGGAAGCCGGCTTGGCGGCCTCGGCGGGCTTCGCGGCGGCGGCCGCCGGCGCCGTCGTGGCAGCCGCCGCTGGGGCGGCCGGCTTCGGGGCCTCGGCGGCGGGCTTCGCGGCCTCGGCCGGCTTCGAGTCCACCGTTCGAGGCGTGTCGACCGGCTTCGGCGCGGACGGTGGCGCCGGCTGGCCGCACGCGGACAGCAACGCCACGCCCACGGAGCCAAAGCCCACACTGGAGATGAATGAACGACGGCTCAGTCGTCGAATGACACGCATGGTCACGTCTCCCTCTTCTCCCTGGCCTGAATCGAGTCGGTCCTACGGGGACTTGCCTGCTCGGCGACCGACGCAGTCGCCGAAACGCAGCCGAAGTGAACGGCGAGGTCAGGGCGCCGGTCCAGCGCCTCAGCCTCAACCCTCAGCGTGGCGGTGCAGCCGGCCAGGTGCTTGACGAGGCCGCGCTCACCGGTGGCGAGGTGGCGAAGTACCGCGGCTTCGGCGCGGACCGGATCGCGCGCTCGAAGCGCGTCGAGTATCGGCGCGTGCCAGCGGTGGTACGGACGCGGACCGTACGCGGTCAACGCGGTGTCGCGCAAGACGCCCGTCGCGACCAGCAGGACACGAATTCTGGCGCGCAGATTTCCCCAGGCCTCCTGAAGCTGATGGTGCCCGCTCAGCCGGTAGATCTCGTCGTGGAACGCCAGGTCGAGCTCCGCCCGCCGAATCAGATTCTCGGCACCCTCGGGTGGAAGGTCGTCGGCCTGCGCGATCAGCTCCCCCATCAGCGCCAGGTCGCGCTCGGTGCACCTGCTCACGGCGAGGCGGGCCGCGTACGACTCGTAGATCGCGCGGAGGCTGTACGCCTCGCTCGCTACGGTCGGCGTCAGCTCGGCGACGAACGTGCCGCGTCGTGGATAGCTGACGACGAGGCCAAGGCGTTCCAACTCGCGGAGCGCCTCGCGGACCGGCGCCTTGCTGATCCCCATCTGCCGCGCGATCTCGGACTCGACGAGCCGCTGGCCAGGCCCGACCGTGCCGATCAGGACGGCCTTCTCGATCGCGACGACAACCTCGTCTCGCAGGCCAGGGGCGCGGGCGGCCTCGAACGCGGACGGCGCGTCAAGGACGGAGGTGCTGGACGCCAATGTCCCCCCACGGATCCGATCTGGGTTCCTGAACGTGGAGAGTCGACCGTCGACTCCAGGCCCAGGGTACGGCGATCGGCGCGTACTGTCAAGCCCCACCGTGGCAGGTGGTAGGCGTCGGTTGTGGTTCAGACTACCAGGCAGCGGCCTCCGAGTCGACCGATCTTGTCCGGGATGTGGGCGTAGCCTCGCTCGACGTATTGCGCCCCGTCGATCGTCGACGTGCCCTTTCCGACCAGCGCCGCGATCACGTAGGAGAAACCGGCCCGGAGGTCAGGGATCTGCATCGACGTGCCGCGCAGCGGCGTGGGGCCCTGGACGAGGCAGCTGTGGGGATGGTCACCGTAGCGGTAGCGGCACGGCTTGGCGCCCAGGCAGGTCTTGTACAACTCGATGGTGGCGCCCATCTCGCGCAGGACACTGGTGTAGCCGAAGCGCTGCTCGAACACCGTCTCGTGGATCACTGAGAGGCCGGCGGCCTGCGTCAGGAGCACCACGAACGGCTGCTGCCAGTCTGTGGCGAAGCCAGGATGGACGTCCGTTTCGAGGGCGATCGAGCGGAGCTCACCGGTCTGGCCGCCCCGGTAGAATCGGATGCCGTCCGGCCGGACGTCGAACTCGCCGCCGACGCGGCGCAGCGCGTTGAGGAACGCCGTGATCTGGCCCTGGTCCGCGCCCTCGATGAAGACGTCGCCGTCTGTCGCCACAGCGGCGGCGGCGAACGAGGCGACCTCGATTCGGTCGGGCAGGA
>Ga0075420_100004233_pt1 | contig 12572 bp, 10 predicted proteins | sample SoiMetdeltSBSDD4_FD_75296 | JGI IMG/M metagenome (GOLD analysis project Ga0075420, IMG submission 75296) | Bulk soil microbial communities from a Populus tree surrounding site in Tennessee, USA - Soil MetaG P. deltoides SBSDD4 | ecosystem: Environmental > Terrestrial > Soil > Tree plantation... | reverse complement strand
CCCCCGCAGATCCCTTGGCTGGTATCGCGCCGGAACCCAACGTAGCAAGGAGCGTCCATGACTGTTCGACCTGTGTTCCCGTGTATGGCTGCCGTGGTGTTGCTGGGTCTCCCCGTACTGGCCTACAGCCAGACCTCACAGAGCGCCCTGGCCGGCGTCGTGAGAGATACGACGGGCGGCGTGTTGCCCGGCGTGACCGTGGAAGCGGCAAGTCCTGCGCTCATCGAACGGGTGCGAGCCGTTACGACCGACTCGTCCGGCGTCTATCGCATCGTCGATTTGCGGCCGGGCGTCTACACCATTACCTTCACGCTGCCGGGCTTCAACACGGTGCGCGTCGAGAATTTCGAGCTGCGAGCCGACTTCACCGCCACCGTGAACGGCGAGATGACCGTAGGTGAGCTCGCCGAGACCATCAGTGTCACGGGGGAGGCGCCACTCGTTGACGTACAGAGCACCACACGAAGCGCCGTCTATGACAAAGAGGTGCTCGAGAACCTGCCGAACAATCGGCAGATCCAGAGCCTCGCGCAGACGATTCCTGGTGTTGTCGGCGGCCAGAACATCGACGGCCCCGCCTCGCGCAGCCTGTCGGTGCACGGGAGCCGCATCTCGGAGACCAACAGTGCCATCGATGGCATGTCGGATCGACGCGGGTCGGCGGGCGGTCAGGCTGTGACGTTCTACATGAACGAAGGCAGCGTCCAGGAAGTGAGCGTTCGCACCGATGGTGGCGATGCAGAGGCGCAGTACTCGGGCGTCTGGATGAACGCGATTCCGAAGGAGGGAGGCAATACCTTCAACTGGAACATCACGGCGCTCTATGCCAACGAGAGCCTGGCCAACGACAACCTGTCGCAGGGTTACATCAATCAGGGTCTGACGGCGGTCAACGGGCTGAGGCACACGTGGGACGTCAACCCCAACGGCGGCGGGCCGCTGATGGAAGACAAGCTGTGGTTCTACGTCGCGTACCGAAACAACGAAATCCAGAAGTACGTCGCGGACCACTACTTCAATTCTGACCCTCTCGCGTGGGTATATGTCCCCGACAAGACCCGCCAGGGGACCGATACCCAGGTGCACCGCAATTATGCGGCGCGCGTGACATGGCAGGCGACACCTCGGAACAAATTCAATTTCAGTTATGAGAAAGACCGCCGCATCACGCCTCGCCGGCGCGCTGCGGCCAACGTCTCGCCAGAAGCCACCACCTACACACCGTTCTTTCCGAACGCCATCTGGACGGCCGTCTGGCGCGTTCCGGTGAACAACCGGCTCCTGCTCGATACAGGATTCATGTCGTACGAGCAGGACTGGGACGAGCGTCGGCAGATCGACCCGGCGGTTGGTTTCGACGTGATCTCGGTCACCGAGGATTCGACCGGCCAGATCTATCGTGCATCGACGATCTATGGGCACAACTTCGACAATCCAATCACGCTGCGCTCCTCGGCTGCGTATGTGACCGGCACACACAGCTACAAGGCTGGGTTCATGATGCGGGTCCGCGGCAACGGCCCGACGTTCAACAACACGTCGGTCAACGCCGACATGAACTACAACTTCCTGAACGGCGTGCCGCGTCGTGTGACGCTCTTCGCGACGCCCATCGAGCAGCGCAACGACATCAAGGCTGACCTGGGCATCTTCGCGCAGGACTCGTGGGCGATGAGCCGCATGACGATCAATTACGGCGTGCGCATCGACTATCTGAATGCGGCGGTGCCCGAACAGCACCTCGCCGCCGGAAGGTTCGTACCGGAGCGCAACTTTGCGGCCGTGAAGAACGCGCCGAACTGGAAGGACGTCAACCCGCGCCTTGGCGTCTCGTACGATCTCTTCGGCAACGGTCGAACGGCGATCAAGGCGACGGTTGGCCGCTACATCTCCGGCGGAAGCCTCGCGACGAACGTCAACCCGGTGAACACGTCGGTCAACAGCGCGACGCGCACCTGGACCGATTCGAACGTCAACTTCGTACCCGATTGCGACTGGAGCAACCCGGCGACCAACGGCGAATGCGGCCCGCTGTCGAACCTCAACTTCGGCAAGGTCAATCCAACTGCTACGAGGTTCGACAAGGAAGTGCTCGAAGGTTGGGGCGTCCGGCCATACAACTGGAGCGTCAGCGCGGGCGTTCAGCACCAGATCGCGGATGGCGCATCGATCGACGTCGGCTACTTCCGGCGCTGGTACGGCAACTTCAGCGTCGTTGACAACCAGCTCGTCGGCCCAGAGGACTACGATCCGTTCTGCATCACGGCCCCGGGCAACGATACGCGGTTACCGAACGCGGGCGAGCAGATCTGCGGCTTCTACGACATCAAGCCCGCCAAGAACGGTCTGTCACAGAACCTGGTCCGGCTCGCGAAGCATTACGGCGAGCAGACCGAGATCTACAACGGCGTGGATGCGTCGATGACCTGGCGGCTCAGCGGCCTGACTTTGTTTGCCGGTCTCAGCACCGGACGCGTCACGATGAGCCAGTGCTTCGTCGTCGACGTCCCGGCCGTCTACCTTGGTGTGGTCAGTCCGACGACGCCGACCGCGACCAATCCCCAGAGTCCGATGTCCAGCTGCAACGTCGTGCCGCCATTTCTTACCCAATACAAGGCCTACGGCGTTTACCAACTGCCGTGGGGTGTGAGCCTCAGCGGCACCTATCAAGCCGTGCCGCAGCCCGCGAGTGCCGGAGCATTGACGTCGATCACGGCCGATTACGTAGCCACCAATGCTGAGATCCGGCCGTCGCTCGGGCGCGACCTGGCCGCAGGCGCGAATGGGACCGCGACGCTCGAACTGCTCAAGCCCTTCGCACTGCTCGGTGGACATACCAAGCAGCTCGATTTGCGAATCGGCAAATCGCTGCCGTCCTCCGGCCGGATGCGCACGCGATTGTCTCTGGACATCTACAACGTCCTCAATTCAAACGATTGGCAGACGATCACCACGAGGCTGAGTTCCAATGCTGCAGCCAACCGGTGGCAGCGGCCGACGCTGATCCTGCAGGCGCGGTATATTCAGGTCGGTACGCAAATAGATTTTTAGGTCGTAGCTGGTAGCTTGTAGCTCGTAGCAAACCCAGAACGTCCTTGCTACCGGCTACCGACTACCAGCTACCAGCGAGGTTGGAGGTAGTTCATGCGTAAGACAGGTCTTCTCGTAGCTCTGGTGGCGATACTTCTGAGCGCAGTCGCTCCGGTCATCGCCCATCACGCTTTCTCTGCGGAGTTCGATCAGTCCAAGCCGATCAAGATGTCTGGACAGATCACGAAGCTGGAGTGGACGAACCCGCACGCCTGGCTCCATATCGATGTGAAGGAACCCGACGGCAAGGTTGTGTCGTGGCGGTTCGAGATGGGCGCCCCGAACGCGCTGCTGCGGGCGGGTTGGTCGAGAGAGGACATAACGCCCGGCACCGCCGTCACAATTAGCGGATTCCTCGCGCGCGCCGGCGGGCCCGTCGGCAACGCATTCCAGGTCAGGCTGCCGGATGGCAGAGATCTGTTTGCCGCTTCGTCGCTCAAAGACGCGAAATAGCAATTGCAGATCTCAAATCGATCGATTGAAGAGTGTTGAAGATTTCTGATTGAGCGATATCCGATTGGATTCATCAATCCGTTCGGCAATCACCCAATCGGCAATCGACAACAATCGGCAACCGACGAATCTGAAATCTACGATTCACGAGAGGATCCAACCCGTGAGAAAGCACGTCTGTTTCATCGTTGCGTCCGCGATTGCGGTGACCGCCGCGTCGGCCACCGTATCAGTTCGTGCCGCGGGCCAGGCGGCTGCCGCGCCCAAGCCTGCTGCCGCGCCCAAACCTGCTGCCACCAAGCGGTTGCCGGACGGGACGCCTGACATCCGGGGAACATGGGTGCGCGTTGGTGGGGGTCTCAACGAGGCCAATGCGCCGGATAGCGAGCTGAAGGCGTTCGGCGTGCTGTCGGAGCCTCAGGGCTTTGGCCAGGGGCCGGTCGCTTCGGGTCCCGGCGGTGAAGTGACGGGTCCCCGTACAGCTAAGTACCTGCCGAATCCACGGCCGCCGCAAGGGATCATCGATCCGGCGGACCGGCTGCTTCCATACACACCCGAGGGGCGCACTCGTCGTCTGGATTACGCCAAGAACATGTGCTGCCCGGCGAAGTCGCTCGCGTACCTCGAGCTGAGCGTGCGCTGTGCTCCACCGCAGCCGTGGGCGGGCGGCGGAGTCCACATCATGCAGCGGCCCGGCCAGGTCTCGCTCCTGTTCGAAGCGAACCATCACACCCGCGTGTTCTACACCGATGGCCGTCCTCATCCCAACCCCGGCATGCGCTTTTTCGGGGGGCATTCAACGGGACGCTGGGAGGGGAATGTACTCACCGTCGATACAACGAACCTGGACGGAAGGGCGTACTTCGGCGTGGGAAACACGTTCCCGCCTTTCAGCCAGGAGCTGCACCTGACGGAGCTCTTCACGGTTGTTTCGGACAAGCTGATTACCTTCGTCCTCACCTATGACGACCCGAAGACGTTCACCCGTCCGGTGAAATCGGCCGGGTTCTTCTATCCGTCAAACGAGGATGAGGAGCTCGCACCCGAGTTCACGTGCCACGAAGGCAGCTATTCGATGCAGAACATCTTCGGTTTCTGAGGCTCGTCGCAATGAGACCATTCGGCAGGCTTACCCTCGTCACCAGCGTCGTAATCATTGTTTCCACAGGGCTCCTCATCGCGGGCGGTCAGGCGACAGCGCCGCGCCCGGCAGCGGGCGCCAATCAGATGCCCCGGACCGCTGATGGCAAGCCGGATTTCAGCGGCATCTGGCAGGCGTTGAATACGGCCGCGTGGGACATTCAGGACCACACGTCATCGCTGGCGTCGTTTCTCGGCGTGCCGCCGGGGCGCGGCGTGGTCGAAGGGAATGAGATTCCGTACAAGCCGGCGGCCCTCGAGCAGAAGAAAAAGAACTTTGCGCAGCGCGCCAAGGAAGATCCCGCGTTTGTGAAGTGCCTGCTGCCCGGCGTGCCGCGCGCCACGTATATGCCGTATCCGTTCGAGATCATCCAGAACCCGGGCTTGATCGGCATTCGCTACGCGTTTGCCCGGGCGGTCCGGACCATCGATCTCACCGGCAGGTCAAGGGACTGGCTGAAGGGGTGGCCGGACTTCTGGATGGGTGACTCCCGCGGAAAGTGGGATGGCGACACGCTCGTCGTGGACGTCCAGAAGCTGGACGAGCGGACCTGGTTCGACCACGCAGGCAACTTCCACAGCGAGGCATTGCACGTCATCGAGCGTTATTCGCCGATCGACCGCGATCACATCCAGTACGAAGCGACGATTGAGGACCCCAACGTGTTCACGCGGCCGTGGAAGATCAGCATGCCGCTCTATCGCATCATCGATAGGAACGTCGAAATCTACGAATGGGACTGTCGCTTCGATCAGGACAGCGAGAAGTACAAAGACGCGATACCGAAATAGAACAATTGGGCATCGATGATCGATGATGTGACAATCGATGTAGCCATGGAACCATTGATGAATCGATGCATCAATCGCTCTATGGGCACATCGATTGACACATCTCAAATCATCGATCTCTAGATTGTCTACCTCACCGACGCCAACACCGGCTCTCCGAACTTCGTCGGATCAATCGGGACATTGAAACTGACGTTTGCGAACTCGAAGGTGTCGCGGCCGTCGAGCCATGTGAACGTCCAGCGGTGGGGAAACTTGATGCCTGCGACGTCACGATAGTCCTCGTAGTCCACCTGGGTCGGCACCTTGCCAATCTCGGAAGGCGTGTAGCGGATGATTCGCACGAGCAGGCCCGACTCGCGATCGAAGTAAAGACTCGCGAAGGAACCCCTCGGGCCGTTTCCCTGCACGAGGTACACGCTTTTGTCCTGCGCCCTGGTCCTTGGCCCCACACGCAGCCCTGTCAGCGTTTGCATGATTTGCGTAGGAAAGGACAGCTGAGCGTCCAGGCGCGCGCCGTCGAGCTCACCTCCCGCCAACGGGTACTTGGGCACGACGGCTAACGGAATCGCAAACCAGCCGGTCCGTCCGTCGAAGGTCCGGATGCTCTCTCCGCTCGGGAGATGGCTGTGCATGGCACGCTTGTCGGGAGCCTCCGCAAAGTATTCAAAGTTGCCGCCGCCGCCAAAACTTCCAAACGCCTCGACCTTGCCGGTGGCCACGACGGTTTTGATCCCTGCCGCCTTGTCTGGTCCGCCAATCGCCTGCAGGTACTTGTCGATGATTTCGTTGACCGGAGGAACGCCGTCGGCCCTCGAGACGACGTCGTCCAGTTCGGTGGACGCCTCGCTGTATAGCTGGTCGAGCCGCGGGGTTTGGAGCGGTATGTCGCGCAGGTGATGACAGGTCCAGCACGTCACCACCTGACGTCCTGAAAAATTGTCTCTGTTGATGGCCTGCACCATCCGCACCATCTGGCGGGCCGTGACCTTTCGCGGATTGCTGTCGTCCTCCCACTTGACGCTTTCGGTGCCGGCCCCGGGGTGGCAATCGCTGCAGCAAAGACCAAGCGACGCGGACATGAGCCCCATCGTTCCCATGAACTCGTCGACCGTGATGCCTTTCAGCGCCTGCACGTTCTTGAACACATCCTCGACCATCACGGGCCCGCGTTGGCCAGAGCCTGACGTCCCGGGCTGCGCCGCTTGCTGCGCTGCCGACGCCGCTGTCGGCGTACTCCGGTATCCGAGAACGGTGAGTAGTGTGATCCCGACGACAACGACGCAGAAGCCGCCAACGACCAGTGGCCGTTTCGCAGGTTCCCGGTCCGGCCTGCGATCCAGGAAGGGCAGCAGCAACAGCAGCATGATCACGAGCCCCGGAATGATCACGGTCGCCACCGGCTCGAACCGCCCGGGGAAATACTTGAGCAGTTCGAAGAGGCTCATGAAATACCACTCGGGCCGTGGCACGTATGCGGCATCGGTGGGGTCTGCCACCGCGTCGAGCGGTGCGTTGAACACGATGGCCATTGCCATGAGCAGCGCGAACACGATTGAGACCGCAATCGTGTCCTTGAGTGCGTGATACGGATAAAACGGTGTCGGCGGGCCCGCGACCGGCTTGATGGGACCGGATATGCCGTGCCGGCGCATCAGGTAAATGTGCGCGATCGTAAATACGACGAGGCACGCCGGCAGAAGAAAAACGTGCACGGCGTACCAGCGCATCAGGGTCAACGCGCCGAGATCGGTGCCGCCTCTCAGCAGCCCGCTGAGAAAGTCGCCGACCAGCGGAACGCTTCGCGCGATGTTGATCGTGACCGTCGTCGCCCAGTACGCCTTCTGATCCCATGGCAAGAGATACCCGGTGAGCGCGAACGCCAGGATGACCAGCAGAAGCAGCACGCCCACGATCCAGTTCAATTCGCGCGGCTTCTTATAAGAGCCGGATGCGACGACCCGCAGCATGTGGACGACTGCGGCGATCACGATGAAGCTTGCGCCGAAGAAGTGGAGACCTCGCAGCAACCGGCCGAAGGTGACGCGCTCGACGATGAAGCGCACGCTGTCGTACGCGGTGTCGGGCGAGGGCGAGTAGAAGAATGCGAGTGCTATCCCCGTCACCAGCTGCACAGCGAGCAGGAACAGTACGATGCTGCCGGTGACGAACCACCAGCCAACGCCGCTTGGAATAGGTTCGTCGAGGAGATGCTTCAGCAGGCCGCGGAAGCCTGTTCTGTTGTCCAACCAGTCGCGCACGTCTACGCCTGAACCATGACGCGGTTGCCATCCACCCGCACGGCGATCTTCGCCAGCGATTCAGGAGGAGGACCGTCTATCACCGCGCCGGTCCGGTCGAATACGCCGCCGTGGCACGGACACCTGAAGACCCGACCCTGGGAATCCCACGCAACAAGGCAGCCCAGATGCGTGCACGTCGCGTCGAACGCAGCGACCTCCGATTCCCCCGTCTTCACGAGAAAAATCGTCCGACGCTGGAGCGACTCCCGGTAGCCGTCCTGCCGTGTCACGCTGAGCGTGATGGGGGTCGGTTCGTTGTCGGGCAGGTCGTGAAGTGCCGACGCTGTGAGCCAGTCTTCTTGTCTGCGAACCGTGGATGAAAGGACAGCGCCGCCGCCGATGACGCCGAGAATTCCGCCGATCGCGGCCAAAAGTGCTGAGGTAACCGAACTGATGAAACTGCGGCGCGATGCGTCGCCAGGGGATGTATCCATTGACACTCTGATCTCGAGCGCCGAAGGGATATCATATCGGCACTCATGCGTCAAAGAAGGAGGTCGCAATGCTTCGACGTGCGTTGCCCCTTGCACTAATCGCGGTACTGGCAATCCCTCTTGCGGCGCAGGGTCCCGCCGGCTGGAAGGTGCGCGTAGACGGAAGCCATGGTGCGTCTGCGCCCGACGCCGCGTCCACTCTCAAGTTCGCCACGGTGGGAAAGGGTTTCCACGTGGCAGGCGGGCCTGGCGCGATCTTCTGGGATCCCTCTCGCATGGCGAAGGGAGTCTACGCCGTGGAGGCGACCTTCACGCTGATGAAGCCAAGCGCCAAAGTCACAGACTACGGCCTGGTGTTCGGCGCCGCCGATGTCGAGGGCGCCGCGCCAACGTACGTGTATTTCACGATTGCGCAGGACGGCACGTTCCAGGTACGTCAACGTACGGGCAATCAAGTCAACGATATCGAGAAGTCTTTACATTTCGCGATCAGAAAGCCCGATGCGAGCGGCAAGTCGACGAACACGCTCGAAGTGCAGGTTGCGCCAACCGCCGTGTCCTACCTAATCAATGATGCGGTCGTTCACGCGACGCCGACGCGCGCAGGAACGGGGGCGTTTACCGAGGGAGAGAAAACCAACGGGATCGTTGGCATCCGGATCGACGGCGACATCGACCTGCAGGTTGACGCGTTCGAGCTGAAATCGCCGTTCACGCCGCCGCAGCGCGGGCAGTAGCAACAACTCGCCACCAGATCGACGCATGACCGTCGATGCACTTCTGCGGAGCGTAAAGACGCGGATCGGACGGCGGTCATTCGCCGCCGTTGTTGGCGTTGCGCTGTGTGCAGGTGGGGCCATCGCGCTCGCGCAGGACAACGCGGCGACGCTCGAAATTCTTCAGATCCGGCCGAACTTCTACATGATCGTCGGCGCGGGTGCGAACATCGGCGCGCAGATCGGTCCTAACGGTGTCGTCCTAGTGAACGCAGGCACCGCCGATGCGTCGGGCGACGTCGTCGCAGCCATCAGGAAGCTGACCGCCCAGCCCATTCGCTACATCATCGATACCAGCGCTGATCCGGATATCGTCGGCGGGAACGCGAACCTCGCGAAAGCCGGCCGCAACATCACGAGCTTTGCCACAGGGCCTGGTGGCCGGACGACGGTCGCGGGTACGGATGCGGATGCTGCCAGAATCCTCTCGCACGAAAACGTCCTCACGCGGATGAGCGCGCCGCCCCGGCCGGGGCAGGCGTCACCGTTTGAACACGATATCTGGCCCAGTGAAACGTTTTTCGAGCGACGGCGAACGATGTACTTCAACGACGAAGGCATCGAAATTCTCCACCAGCCGGCCGCACACACCGACGGTGACGTCATTGTCTTTTTCCGCAAGACCGATGTCGTCGTAGTAGGGAACATCATCGACACGGATCGCTTTCCCGTGGTTGACCTTACAAGAGGCGGCAGCCTTCAGGGGGAAATCGATGCGCTGAACCGCATCATCGAAGTTGCTATTCCACCGGGCCCGTTCGTCGGTTTGCCGAGCGGACCCAATGCCAGCGATCCGGTGCAAGGCGGCACCGAGATTGTACCTGGCCACGGCCGGATTTACCGTGAGATCGATGTGGTCAACTATCGCGACATGCTCGTCATCATCCGTGACATTGTGCAGGACATGATCAACAAGAAGATGACGCTCGAACAAATCAAGGCCGCAGATCCGGCGAAGCCGTTCAGGGCGCGATACGGTGTGGAGTCAGGGCCATGGACCACGGATGATTTCGTGGAAACCGTCTACACGAGCCTGACGACCGCCAAGTCGTAGCGAGAGGGACGCCATGCAGGACCTGGTTCGGCGACGCGGTGCGCGCGCCTGCTCGATCGGCGCGGCGGTACTGGCCATCGCGCTGTTGGTGCCGCTCGACGAAACTCGCGGACAAAGTCGTGGAAACCAGACGCCCGTTTCGGCGAGAGCTGGGGCACCGTTCGATCCCTCAGGCTACTGGTCGTCGCTCATCACGCAAAACTGGCGATTGCGCATGGTCCCGCCGGGGAAGGGCGACTATATCGGCATCCCGATTTCCGCGGCTGGCAAGAAAGCCGCCGACGCGTGGGACCAAGCAAGAGACGAAGCGGCTGGTAATCATTGCAAGGCGTATGGGGCGCCCGGCCTGATGAACCTGCCGACCCATCTGCACGTCACCTGGCAGGACGACAGCACGCTTCGCGTGGACGCCGACTACGGAACGCAAACGCGCCTGTTCCACTTCGGCAACTGGACACCCCCGGAACCGCGGAAACGGAGCTGGCAGGGGAACTCCCTCGCGGTATGGGCTTCGCGCCGCGGAGGCCGGGGTGGAGCGGCATTGGCCCGCTATCTTCGGATCACGACGACCGATCTCCTGTCGGGATACCTGCGCAAGAACGGTGTGCCCTACGGCGAGAACGCATCCCTTCTGGAGTACGTCGACCTGTTCAAGGAACCAAACGGTGCGGCGATAATCGTGTGGACCGCGGTCGTCGACGACCCCGTGTATCTCGAGACGCCCTACATCATCTCCTCGCAATTCAGGAAGCAGCCGGACGGATCCGCGTGGGATCCCACGCCATGTTCGACGGAGTGGTGACCGTTTTCTCGCGACCGAGAGATGGAGGCAATCGTGTTGCGAAGGATTAGCACTGCAGTGGTTGTTGCCGCGGCAACGAGCGTTCTTGTGCTCGCGCAGGGTCTTCCGCCCCCGGACGGAATCGACCTCTCCGGCTCGTGGGCGGCTCGCAATTTCACGGATGCGATAGGAAACATGCCCGGCGGCGGCCCGCGGCCGGTCGATTACATGGGCATTCCACTCAACGAGACCGGACGCGCCTGGTCGTTGGTCTACTCGCAGTCGCAAATCTCGCAGCCCGAGCGCATCTGCGACTACTACGCGCCCACTTACATCGCGATCGGACCGATGGGGCTGCGGATCTGGCCGGAATCTGAAATGTTGACCGGCTCGACGCGGGCCTGGATGATCGGCGGGTGGGCAGACTTCGTGCCGATCACCATCTGGATGGACGGACGGCCGCACCCGTCGAAATACGCCGCGCACACGAAGTCGGGCTTCACAACTGGCGTCTGGGAAGACGATGTGCTCGTAACCTACACGACGCACATGGAGGCCGGAATGATTCGGCGCAACGGCGTGCCGAGCAGCGACCAGGCCACGATGACGACTCGTTTCTCGCGCCATGATGACATTCTGACGATCACCGCCCGAATCGACGATCCGATTTACCTCAGCGAGCCGTATTACCTGACCAGGAGTTTTGCGTTGAGCCGCGCGCCACTCAATCCGGCAACGCACCCGTGTACGGTGACCGATGAAGGCGTCGAAGCCGAACGCGTGCCGCACTACTACCCGGGACAGAATCCGTTCGTCGACGAGCTGACGAAGCTGTATGGCATTCCGCCGGAGGCGGTGCTCGGCGGCGCGGAAACTGCGTTGCCGGAATTCCGAAAGAAGATCAGGGACAAATACGTGCGTCCGCCGAAGTGTGTGAGCGTGCCGGTGAGCACCTGCGGCGGTCCTGGAACGTATCCGCCAATCAACTGAGACGCCTCCTGCGAGGAGAACATGATGCGAGCACTGGCAATACGCACGGCAGCCTCGATCCTCGTGTGTTCCATCGGCATCGGCGCGTCGCTGTCCGGAAGAGCGGCGTCGCAGACGCAGTCGTCACGTCCTCTGGTGACGGAGGCACAGTACGAAACGTGGCAGAAAGAGCTATCGAACTGGGGGCGCTGGGGCAGCGACGATCAACTGGGAACGCTCAACCTGATTACGCCGGCCAAGCGCCGGGCGGCGATCGCACTCGTGAAGGAGGGAGTGCCGGTCTCACTGGCGGCGAATGCGTTTACTGAAAAGGCCTCCGACGTTCCGTGCCCGGCCGAATGGGGCATGACGTCTGCGTCGGACACGGGGGCGACCGATCGCGTCGCATTCCCCTGCATCCACGGTGCGGCCTCGACTCACATCGACTCTCTGGCGCACACATTCTTCCGCGGAAAGATGTGGAATGGCTACGACACGTCCAGGCTGGTGACCAGAGAACGCGGCGCCGAGAAGAACTCGGTTCTGACCATGAAGAGCGGGATCGTCACGCGAGGCGTCTTGTACGACATCGCGAGGCTGAAGGGTGTCCCGTATCTGGCGCCAGGAGATCGGATCTTCCCAGAAGACCTCGAGGCTTGGGAAAAGAAAGCTGGTGTCAGGGTTGGGCCGGGCGACGCGCTCGTGCTTCGCTGGGGTCGATACGGGCGGCGCGCCAAGCTTGGACCCGACGACGGCGCCGCAGGGCTTGATAACTCGGTC
>Ga0075420_100004232_pt1 | contig 12572 bp, 11 predicted proteins | sample SoiMetdeltSBSDD4_FD_75296 | JGI IMG/M metagenome (GOLD analysis project Ga0075420, IMG submission 75296) | Bulk soil microbial communities from a Populus tree surrounding site in Tennessee, USA - Soil MetaG P. deltoides SBSDD4 | ecosystem: Environmental > Terrestrial > Soil > Tree plantation... | reverse complement strand
CTACCCGTCACTCGTCACCTTTCGCGTCACCGTTTCACCAGTCCTCTCGCACCGCACGTGTGACGTCGTCGCTCATTGCAGCGCGTCCACTGACGATCGCGGTCACGCTGCCTGCGATCACGAGCGTGAAGCCGAGCAATGCGAGCTCCGGCCATGGGACGTGCATGTCCATGCTCCAGTGGAAGGACTGGCGGTTGATGACATGGATGAGGATCAGGCTGATGACCCATCCCACGATGAACCCGAAAGCGACGCCCAGTCCCGCCACCACGAAACCCTCGGCGCCCAGCATGGCGCCGACCTGCCGCCGCGCCATACCGATGTGCCGCAGCACACCGAACTCGCGGCGCCGCGCTGATGCCTGCGCACTGAAGCTTGCGCTGACGCCGAACAATCCGATCAGCACGGACGCAGCTTCCAGCGCATAGGTGACGGCGAACGTGCGGTCGAAAATCGAAAGTGATATCGCTTTGAGCTCGCGCGTGGACGCAATTTCCACGCCTTGCGGATCTGCAAAGCTCGCGCGCAGGCGTTCGGCCGCCTCGTCGAACGTCATGCCGCTCTCGAGGTAAACGGCCGCCTCGTTTGCACGCCTGTCTCCCGTGGCCGCAACATAAAGCGCCCGGTCGATGACGACGGCGCCGTTCTGCCGCGCATAGTCGCGCCAGACGCCGGCAACCGTGAACATGCGATGGGCATTTCCGACAGGGAGCTCGATCGTTTCGCCGGGGCGCACGCGCAGCAGGTCGGCGGCGATTTCCGAAAACCACGCTGGCGGGGGTGCTCCGGGCGACGGGATCACCTCGGCACTGCTCATGGGAAGCTCAGGTTGCGGCCGACCGTCTACGAACTCGCGCGCGAGAAGAGTGATGGCGGGCCGGTCGGCGCGAACTAGCATGTTCTGACTGCGAATGAAAAGCGCGGAGCTCACACCCGGCAGCGCTGCGATGCGACTCTGTTCCTCCGGCGTGAAATAGCCGCTTTCTCCAATTCGACCCGCACGCACGTAGAGATCGGCTGGGAGCATCCGGTCAAGCCACGTTTCGAGCGACGCGCGAAAAGAGCTCACCATGATGAGCATCGATACCATGAGGCTGAAGCTCGCGAGGATCGCGGCAAGGCTGACCGCGATCTGCCGGGGCGTGGCGCGAAGTTGTGCAGCGGCGAGCGCTGCCGGCGGCCAGCCCGGCGCCGGCAGGCGCGCCAGCACGGCTTCGGCGAGTCGCGGCATGACGAGTATCGACCCGGAAAGTATCAGTGCGATCGACAGATAGCCGAGAATCGGCAGATCGCCGACGGGCGGTGCTTGCGAGAGCGCCGCGCCTGCGACGAGCAGTCCAATGCCGGGCCAGGCGTTGCGCATTGCCCGAAGCGCGGCTTCTTCATCTCCGGCCCTGAGCGCCAGCGCCGGCGCGCGCCGCGCGGCTTCGACCGCGGGCAACGCTGCGCCGAGCGTTGCGAAAAGGACGCCCAGCGCCCAGTATGCGATCAGCGCAGGCGCGGAGGCATTCAACTGCGGCGTGGCCGACGAGAAATAACCCGCGCCGAGGTCACCGCCCAGTCGCTCGATTCCAATCTGCGCGAGAAAACACCCCAATGCGACTCCGACGGCCGAACCGGCGACGCCGACCAGAGCACCTTCGAGGATCAGCAGCCGCAGCAACGCGCCGCGCGTAAGTCCCAGCGCACGAAGTAACGCGAGCTGTGCGCGGCGCCGCAGCAGCGCTACAAGCTGCGTCGAGAACACGAGGAAGGCGCCCGTGAAGAGCGCAACCAGCGCGAGCATGTCGAGATTGGTGCGGTACGCGCGCGTCATGCTTGCGTTGCGTTCGGCTTCCAGCTCCGGAGTAACGGAAAGCACGCCCGGCGGAAGCATGGATGTGACCGATTCGCGAAACGCTTCTACGGCGGCACCCGGCTCGAGCTTCACATCGATGCGTTGCAGCTCGCCAAGCCTGCCGAATCGCCACTGTGCCATCGCGATATCCATGATCGCAAGACGTTGCTTCGTGGCGCCGGCGGGCAGCACATCGACGACGCGTAACGCGAGTATTCGTGCACCGGACTGCAGCCGCAACAGCTCGCCTTTGCGCACCTGGAGGTCCTCGGCGGCGCTGTGTGAGAGGAGTGCGGTATCGTTCTTGAGAAGCTCCAGGATCGTGCCGCGAGCTTCCGCGAGAAGGTGCGGCTGGACTTGCATCGCCTGAAAGATGTCCAGGCCGAGCACCTTCACGGTCTCTCTGCTACCGGCGAGTTGTGCATCGAGCTCCACGCCGGGGCTCGCCGCGCGCACGCCAGCGAGTCGCGCGATCTTCGGGTAGAGCTGCTCGGGAAATCCCGAGCGCGGCCCGCGGATGACGAGATCCGCATCGCCTGACAGGGAGCGCACCGCGATATCGAACTCCTGTGCTGCGCTTGCGTTGATGAGGTGCACGGCGACACCCAGAGCCACGCCCAACACGATGCCGATCACCGCGAGCGCGAGGCGTCCCGGCTGGTCTTGCCACAAGCCGCCGGCCGTCGCTCGCAGCAGTGGCCACGATGCACGAAGTCGCATCACACGTCGCGCGGCATCAGGCCGGCAGTCGTGAGTTCGTACACACGGTCGGCCGACCGTGCTGCGGCGGCCGAGTGCGTGACGAGCACGCATGCCGCGCCGCGCTGCTTCACCTGTTCACGTAATAGCGAAAGAACTTCAGCCGCGTTTTCGGCATCCAGATTGCCGGTAGGCTCGTCGGCAAGCACCAGTGCCGGCTCGTGCACGAGCGCTCTGGCGATAGCAGCACGCTGTGCTTCGCCGCCCGACAGTGACCGCGGATAGTCGCGCGCCATCGCGCCGATACCAACCGCATCGAGCATCGCCTGCATGCGCTGGGCGGCGTTGGCGGGGTCGACCCCGAGAAGGTCGAGCGGAAGGCGCACGTTTCGGCCGACGGTGAGGTGGGGCAACAGGTGGAATGCCTGAAATACGAAACCCATCGACCGGCGGCGTATCTCCGTGCGCCGATGGTCATCGAGTGCGGTGAGCTCGATCTCGTCGAGCATGACGGTTCCCGCGTCCGGGATGTCCAGGCCCGCGATCACGTTGAGCAGGGTGGATTTGCCGATACCGGACTCGCCCATGATTGCGACGAACTCGCCGCGGCCGACCTCGAGCACGACATCGCGCAATACCGTGCGCGATCGCACACCGCCGTAGGATTTCGTGACGCCGCGAAGTTTCAACACCGCGCCTATTCTAGATGACGAGTGGCGGTGCTCAGCCCGTAGCGCCTCAGCCCGGATCGCTCTGCTATGATCCTGCGCGTCACGAATACGGGCATCCGAGGAGAACACAATGAAATCGATGGCACTACAGGCGCTTTGCGCCGCTTCTGCGTTCCTGCTCGGCGTCAGTGCGGAGGTGCAGGCACAAAACTACCCCGCGCGCCCCGTGCGCCTCATCGTTCCGTTTTCGCCGGGTGGCGCGGCGGACGTGCCGGGCCGCATTCTGGCCGATCGACTGACTGCGGCGCTTGGCCAGCAGGTCGTCATCGAGAATCGCCCCGGCGCCGGGTCCACGATCGGCGCCGAAGCCGCCGCCAAGGCGCCGCCGGACGGGTACACGCTTTTCATGATCAGCAATACGCACTTCGTCAGCGCGGGGCTGTACAAAAAACTTGCTTACGACTCGCTCAACGACTATACGCCCATCACGCAGATCACCAGTGCGCCGAACGTGCTGATCGTGCACCCGTCGATGCCGGCAAAAAGCGTGAAGGAGCTGGTGGCGCTCGCCAAGTCGCGTCCGGGCGAAATCAACTACGCGTCTTCGGGGAACGGCAGCACTCAACATCTCACCGGCGCGCTTTTCTGCAAAATGGCCGGGATCAACATGACGCACATTCCCTATCGGGGCAGCGGCCCGGTGACGGCCGATTTGCTTGCGGGGCAGGTGCAGGTTGGTTTCCCCGGCATTGCAGGGATGCTCCCGCATGTCAAATCCGGAAAGCTGCGCGCGCTGGGCGTCACAGGCGCGAAGCGCTCGCCGGAGCTGCCGGACGTACCGACGATCGCCGAAGCAGGCGTCAAAGGCTACGAGATGGTCGCGTGGTTCGGTATTGCAGCGCCGAAGGGTCTGCCGCGTGATATTCAGATGCGCCTTCACGGCGATCTGCTGAAGATCCTGAGAACGGCCGATATGCAGAAAAGCATGCGCAATGTCGGCCAGGAAGTGGCTTTTCAGGAAAAGCCGGAGCAGTTCTACAACTTCATGAAAGTCGAAGCGGCGAAATGGGCGAAAGTCGTTCAGGATTCCGGCGCAAAAGTAGAGTAGCCGACCGCGGCTGAGTTTCAGGGCTTCCGGCATTTCCTTGAGCAGCATCAACGCACGCGACCCTGCGTTGGGGCACGCTGGACATTCCCAGGAGAGGTCACACGGCTGCCTCATGAGCACCGCCTCTGCTGCCGTGGCGCTCTTGCTTCGAGCGTGTGCAGTCGACGGGCGCGTGCCCCTGTTAACAGGGAGGTCGTCACCATGATCAGCCATATCCCAGCGTCTCTCAAAGCCGAGCACGATCAGTTGCACGCTGAGCTTGACAGGGCCGCAGGCGAGCCCGGCGCACTCGGCGAAGCCGCTCGCGTTCTCGCGCGTTTGCTGCACCCGCACTTCGTGAAGGAGGAGCGCTACGCCATGCCGGCGCTCACGCTTCTGCCAAAGCTCGCCTGGGGCACGGTGAGCTCCGATATGGCGTGGGTACTGCCGCTCACCCGACGGCTCAAAGCGGAGCTCCCTTTGATGGTGCTCGAGCACAAGGACATCGTCGCCGCCCTGGAGCGCTTTCGCGCGCGGGCGCAGGAAGCGGGCAGGGCAGACTACGAGCGCTTCGCGGAAGCGCTCATGCTGCATGCGCAGACCGAAGAGGAAGTGCTGTATCCCGCCGCCGAGCTCGTCGGCCAGTACCTCGAAATAAAGCTCGGCAGGTCTCAGCGAGCCGAGACACCGCAGGCGGAGGGGTTGGCCGGCACGCCGGCGCCATCGCAGGAATTCACGAGCCGCATTTGACACGCCGTCGGGAGTTCGGCTACTTGTACTGCGCGACGAATTCCCCCGGCGACGCATGCTCTCGCATTCCCGCACAGACGCGGAAGTCAGTAACACGCCCAGAATCGACGCGACTGCGCTCCTGGCAATCGCGGTTCCGTGTCTCGCGCTGGTTTTCTGGAATACCTGGACCCATTATTCGTATTGGCTGGACGAACTCTGGTCCATCGCCCTCGCCTCGCAGTCGTGGGCTGAGCTGCTGTCGGGCGGCATCCTGCACGATGTGCACCCGCCGCTCTATCCGTTGATCCTCAAGATCTGGGTCGGGGTGTTCGGAACGGCCGAAGGCGCTACAAGGGTGCTGAGCGGAATGTTTGCCGCCGCAACCCTCGTCCTGCTTGCCAGCTGTTTCAAAACCGAGAGCATCGCGTTCAAAGCCGCACTCCTTGGCTATGTTGCCACTGCACCAGCGTTCGCATACTACGGCCAGGAGACGCGTTCGTATGCGCTGATTCTGCTACTGGCGACAGCGGTAACTCTCCTCTCGGTGCGCCAGCTTACGGACGCCCCCTCGAAGAAGCACCTCCGCTATGTTCTGATGGTGCTCCTTGCACTCACGCACTATTTCGGACTGATATACGTCGGCCTCCTCCTGCTTTTTGACTTCATAAAGGCGTCGGGCCGCAAGGAACGGTACGAACTCGTTCTTGTAGGCATGCTCACGCTCGTCTGGCCCGTGCTCCAGGCCTATGCCGGAGGTCTCCTGAGCCAGGCCGGGGGCAACTTCTGGATCGAATCCAAAGGGCCTCTCACGACGATCAAGCGGTTTCTTGCGGGCGTAGCACCCTGGTTGGGCAATTCCGCAGAGGCCTTCAAGGATTCTGCCGGCATGCCGGCTGCGGTTTTCGCCGCGGTCTTCCTCGCCGCAGCCATGGTCTTCGTGGGTTTACGAATGTCGCGCGAGCGGCGAAGGCAGTGCGCATATCTCGCGTTGCTGATCGTCTCTTTCCTGGCGCTGTTGATAATTACGGATCGTCATACACCGATGTCGATTCCGCGCTACTACATCGTGCTGCTGCCCGCGGTCGCCTTCGTGTTCGCCTTTTTGTTCGACACTCTTTTCCATTTGCGGGAAACGCCGACGTGGCGCGTTGGCGCTGGCGTTGGTCTGACTGCTTTTCTCGCGTGGTCGGCCGTGCAAAGCCTGGACGGGCTGCGGGAGAAATGGCAGCCCCATCAGAACTGGAAGGTTTTGGGTGCCGAGCTCGTCTCCAGAGGTGTCTGCGACGGGGGCTGTTTCATCGTAGGAGGTTTTGGTCTGCACAGGTTCTATTTCCAGCCACGTGCCGCGGGTCATCACGATACGCGAGGCGTGATTACGGCTGACCAGGCGGTCGAAAAGGCGAAAACCGACGGGGTGCCCATCATCGGCCTGCATACCGCAAGAGACAATTTTCCGGAGCTGCGGGCCGCGTATCCCGGCTGGAACTGCTACGAGCCACGCCAGGGATGGAGATTGAGCACCTTCGTCATGACGCCAGAGCGGGTGGCCTTCGACCGACTGTTGCCGTGCCGCGAAGATTCCGAGACGTAGCCGCCGCGTTGGCGGCGTCTCGCGCGGAGTTCGAGGCCGTCAAATAGACAGCCGTTTGAAGATCGCCTCGGGCAGCGCGCGGATCACCGCCATGATCAGCCGCCACACCGGGCGGACGTATATTTCGTTCTTCCGCTTCGAATGTGCCGCCAGGACCGCCTTCGCGACCTCGTCCGGCATAGCTGTCAGCGCCGCAGGAAGTGCCATGCCCTCGGTCATGCGTGTCGCAACGAAGCCGGGTTTCACCGTAATCACGTGTATGTTGTTTTGTGAGAGCCGGGCTCTCAATCCGGAGAGAAACGCGGTGAAGCCCGCCTTGGCCGACCCGTACACGAAGTTGGAAGCCCGCCCGCGCTCTCCGGCCACCGAGCTGATACCGATGATGCAGCCGTCGGTCTGGTGCTTCATCGCACGCACCCCGGCAAGCAGGAACCGGGCGGGACCGGTGTAGTTCGTCTGCATGACGAGCGCGGCCTCTGCATCTTCAGCCTCGGATCTGCTTTGCTCGCCGAGCATGCCCGCCACCATTACGATGGTGCCCGGTGGTTCCCCAACGTCATCGAAAAAGCGATCCGGGTTCGTGTGATTCAAGTCGAAGTCGGCCGTGCGCACTGCGACCTGGTAACGCGTTTCGAGATCAGCCCGGTCTGCGGCGAGCCTCTCCGCATCACGTGCTGCAAGCACGAGAGAGCATCCCGCTTGCGCATACCGTTTTGCAATGGCGCGGCCGATATCGGATCGCGCGCCGAGCACTACGACCGGTGACTTGAGCTGCGCCATCAAAGCTCCAGGCGTCGAGACTGAACGGACTGAAATCGCTCGTGAAGCTTATAACGGCGGCGCACATCCCGAAACGTTGCAAGACGAGGGTACCCGGCAGCGACGACACGTGCAGACGTACGCGCGTCCTTCGTCAAATACACGCGCCCGCCATGGGCGGTTACGATGTCGTCGAGCCTCGCGAGAAGCTCGAATGTCTGCGATTTTGCGGGAAAATCCAGCGCCAACGTGTAGCCCTCCATGGGAAATGAGAGATAACCGAACGATTCCTTCCCCAGTCGTTTCAGGACTGCGAGGAAAGATCCCAGACCGGCGTCCGCGATTTGTATCAGCAGTTCAGTCAGCCCGCTGCGACTCGCGCGGAGCGGCAGCACGCACTGGTACTGAACGAAGCCTTCACGTCCATACATCCGATTCCATTGGTGAATTGCATCGAGCGGGTAGAAATAAGATTCGAGATCTACGATGAATTCACCCGGGCGCTGGAGCCGGTAGTACACGGTATTGAACACCTGGATAGAAGTCTTGTTCAGCAGGAATGCAGGCATGTCGACCGGGACGCGCTTCGCGCTTCGAATTTTTCGGGCGAAGGATTGGCGCCGCTCCGCTTCCGTCAGGTGGTCCGGGGTCGCATGTTCGCCTGCGAAGACAACTGACCGGCCGAGTGTCGCACGCGATGCGAAGCAGTCTATCCATGCTACGGAATAGGTGGAATCCTTAAAGCGGTCGAACGTATCCATGGCGGCCTCGAGGTTGGAGGCGCGGACGACCGTTTGCGCGATGCGCGAAGTCGAAATCCGCTTCAGGCGGAATGTTGCGCGTACGATGATTCCGGTGAGCCCCATGCCGCCACACGTTGCATGAAAAAGATCCGGGTTTTCCGATGGTGAGCAGCGCAGTATCTCCCCGCCGTCTACCGCGAGATCGAGCGATGTGACGTAGTCGCAGAACGAGCCGGCTATGTGATGGTTCTTGCCGTGCACGTCGGACGCAATCATGCCACCTATCGTCACGAATTTCGTCCCGGGTGTAACCGGCGGAAACCATCCTCTGGGCACGAAAGTGTCGATCACGTCGGACAGCAAGGCGCCCGCCTCGCACGTGAGCGTGCCGGCAACGTTATCGAACGCGAGGAACCGGTCAAGCCGCGTCGTCAGAACGGTGCATTCGGGAGACAGGCTCGAGTCGCCGTAAGAGCGGCCGCTGCCGCGGGCGATCGCAGCGGAGTCGTGCACGCGCAAAACGCGCGTTACTTCTTCCGGGCTCCCGGGCGCGACGAGATCGCATTGGACGACGGGGTAGCGGCCCCAGCCGGCGAGAGCGACAGGTCGTGAGCTCAATATCGAAAGCCCTGCGGCCGCTCAAACGGCAGCCGCGAGGACGGCCACTATACAGGCACCGCTTGCCCAGCTTATGCGGTCGGTCAGCGCAAAAACCAGCGGGTCGTCGTGCAGATCGCCGCGATTTGAAAGCATGAACATCCGCGTGACCCAGTAAAGCAGGACCGGGCATATCAGCCACAGACGATCAGGATGATCGTACAGGGCGCGGACGTCCGGACTCGCGAGATAAAGGGTCACGACCAATACCGCACCATAACCGGCCGCCGCGCCGAAAGCGAAAAGCGCGCGAAGATCTTCGAAGCGATAACCCCTGCCGGCAGGCGCCCCGAGCCCCGCGCGCTGGCGGGCGATGAGTTCCGAGCATCGTTTGACGATCGCCAGGGCGAGGAAGAGGAACAGGCAGAACATCAACAACCACTCTGAAGTTGTCGTGCCGATGGCAGCGACGCCCGCGAGTACTCTCAATGTATAAAGACTGCCCAGCATGACCACGTCAACGACGATTTTTCGCTTGAGTACGACGGAGTACCCGAGTGTCGCTATCCAGTAGACGGAAAGCACGACAACGAACTCGACGGGCAGCAGGAATGCAGCGCTGAGAGCGCAGAGCGCCAGGAGGGCAGCCAGCGCGACCGCGTGCTTGGCTGAGACATTACCGGCGGCGATGGGCCGCTCGCGCTTACGTGGGTGCTCCCGGTCCCCTGGGAGGTCGAGCAGATCGTTGATCAGATACGCGCTCGAGGCGGCCATCGAGAAACTGACGAACGCGATCACGGCCGCGATGAGATGGCCCGGCGCGAGAAAGTGGCCGGCGATGAGCGGCAGGAAAATAAGCGCGTTTTTCGCCCATTGATGCGGCCGAAGTGCCCTGACATAGTCATGGACCTGCGGCCTGGGCCGCGCAACGATGTCCGCGTCAGGAAAAGCGCGCAGCAGACGCTGTTCGAACGATGCGCCGTGCGTCAACGCCAGCACTCTCCGCGCACATTGCCACACAGGGAAATCGACGTTAGCGTCCCCGACGTAATCGAACTTTCCGCGGCCGAAATGGGCCGTCAGGCACTCTGCCTTGGCAATTCCCGCCAGGTTTACCGGGCCATCGGTCGCGAACACACCGCTGATCCCGCCGAGACGGTGAGCGAGCTGCTCTACGAGGCGGCGATCGGATGCGGACGCCAGATACACCGGACGGCCTTGCCGCTGTGCCAGCCTGATGAGCTCCACGATCTCTTCGCGCAACGGAACGTTCCCTATACTCGGGTCGCCGAAGTCCGCGAGAGAGGTTTTCAACGCCGCTTTTCCCTTGGCGAGCCACAGCGCGATCCGCCAGAGCTGGAAAGGCCGGCGCGCGGCCATTTGTAGCGCCGATTCGAAAAGCAGATCGCTCTTTATCAGCGTGCCGTCGACATCGACAACCAGGGGTATCCCGGCGTCTGTGCCGGAAGCTTCCTGCGGCGCAACGTGTCTGGCGGAAAGTGTCGAGGACACTGTCATGGCGCGCAAACTAGGTTTCCGAGCTTTTGAACGAGTAATGTTTATGGGCGTAGTAACTGGTGACCATCGGGCTCGCTACTCCAATGATATGGGCCACCAACTCCGCGTGCCAGGTAAATCCGATGACCGGAAAAACGAGCCGGTAGAGACCGACGCTGACCAGCCAAACCTGCGCAAGGGCCACGAGATTTACCAGAAAGAAGCGCCAGTAAGACACGCGCCAGTCCAGTGTAACGCCGGTGAAAACCCACGCGCGGTTGCCCATGAAAGCCACGGACAGGCCGATTCCATACGCGAGAGCCACCGCCAGCTCAAAAGGCATGTACAGGTCGAAAAGCGCCCGCGCCCCGATGTTCGCCGCGGCAGCCACTGCGCCGACCGTTACAAACCGCAGGAACGATGCGGTGCCGGAGCGCGTCATGAGATTACAGGCTTTCGTGCGATGACGAGAAACTGCTTCCCGAGTATCCAGACGCGCTTTCTCTTGTCCAGCCCGGTCGTGGAAAAGCGCGTCGCATACATTCTTTGAAGATCGGGCATGCTGCAGCGGTTCCTACATACGTGAAACGTGCTCCGCCATGAGCTTGCCCAGCCGTACGCTTTCCGCTATTCCCCGATCTTCGGGGTAATAGAAACAGGTGTCGGCGATCTGCAATCCTGCAAGCGGCGTTTGAACGGGCGGGATCTTTGCGGCAAAGCCGGGCTCGCAAACGGGCTGGGCATAGCGCAGCCGCGCGACGCGGGATGAAATGATGTCGGTAGGCGTCAGTGCCGGATTCACGCGGCAGAGATAACGGAATGCTTCATCGACAAGCGCTTCATCGGGCCATGCGAACTTTGGATGGGTCGTTGGCATATAGTAGGGCACATATACCACTGTATCCTGCACGCGGCGAAGATTCGAAAATTCGATAAAGCCGGGGATTGCGACATCCGGTTCGCTGACATTCACCCAGAAATGGGGCGTGACCGAGCGCCTCAGCTTGAATACGAGGCAGCATACCCCGATGTTTTTTATGGCGTCGTATTTCGCTTTCCAGTCATCGGGCAGATCCGGCACCATTTTCGACACGAGCGGCGTCGGTACGGTGCAAATCACTGCGTCCGCCGGGACGAACCCGGCGTCGGTTTGAACGCCCGTGACACGATGACTCTCCGCGATGATTCTGCGGACGCCGCACGTGGTACGGACAGCTCCCCCGTGCTTCGCGATTGCATCACACAGCGCGTCGACCAGCGTCTGCGTGCCGCCCTCGATGTAGCCGAGTTCTTCCTGGAAGAGCGAGCGGCGAGAGCGTCCGACGCGCTTGATGCGGGTCCACACCCATGAAGCCGAGATGTCGTCGGCGTATTCGTAGAACTTGAGAGCGAACAATGGTTTCCAGAGGCGTTCGAAGACTTCGCGCCCGCACCAGCGTGTGATCCAGGAGCGGGCCGTTTCGGCCTCGATCGCGTCCCAGCGCTCCCGACGCGTGGAAACGAACGCGAATAAACCATACCGCAGGCGAGACAGCAGGCTAATTTGCGGGAACGACAGAAGCGATATCGGATCTCCCCACGGATACAGCCGGCCGCCGATGAAGTAGCCCATGGACGTCGTGCGCCAGCGCATGCGATCGGCAATTCCGAGTTCCTGCATCAACTCGAAGGTCGGCCGATCGCTCTTGCACACGAAATGGTAGAAGCGCTCGATCGAGAGCCCGTCGAAATCGAAGTGGGCGGCCATGCCTCCCGGCTCGGAACCCGCCTCCAGGACTTCGACCGCATGGCCGGCCTTCGCGCAATGGTACGCGGCGGCCAGCCCCATCGCGCCGGCACCTACGACCGCGACTCGTGTCATCGCGTCAGGGTCTCGAACGGGCGCACGTTAGGGCCGGCGCGCAGCGACGGTGCTCACAGTCGGAACGATCACGCCATCGGCTCGTCAGAATTCGAGAATGATCTTCGAATAAACGGGGTGCCGGAACGTCTCGTCGAGCGCCTCGTCCAGCGGCGTGGCGCGCACGCCGAATATCTTCGGCCAATCGATGATCTCGAAAATATCTGGGGTCACGAGCGCCTCCAGCTGCTTTGTGGTGAACGGCGGATTCCTGTCGAAAATCGCGTACGCGGTCAGAAGCGACCGGAACAGGTTATACGGCACCTTCTGGATCAGCGCGCGGCTCCCCGTCGCGCGCTTGAGGCTTCGAATGAGATCGATGTAATGAATCCGTTCCTGCCCGGAGATGTTGTAGATGCCGGTCGTGCGACGGCGAATGGCGGCAACAATGATATCGCAGAAGTCCCCAACATAAAGCGGTTGACGGATGTATCGGCCCGAACCTGGGATCGGAAATAC
>Ga0075420_100004230_pt1 | contig 12573 bp, 9 predicted proteins | sample SoiMetdeltSBSDD4_FD_75296 | JGI IMG/M metagenome (GOLD analysis project Ga0075420, IMG submission 75296) | Bulk soil microbial communities from a Populus tree surrounding site in Tennessee, USA - Soil MetaG P. deltoides SBSDD4 | ecosystem: Environmental > Terrestrial > Soil > Tree plantation... | reverse complement strand
GACGGTCCGTCGACGCATACATACTCTCGTACGGCGACTCGCTCTCGCGTGAGGACCTCGCTGCGGAGGTCGTGCACCAGTTGGGACCGGACGGCGATCTGCGCGCCGCGGTCGGGATCGCAACCCAATCGCTGTGAAAGGCCGACCATCACATGAAACGAGATATGAACCTGGTATGGCGTCGCGTCGAGGCGAAGAGTCTCGACCTCAAGGGAATGAAGGTCGCCATCGTCGGTGGGACGGGCGGCATAGGGCGCGCCTTCAGTCGTTTCATGGCGGCGCACGGCGCAAGGGTTCTGGCTGTCGGTCAGACCTTTCGCGACGCCGACGTGCCGGGAATCGAATTCATCAAGGCGGACCTGAGCCTGATGCGGGAGGCCCAGCGTGTCGGGGCGTTGCTGCCGGCGGAAACCCTCGATCTCGTGATCTTGACGACAGGGATTTTCGCGGCGCCCACGCGTCAGGAAACCGCCGAAGGTCTCGAGCGAGACATGGCGGTCAGCTACTTGAGCCGCCTTGTGATCGTTCGTGAAATCGGTCCGCGCCTGGGCCGGCAACGCCCCGCGGCGGCGACGAAACCGCGTGTCTTCATCATGGGCTATCCCGGTACCGGCCGTGGCGGGACGTTCGAGGATCTCAATGCCGACAAGTCGTACAACGGCTGGACCGTACACTTCAACACCGTCGTCGGCAACGAGGCGCTGGTGCTTGACGCGATCAAGCGCTACCCGGGCGCCAGCTTTTTCGGGCTGAATCCTGGACTGATCCAGACCAATATACGCAGCAACCGTATTGGTGCCGGGACGCTTCGATTCCGTATTATCGAAGGCCTGATCGGGCTCCTGACCTCCAGCGCCGACGTATACGCCGCCCGTATGGCCCCGCTCCTCGTGTCTCCGGATCTTGAAGGACACAGCGGCGCGATGTTCGACCGAAAAGGCGATGCCATTCTGCCCTCGCCCCCGCTGACCGGCAGCTACGTCAGCCAGTTCATGACTGCGTCGGAGGCTCTACTGTCCCGCGCGAGTGTACGGGTTAGCTCATGAGGCAAACGGAGACGCAGACGCAGGCGATTATCGACGTCCGAGACCTGGTCAAGGTGTACCCCGGTCGGGGGCCCGGCACTCAGGAGCCAGTCAGGGCGGTTGACGGGGTGACGTTCTCGGTGGCCGGCGGCGAGTTCTTCGGCTTCCTCGGTCCGAACGGCGCCGGAAAGAGTACGTCGATCAAGATCATCACGACGCTGCTGGCAAAGACGAGCGGCGTTGTCACCCTTTGCGGACGCGACATCGAGCGCGAAGCCGAGGCGGTGCGCCGCTTGATCGGCTACGCCGGACAGTCGATTGGTGTCGACGGTGAGCTCACGGGCCGCGAGAACCTGACGCTGGTCGGTCACCTCTACCATTTGCCTGCGGCGCTCGTGAAGGAACGCGTAGCCGAGCTGCTGGCGGTGTTGCAGCTCGAAGAGGCGGCCGACCGACCTGCCTATACTTATTCCGGCGGGATGCGCCGACGCCTCGATCTCGGCTCGGGCCTTATCCATCGCCCGCGCGTCCTGTTCCTCGACGAACCGACCACGGGCCTCGACCCGCAGACTCGAAACGCCGTGTGGGAGTACTTGCGAAAACTGCATAGCGAGGAAGCCATGACGATCTTCCTGACGACGCAGTACATGGAAGAGGCCGATCAGTTGTGTCAGCGCCTCGCGATCATCGACCGGGGCAAGATCGTGGCCGAGGGCTCGCCCACGGCGCTCAAGGCCGAAATCGGTGCCGACGTCGTGACGATCCGTATCGCCCGCGACGAGGCGTTCGAGACCAATCGCTCGCGCGCGTTGACAATCGCGCAGAAGGTCCCCAACGTCCGTCGAGCGCAATCCTTCGAGGAAGGCGTCAGCGTGCATGCCGTAAACGGCGGCGAGACGCTGCTCCAGATCGTCCGTGTGCTCGACGCGGAGAAGATCAACATTCAGCAGCTTGCACTCAGTCACCCCACGCTCGACGAGGTGTTCCTCCAGCACACCGGACGCCAGATGCGCGTGGAAGAAGAGAAACCGGCGTCGCGCGGCGGGCCGTGGCGACGCGGCATGCGGAGAAATTGAACATGGCAACAGAGGTCACGGCGGTCTATGACATCCGGCGGCGTTATGAGGAGGCCAGGAGTGGCGGCATGCGGTCGGAGGTCGCATGGGTCGCCTGGCGGAGCCTGAAGAAGCTCACGCGCAACCCGTTCCTCATCTTCTTCAGTCTGTTCATGCCGCTCGTGTGGCTGCTGATGTTCAGCCAGACGTTCGGCACCATGTTCTCCCGAGGCGCGATGACCCGCGGTGTTCCGCTGCCGTACGATTTCGTGGCCGTCATGCTCCCGGGTGTCGCGATCATGACCGCGATCCAGAGCGCGTCCCAGTCGGGGTTCGGGATGGTCGCCGACATCGATTCAGGGTTCATGGATAAGTTCTTCGTCGCGCCGATCCGTCGCACCAGCGTGTTGCTTGGAAAGATGCTCGCTGACGGGACACGCATGGCGGTTCAGTCTTCGATCGTGCTGTTCATCGCCTGGGTCATGACGTTCGTGGCTGGATGGCGCATCCCGTTCGCGACGGGCTTTTTCGGCGCCGTGCTCATCGTGCTCCTGGCCACCGGGTTTGGGATTGCCTTCTCAGGACTCTCGAACATGGTTGCGTTACGCTCGAAGAGCACCGAGACGACGATGATGGTCAGCTTCACGCTCACGTTTCCGCTGCAGTTTCTCTCGACGGCGCTGATCCCGCGCGACCTGCTGCCACCGTGGGTGCAGATCTTCAGCTCGCTCAACCCGGTGAGCTACCTTGCGGACGCCGCACGTTCGCTCATCGTTACAGGCTACGACTGGCCCGTGATCGGCAAGGCGTGCCTTGCGATCGTGGTATTCGGTGTCGTGCTGCAGGGGCTCGCGCTCCAGGCTTTCAACGCACAGGGAAAATGATGGGGAAGGAGCCGTCGTCGGCTCCGACACTCGGGCGCCGCCACATCGGACCGTTCAGCGTTTCTGCAATCGGGCTCGGGTGCATGGGCCTGAGTTACGCCTATGGGTCTCCGCCGCCGCCGGACGTGGCCGCGCGGGTCCTGCTCACGGCGCTCGACCACGGGATCGATCTCTTCGACACCGCGGCGCTCTACGGCTTCGGCGCCAACGAAGACTTGCTTGGCCGCGTCCTCCAGCCTCACCGCCAGCGCATCGTGCTGGCCAGCAAGTGCGGCATCTTCAAGGATGAGAAAGGTGCTCGTCTGGTAGATGGCCGTCCCGAAACCATCCGCCGAACGTGCGAAGAGAGCCTGCGGCGTCTGCGGACAGATGTCATCGATATCTACTATCTGCACCGTCTGGACAGGAGTGTGCCCATCGAAGAGAGCGTTGGTGCGATGGCGGAGCTGGTCCGCGCAGGAAAGGTGCGCACCATCGGGCTCTCCGAGGTCTCGGCGTCCACGATGCGGCGTGCGAACGCCGTGCACCCGATCGTTGCGATGCAGTCCGAGTACTCCCTCTGGACACGCAACCCGGAGATCGCGGTGCTCGCCACGTGCCGTGAGCTGGGCACGGCGTTTGTCGCGTTCAGCCCGCTTGCCCGCGCGTTCCTCTCTGGCACGATGCGCGATCCGGCAACCGAGCTCGAGCCGGGAGACATCCGCCGGGGCATGCCCCGTTTCTATGAGGCGAATTACGCACGAAACGTTGCGCTACTGACCGAGTACGAAGCGATCGCTCGCGAAGTCGGCTGCACGATGGCGCAGCTTGCGCTTGCGTGGTTGCTGGCGAAGGATCCAATCGTCGTGCCGATTCCCGGGACGCGACATCCACACTACGTCGTCGAGAACGCCGCCGCCGCGAAGATCGCAATCGAGCCGGCCCTCGTCGCGCGCCTCGACGCGCTGATCAACGAACGGACGGTTGTTGGAGGGCGGTACAACGAAGCCGCGCAGGCGGATTCCGATACCGAGGAGTTTGATCTCGGGAGGTAAGACTCGCCGCGCCGCGTTGCAGGCTAAAAGCGGAACAGGCGGTTGATTTTCACGATCAAGGCACGCGTTGACAGCTCGGGGAAGCCGGAGGCACGCGTGTCGCGCTCGTCGTTGTAGACGATGAACAGTTCACTGCCGGGCTGATATTCCCAACGCAGGCGCACGTTGGCGGTCATCGAGTTGAGGGCCGAGTTGTACTGGACGAGCGCGCTGGTGAACATGCGCGGCGACATCGTATACGTGACACGCGAGCCAGCCAGGTGCTGCGTGAACGCACCCTGGCTCAAATCCACACGGTTGAGCGTGTAGGTGGGTTCGAGCGACAGGTTTGGATTGACCGCGATGCGGCCGTTGGCGATTGTCAGCGCGGTGCGATCGCCGTTATAGAACGTGCCGTGCTCGAGCGTCAGGTTCGCGGCGATCCTCCGCTGCGGGCGCATGTTGAAGGCCACTTTCACGTTTTGCCATTCATAGCCCCCGACCGGCAGCGTGACGTTCGAGGCGATGCGGAACGGACGTGGCAGGAACTCGTAGGTGTCGATGAAGGTCACGCCGAGCCGATCGTTGTTCTGGAACTCGATCGCGAACTCGCCGGAGCGTTTGCGCGCATCGAGCCGCCCGGCGCCGTTCTCGAAGTAGTCCACGTTGCCCAAGCCCCAGAAACGCCTTACCGAGCGGATGCGGCGCGGGCGAGGGCTGAAGCGCAGCTCGCCGAGCGTCCGGCGAATGTCCGGGCGCCGCACGAACCCGACCTCCGGACTGAACCCCTCGTCAATCCGCAATCGCTCGACCTGCGCGCCGTAGCGGTCGTTATTGAGAGTCAGATTCGAGCGATAGCTGATTCCGTCGCGGTTGCCGCGCTGTCCTTCGGTGCGTGCCCAGTAACTGTTGATCGAGAGATCGTTGAAGAAGTTCAACCCGCTGTCCAGACCGAACGCAAGGTTCGGTTCGCCGCCCTGCCCGTGAGACCGATGCGTGGCCAGCATGCCGACGCTGCTCTTGCGCAGGACATCGCGCTTGGCCCGCAGCACTGAGAAGTTCGTCCCAGGGATACCGCCTTCGTTGTCGGTCTGGATGTTGAGCGCACCGATCGTGTAGCGCCCGGTCCGACCTGTCAGGCGGGCTCCGGCCACGATGGGAACAGGCTGCCCGGCTTCGAGGCCGATGCGCCGGCTGTAGAACAGCACGGGCGCATCGCCAGTGCCGGTGGTGACGCCGCCGAAGGTAAACGTATCGCGGTTCTCCAGAAAGAAGTCGCGCTTCTCGGGGAAGAACAGGCTGAACCGGGTCAGGTTGACCTGCTGCTCATCGGCCTCGACCTGTGCGAAGTCGGTGTTCAGTGTGAAGTCGGCGGTCATGCTTTGCGTGATGCCGTACTTCACGTCAAGCCCGGCATCGCCGCCGAGGTCGTTGGTAATGCGTGGGGTCGCGTTCACGTTGCTCGTCAACGTCGTCACCGCGTAGGGCTTGACCTCGAGGTTCAGCGCCGCGGGCGGCGCGTCGATGCCGACCACCGGCGCCGCGAACGGGGCATTCTGCGCGCTGTTGATCCCGCGTCCAGCCGGCATTGGTGTGAGCAGCGACAATTCGTTTTTCCAACGCACGGTTCGCAACACATTGAGCCCCCAGGTCTGCGCACGTCCAGGGGCGTAGCGGAGTGACCGGAATGGGAGCGCGATCTCCACCGTCCAGCCGCCGTCGAACCGGCCGACGGAGTGAGTCCAGATCGGGTTCCAGTCGGCGTTGTATTGCCCGCCCACCTGCTGGCCGTCACTGCGCGCCCCGATCGAATTGAGCGTAAAAGCGACGCCGTTCCGGCGGTCGTGAAACGTGTCGATGAAAACGACGAGCACGTCATTGCCGTTGATGTAGTTGTTGACGTCCCGCCGCATGTCTGTGGCGATGCGCCGTTCCGGCTGGCTGTCCCACACGCGAAACGTCAGGTAAAAAGTTTCGTCGTCAAACGCGACCCAGGCCTGCGTCTCTTCCGTTGCCGGAGCGCCGATGTCGGGTTCGAGCTGCACGAAACCAGAGATCGGCTTCACGTCGCGATAGATGGCTTCGTCGAGATTGCCGTCGATGCGCAAGGTCTCCACACGCACTGCGCGGAGGGTTGCGCGATTGTCAGCGTCGCGGATCACCACCTCCGGCGCGACCGGCACGAGTGGCGCGGGTGCCGTGGCCTGGCCGGCCTCGGCCCACCCAAAGGCTGCCAACATACCGACGATGGCGAGGAGGATGGGAGCGATCAGGCGCCGACGACCAGCCAGCGTGCCGTGCATCTGAGCCTCAGAAGCGGAACAGGCGGTTGAACTTCACGATCAGGGCGCGCGTTGACAGCGCGGGAAAGCCGGAGGCGCGCGTGTCGCGCTCGTCGTTGTAGACGACGAACAGTTCACTGCCGGGCTGATACTCCCAGCGCAGGCGGACGTTGGCCGTCATCGCGTTAGTGGCCGAATTGAACTGGACCAGGGCGCTCGTGAACATGGTCGGCGACATCGTGTAGGTGATGCGCGAGCCGGCCAGGTGCTGCGTGAACGCCCCCTGAGTCAGCGTGACGTGGTTGAGCGTGTAGGTGGGCTCGAGCGACAGGTGCGGATTGACCGCGACGCGACCGCGGGCGATGGTCAGCGCCGTGCGATCGCCGTTGTAGAACGTGCCGTGCTCGAGCGCCAACTGCGCCGCCAGCCTCCGCTGCGGGCGCATGTCGAAGGCCAGTTTCACGTTCTGCCATTCGTAACCACCGACCGGCAGCGTCACGTTCGAGGCGATGCGGAACGGACGTGGCAGGAACTCGTAGGTGTCGATGAAGCTGATGCCGAGCCGATCGTTGTTTTGAAATTCGATCGCAAACTCGCCGGAACGTTTACGCGCATCCAGCCTGCCTGCGCCGTTCTCGAAGTAGTCCACCGTGCCCATCCCCCAGAACCGCCGCACCGAGCGGATGCGGCGGGGCCGCGGACTGAAGCGGAACTCGGCGAGGCTCCGGCGGATGTCAGGGCGTCGCACGAACCCGACCTCGGGATTAAATCCCTCGTCGATGCGCATCCGTTCGAGCTGCCCGCCGTAACGGTCGTGATTCAAGGTCATATTCGAGCGATAGCTGATTCCGTCGCCGTTGCCACGCTGTGCCTCAGTGCGCGCCCAGTAGCTGTTGATGGCGATGTCGTTGAAGAAATTCAGCGCGCTGTCTACGCCGATAGCGAGGCTCGGACCGCCGCTCTGCGCGACGGACCGGCGCGTGGCCAGCATGCCGAGGCTGCTCTGGCGCAGGACATCGCGTTTGACCCGCAACACCGAGAAGTTCGATCCGGGGATGCCCGCTTCGTCATCGGTCTGGATATTGAGCGCGCCCACTGTGTAACGCCCGACGCGTCCGGTGAGGCGGGCCCCGCCATCGATCGGGATAGGACGCCCGGCATCGAGGCCAATGCGCCGGCTGTAGAACAGGACGGGCGCCTCGCCGCTGCCGGTAGTGACGCCGCCGAACGTGAACGTATCGCGGTTCTCCAGGAAAAAGTCACGTTTTTCCGGGAAGAACAGGCTGAAGCGGGTCAGGTTCACCTGCTGCTCGTCGGCTTCGACCTGAGCGAAGTCGGTGTTCAGCGTGAAGTCGGCCGTCATGTTTTGCGTGACGCCGTATTTGACGTCCAGCCCGACATCGCCGCCGACGTCGTTGGAAATGCGTGGCGTCGCGTTCACGTTGCTCGTCAGCGTTGTCACCCCGTACGGCTTGATGTCGAGGTTCAGCGCCGCGGCAGGCGCGTCGATCCCGACCACGGGCGCGGCAAGCTGGGCGGCCAACAGGCTGTTGATGCCGCGTGCGGGTGGCACCGGAGTGAGGACCGAGAACTCGTTCTTCCAGCGTATGGTCCGCAGGACGTTGAGCCCCCAGGTCTGCGCGCGTCCGGGGGCGTAGCGGAGCGATCGGAACGGCAGGGCCATCTCCACCGTCCAGCCACCCTCGAATTTGCCGACCGCGTGGGTCCAGATCGGGTTCCAGTCGGGGTTGTACTGCGTGCCCACCTGCTGGCCGTCCTGGCGAGCGCCGATCGAATTCGCGGCGAAGAAGACGCCGTTACGACGGTCGTGGAACGTGTCGATGAAGACGGCGATGACGTCGTTGCCGTTGATGAAGTTGTTGATGTCCCGTCGCATCTCGGTAGCGACGCGCCGTTCCGGCTGGCTGTCCCATATCCTGAACGCCAGGTATAAATTGTCGTCGTCGAATGCCACCCAGGTGTGCGTCTCCTCAGTGGCAGGGGCGCCGGCTTTGGGCTCGACCTGAACGAAGCCCGAGATCGGCTGCACATCGCGATACAGCGCCTCGTCGAGCGCGCCGTCGATGTGTAAGGGTTCAACGCGTACCGCACGGAGGGTCGCGCGATTTTCAGCGTCGCGGATGACCACCGCCGGCGCGACAGGCCCCGGCGTGGCTGCCTGGCCAGCCGCGGCCCGTCCCGAGGTCGCCAGCACGGCGAGGATCGCCAAGAAACAATGACTCCGCATCAGCATGCCCGGGGATTATAGGGGTACAGCAGAGACCGGGCCGCGGAATTTCAGCGGTGTCGGTGGACGTGGACGATCAGGACGGGCGGCTTGTGAGCCAGGGCCGTTCGTAATTCAATCGGAACAACCCGACGACGTGGGCGACGTCGCCGCCGCGAATGTAGTAGCTGACCCATCCTGATTCGGGCAGCACATGGTGCAGCTCGGCGTCGCCAGCCGCGACAAGGCCTTCACGCACACGGACAGGGAACGGAAGATCGGCAACGCGGCTGCCGTGCAGGTGCCCCAGTTCGCGGCGTCCGACCCGGAACTCGAGTCCACCGAACCGGTGCGGGGCGACCGTGACGCCATCCCATGCAGATACTTCACGAACGATTTGATCGTGGACGCTTTCGGCCATATCAGCCCCTGCGAATTGGGCGTTCAAGAGGTCACTAGAAATATAACCCGGACGGGTGGCCGGCAGAAAGGCGAGGACCCTGGTAGCCGATCACTCGAGCAGTCCCAGCACTGGCCACCAGAAGGGCACGATCAGGAGCAGGAAAATGAACTCGATGATCGTAAGCGCCAGCCCCACCTTGAACATGTCCTTTGGCGTGAAGCAGCCGAACGAGTAGCCGACAATGAGCACGGCCGTCTGATACAGAAACACTTTCCCGCCCGCGCCGAACGTCCAGATCATCCCGACCGCCAGGGGATCGACGTTGTGCGCGTGCGCGAACTGCATCAGCACCGGGAGTGACGTGGCGAGCATCGAGATCTCGTCGCCAAGGAAGATGTGGTAGACGAAGCCGGTCCAGTACAGCACCGGCACCATTTCCCATGGATGGTCGAGGAACGGCGCGATCCACCCGAACGCGGCGTTGGTGATCAGGAGTAGCGCGCCCGATTCTCGCAGGATCTCGCCGGTGCTGATGGCGGCGGCCACGAAAATAATCGTCAGGAAATTGGTCTTGCGTACGTCCTCGATGTCGAGGACGCCGATCCCGGGCACTGTCGCGAGCAGCCCGATGCCGATGCCGATCATCGGCGCCGGAATGTGGTGGATGAAGTCGGTCATCCACAGCGCGATAGCGAACGTCATGAGCGCTGCGGCCTTCTTCTGATCCCTCGACAGCGGTCCCATCCGCCGCAGCTCATCGTCCAGGAAGCTCGTACCCGGCAGCGTGGTCAGTTCGGGCGGGTACATCCAGATCACAAGCCTCCACGCGGCGATGATGGTGAGGAGGTCAACTGGCAGGAATGACAGCGCCCAGTGGCTCCATAACACTTCGACCTGTCCGGCGCGTTCGATGACGCCGCGCGCCGTGATGGACGCCGCGCCGGCGATCAGCATCTTGTCGAAGATCGTCGCCGTGTACGTGAGCGCGATGAACATGCCACGGGCGATGTTGCTGGTCTTCGCCACGCCGAAGGCATCGACGACGCCGAGGGCCACCGCGCCCATGATGGCGACTCGGGCAACACCGGACGGGACGAGGATCGTGAGCAGGAAATCGGAGACGATCAGACCCAGCAGCAGTCGCGGATACGTGCTGCCGAAGCGCTTCATCACCGTGTACGCGAGTCTGCGCCCCAGGCCCGACTTCGCCGTCATGGTGCCGAACAGCATCGCGCCAAACAGGAACCAGGGCGTGGTGTTGACGAAGCCGCCGAAGGCTACGGGAAAAGGGACAACCCCCAGCGCCCACGCGAGGTAGATGCCGATCAACCCGATGATCGCTGGCTCCAGGATGTGTGCCATCCAGCCGATGAGCGCGAACGACATCAGCGCCAGCGCGTGCTGCGGGCGCGGGTCGAGTCCCGACGGTACGAACCAGATTGCAAACGGAACGATGAGGTTCGCGGCCACGGCAATCGTTCGGGCGGGACCGACCAGCCCGACGTGTGCGTGCGTGGAAGGCGCCGCTGTCGCCGGGACGCTCAGTTGCTGTCTCCTGTTGCCCGTGCTGAGCTAGCCGTCTTCATGACGAGAACGCGTTGCGGCTGTTGGCTGCCGGTTGTGTTTCTGTGACGGGCTGCATGGGCGGGCCATACTAATACAGTTCCGAGAGCATTCACACGCCGCCCCAACATCTCAGAACGTCCGCCCAAACAGCCGCTCGGCGTTGCGCTGGTAGATTTTGTCCCGATCCGTTTCGCTGATCTCGAGGCTGTCGATCACCTTGATCGTCTCGCGGATGTAGAGTGATCCGCCCTCCGGATCGAACGGTGCGTCCGAGGCAAAGCACACCTGATCCACGCCGAAGAAGTTGAGGCCGCACACTGTCGCAGCGCGGCTGCCGAAGACGGCCGTGTCAGCCCAGTACATCTTGAAGTAGTCGAGCGGACGCTTCGGCATCGACTTCCGCAGTCCTTCGTAGTCCTCGTCCGCGGTGCGGGCGCCGAACTGATCGAGGCCGTACCCAATTCGCCCTTCGAAGTACGGAATCATCGCCCCCAGATGGTGCGCGAGGATCTTGACGTTCGGGAGCCTGTCGAAGAGACGGGAGAAGACGAGCCGCTGCATCGCCACGCTCGTTTCGTAGGGCCACCCGAAGGTCCACCAGATTTCGTATTTCGACTTGGTCTCCGTCGCATAGTCAGGCACGTTCGCGCCGCGCGCGGGGTGCAAAAAAAGCGGGCAGTTCAGCCGATCGGCGGTCTCGAAGAGCGGGAAAAAGCGCGGATCGTCCAGCGGTACTCCCTGGACGTTCGAGAAGATCTGCACACCCACCGCTCCGAGCGTCGTGACCGCTCGTTCCAGCTCGCGGACACTCTCGTCGGGGTAGTTGAGGGGCAGCGACGCGATGAATGCCGGAAGGCGATCGGGGTACTGCCGCACGAGTTCGGCCATCGAGTCGTTCGCCACCGTGGCGAGATCGAGCGTGATCTGGCGATCAGGATTGATCGACTCGATGGGCGGGGCCGAGAGCGACAGGATCTGTCGATAGTTGTCGCCGAACTCCTCGATCATGCGAAAGCGCACATCGACATCGTGGAGATAGGGGATGTGCAACCAGCGCTTGATCGCTCCCTTGTTGACGATGACCTGTTGCAGGCGGTCCCAAAAGGGCTTGGGGAAGATGTGGTTGAAGACGTCGACTTTCAATGTCATATCAGGATGCTCGATGGCCTGTCACCAGCGTGGCCAGATGCTCCGGATCATCCGGGGCAGCGTTGCCACGCCAGGCGACGTGCATGTCAGGGCGCAGGAGGATGAGGTCTACACCATAGACATCGCGGGCGGCGGATGCAGCAACGGTGAGAGTGGCGAACGGCGCGCCGAGCGCGACCATCGCGCGCGAGAGGCCCGAGACGTCAGCCTGGCTGCCGCCAAGTTGCAGCAGGGTGTAGCCGTCGCCGACGGCGTCCTGCAATGGTGTGCCGTCCGTCAGCCAGACGTGCGGAAGGCGCGCGCCACACCACGTCGTCGGCACGTACGCGCGGAACAGGTGCTCGGGACCGCCGGGCTCGTCCCAGATGATCGGTGAGCCGACGTAGCGATAGCCGAGTTCGGCGCCGAGCATCTCGTTCGTCTTCCGCTGCTCGACGTCGGCGACTCGTGCCAGATTCTCGCGCGCGGCTTGCCCCGCCGCCGTCGCCGAGCGGATTTCAGGACGGTACTGCGCACGCCACTTGCGGCGGCCAAGTGACGCGTAGCGTGACGCGCCGACGTTGCGGTCGCCGATCTGCCGTCGCTCCACTTCGTACGAATCGAGCAGTGCCGGGCCACCCCAGCCGCTCAATGTGGCGGACAGCTTCCATGCGAGGTCGATGGCATCGCCGACGCCGGTGTTCATTCCCAGGCCGCCGGTCGGAATGACGAGGTGCACCGCGTCGCCAGCCAAAAACACGCGTCCCTGCCGGTACCGCTCGGCGAGTAACAGGTTCTGTTTCCACTCCCCGACAAAGAGCATTTCGTACTTTACGGGGACGCCCACCACACGCTCGAAGTGCGGCGCCATGTCCTCCGGGCGCTCGACGGTGGCGTGCAGGGTCCAATGCCTGGTCGAGTCCTGCATGATCAGAAACGACGCGCGATCGTCGGCCATGTGATAGTGGCGACCCTTTCCAGGGCCGGGGC
>Ga0075420_100004227_pt1 | contig 12577 bp, 8 predicted proteins | sample SoiMetdeltSBSDD4_FD_75296 | JGI IMG/M metagenome (GOLD analysis project Ga0075420, IMG submission 75296) | Bulk soil microbial communities from a Populus tree surrounding site in Tennessee, USA - Soil MetaG P. deltoides SBSDD4 | ecosystem: Environmental > Terrestrial > Soil > Tree plantation... | reverse complement strand
CGGGTCATCGACCAGGAGTGGGTCCAGGTCTCGCTCGCCCGGGTGCACAGCCAGCTGGAGTTCCTGCGCCTCCTCAACTGGAAGGTCGCCGCCGCAGCCGACACCGGCGCCCGGGCCAACCCGGCCGACTCCAGCGCCATCAAGGTGTTCGGCACCGAGTTCTTCGTCGAGGGCTACCGCATCCTGCTCGAGATCCTGGGCCCCACCGCCACCCTCGAACGGGGGTCACCGGCGGCGCTGCTGGCCGGATCGCTGGGCCGGGCCTTCCAAGGCACCTTGATCTTGACGTTCGGCGGCGGGGTCAACGAGGTCCAGCGCGACCTCGTCGCCCTGTTCGGCCTCGGACTGCCCCGGGTGCCCCGGAGCTGAGGGAGGAGCGACTGATGGACTTCACCCTGAGCGACGACCAGGCCGCCATCGCCGAGCTCGCCGACACCATCCTCGGCGAGCAATGTGCCCCCGACGCGCTACGAGCGCTGGAGAAGGCGGGCACCCCGTTCGCCGCCGAGGCCTGGAAGGCCCTGGCGGCTGCAGATCTGCTCGGTTTGGCGCTGCCGGCGGCGGTCGGCGGCAGCGCCCTGAGCATCGTGGAGGCCGGGCTCGTGGCCCAGAAGGTCGGGCGCCACGTGGCGCCGACGCCCTACTGGACCTCGACTGCCGCCGCTCTGGCCGTCGCGCGCTGGGGAAGCGACGACCAGGGCGGCGCTTGGCTTCCGGGCGTCGCCGACGGCTCCGCCCCGCTGGCGGTCGCGGCGTGGGGCCCGGTCGAGACCGCGGACCCCGACGGCCGCCCCGGTGTCCGGGCGGCCGAGAGCGGCGACCCGACCGATCAGGGCGGCGGCTGGGCGCTGCACGGCACCCTGTCGCCCGTGCCGTGGGCCGGCGAGGCAGCCGCGCTGGTGGTGGCCGGGGCCGCCGACGACGGCCCCGCGCTGTTCGTCGTGCCGCTCGCCGGCGAGGGCGTCAGCCGCACCGACGAGCGATCGATCAACCACGAGCCCGCCCAGACCGTCGTCCTCGACGGCGCCCGGGCCGAGCGGCTCAGGGGCGGCGCCGACGCCGTCGAGTGGCTGACCCGGTGCACCAGGGCGCTGCTCGCGGCCACGATGCTGGGCGTCTGCGAGGGCGCCCTGGCGCTCACCGCCAGCCACGTCACCGAGCGCCAGCAGTTCGGGTCGCCGATCGGCACGTTCCAGGCCGTCGCCCACCGCTGCGCCGACGCCTACATCGACACCGAGGCCATCCGGCTCACCACGCTGCAAGCTCTCTGGCAGCTGGGGGAGGGGGTGGAGGGCGCCGACGCGGTCAGCATCGCGGCCTTCTGGGCCGCCGACGGCGGCCACCGGGTCGTGCACGCCGCCCAGCACCTGCACGGGGGCATCGGCGTCGACGTCGACTACCCGGTGCACCGCTACTTCCGTTGGGAGAAGGTCGTCGAGGCGCTCCTCGGGGGGAGTCGCCCGGCGCTCGCCGACCTCGGTGCGGCGCTGGCCGGATAGCGCCGCATCGCATCGATACGACACGTAACGTTCTGCTCCGACCTAGGGGGACCAGTGAGATCAGCTTCACGCATTCGTCGGCTTCCGGCATTGCTGGTGGCGGGCCTGTTGGTGGCGGGGGCCACCGCCTGCAGCCGCTCCGACTCGGACGCCAGCGGCAGCGAGGAAGACACCTCGAGCACCACGGCCGGCTCGTCCGGCGGTGACGGCCGCATCGCCAAGGGCGAGTTCGGCGACCTGGGTGTCGTGTGCAAGGACGGCGACGGCGGCCCGGCCACCGAGACCGGTGTCACCGAGGACTCGATCAACGTCGGCACCATCACCAACAAGGGCGCCGACGTGCGGCCCGGCCTCAACCAGGAGATGTACGACTCGGCGAAGGCGTTCGTCGACTGGTGCAACGAGCACGGTGGCATCAACGGCCGCAAGCTCGAGCTCAAGGACCTCGACGCCAAGCTGAACGAGTACCCCCAGCGGGTCTCGGAGGCTTGCGAGGACACCTTCGCCCTGGTCGGCGGGGGCGCGATCTTCGACAACGACACCGGCAACATCCGGGTCGGCTGCGGCCTCATCAACATCCCCGGCTTCGTGGTCGCGCCGACTGCGCGGGTCGCCGAGAAGCAGGTGCAGCCGCTGCCCAACCCCGTGTACCGGTTCTCGGTGCAGGCCTACAACCGTTACAAGGAGCTGCACCCGGACGTCAGCAAGTACGCCATCCTCTGGGTCGACCTCGAGGGCGTCAAGACCGTCCACGAGCAGGTCAAGGAGACCGTCGAGAAGGCCGGCTACGACGTGGTGTACGAGCCCACGTACAAGGCCATCGGCGAGACCGGCTGGCGGGGCTTCATCCAGACGATGAAGCAGAAGGGCGTCCAGGCCGTGGAGCTGGTCGGCGAGCCGGAGAACATGACCGCCCTGCTCAGCGCCATGAACACCGAGGGCTGGTACCCCGAGGTCATCTTCATGCAGCCCAACATGTACGAGAAGAAGTTCGAGGACGAAGCCAAGGGCGTCGCCGACGACACCGACATCTTCGTGCGGCTCAGCTTCCCGATGTTCGACATGGATGGCGACAACGCCCCCGGCATGGGTGACTACCTCGAGCTGATGGAGACCTACAACAAGGACGGCAAGTACCCGGCGCTGCTCGGCGCCCAGAGCCTGTCGGCCTGGCTGCTGTTCGCCACGGCCGCGACCGAGTGCGGGGCCGACCTCACCCGGGACTGCGTCATCGAGAAGGCCAAGGCCACCACCGACTGGACCGCCGGGGGGCTGCATTCCCCGACCCAGCCCGGCAACACCGAGGCACCGCAGTGCGGCATCCTCGTCCGCTTCAACAAGGACGGGTTCAAGTACGACGAAGAGGCGACCGACCCCAACGAGGGCATCTTCAACTGCAGCCCCGACAACGCCGTCAAACTGACCAACGACTACGGGGTCAAGGAGCCCACGGACTGACGCCCGTCCGCCTGCCATGGACGAGTTCCTGACTGCGACGATCCTCGGCCTTGCGACCGCCAGCATCCTGGCGGTCGCGGCCAGCGGGCTCGTCCTCACCTACACCACCACCGGCATCTTCAACTTCGCCCACGGCGCGTTGGGGATGCTGGGCGCCTTCACCTACTGGCAGCTGCGGGTCGACTGGCACTGGCCGGCGCCGCTCGCCCTGCTGGTGGTGCTCGGGATCCTCGCGCCCCTCGTGGGGGCGGGCATCGAGCGGGTGATCATGAGGGGGTTGACCGACGCGCCCGAGACCGTGCGCATCGTCGTGTCGATCAGCCTCCTCGTCGCGCTGCTCGGCCTCGGCATCTGGATCTGGGACCAGAACGAGGCCCATCCGCTACCCAAGTTCTGGGGCAACTCGCACGTCGAGCTGTTCGGGACCAACGTCACCTACCACGAGGCCTCGGCGTTCGTGGTGGCCCTGCTGCTGGCCTTCGGGCTGCGGCTGTTGCTCTACCGGACCCGGCCGGGCATCGCCATGCGGGCCTCGGTCGACGACCGGCCGCTGGCCACCCTCAACGGCGCCAGCCCGAACCGCTCGGCGATGCTGGCGTGGGCGATCGGCTGCAGCTGCGCGGCGCTGAGCGGCATCTTCACCGCCGGCCTCACCTCGCTCAGCCAGGTGCCGCTGACCCTGCTGATCGTCAACGCCTACGCCGCGGCGATGATCGGGCGGCTCCGCAACCTGCCGATGACGTTCCTCGGTGCGGTCATCCTCGGCCTGGCCGACTCGTACGCCATCACCTACTTCGACTCGTCGAACATCCTGCTCAGCAAGCTCCGCTTCGCCTTCCCGGCGATCGTGCTGTTCGTCGTGCTGCTGGCGCTGCGCCAGCCCCGGCCGCGGGGCCACGCGGTGGTGGCCAGCCGGGAGGTCATCCCCAAGCCCTCGTGGGGCGGGGCCCTGGTCACCGCGGCGGCGTTCGTCGGCGCCGGCCTCTACCTCGCCCACATCCTCAACCCGTTCGACGCCAAGGACGCGGCGGGCATCGTCGGCCTGTCGATCGTGGCGCTGTCGCTGGTGCCGCTGGTGGGCTTCGCCGGCCAGCTCTCGTTGTGCCAGCTGAGCTTCGCCGGGATCGGCGCGATCGCCATGGCCCACCACGGCGCCGACAACAGCTTCAAGGGGCTGCTGGCGGCCACGGTCCTGGCGGGCGCCGTCGGTGCGCTGGTGGCGCTGCCGGCCATCCGCCTGGGCGGCCTGTACCTGGCGTTGGCCACCGCGGCGTTCGCCGTGTTCCTCGACCAGTGGTTCTTCACGCTCAGCGACTTCAAGGCCGGGCCGTTCCCGATCAAGCTGTTCGGATCGGGGGCGGTCGAGGTCAAGCGCACCAACCTGCCCGAGACGAGCGGCGGCATGCTGGTCCTGCTGGCGGTGGTGTTCGCCCTGCTCTACCTGCTGGTGGTGGCCATCAGGCGCAGCGTGTTCGGTCAGCGGCTGCTGGCCCTGAAGGACAGCCCCGCGGCCGCGGCCACGCTGGGCATGAACCTGGTCGCCACCAAGATCGCCGTGTTCACGCTGTCGGCCGCCATCGCCGGGCTGGGCGGGGCGCTGTACGCCACCACGCTCGGCCAGGTGTCGCCCGACCGCTTCGACTTCGTCCAGAGCCTGCCGCTCGTCCTGCTGGCCGTCGTCGGCGGCATCGGCAGCGCCGCGGGCGCCCTGGTGGCAGGGATCATGCTCGGCGGCCTGCCGTTGATCGCCGAGCAGTGGGCGTTCATGGAGAACCTCCAGAAGGTGCTGCCCGGCACCATCGGCATCGCCCTGGGCCGCAACCCCAACGGCGTCGCCCATGACCTGCGGGAGGGCTTCGCCCCGCTGTGGCGGTCCAAGGTCGGGACCGGCGTCACCGTTGCGGCCACCGCCGGCGTGCTGGCGCTGCGCTGGGACGAGGCCATCGACGGCGGGGCCTTCGCCCTGGCCCTGCTCGCTGCCATCCTCGGCCCCGGGCTGGTCCTGCGGGCCGTCGACGCCCGCCGCGACCGCTCGATCGCCGCCAGCACCGCCGACGAGGACCCCGGGGACGTGGCGTGGGAGTGGGTCGGCATCGACCGGCCGTACACCCCCGACGACGTCGCCGCCCTCGACCGGGCGCTGGGGTTGGAGGTGCCGGTCCGATGACCCTCATGGTCAGGAACGTGAGCGTGAAGTTCGGGGGACACCTGGCGCTCGACGACGTGGCGCTGGATGCCCAGGCCGGCCACGTCACCGGGCTCATCGGGCCCAACGGCGCCGGCAAGACAACGCTGTTCAACGTCGTCACCGGCCTGCAGGTGCCCCAGCGGGGCGAGGTGCGGCTCGGGCGCACCGACCTGACCAAGCTGCCGCCCTACCGCCGGGCCCGGGCCGGCTTGGCCCGGACGTTCCAGCGCCTCGAGCTCTTCGGACTGCTGACCGTGCGGGAGAACGTCGAGCTGGCCGACTCGCTGCGCTCCGGCGGCCGGGCCTCGGCCCGGGTCGACCAGCTGCTCGAGCTGGTGGGCCTGCAGGACGTCGCCGACACCCGCGCCGACGAGATGCCCACCGGCAAGGCCCGCCTGGTCGAGCTGGCCCGGGCGCTGGCCACGAAGCCCCGGGCGCTGCTGCTCGACGAGCCGGCCTCCGGCCTCGACGACGGCGAGACCGACGGGCTCGGCGCCCTGCTCACCGACATCGCCGCCGGGCGCCTCGATGGCGAGCCGGTGGCGGTCGTCCTCGTCGAGCACGACGTGCAGCTCGTCATGCGGATCTGCCACAAGGTCCACGTCCTCGACTTCGGCTCGATCATCGCCGCCGGCACCGCCGGCGAGGTCCAGCAGAACCAGAGGGTCATCGACGCCTACCTGGGAGTGGCGACATGACCGCCATGGATCCCGTGAGCGCGCTGACCGCGATGCGGGAGCACGAGACCCTGCTGGAACTGCGGGGTGTGAAGGCGGCGTATGGGACCATCGAGGTCCTGCACGGCGTCGACCTCGACGTCCGGCCGGGGGAGGTCATGGCGGTGCTGGGGCCCAACGGCGCCGGCAAGACCACCACCCTCAAGGTCCTCGCCGGGCTGCACCCCCTGGCGGGCGGCGACATCATCGTCGCCGGCCGGCGGGTCAACGGCGCCCGCCCCGAGGACCTCACCCGGGCCGGGCTGTGCCTCATCCCCGAGGGCCGGGGCATCTTCCCGAGCCTGAGCGTCCGCGAGAACCTCTGGATGGCCAGCCACAGCGGCCGGCCGCTGCGGGCCATCGAGGAGGTCGCCTACGGCCGCTTCCCCCAGCTCCAGAAGCGCCGCGGTCAGGTGGCCGGGACGCTGTCGGGCGGCGAACAGCAGATGCTCGCCCTGGCCCGCGGGTTGGCCACCGACCCGGCGGTGCTGATCCTCGACGAGCTGTCGATGGGCCTGGCGCCCCTCGTGGTCGAGCAGCTCTACGCCCAGGTCGCCGAGCTGGCCCGCACCGGGGTATCGGTGCTGGTGGTCGAGCAGTTCGCCCGGGTCGTCCTGGGAGTCGCCGACCGCGCCGCGATCATGGTCCACGGCCGGGTGAGCGACATCGGCACGCCCCATGAGATCGAGTCCAAGCTGTCCTCCGCATACTTGGGTGGTTGAGAGAATGAGCATCAGCATGAACACCGACAGCATTGGCGGTCCCGGCGGGCCCCCTGGCAGCGACGCCCGCGTCGACCAGTTCAGGGCCGACGTCGCCGACATGCGCCTGAAGGACCCGGCCACCGGCCTCGACCGGCTGCTGCTGCGCCTCGGCGTGCTCGGCATGATCGGCGGCCCGGTGCTCGCCGTCATCGCCTACTTCCTGTCCCACAGCGCCACCGGGGCGGCCGCGCCCCTGGAGCAACGGGACGCGCTGATCCAGGCCCTGATCGGGGTGGCCATCACCATCGTCGGCGCTGCTCTCTACGTGAAGGCTGCGATCGCCGGCTTCCTGCGGTTCTGGATGGCCCGCCTCGTCTACGAGCAGCGCCGGGAGCGCGACCAGATCTCCACTCGCTGAGCGCCCGGATTCACACGCTGCGTGCGGGGGTACTGACGCGGCGTGACGGCATCGACGACCAAGAGCGAGCAGTCCCCCTTCGACGCGACCACCCCGGTGGCCTCCAAGGCCGAGAGCGGGGGGACCGTGACCCTCGTCGAGGGCCGCACCTTCGCCATCTCCGACCAGACCGGCGACATGGCCTCCGAGGTCGCCCAGGGCCTCTTCGTGCTGGACACCCGCGTGCTGTCGCGCCTCGACCTCCGGGTCAACGGGGCGCCGCTGCAGACGCTGGCCATCGAGTCGCCCGAGCCCTACGCCGCCACGTTCGTGACCACGGCTGCGGCCGCGGCCGGCCACGCCGACTCGGAGCTCACGGTCATGCGGCGGCGCCACGTCGGCAAGGGCATGCGCGAGACCCTGGTGATCACCAACTACGGCCTCGAGATCGCGCCGGTGACGGTCGAGGTGCACGTCGACGTGGACTTCGCCGACCTGTTCGCCGTGAAGGAGGGCCGGGTCGACACCAGCCGCCACCGCAGCGCCCACCTGCAGGGCGGCACCATGTGGTTCGAGGACCACGCCGAGCCGGTCGGCAAGCGCGTCACCGTCACCGCCACCGGCAAGCCGGCGGTGAAGTCCGGGCACCTGGTGTGGGAGGCGAAGCTGCAGCCCGGCGAGACCTGGCAGGTCTGCATGGGCTTCGCGGTCAGCGTCGAGGGTGAGGACATCGAGCCGCGGTTCCGGTGCGGCGGCGACGACCGCTCCTCGCTGCCGGCCGAGCGGCTGCAGGAGTGGCGTACGACCGTGCCCAGGGTGGACACCGACCACACCGGCCTGGCCACGGCGGTGCGGCAGTCCGACGACGACCTCGGCGCCCTGCGCATCTTCGACCCCGACCACCCCGACATGCCGATCCTGGCGGCCGGCGCGCCCTGGTTCATGACGCCGTTCGGCCGGGACTCGCTGCTGACCAGCTGGATGGCGCTGCTCGCCGACCACACGCTGGCCGAGGGCGTGCTGGAGACGCTCGCCCGGTTCCAGGGTCAGGACGTCAACCCCGAGACCGAGGAGGAGCCCGGCAAGATCCTCCACGAGATGCGCTTCCAGGGCGCCACCAGCTCGTCGCTGGACCAGGCCACGATCTACTACGGATCGGTCGACGCGTCGTCGCTGTTCGTCATGCTCCTCGGCGAGCTGCTGCGCTGGGACCCCCGCAACGAGATGGGCATGCGGCTGCTGCCCCACGCCGACCGGGCGCTGGAGTGGATCGAGCAGTACGGCGACCGCGACGGCGACGGGTACGTCGAGTACGCCCGCAGCACCGACAAGGGCCTCGGCAACCAGGGCTGGAAGGACTCGTGGGACTCGGTGCGCCACGCCGACGGCGAGCTGGCCCGGGCCCCGATCGCCCTCTGCGAGGTGCAGGGCTACACGTACGCCGCCTACGTCGCCCGGGCCCGCGGCGCCGAGTACCTCGGCGATGCGGCCACCATGCAGCGCTACCGGGACAAGGCCGCCGAGCTGCGCCGCCGCTTCAACGAGGACTTCTGGCTCGAGGACCAGGGCACGTTCGCGCTGGCCCTGGATGGCGACAAGCGGCCGGTCGCCGCGGTGGCCTCGAACGTCGGGCACTGCCTCTGGACCGGCATCGTCGACGAGGAGAAGGCACGATCGGTGGCCGACCGCCTGGTCGCCGACGACATGTTCAGCGGCTGGGGCATCCGCACGCTGTCGACGGACATGCCGGCCTACAACCCGGCCAGCTACCACAACGGCTCGGTGTGGCCGCACGACAACGCGCTCTGCGCCCAGGGCCTCATGCGCTACGGGTTCGTAGAGCACGCCCACAAGGTCATCGAGGCCCAGCTCGACGCCGCCGCCTGCATCCCGGGCAGCCTGCCCGAGCTGTTCGCCGGCTACGGCCGCGACGAGGTGGCCGTGCCGGCCGCGTACCCGGCTGCCTGTTCGCCCCAGGCGTGGGCGGCGGCAGCGCCGCTCATGTGGCTGCGCGCGATCCTGCGCATCGACCCGGTCGTCTCCCGGGGCCAGCTGTACCTGGCTCCGGTGCTGCCCCGAGGCATGACCCGCCTGCACGTCGACGGCATCCACCTCGGCGACCGGCGGGTCGCCGTCCACGTCGACGGTGACGACGTGAGCGTCGAGGGCGCCCACGACCTGGAGGTCGTGGCCGAGGCCCGCCCGCCGCTGTCATCGCTGCTGGACCAGCACCCCACCTGACCGTACGGTTTGGGGCATGGGTGCGGACGGGCGAGGGGAGCCGGCGCTCGTCGGCCGCGACCGGGAACTGGGCCGCACCCTGCGGGCCGTCAGCGACAGCGGCGCCCGCGGGGCGATCCTCGCAGGGGTCGCCGGGGTCGGGAAGAGCCACCTGCTGCGCATCGCGGCCGACCGGCTCGGTGGCCAGGGCTGGACGCCGCTGCACGCCCACGGCGACCCCAACCGCAGCACGCCGTTCGGCTCGCTCGGCGCGCTGCTGCCGGCCTGCACCGACGACCCCGAGCGCTGGGCCCTCGACATGCGCCGAGGCCTGGACCAGCTCGTCGACCGGGTCCGTCCCGGCCGGCCGCTGCTGGTCGCCGACGACCTCCACGCCTTCGACGCCGCCTCGGCGACGCTGCTGCAGCAGGCCATCGTCGAGGGCCAGGTCAGGTTGCTCGGCACCCTGCAGACCGCCCGGCCGGCGCCCGACGTCGTCACCGCCCTCTGGAAGAACGAGCTGGTCGAGCGCATCGAGGTGGGCCCGCTCAGCCGCCACGACGCCGACGACCTCGTCGAGCTGCTGCTCGGTGGGGAGGTCGACGCCGAGACCCGCTCCCGGCTCTGGCAGTGGAGCGAGGGCAACCCGCTGCTGCTGACCGAGCTGGTCGAGGCGACCCGGGCCCAGCGGGCCTGGCGCCACAGCTCCGGGCTCTGGCACCTCGAGCGCGGCTCGGGCGCCGAGCCGCTCCGCCCGCCGACGCTGGCCGCGATGCTGGCCGACCGCATGGCCGAGGCGCCGGCGGCGGTCGCCGACGTCGTCGACGCGCTGGCGCTGTCGGGCCACCTCCCGGTGGCGGTGCTGACCAACCTCGTCGGGCACCGGGCGCTGGCCGGCAGCGAGCGTTCCCGCCTGACCGCCACCCACGACGAGTCCGACGGCCGGGTGGTGCGCCTCGCCCACCCCCTGTACGGCGAGTTGCGCCGGGGCGAGCTGGACGGCGAGCGCATCGCCGACCTGCGCAGCCGGCTGCTCGACGTGTTCGAGGGCCTCGGCCAGGTGGCCGCGGCCGACGTCCCGCTGCTGGCCCAGTGGTACGTCGAGACCGGGCACCGGGGCCCCGGCACCGCCGAGCTGCTGACCCGGGCCGCCGAGCAGGCCTGGCTGGTGAACGACCCGCGGGCGGCGGCCGACCTCGCCCGCCGCGCCCGTGCGCTCGAGCGTGACGACCGCACCAGCCTGCTGCTCGTCAACGCCCTGGCCCGGCTGGGGGTGACCGACGAGCTCGACAAGGTGGCCGACGAGGTCACCCACACCGCCCTGTCCGACGAGGTCCGGGCCAGCGCGGTGCTCAACCGGGCGCTGTACCTGTTCCAGTTCGCCAACCGGCCCGACAAGGCCGAGGCGCTCCTCACCGACGCCGCCGCCTACCTGACCGACGGCCGGCTGCGGGAGGCGCTGCAGCGCCAGATCGCCAGCTTCCGGCTGCAGCGCGGCGACCTGCAGGGCGCCCAGGCGCTGGTGGCCCCCCAGCTGACCTCGGCGAACATCGCCACCGTGGCCGACGCGGCCGCCGTCATGTCGCCGGTCAAGCTGATGCAGGGCCAGGTCGGGGAGGCCATCGCCCTGGCCGACCGGGGCCTGGCGCTGACCATCGAGATGGTCGGGAACCCCCGCTACGAGGGCGAGACCAGCCCGCTGAGCATCGGCGAGCACCTGTTCCACCAGATCGGCGCCTGGGTCGAGGCCGGCCGGGTGCGCGAGGCGGAGATGGCCGCGCAGGGCTCGATCGCCGCCCTCGACGACGAGGTCGACCCGTTCGCCCGGTCGTTCGTCGCGTTCGAGATCGGCCGCATCGCCCGCCTGCGGGGCCGGCCCGAGACCGCGGCACGGTGGTTCCGCGAGGCCACGGCCGGCTTCGAGTGCATCCACCGGGACGGCTTCGCGGCCTGGTCGTGGGCCGGGCTGGCCAGCGTCCGCGCCGAAGTCGGCGACGTCGCGGGCACGCAGGACGCCGCCGACCGCTGCCGCGAGTGGCATGACCACCCGATCGGCCTGGCCGCCGGGGAGGTCCAGCGCTGCCTGGTGTGGGCGGACGTCGTGGCAGGCCGTTCCGACGTCGCGGCGGACGGCTTCGAGGCCGCGGCCGAGCGGTGCCTGCAGACCGGCGAGGTCCTCCACGCCGCCCACGCGTTGCACGACCTGGTCCGCATCGACCGCGCCGACCGAGGCAGCGCGGCGCTCCGGGAGCTGGCCCGCCGCTCCGACGGCCAGCTGCTCCAGGCGTTCGCCCAGCACGCTGCCGCCACCGTGGCCTGCGACGCCGAGGCGCTGCGGGCGGTCGCGACCCAGTTCGAGAGCCTCGGCTACGACCTGCACGCCGCCGAGGCCTGGAGCCAGGCGGCCGACAGCGCCCGGCAGGCCGGCGAGACCCGCCGGGCCATGGCCGCGCATCGCCGTGCAACCCGGTGTGCCCGCCGCTGCGAGGGCGCCCGGACACCGTTGCTCACCAGCTGGCCCGACCCGCTCGACCTGTCGCGGCGGGAGCGGGAGATCGCCCGCCTGACCGTGGACGGGCTGCGGCGCCGGGACATCGCCGACAAGCTGGTCATCTCGGCCCGGACGGTCGACAGCCACCTGCAGCGGATCTACCGCAAGCTCGGGGTGCACGATCGGGAGGCGCTGGCGCACGCCCTCGACGAAGAGGCGGCGCACAGCTCGCCGATCGTCGCGTCCGGCTGACAGCTCCCGGAGCACTGGACGAGGTTCCCGCGCGGTCACAAACGATTGCGCGGTACCTACTCATGACCGCGCGGCCCCGGTCGGCCAAGGTGGTGCCGCAGAGAGCGGGCAGAGCAAACGAGATCGATGGCACGTCGTCCCGTGGGGACATCGTGGTCAGGACATCGTGGTGGGAACCATGGGGCGAGGGCGGGAGCCAGCCATCGCCGGCTCGGCCCGAAGTTCGGGTGCCACGCGGCGGGCGTGGCACCCGAGAACCCCTCTCGTCCCTCTATGTCAGGGCGACCTTCTGGGCCCACGGGTAGTCGGGCTTGCCGCTGGGCGAGCGCTCGACCCGGTCGACCAGCGTCAGCTGGCGGGGGATCTTGTAGCCGGCCAGCCGGCTGCGGCAGTGGGCGTCCAGCTCCTCGAGGGTGACCGCCATGCCCTCCCGGGGTTGCACGACGGCCGCGACCTTCTGGCCCCAGCGCTCGTCGGGGACGCCGACGACGATGGCGTCGAACACGGCGGGGTGGGCCTTGAGCGCGCCCTCGACCTCCTCGGGGAACACCTTCTCGCCGCCGGTGTTCACGCACACCGAGCCCCGGCCGAGCAGGGTGATGCCGCCGTCGGCCTGGAGCAGCGCCATGTCGCCGGCGAGCACGTAGCGCTC
>Ga0075420_100004226_pt1 | contig 12578 bp, 10 predicted proteins | sample SoiMetdeltSBSDD4_FD_75296 | JGI IMG/M metagenome (GOLD analysis project Ga0075420, IMG submission 75296) | Bulk soil microbial communities from a Populus tree surrounding site in Tennessee, USA - Soil MetaG P. deltoides SBSDD4 | ecosystem: Environmental > Terrestrial > Soil > Tree plantation... | reverse complement strand
AATATAACTACCCCCTTTTCTAGATCGACGAGGAACTACATGACGTTTATGATATGCTTTTCTTGGTCTACCTACTTTTCTAGGTCTTCCTAAATACTTTCCATATCCAACTACTCCAGCAGCTTTACCAACAAGACCAGCATATGGTACTCCAACGGCTCCTAGAGCGTTACCTACACGCGAGATTACCTTATTTGAACGGATCCAGTTATGAGCCTTTTTGACCCAGTCCCATAAACTTCCTCCATGCATTCGATGTCTTCGACGACCACCTTTTTGAGCTAATTTCATTCTACGTATAGCAGCAAATCCATTCGGAATTATACTTTGATGAGGCATTTGTATTTCTAATAATAAATGTGTATATTTTATATTAATTAATATCGAATTCGAGCTCCACCTGCAAGACGAAGCGCACCTCCACGACGATGTCTACGTCTACCATATCCAAGTTTTGTCGCAATGCTACCTATTTGGCCCGCATAAGGTACATTTGCTGATCTTAAAGCTCCCGCAACGCGAGAAATAAGCTTATTACGCTTCACAAAAGAGTGGGCTTTTGATAACCAGGCCGGCAATGCACCACCACGCATACGATGTCTACGGCGTCTTCCGCCCATCCTTGATCTTCTTACTAAACGAGGCATTTCTATATTTTCTAATAAATAAAGAAATTATTTTATAAATTTTTAAATTTTAAATTATTTACATATTAACGCAGTCCAATTTTTATTTATTTTTATGTGTTCAAACTACGAACTGATTGAATTCTACCTTTTTCTGTCTTAATTTCAGTTTCTCTATTGTAAATAGCTACTAAGAATACTTGAGCATTAACATCTGGTCCTGTTACTTGGCCAACTTGATTCACTACTCCTAAATCAATTGATAATTGAACTTGTGTTGATTTATCATCTTTATCACGAATAAAACTATGTAAGAAAAAAGGACCTCTTACAAGAAACTCATTCAAAGTTTCAGCTCCACCAGGATTCATATAAAGATCATTTTCGACAAGATTATTAAAATATCTTGATTGATATTTATTCAATATATCTAGACCTTTTACTCCTGTCAATGATAATGGATTTCCAGTATATTCAGTGGACCATTTAGTAGATGGTTTGGTTTGATTTGCATATGTCATTTGATAACTTGTTACTCTCAACTCATCTTGTACCTGAGTTGTGAAAGTAGATAATGCTACATAATTAGGAACATTTGCAGCTATTGGTACTCCGGCAGTTCCAGATTGTATAAAGAAACCCAACATATATGTTGAAGATGGAACTGTATAATCATATGTATTACTTCCAGATTGAAGTGGTTTCTGAGCAACAAAATATTCAGGAAGATTTGAATTAAATGTTACTTGCTCAGAAATAGATTCTGTAACTCTAACTGTACATAAATATAATTTTACATCAAGAACTGAAATAAAAGCAGCATTTGGAGTTGGTGGTCGTCCAAAAGTTATAGGCACTGTACCTCCATTATATCCCGAAAGTGTTGGATCTCCTTGAATAGCAAATAACATTTGTGTAGCAGGGTTCAAACTCAAACGATAATCTCCACTAGGCATAACGTTATTATAATCCCAAATACCAAGGGCTCCAGGTTGAAAGATAATATCAATTACATTTCTATTGTAACCTCTTACTTGTGGAGAACCTTGAGCATCTAATTGTGAAATTATTAACTGTCTATCTCTAAAATCAGCATCTAACATATATACAGATTTTCCAACTGTTGTTAAAAGTGCTCCTGGTTTAGTAATTCGATGTTTTAACATACTGGCTTGAGCAGAATAGTTAATTATTGAACTAATATCCTGTTGTCCTGCTCTAAGATAAACGTTATTATACAAATTATTAGCACAATTTTCGGCCAAAGCAAAATGATCATCTGCTGGTGTTACTGTATCCGCTTGAGGAGCAGCATTTCCTCCAGCTGCATCTCTATTTACTTGTACAGTCATTCTCATATATGTGCATGAAGGAATCCATGATACTGGATAACCAACAGACCAGTTGAAATCCTGAAGACCTTGTGAGAAATTTGTGGCATTTACCGCTTTCTGACAAGAGACTTCTCTATAATTCATTTCCATAAATTTAAGATTGTTTGACATTTTCTAATATAATATATCTGGGATATATAATTTTTTTAGCTGGTTTTAATTTATCTATACTATTTATTGTATTAAACGCAAATGGGATCTGTTATATTTGAAAAACTTAAATCGTATGTATTCTCATCTAATCCAGCATTAGGTGCTAGAAATATTTCTCCAGATGGTTCTGAATTTACTGTAGCTATGGATGATCCAATCACAGTACCTCATGGAGTTATTGATTGTACTATTGATGTAATTGCTGCTAGTATTTGGAATGTTAGCCCCAATATTTCTGCAGCTTTTGGTAATAATATGTTCTATTTTTCACAAGGTGGAACTCCTTATGTCGTTACGATTGCTGATGGTCTTTATAGTTTACCTCAACTTAATAGTTATCTAGGTAGATTCTTTGTAAATAATGGTCTACAAAAAAATCAAATTATATTCTCTGGTGATGATTCCACACAGAAATCAATTATTACTTTTAATTATGTTGGCACTCAAATTGATTTTACTCAAGCTAATACTATTAGATCAATTCTTGGATTTAATTCTCAACTTGTGCCAAATGGCGGTCCTTCCACTATTCAAGGTGAAAATTATGTAAGTGATAATATTGCTACTTTTAATAGAATTAATTTCTTTTATGTTACTTCTAATTTAGTTAATAGTGGTCTTCCTTTGAATGGAACACCTGGTAATATTATTGCTCAAATTCCTATAACTGCAACACCAGGTAGTCAAATAAATTATAGTCCTCAAAATGTTATTTCAATTGCTGCTAGAAATCTTATTGGTAATTCATTTCAATCAGTTAGAATGACTCTAGTTGATGATCAACTAAGACCTGTTAACACTCTTGGTGAATATTGGTCTGTTACTCTTCATGTACATATGCAATATCTATTATCTACTTCCAATCTTCCGATTTTACCATAAGAATAATTATCATTCTAATTTATATAAATGCCTTCATTACAACCAGTTGTCACTTTTACTAATCATGCTAAACAAGCTGAATATAAACCACCTGCTCAATCTTTTGAGAATATTAGATCTGTTATTTCTCCTCCTAAATCTATTCCAGAACCTACAAAAGAGGTTGAAATTGAACATATTACTATTCCTAAAAATACGAAGATATTTGGGGCTAATTTTGCTAGAGAACTTAGAAAGAATGAAAAAAAGAAAGAGAAGAAAGAAATTGAATATCTTCCTGGTGAAAAACTTGTTATTGAATTACAAAAATCCTTAAAAAAAGATAAAAAAAGAAAGGAAGATAAAGAACATATTAGTACACTTACAAAGTCTATTAATAATATAATCGAAGATCTTGAAATTTAAAGATCTAAATAATATATTTAATAATTAATTAACTATATTTATTTAATTTTAGCAGCATTATATGCTTTTATTAATTGCTGCTCTTTTAACTCTACTAAATTAGCAAAGATTTTTAATGTCATCATTTGATTATCTGGATCTCTTGTTAAATAATTTACATAGATCATCATTCTATCAAAAATAGGAGCTGGTAAGGTATCTTTACTACCTATGAAAAATATATAAGTATTTACTGCATGAATTTCTTTTGGAGTAAGTTCTGTCTTTCCAATTATGTAATCGAAAAGATCTTTCTTCATTTCTTCTGTTGTAAAATAATATGTAAGTTTTGATTCTAAATTAGTGCTTTCCATATCCATTTTATGACCTAAATATTTTTCAAGATTATATGATTCTGCTAATCTCCTTATTAATGGAATAGTTTTCGGATCTGCTTCAATGTAGTCTTTAATATTATCTTTTTCTGATATTGTTTGTTCATCTTTTGATTCAATCTCTTTTCTAAGAGTTGGAACTGGTATTATTAAATCCTCAATATTAAATGGTTTTTTTAATACAAAAAAATTACCATAATCATATGTTTGTAATCTTCTTAATCCTTCTAATTGATTTACATTAGGTGAAGTTTTATCTATTAATTCTTGTAAGTTATTTGCTGTTTGAGCTTTTGTAAATAATTTTCCATCTTTTGATTCTTGTCTTCTAAATATAATAAATTTAACTGATGCTTGTGGTATTGGTGTACCTAGTTGCATATTACTTTTATTTTTCTTAACAACTGTTTCAGTAAAAGTTCTATCATTTAACATATCATTCATTCCTCTAATATCATCTATTGTCATATCACTTCTTTCAGGATTTGCAACTAATTCAGAAGGTACATTTGCCATTGAAGGATCATTAAATAATGATATTTGTCTTTGAAGATTTGTATCTACAGATTGTTCAATTCTTTCTTGTTTTTCAATAGTTTGATTTGGTAAAAGTGTTTCAATTTTTGCTTCTATTGGAGCCCTAACTTCAGGCTGTGATACTATTTCAGGTACTTCTTTTCCTTCAATTATTGTTACACCTTGTTGTAAAAAAGTAGGTTGTGATACTATTCCAAAATCATAAACTTCTTTTTGACCTCTAGTTCTTTTAACTGGCTCAACTCCAGGACCTGCTAAATGAACATTCTTTTTAAGAAAAGGAAATATTTCTCTTTTAGGTCCAGTTTCTTCTAAATCATATGTTATATTAGCATGATATGCGCCTACTTCTCTTCCTTCAAAAAAAAAAGTCGGTCTATTTCCAGAAGAACCTGTTGGTGGTATGATAGTTAGTCGTGATGTTGGTGGTAATAATGATTGAGATGATGAAGAAGTTATTGTTACAGTTTGTGGAATAGATGAAGGTGCTGCTGCTTGTGATGGTTGTAAAGATGGAGTTGCTTGTAATGGTGAAAAAGAAGAAGATGTAGAAGAAGAAGATGGAGGTGGATTATGTTGTTGAGCTAATCTTAGCGAATTTTTTCTATCTTTTTCTAATTCTATAATTCTCTCCATAGCTTTATCAGGATCATATTTTCCTCTTAATTGACCTGTTTCATATCTTTGTAAATCTTTTTTCTCTATTTCTATTAATTTATCAATTTCTCTCACATCTGCATAATAATCATGTGAACTATACGAACTTGATCTACCAGTACTTGAAGAACTAGAAGAACTAGAACTAGAACTAGAACTAGAACTTGAAGAACTTGAAGAACTAGAACTTGACGATACTGTTACATTAGGTGTTAATATTGAAGGAGATGCAAATCTAGGATCAACTAAATTTTGTTGCATTTGTACAGTGGTAGATGTTTGAGTTGGTAATCCAAATTTTTCCTCTTGAGTTTGCAATAATTTATTCAATCGTTCTGTTTCAGGATGTAGAACTTTAGACGATTGTAATTGAGCATTTACTTGCATTGTTTGTGGTTGAATATTTGATTTTGTAGTAATTGGTTTTAATTTAAATAGATTTGGATCTTGTGGTACTATCTGTTGTGAAATTTGTAGATTTGGATCTACGTCAGCTTGTTTTAATTCTTTTTCTTCTTTAACCTCTTCTTTAACATCTACAGGTGGTAATCTAACTAATTCATCTTTTGATTTCATTAGTGGTCGTATGTGTGGATTTTCATTTGAATATTTAGCCATTACTCTTCTTCTTGTTTCATTTAAAAATCTTTTAAGAGCTCTATCTTGAGTAGCTGTTAGTCTATCTGGATCAAGATCAAATAAAAATAATACATCAGTACCTAAATCTCTCATAATTCCATCAATTTCTTTACTTTCCATTGCTGCTTCTAAATCTTTTTTATCTTCAATTGGAAGATACTCTAAGTTATCCATACTTAGCTCTATTGCTCGTCCAAAAGAATAATCTAAATCTGCTTTTGAATTAGGTCCTAATGTTTTATATAAATGAGCTGTATAGGGGAAATTACGTGCAAAATTAGGATTTCCTTCTTCATAAAAAGGTTCCCCAGGTGCTTGAACATCTGGAGGAGGAGGTCCTAACGGAGCACGAGGTCCAACTTCTTCAAATGAAGACATAGGAGGTCCAGGCTCTCCTGGTAATCCTTGATGTGGATTTCCAGGTGCTGGAGGAGGTGGTCCTCCTTCTAATTGTAATGGAGCAGGAGGTGGTTGTCGTTTTTGTTCAGGATTAACACCAGCCATTAAATAGTCATTAAGTGTCTTATTAATGCGATCTAATAATTCCCTTTCTGGCTGAGTATACACTCTAGTTTTAGCTATTAATTGTAACCCTAAAGTTGCCCTTACTGCATAATAATAATTTAATCTTCTCAAATCATCTTTTGTTAATGCTGATTTAATATCTTCTAATTTTTTAAGAACATTATCAGCAGTTATGGGTTGATATGTATCTTCTTGTAATTTATCAACATTTTCACCATTTACATCTAAATCGGCTTGTCTAGATGCTTCAGTTTCAGGTGTTGCAATAGCTACTCTTAATTTACTTAATTTTGATGTTGATTGTAATTCAGTTAAATTAAATGGAGCATTTTTATCTAATCTTATCACTTTAGCAGCACCTCCATAAAGATCATTAGATATATCTCCAACTCTTGCGGATTGTTTACCAGCTCTACTTACTGCTACTCTTCCATTTAATTTTTCACATGTTGGTTGTAAATAATTTAAATTATATCGATCCGGTGTTTGTTGATTTATTTTTTCAGCTCCAGATGGTTGTTTAGGTTGACCCCAACTATACACTCCTTTGATTGAAAATTGTGCCATATTAATTAATAATATATATGGATATTATTATAAATGTCTGGTCATCCTAAATACCAAGAATATTCATCTGATTCTGATGAAGAGGATAGAAAGAAAAGAAAAAGAAGAAATAAAAAAATAAATATTGATTTACCAAAAGAAATATTTGTACTTGATAATCCCGATAAACACTTTCATGAAAAATATGAACCTAATCAAAGTCCTATTAGATTTCCTCATCCATTTCGTTGTTGTATTCTTGGACAAGTCAATAAAGGTAAAAGCTTAATGGCTCTAAATATAATACTTGCACGCCAAGCGAAACATCCTAAATTTGAAGAATTATATATTATTCATGGATGTAATTCATCAGAAGAGTACGATGCGTTAGAACCTACCTCCATATCGGGTGACATACCATCATATGAAGAGTTCGACAAGTCAAAACCTAAATTATTAATCATAGATGATTATGACTATACAAATATTGATAAAGATTCAAAAATGAGATTATCCGAACTTTTACGATTTGGTTCGACACATTGTAATATGTCTATTATTATTCTACATCAATCTTGGTTTAGAATACCAAAAATGATAAAAGATTATTGTAATGTATTTATTATCTATAAACCTATTGATCTTGATGAATTACATAATATTGGTCGTAGAATTGGACTAAATAAATATTGTATTGATTATCTCTTTGAAAAACATATTACTGGTCCTACTGATAATCTTGTTATGAATGAAATTATTGGTGCCCCTTTCAAATATGCTAAAAATATATATGAAAAGATTGATTTTGATCCTAAAGAAGTCACAAAAATAATGAAATCTAGAGAGAAGATGAAGAAGAAGAATCAGAAGGGGAATCAAAATCATCAAAAAAACTCTTCGGACGACTCTTCTTTACAGGAGGACGATGATTCACAGTCTTCTTAGATTCCTTTTCTTTTCTAGCTAATTTCTCATAAAGTAACTTTTTTAGAAGTTTATCAGTTTCTTCTTGATCTCCTCTAACTTTTCTAAATTTATCATCATTATCTTTAATTACTTTCATTGCAATAGATGTTAATCCATCTCTTGCTCTTTCATCTGGTTTTCTTTCCTTTATTTCTTTATAACTTGAGTATACTTCTTCTTTTGGTTTTGATTTAGATTTTGATTTTGATTTAGTTTTTATTATTTCTTCTTTTTTTGGCTGCTTTGATTCTTTTTCAAGTTTATCCTTGCGATCTTGATTTACCATTCTTCTGTACGCAGTGGACCCCTTTGTTACATATCGATTAGTTCTGGGATTAAATAGTTTCTCTTCTGAGCTCATAATATTATAGATATATAATATTTATTTTAGTTATCTTAAATATACTTAAAAGAATTAATTCAACCTTAGAATGTCTCAATCATCTCAGTTATCTAATATATCAGTTTCCTATTATGGGGAAGAAATGGATCTCGAAAGTGCTATAGATGACGCTTTCAGAGAATTACAGAATCATATGAACTCAACACAGCAACATCTCCGAAGTTTAGCTATGTTATGTGATCAGGATGGTGATTATAAAGAATGTCTAGATCTCAATGATCATATAGAAGACTCTATTGATGGTGTTAATGATCTCTTTAATGAGTTAAGAAAGATTGTTGGACAGATCTCTTTGAAACCTCAAGATGCAGAAGAGAAAGAGATATATCGAGAACATAAAGAAGCTCGTAAAAAGAAGAAAGAAGAAGCTAAAGCTGAAGCTAAAGCAGCTAAAGAAGCTGAAAAGGCTGAGAAAGCAGCTGAAAAGGAAAAGTAAATTATTATTTGTTAAATTAAATATTTAACAACTAACATCATTAGTTAACTCTTATTTTCTCTCTGTAATTCGCACAGATTTGTTTTCGAGTTGCTCTATAATCTTCATCGGTTTTGTATCGTTCTTTTTGATACTTCTTTTGATATGCAAGATATCTATCTGCTTTCTCAGCTTCTGTTTTTTTTGGTCTACCTGGTTTTCTTTTTGGTTTTATTGGATTTATTATTTTTTCATCTTCATCGATATTTTGGTTCATAATATTATATTAGTAATATAATATTTAATGTTTAGGTTTGTATCAATATATTTGAATTATGAATTTATGGTATAATGGAAAGCAGTAAATCAAAACGTGTCTTAAAATTAGATGATCCTATGAAATTTGAGATGATTGAAACTGGTATTAAGAAACAAAATCTATTAGGCAAGAATGAATCCCAAAAGTATTCGGTTTGGTATAATGCACTCGCTTCTAGTGGTAAAACAAACAAACAGAAACTTAATATTAGTTGGGTCGGTCGGCAATGGAAAGTCATCTATGAGTTTATAACTAGTCATTATAATGGATCATCAATGAGAAGTCATATCGAGAGTCTGGCTAATACTTTACTCGCAATAGATAAAGACCATTTTAAGGAAATTGTTAGACCTATGTTTCTATTGGGTATTTCAATACAGAAAGTTATTAATAATGATAATGATCTAAATTTAGGTAATGAAAAAGATATAAAAAATTTCGTGTCTTTTCAAGATCTTGAGAAAAAACGTGATCAACTCCTCTCGGTATGGTCTCTAAAGCCCACATGTGTCGCACTAAACTACTCGCACCTGATTTTAGCACTTAATACCTATATACCTCCATTAAGATTGGATATATTAAACATGAAAATAATTAGATATGATAATGTCAATCGGCAGAATCGAGAAGTTCCAGAAGATATGAATAATTATCTATGGGAATATCTACCAGATACTTGGTCTTATGTTATTAATCATGATAAGATTGAACATACAAGAGCAGAGAATGGATTAGAAAAACAGACCATTAAATTTAACGATGAGATTAATGGAGTTACCAATGGAACACTTTTAAATATGATAGTTTCAGAATCTCTTGAACAACATCCTAGAACTTATCTACTAACTGGGTTAAATCCAGATTCCCCTTTATCGCTACGATCATACGACAGATATCTACATGATCTATTCCCAGACCGGGATGTTCATCAGAACCTGATAAGGAAAGCATATGTTAATTATTGGCATTCATATGGTATTGGAAATAGAAAACTGAATGACCGTGATTTGAAGAAGATTAGTTCTAAGATGAGGCATTCATTACAGACTGCAAGGTCTGCATACAGGAAGTCCAACCTCTCTTGAACATATTATCTATGACTTTAGTAAGTGGAAATGGATATTATAGTGCTAATTATTGTTGAACTTTTAATACCGGTTGTTTTATTGATTGTTAAGAAATTATTGAAACTTAGAAAAGTAAAATCTAATTCTAACCGGTTTTGATTAACTTCCGGAGACAAATCCTAAAAATTGTCTCTTTAAGGAGACATTTTTTTGGTCTATCTAATTTTTTATTTCTTAGTACCATATATCCTTTTTTTCTTAAGGAGACAATTTTTGGAGACAAAAGACAATATTTATAAGAAATCAATGGGAGAAGTTTATAAATATTTTTACTGTATATGAATTAAGAAATATTTTTGTCTTTTGTCTCCGATAAGATAGAAAAGGATAACAGTCAGTTAGATAATTGAATTTTATTTTTGTCTCCGTATTTGACTCCATAAAAAAAAGGATATATGTAAGTGATATCAATTTGTCACGTACATAAAATAATTTTTGTCTCCAAGTAATAAAAGATTAGGAATTAATAAAAGATTAGTAAATGAGTTAAACAGTAGAATAATTTTATAGTATTATTAAGTAATTTAATAGAACTATGCCCGTGTTATTCAGTGGAATCAGTCTCAACAATCAAGATATCGAAGATAAACCAATCTTTCCAAAGAAAGTAATTAAGAATAATATACCAATCAAGTCTTTAAATAAGAAGGTTAAACCAAAACCTAAATTAATTGAATCAGATACAGAATCCGAAACAGAATCAGATGAATCATCGAACGAATCTTCTAACTCTAATAGTAGTATGGATAATATTTCAGATACAGAAATCACAGACCATGAATCTGAATCAGAAGAGGAAATGGTTGAATTTGTTAAAAGAATAATACCAAAGAAGACAAGTATTAAGAAACCAATAACTGTAAAGAAGTTAGCTAAAAAGCCAGCTGCGATTAAACTAACTAATCAAGAATATTATGATCAATTAAAAGTTCTTGATTATACTGAGACTAAAACTTATTCTAAATTTATTGAAAAGGTAGATGTAGATAAATTAAATTATATTGTATCAAACTATGATAAAATTAAGGACATTTTAAGAGCCGATCAAGATTTAGATAATCCAAAAGCTATGAAATATGATCCTTTGAAGTTAGCTAGAGATTATCTTTCTAAATCAGTAAATGGAGAAGTTGAAGTTAAGTACATTCAGAAAAGAGGGGTTGGTAGATTGTTTGCTGAGAAAGGTTTATCTTTACAGAGTCTTAAGAAAAAGATTCGTCATACAATCTCTCAAGAGTTCTATGATGATATTGATATGGTTAATGCTCATCCAACTATTCTTAAATTTATTTGTGATATGAATGGTTGGCCTTGTCCTATCTTAACTAAGTATTGTAATAATAGAGATAAGTTTTTTAGAGATATGGGGATGCCTCGCGATGAAGCTAAGACTCTTATTCTAAAAATCATAAATGGAGGTATGACTGAATACAATGCATTAAAGAATCCTCATAAAGATCTAAAAAAGTTTACGGAAGAGATTCCAAAGATACATGAGTTAATAATTGTAAAACATTCTAAACAGTATCAGGATCATTTAGCTAGAAAACAGAAAAAGAATGATTTGCATAATATTCCAGCATCATTTATGAATATAATTCTGTGTGATATTGAAAATAAGATTTTACAGACTGTATTTGAATTTTTTGGAAAGGATAAGTCAGCCAGTTTAATCTTTGATGGTCTTATGCTTCGCAAAGGTAGAATATATGACTTCATAGCATGTGAGAACTATGTATTTGATAAATTGCACATAAAAGTGAAGTTTACAACTAAACCAATGGATGAAGGATTAGACTTGTCACAATCTTATATTCCTAAATATGAAGAAGTTTCATTAACACATTATCCAGATTTTAAGAAGTTAGTTAATACAGAAGTACCATTAAATTATGCTCTCAAATGGATGAATGAGTCTATTGTACAAGTAGAGAATGGTGGACGTAGTTTCTTCTTAACAAAGAATAAAACTTCTGATATTGTAACTGGTATGACTAGAACATACTTTAAACAGATTGAAGAAGATGAACTCTTGAAAAGTATTAATGTATCTTGTAAAATTATTAATCCCGATTTTGATCAGAAATATTATGATGCAAATCAAGATACCAAGAAAGATAAAATAGATTTTAAGAAATTTAATAAATATTTGTATTCTACATTAGGAAGTAGTTCGGGCAAAGATAAAAAAGGTTTTCTAAGAGATTACATATACTCTAGAAAGGTTCCTAGCTACAATACAGTAGATTTTTATCCTTATCTTGAAAGATTAGGCAAACCAACTGTAAAGAAGGAAGAAGAGATTGAAAATGATTCTTTTAATATGTTTACTGGATTCCCACTTGAACGTGTTAAATTAATTGAAGAAATAAAGTTTGAAGATAGTCATCTTTATAAACATATTCGTGATGAATTATGTAATGCTAATATTGGAGAGTTTGAGCATCTAATGGATCATATTGCTGATATGATTCAAGATCCAGCTAATATTAAGACAAATGCACATCTCTTCTACACTAAGCAGGGAATGGGCAAAGGTCTACTTGGTAGTTTTATGTCAAAGATACTAGGATCTGATCATGTAATTTCATTTGAAAATACTGAAGCATA
>Ga0075420_100004224_pt1 | contig 12580 bp, 12 predicted proteins | sample SoiMetdeltSBSDD4_FD_75296 | JGI IMG/M metagenome (GOLD analysis project Ga0075420, IMG submission 75296) | Bulk soil microbial communities from a Populus tree surrounding site in Tennessee, USA - Soil MetaG P. deltoides SBSDD4 | ecosystem: Environmental > Terrestrial > Soil > Tree plantation... | reverse complement strand
TCTGGGGACGGTGAAGTCCCGGCTGAATCGGGCGAGAAATTCCTTCGCGGAGATCATCGCGCCAGCGCTGGAGTAGCCGGGAATCGGGAATCGAGAATCGGCACCCCCGGGAGGCTCGGATTGAGCCTCCCGGGGGTGTTTGTTCCATGCGGTTCGCCCCTTCCATCACAGGGACCCCGTCAATATCCTGGAACCCGCCCCTAGCGGGCGGGTACCGTTACGCGGATCGAAACCGTGGGGACCTTGCCGCCGATGGACTGTCGCAGCTTTCGCAAAAATCACGTCGCGTTCGTCGACGACCTGCTTCCCGGAGAGGACGTCGTTGCCATGCAGTGCCATCTGCTCGAGTGCGAGCGGTGTGCGGCGCACGACGCGAAGGTGCGGCGAGCGTTACTCGTCGTCCGTAACCTGCCAGCCATCGAGCCGTCGTCGGACTTTTACGCCAGGCTTCGGGCGCGCATCGACTCCGAGCAGGTGGCCGCCGCTCGGCCGGTGTTCGCTGCGCGAGGACCTGGCATCGGCGCGTTCATGGGCGTGGCCGCAGGACTCATCGCGGTCGGCTACCTGACGGCGACGTCGCTCAACTGGACCGCGCCACGCGGTGAGCTTGCACTCGCTCCAGTGGTTGCGACCGAGCCTGCTCTGCCACCATCGTCCGTCGCGAATCAGGCGCTCGTTGCGTCCGTGTCCGCCGGGATGCCGGTGTGGCCGATGGTGTATTTCGCCCAGCAGGCGCCGATGCGCTTTGCGCAGGTGCAGTTCACTCAGGCGAGCTGGGAGCGCTAGGTCCCTATATTAGGGACCATGGCTGCGGCGAGCGCTCAGAAGGATCTTCGGAGGGCAATTCAGACGCGCTCGTTCGTGCCCGCGTACTTCTTCTTCGGCGACGACGAGTATCTGAAGGACGAGATGACGCGGCAGCTCATCGATGCTGCCACCGACTCCTCCACTCGCGACTTCAATCTCGACGTCCGTCGCGGTGGAAGCATTGACGTCGAGTCACTGTCGTCGCTCCTGTCGACGCCGCCGATGATGGCGGAGCGACGCGTGGTCGTCGTGCGTGACGTCGGCGCGCTCAAGAAAGATGTGCGTGCCGCGCTCGACCGGTATCTCGCGAGTCCATCGTCTGACGTTGTCGTGCTCCTCGTCGCTCCCGCAGGCGCGAAGACCGACGAGTATCACGGAGCGTTACCGGTCGAGTTCGAGCCGCTCACGGGCGATCGTGTGCCGAAGTGGATCATCCACCACGTGACTACGATGCTGCACACGACGATCACGCCGGCCGCCGTCGATTTGCTGATCAGTGCTGTCGGGAACGACCTTCCGCAGTTGGCGGCGGAGCTCGACAAGCTCGCCAGCTACGCGAACGGGCAGCCGATCGACGACGACGCTGTTGGCGCCGTGGTCGGCATCCGCCGCGGTGAGACGTTAGGCGATCTACTCGACCGTGTGCTCGCGCACGACGCGCCCGGCGCACTTGCGATGATCGACCATGTCCTCGCGCAGCCGAAGACCACGGCGGTCACCGTCGTCATGGCGCTCACGACGCAGATGCTGGCGCTCGCCTGGGCACGCGCAGCCCGCGACCGTGGGTTTCCCGCCGTCGGCATCGAGCGCGAGATGTTCTCGTTGCTCAAGGAAAGCGGAGCTCTCACAGGCCGGCCGTGGGGCGAGGCGGTCAGTGCGTGGAGCCGAGCGGTGTCGGGGTGGACCTCAGTGGAGCTCGAGGCGGCGATCGATGCGTTGCTCGCCGCGGACTTCGCGCTCAAGGAGAGTCGGCTGTCCTCGGACGAGCAGATGCTCGCATCGCTCGTTCTCACGATCTGCGGGACGTCGCGCCGCGCCGCTGCGTAGGGACGCCTGTTCGCAGTATCCTCCTCACTCGCCAGAACGATCAGAACAGAGTCGTCCCGATGCACCGTGCCGTTCTCGTTTCTCCGACTTCGCTTGTCGCGATGAGCATGCTCGTACTCATCGCGGGGGCATCACGAGCGGGTGGCCAGGCTACCGACTCCGTGTTTCAGCGTGCGCAGCAGCTGGTCGCCGCGGGCAACGACTCAGCGGGCCGCGCGGTCGTTGACTCGGCACTCGCCGCGCGGACTGAGGGGACACAGGAATATGCGGAGGCGCTCTTCTGGCGGGCGCGGCTCAGCCGAACAGCGGCGGCCGCGGAGCGCGACTACCGGCGGATCAGCGTCGAGTACCCGCTCTCACCGCGCGCAGCGGAATCATTGCTCCTGCTCGCGCAGCTCGAAATGACTCGGCGCGACCGCGCGGGGGCCAGGGCGCACCTCGCGCGACTCCAGCGTGAGCACCCCGCGAGCCCGCTCAGCGCACGCGCCAGCCTAACGCTGGCCCGACTCGCATTCGACGATAACGACGTCCCGGCCGGCTGTGCCGCCGTGAACGCGGCGCGTGAGGGACTCGCCGCCGCGGATGTCGAGCTCAGAAATCAGCTCGACTACTTTCGTCCGCGATGCGCGAACGTCCCGGTACGCGATCCGAACGTGCCGTCACCTGTTGTGGCTGACACGACCCGTCCGGCGGCTGACACGAAGACCGCGACTCCGGTAGCGCGGCGCGAGTTCAGCGTACAGGTGGCGGCGTACGAGACACGCGCAGCGGCCGATGCTCTCGCGAAACGACTCTCGGCGCGCGGCTACACCGCCCGTGTCGTCGGCGACCGCAGCCCGTTTCGCGTTCGTATCGGCCGCTACGCGACGCGCGACCGCGCAGCGGAAGCAGTGCGCGAACTGTCCCGAACGAACGTCCGAGGCCTGGTAGTGGAGGCCGAGCCTCGCTGAGCCGTTCCAAGAAGTAGGGCTGAGTGGACGCACGGAGTCGAGTATCGAGTAGGGTCTGCGCGTGGATCCTGGTCGCGATGGTCTGCGCGCCCTACCCGGTCACGGCGCAAACGTCGCGGTGACCGAATGCGGTTGGAGCATTGGCACGATGCACGTCGCGGCCGTACCGCTCGCATCACACGCGCCGCCCCATCCGCCGAACGTGCTGCCACCTACGGCGGAGGCTCTCAGCGTCACCTGCGTTCCGTGCTCATACGTCGCTGAACACTGCCCGCTCGCCGACCCGGCGACGAGCGTACACCCGATCCCACCGACCGTTGAACTCACCGTGCCACTCCCTTGCCCGGATACGACGACGGTCAGCACCAATCGCTCGACGGGGATAAACGCCGCCGTGACCGACTGCTCGCCGGACATGGTGACCGTGCACTGACTCGCCCCGACGCAGGCGCCGCTCCAACCGGCGAAGGCCGACCCAGCGTTAGGTGCCGCCACCAGCAGGACTGAGGTAGCCGCGGCGTAAACCACGGAACACGTGCCGGACGCCGATCCCCGAGTGATGGAACAGGATAGGGCGGGCGATGTGTTCGGGCTCGTGACGAGACCGGCGCCGCTGCCGCTCCCCTCCACGCGCAGGGCGTACCGGGTGGGTTCCTTGGGGCCGTCATCGGAGCAACCGGCGACCACGACGACCGCGGCCCACGTCGCTACTGCCTGTGCCCAATGCCACTGTCGGTCCGAATGTGATGACATGGTGGATACCGTCGGCGTCGCCGGTGCTGGCACTCGTACGGCGAGTCTCAGGCCAGGATTCTGGTCGACGATGCGGGGTGTATGGCAAGCGAGCAAGCCCCCCGGACCGCGTGGCGAGTCGGCCGTCGTCGTGGCGGTACGTACGCGCCACCCCGATATTGCGAGCGGTCGAACTCAAACGGTGGCTCGAACTCCGCGCCATGCGCAGATGTCCGGGGATCAGACCACAGAGCGGTTCGGTCCGGCCGCGGCCGGTACGGCGGTGTCCACTCAACTATCTTAGAACGCTGCCCGCGGCACGAGCGATCGGCGTTCGGACGTGCGAGGCGAGCAGAACCACGTGAACGGAGCCAGGCGCCGGTGACGGAGAGGGCGAAGGACACCGAAATGATGCGGCAGTGGCGGGAGCTGAAGGCACAGCACCCGGACTCGGTGCTCCTGTATCGCTGTGGTGACTTCTACGAGATGTTCTACGACGACGCCGAGGTCGCGTCGAGACACCTCGGCCTAACGCTGACGGCGCGTAATAACGGTGGCGCGGCGGAGGTGCCACTCGCCGGCGTGCCGGTCAAAGCCGTGGGTGAATACCTGCGACGTCTCGTGCAGCAGGGGTTCCGCGTCGCGATCTGCGAGCAGGTGGAAGACCCGAAGCTGGCCAAGGGAATCGTCAGGCGCGAGGTCGTCGAAACGGTCACGCCGGGCGCCGCGTTCGCCGACGATCTCCTCGACAGCGCGCGCAACAACTTCCTGTGCGCCGTGCACAGCGTTGCCGGCACGATCGGAATCGCCGCGGCCGATGTGTCCACCGGCGAGTTTCGCCTAACGCTGTCGAATGCCGGCGACGCCGCGTCAATTCTGGCCCGGTTCGCGCCGCGAGAGATCCTCGTCGCGCGGGGTGAGCCCGACGCGCTGGCGTCCATGCGGCAGCGCGGGGACGGGACGCTGGTGACCGCGCGGGACGCGTGGGAGTTCGATCCGTCGCTCGCGGGCGAGGACATGGCGCGTCACTTCGGCGTCCTCTCCCTCGCCGGGCTCGGGCTCGAAGCGGATGCGGCCAGTGCTGTTGGGGCGGCGGGCGCGCTCCTGCGCTATCTGCGTGAGCTGCAGCCGGGTGGCGTTCCGCATCTCACACGTCCTGTACTCGAACGGAGCGGCGGCACGATGCCGCTCGACGAGATGACTCGGCGCAACCTCGAGCTCGTCGAGTCGCTTCGCGGGAGTACCGACGGTAACGGTAGCCGGGGCGCGGACCTCTCAGGCACGCTCCTCGGTGTGTTCGACCGCACGCTCACGCCCATGGGCGCTCGCCTGCTACGGCGATGGCTCCTGGCGCCGCTCATCGATCGTGCGGCGATCGATGAGCGCCTCGATGCAGTGACGGCGTTCGTGCGCGATCCGATCGCGCGTGCCGCGACACGTACCGCGCTCGATGGCGTCCGAGACGTCGAGCGACTCGCGAGCAAGACGGCCGCCGGTCGGTCCTCGCCCCGAGAGATGCGCGCGCTCGGAGACTCGCTCGCACGGATGCCCGCGGTGGCGAGCGCGATCGGTGCGTTAGGCACCCCGGGAAGTCTCGCCGCGGTCACGGCGCGGTGGGATGACTGCCACGACATCGCGGACTACCTCTGCGCCACGCTCGTGGAGCGTCCACCGAACGTTATCGGCGACGAGGACGCGATTCGCCCGGGGGTGGACGAGGACCTCGACGAGCTTCGTGCACTCCGCGCCGGCGGCAAGGACGCCATCGCGCAGATCCAGGCCGTCGAGCGGGAGCGCACGGGAATCGCGTCGCTCAAGGTCGGGTACAACCGCGTGTTCGGTTACTACATCGAGATCTCGAACGCGAACCGGCATCTGATCCCGAGTGACTATCAGCGCCGGCAAACGCTCACCGGTGCGGAACGGTATGTGACCCCCGCGCTCAAGGAATACGAGGAGCGTGTCCTCACCGCTACCGAGCGGATCGAGGTGCGCGAGCGCGAGCTTCTCGAGCAGCTGCGTGTGAATGTCGCGGGCGAGATTCGCCGACTGCAGCAGGCCGCATCAGTCGTCGCGGAGCTCGACGTGCTCGCGACGTTCGCCGAAGTGGCCGAGCGGGAGGGGTACACGCGTCCCGAGATGCGCGATGATTTCGCGCTCGAGATCACCGGTGGGCGACACCCCGTGGTCGAGCGGATGATGCCGCGCGAGCAGTTCATCCCGAACGACGTCGTGCTCACCGACGACGCCCGGATGATCATTCTCACCGGCCCGAACATGGCCGGTAAGTCGACGATCCTGCGCCAGGTCGGACTCATCGTGCTGATCGCGCAGGTCGGGAGCTTCGTTCCCGCGGCGCGCGCGCGCATCGGCATCGCCGATCGGGTGTTCACGCGCGTCGGCGCGAGCGACAACCTCGTGCGCGGGCAGTCGACGTTCATGGTGGAGATGGCGGAGACGAGCGCCATCCTGCACACCGCGACACGGCGGAGCCTCGTGCTGCTCGACGAGATCGGCCGAGGGACGTCGACGTACGACGGCGTGTCGATCGCGTGGGCCGTAAGCGAGCACCTGCACGACCGGATCGGGTGCAAGACCGTGTTCGCGACCCACTACCACGAGCTCACGCAGCTGGCGGACGAATTAGTCGCCGTGCGAAACTATAATGTCGCCGTCCGCGAGGTCGCCGGGCCAAACGGCGGAGCGCCGCAGATTCTGTTTCTCCATCGGCTACAGCCGGGAGGCGCGGACCGATCGTACGGTATCGAGGTCGGTCGGCTTGCCGGGTTACCGAGTCAGGTGCTCGGGCGCGCGCGAGAGGTGCTCGCGCTCCTCGAGGGAGAGGGCGCGCACATGGCAGTGGCACTGGGGCGCACCATCGCGAATGCGAATGGACGCGGCGAAAAAGAAGAGTCAGCGCGGAACGCCGATCGTCGCCGGGCCGCCGCGCGCGATCTCGACCAGCTCGCGCTGTTCGCGGCGCCGCATCCCGTAGTCGAACGATTGCGCGAGCTGGACGTCAACACCATGACGCCGCTGCAAGCGATCGAGCAGCTGGGTCGACTCATCGATGAGGCGCGCGCGAGTCACGGGAATGCGTGATCCACGAATGGCGCCGCGGGCACGTTTCGTTGTGGTTGCTACGACCATCGTACTCGCCGGGTGCATCGACAAGGACGACGCGAAGAAGATGATCGAGGCGCTCCAGTCGGGGCTCGTGCCCGATTCGTTGCCGGTCATGCAGAACGCCGAGCTGCCGTTCAAGTATCCGCCCGACCTGTACGCCCGGAAGGTGCAAGGAAACGTCACGCTGCGCATTCACATCGACACCGCCGGCCATGTGCGCCCCGAATCGACGACGGTCATCGAGAGCTCCGGCTACCCGGCTCTCGATTCAGCGGCGGTCGACGGCTCGCGCGCCCTCGAGTTCAGGCCGGCGATCACGAAGGGCGCCCCACTGGCCATCTCGGTACTGTTTCCCGTCTATTTCCGACACCCCGACGCGGCTCCGCTCCCTGGCGACACCGTGCTCAAGCCGACGAGCTAACCCGGCGGAATCTCGAGCCTCCGACGCATGTCTCACAGCACTGCTACCGCCTCCGCGCCGCTCGCCTCCGTCGAGCGCAATCGCACGCCGTACGAGTCGGTTCTCGACACGATCGGATGGACGCCGCTCATTCGGTTGAACCGCATCACGCGCGGGATCAAGACGCCGGTATTCGCGAAAGCCGAAGTGTTCAACCCGGGCGGCTCGGTGAAGGATCGGATCGGCATTCCGATCATCGAACGCGCCGAGCGTGAAGGGCGGCTCAAGCCAGGCGGAACGATCGTCGAAGGCACCAGTGGCAACACTGGTGTCGCGCTGGCGATGGCGGCGGCGATTCGCGGGTACCGCTGCATCTTCACCATGCCCGACAAGATGTCGCAGGAGAAGGTGCGGCTGCTCAAAGCGTTCGGCGCCGACGTCGTCATCACGCCGACAGCGGTGCCGCCGGATCATCCCGACAGCTACGTGATGATGGCGAAGCGCATCGCGCACGAGACGCCTAACGCGATTCTCGCCGATCAGTTCTACAACGACGCGAACCCCGACGCGCACTACGCGACGACGGGCCCTGAGCTGTGGGATCAGACCGAGGGCCGCATCACCCACTTCGTCGCGGGCGCCGGGACAGGTGGTACGGTGACCGGTGTCGGGCGCTACCTCAAACAGAAAAACCCGAAGATCCAGATGGTCGTCGGCGATCCGCAGGGGTCTATCCTGGCCGAGTACTGGCGGAGCCAGGGCGCGAACAAGATGGAGGGGACGCCCTACAAGGTCGAAGGGATCGGCCAGGACAAGATTCCGAGCACGCTCGACATGAGCGTGATCGACGAGTTCCAGACGGTGAGCGACAAGGAAGCGTTCGCGATGGCGCGCCGGCTCACGCGCGAGGAAGGCTTGTTCGCGGGCGGATCGTCGGGGCTGATCACGCACGTCGCGCTGAACGTCGCGCGGCGCGTGAACGACCCGGACGCGCTCGTGGTGACGGTGCTGTGCGACACCGGCGAGCGGTACCTCTCGAAGCTGTACAGCGACGAGTGGATGCGCGAGAACCAGATGCTCGACGCCGACCGCGCGACCGTGGGACACGTCCTCGGCACGAAGGAAGGGAGCGCCCCGGTGATCGTCAGCGTGGCGCCTGGCCAGACTGTCCGACAGGCGCTCCGGCTCATGAACCTGCACGACGTGTCGCAGTTGCCGGTGATGGACGGCGCGACGTGCGTCGGTTCCGTGAGCGACTGGTCGCTGTCCGCGAAGAGCCTCGAGAACCCGAAGGTGCTCGATCAGACCGTGAGTGACGTCATGGACGGGCCGTTCCCCGTAGTGGACTCAGGTCACCCGGTGGACGCGATCGTGAAGCTGCTCTCGAAGTCGAACCCGGCGGTGCTCGTGCGCGAGCACGGGTTCATTCAGGGGATCGTGACCCGCTCGGACATGCTGTCGTTCATGATGGCGCGCTGAGCGCGCTGATCACTGCTATTCGCTCTCTTCGACCATCGGATTCGAGACTTGAAGATCACGGTTTTCATGGGCGGGACGTCCGCCGAGCGCGACGTATCGCTCGCATCAGGTGTGCGCGTGGCCGAGGCGCTGCGGTCGCGCGGGCACGAGGTGCTCGCCGTGGACACGGCGCACGGTATCCTCTCAGCGGCCGACGAGCAGGCGATGTCGAGCGGGAAGGTCGTGAAGACGATCCCGCCCGATGTGCAGGCCCTCGTGCGGCTCAACGCGCAGCTGCCGACGACGCTTCGCTCGCTGCCCAAGACCGATGTGGTCTTCCTCGCCCTGCACGGTGGACAGGGCGAAGACGGAACGCTGCAGGCGCTGTTGGATCTGACGAGCGTGCCCTATACAGGGAGTGGCCACATGGCGAGTGCGCTCGCCATGGACAAGGATCTGTCGAAGCACCTGTTCCGGGCTGCCGGAGTGCCGACGGCGGGGTGGATGATGGTCGGGGACCGGGAGGTGGGAACCGGGAACCGGGAACCGGGAACCGGGACCAGGGACTCGACGGCGAGATCGAAGTTTGCGCGCGAGGTCGAAACCGAGCTTGGGCTGCCGGTCGTGGTGAAGCCGAGCAAGCAAGGGTCGACCGTTGGGCTCTCGGTCGTGCGGGAGATCGAGAAGCTCTGGCCGTCAATCGAGGAAGCGCGGCAGTATGACGACGAGGTGATGATCGAGCAGTTCATCCCCGGACGTGAGCTGACCGTTGGTATTCTCGGTGATGAGGCGCTACCGGTTGGCGAAATCATCCCGGTACACGAGATTTACGACTACGAGTGCAAGTACACGGCAGGGATGGCGCGCGAGATATTTCCCGCCGATCTCACCGTGGAAGAAACCAGTACGATTCAGGAGCTCGCACGTCGCGCATTCCGGGCGCTCAAGCTCCGCGGGTACGCACGCATCGATTTTCGCATGAGCCCCGACGGGGTGTTCTATTGTCTGGAAGCGAACACCCTTCCGGGAATGACGGCGCTCAGCCTGATTCCACAGGCGGCGGCCGCCGCTGGAATTTCGTTTCCCGAACTCTGCGAGCGGATCGTGCGGCTCGCACTGGATGACCGAGGAGCACAGTGATGCCGACGCCAGTCCTGACCGCCGCCTTAGCGGGTGTACCGTCCGGAATCCAGTCGCAGGGCGTCTGGCAGGGGCGCCGGCAACTGTTCGTCCGGTTCGCTGGTGAGGCCGAGACGGCGACGATGTACCGGGCGGATGCGTTGGCGCGCGAGATCGACCGCATCCTCGGGCGGTCGGCGTATCACTCGATTGCGATCTCGGGGCGCGACGCGCTCGGAAACCCGGAGTTTCTTGCGACAGTATTGGGTCAGGTGGCCACGAAGATGCCGACGATGGTCGATACGGACGGTGAGCGTCCCGAGGCGATCGCAGGTCTCAAGTCATGGCTGACCCTGGTGCAAGTTACGCTCGAGCTGACGGCAAACACACGTCCGGTGGATCGTCCGCTCGAGACGCTCAAGCAGGCTGCCGCGGCGGGGTGCCAGCACGCGTTAGTGCTGTTGGCGCGCGAGGATGCGAGTGACTCCCAACTCATAAGGATCGTCGAGCAGGCACATGGCGCGAGTGCCGGGACGATGGTGGTGGTGCACCCTGGCCCTGCCGGCGACCGCGTGACGCTCGACCGCCGATGGGCTACGTTGATCGAGCAATCGATCGCCATACACGCGGATACGCGCCTTGCCCTCCGGATTCCCGGACCGGCGGCGCTCAGGTAGACAGCGCCGAGTGTGACGGCGCCGGTGGCGGATCACAAATCGACCCGGTCGGCAACGCCGAGCGGGGTCCGGGCGTAGAGGGGAAGCCGCCGCGCTCAGGAACAGATGGTCGCGGCGTACTGTATAGTTGTCGTTACATGTTCAGCCGTATATTGCAGTAGCAGGGTTCGCATGTCCTACCAGACTGTCGACGACACCGAGACTCCGAGAATCACCCACGCCGTGCAGTGGTTGATCGCGATCAACGTCGCGATCTACTTTCTGCAGTTGACCGTGGTGCGTCCGGAGGACGTGCAACAGACGCTTGGCTTCGAGGTTCACGATCTCGGCCGGTCGTGGTGGACGATTGCGACCTACATGTTCGTGCACGGCGGGTTCTGGCATCTCGCCCTGAACATGTACACGCTCTACCTGTTCGGTCCACGCATCGAGCGTGCATGGAGCGGCGGGGAGTTCGCTCGCTATTACATCCTCTGCGGACTCGGCGGTTGGTTCGCGCACCTGCTGTTCGCGAGAAACGCGGTGCTGTTCGGCGCGTCGGCGGCGGTGCTCGGCGTGATGCTCGCGTACGCGATGCGGTGGCCGGACGACGAGATCTATCTGTTCGGCGTGATTCCGCTGCGGGTGAAATGGACCGTTGCGATGCTGGCGGCGATCAACCTCATTGCGGGGATGGCCGGAACGGAGGTCGCGGGGACCGACCGACTCACCGGACTTGCGTATCTCGCGCACATTGGCGGGCTGGCGGCCGGGTGGTTGTATCTGCGAACGTCGTCGGCGACGAGTCTCGATCGACTCAAGCAGCGGGTCTCGCAGATCCCCGACGTGCCCGACGAAACGCCGCGTCCGATTCCGCGACTCCCGCGGCAGCGCGAGAAGGTGCAGGAAGTCGACGACATCGTCGCGAAGAGCAAGGCTGCGGTCGCGCGGCGCCAGGCAGTCTCTCCGCCAACGCCGAGCCCGAAGCCGATCGCGAAGCGTCCTGACGAGCAGTTGAACTTCGTGCTCGACAAGATCTCCGAGCAGGGACTCGACAGTCTCACGACCGACGAGCGGCGGATTCTCGAGGAGATGTCGAGGAAACTAAAAGACGGGGACTAGGGACTCGGCCGAAGGCGCGAACCGCGAACCGCGAACAAGGAGCCCTCGAGGATCAGATTCCTCGGGGGCTCTGTTGCTGGGTGGGCCAGGTAGTGGTGGGAAAAAAGAGCCCCCCGGACGTGCCGGGGGGCAGGTGCCGCCACGCCGTTCTCGCGGCGGCGTTGGCCGGCGCAGTGCGCACCGGCTCCTAATCGCTAACCTACGGGTCGGCACACGGAGTGTCCATAGCGACCGTAGGCGTAAGTTCTGATTTCGTCTCGGATTTCTCGCGCTCGTGGCGCTGGTAGTTCCAAGGCGAGCTGAGCGTTCCGACCATGGTGGCGCTCCCTCGCGCCTGACTTCCCATCGATCTCTCTACTTATTGCGACGCGTTCGGAGAGCGGTGGTAACGGAACGTTTTCATTCGAGCTCGGACGTGTCTGCGCGCGATCGTGCAATGCATCATGCGGCCACAATCGATCGTGAGCCACGACACGATGCGCGAGTCGCACGAGCAGTGATTTGCCCGGCGGTCCAGGCCCGTGCATCCTTCGCGAATGCCACGGCCTGAACTGCTCGAGACATTTCCCAATCCGCATGCCGGACGCGACTACGAGATCGAGATGACCTGCCCGGAGTTCACGTCGCTCTGCCCGCTCGGCGGAGTGGAGAGTGACGCGACGGAACTGGAGCTACTCAAGGGTGGTGCTCCGGACTTCGGCACGATCATCATCACGTACGTGCCGGGCGAGGTCTGCATCGAGCTCAAGAGCCTGAAGCTGTACCTTTGGAGTTTCCGCAACGACGGCATCTTCTACGAGCGTGCGGTGAATCGAATCCTCGACGATCTCGCCGCGTGCTCGAAGCCGCGATGGATGGAAGTTGTCGGCGACTTCAATGTGCGGGGCGGGATCAAGTCCGTCATCCGTGCGCGGATCGGGATCCCTACGGACGGGAATCGGGAACGGCCAACCGGGAACCGGCCCTAGGCGGCGGAGGTAAGCGGCGGAGGGGTCAGAATCGATCGTCGATCGTTCAACTGGCGCGCAGGCAAGCGTGGACGTTGGACTCTGACCCTTCCGCGGCTCGGAAGGACTACTCCGTTCGAATTGCGGTCAGTGGATCCACCCGGCTCGCGCGGCGGGCGGGGATCCAGGCAGCGAGGGCGGTCACGACGAGGAAGA